>Ga0209023_10003912_pt1 | contig 17373 bp, 14 predicted proteins | sample LakOneMetagenome_FD_187468 | JGI IMG/M metagenome (GOLD analysis project Ga0209023, IMG submission 187468) | Freshwater and sediment microbial communities from Lake Erie, Canada (SPAdes) (version 2) | ecosystem: Environmental > Aquatic > Freshwater > Lentic | place: Lake Erie, Canada... | reverse complement strand
CACGCTCGGCGGCACCGGGTGGAGTCTCGGCACCAGTGCACCGGCGTGGCTCGACGCGGGCGCCTTTGCCGACCTGCTTGCCCTGCGGGCAGCCATGCCCGATGTGGAGCTTGTATTCGACCCCACGCTGGTGCGTGGCATGGGCTACTACACCGGCACGATCTTTGAGATCTCGCACCCGACGCTGGGGTATTCCCTCGGTGGCGGCGGTCGCTACGACGGCATGATCGGCCGTTTCCTCGGCACCGACGTTCCGGCCTGCGGGTTCTCGATCGGTTTCGAACGCATCGTCGACCTGCTGGGCGCGAACTCGGCATCCGCTGACCGGGCCGTCGTGCTCGTTCACGAGCGTGATGCTGAACCGGCCCGACTCGTGGCACTGAAGACGCAACTCGTCGCCGACGGGCTGCGTGTTCGGCTCGAGCGCCGCACGAAGAACCTCAAGGCGCTGCTCGACCGGGCCGCCGAAGCCGGCTACGGCCGGTTCGCCTTCGTGACCGAGACCACCGAAAGCGCGGCCGAACTCGAGTTCAAAGCACTCGGCGTGTGAAGACGCCCGCACGGCTTCGGTGTCACCTGCTTTGGTTAGACTGACCGAGTATCACGCACCACCACCCCCAGATTTAGGAGACAGTTGTGGCCCTGATTGAGGCAGTAGACGCACGCGAAATTCTCGATTCCCGAGGAAATCCCACCATCGAGGTCGAGGTTTTGCTCGATGACGGCACCGTCAGCCGCGCCGCCGTTCCCTCCGGAGCATCGACGGGAGTGTTCGAGGCCTACGAGCTGCGCGACGGTGACAAGTCCCGTTACCTGGGCAAGGGCGTGCTCAACGCCGTCGACTCCGTCATTGAAGAGCTCGGACTGGCCGTCGAAGACATCGACGCCACCGACCAGCGCATCGTCGACATGGTACTGAACGAAACCGACGGCACCGACAACAAAGAGCGCCTCGGCGCCAACGCCATCCTCGGCGTGAGCCTGGCCGTGGCCAAGGCTGCCGCGAGCTCCGCCGGCCTGCCGCTGTTCCGCTACCTCGGCGGCCCGAACGCACACACCCTGCCCGTGCCGCTGATGAACATCATCAACGGCGGCTCGCACGCCGACAACGACGTGGACATCCAGGAATTCATGATCGTTCCCCTCGGCGCCGAGTCCTTCAGCGAAGGCCTGCGCTGGGGCGTTGAGACCTACCACGCCCTCAAGGCGCTGCTGCAGTCGAAGGGACTCTCCACCGGACTCGGCGACGAGGGTGGATTCGCTCCCAACCTTCCCAGCAACCGTGCGGCACTCGACCTGATCGTGGAGGCCATCACGAACGCCGGCTACGTTCCCGGAAAAGACATCGCGCTGGCCCTCGACGTGGCCGCGAGCGAGTTCTTCAGCGACGGTACCTACAACTTCGAGGGTAAGAAGCTCTCCGCCGAAGAGCTGTCGGCCTATTACGCCGAGCTCGTCGCGGCCTACCCGCTGGTCTCCATCGAAGACCCGCTGGAAGAAGACGACTGGGACGGCTACGTGCACCTCACCGCGCAGCTCGGCGACAAGGTGCAGATCGTCGGAGACGACCTGTTCGTCACCAATCCGGTTCGCCTGGCCAAGGGCCTCGAGCTCAAGGCCGCGAACTCGATCCTGGTGAAGGTCAACCAGATCGGTACACTCACCGAGACGATGGACGCCGTATCCCTCGCGCAGCGCGCCGGCTACACCGCCATCATCTCGCACCGCTCCGGGGAGACCGAAGACACCTTCATCGCCGACCTCGCCGTGGCAACGGATGCCGGTCAGATCAAGACCGGCGCCCCGGCCCGCAGCGAGCGTGTTGCCAAGTACAACCAGCTGCTGCGCATCGAAGAAGAACTGGGCGAGGCGGCCGTGTATGCGGGTCGTTCCGCTTTCCCCCGCTTCACCGCCTAACCTGCCGGGGCTCTCCATCCGGTTCGCCGGGTGGAGAGCCCCGTTCGGGTTCCACCATTTGTCAGATCCAGTTCACTATCGAAGGGAGTCCCCGTGGCCGGCAAGTCCTCCGCCCGGCAACTCCCTGCCGCCGCACCCACGGAAACGCCGGTCGGCGGCTGGCTCCGCGGCATCCACTTCTCCGGGTTCTCACTCGTGATGATGGCCATCCTCGTGCTCGCCGTCGTGGTACTCGCGCCGAGCCTGCGCACCTACGCCGAGCAGCGACAGCAAATCAATGCCCTCAACGCTGCCGTGTCCGAGCAGCAGGCGCAGGTTGACGAGCTCACGTCTGAGCGCGAGCGCTGGAATGATCGCACGTACATCACCACCCAGGCACGCGACCGGCTCTCCTACGTGCAGCCGGGGGACATAAGCTTTCTCGTGATCAACGACCTCCCGGTTCCGGTCGTGGGGACCGACGAATCCGCGGCCGTCAGCACGAATATTCAGGACACAAAAATCGATTGGCTCGGATCCTTGTTCGCCTCCGCGATGACGGCCGGTCTTGCACCGAAGGCGGCACAGTAATGACCAGACCCCCGTTCGAACCGTTCACCGAAGCGGACATCGCCGTCGTCTCCGCGCAGCTGGGTCGCCCGGCGAGAAACGTCGTGGGCATTGCCGCGCGGTGTGTCTGCGGAGCGCCCACGGTCGTGGCAACGGCACCGCGCCTGGCCGATGGAACGCCTTTTCCCACCACCTATTACCTGTCCCATCCGGCCGCAACGGCCGCCATCTCCCAGCTGGAAGCAACCCAGGTGATGAATGAGTACAACCAGCTGCTGGCCGATGACGAGCAGGTGCGGGCGGCCTACCGTGCCGCGCACGAGAGTTTCCTCGCCGACCGCGCGGTGCTGGGTGACGTGCCGGAGATCGCCGGAATCTCCTCCGGCGGTATGCCGGATCGCGTGAAATGCCTGCATGCCCTGGCCGCACACTCCCTCGCGGCCGGTTCCGGGATCAACCCCATCGGCGACCTCGCTCTGGTCCGGTGCACGTGGACGCCCGCCGTGTGTGAGTGCATCGACTATGCGGCGTCGGATTCGATGCTCGAGTGACACTCCGCTGGCGGCGCGGCGGGGCGGGACTGGCCGCACTGTTGATGGTGTCTGTCGTGGGCGGTTCCGTCATTCTCGATGCGCCCCCCGCGCACGCCGATCAGATTCGGGATCTCGAGTACTGGCTGGCCGATTACGGTTTTTCCGAAGCGTGGAACACGACTCGGGGCGCCGGCGTGACCGTCGCCGTGATCGACACCGGGGTGGACGGCAGCGTTGCTGAGCTTCGTGGTGCGGTCGTCGGCGGAACGGATGTGTCTGGACTGGGCTCGGCCGACGGCCAAACCCCGGTGGGCGGCGACGTGCAGGACAGCGGTCACGGCACCATGGTTGCTTCGCTCTTGGCGGGACGGGGAACCGGTGACGGAACCGGAATGATCGGAGTCGCCCCGGAAGCGAACATCTTGTCGGTTTCGGTGGCCTTCGGCGACTCGTCGTCCACGGTCAGCAACGACGATCAGATCGCCGAAGCGGTGCGGTGGGCGGTGGACAACGGTGCCGACGTGATCAACATGTCCCTCACCCGCAACACGCTGTATTGGCCGCAGAGCTGGGACGACGCATTTCTCTACGCGTTCGAGAACGACGTCGTGGTCGTGGCGGCTGCCGGAAACCGAGGCAGCGGAACAACGGAGGTGGGAGCTCCGGCCACCATCCCGGGCGTGCTCACCGTGGCCGGTGTCGACCGGGAGAAGGGGGCGAGTTTCGACGCCTCGTCGCAGGGCATCACGATCTCCGTGGCGGCTCCGAGCGAGCAACTCGTTGGCGTTGTGCCGGGTGGCGGCTACGTGCTCTGGAACGGCACGAGTGCGGCGGCCCCACTCGTCTCCGGTCTGGTGGCGCTGGTGCGGGCCGCGTACCCGCGCCTGGACGCGGCCGAGGTCATGAACCGGGTGATCGCATCCGCCAACCCGAACGGACGGGTTGTTCCCAGCCCCATTTACGGAAACGGACTCATCGACGCAGCCGAAGCACTCACCTCGAGGGTTTCCGCGTCGACGGCACAGACGCCGGCCGAGCAACTGCAGGAGTGGATTACCCTGCACCGTCGGGCGGAGATCGAGGTCCAGCCCACGGAGGAGCCGTCCATCGTGGCGCCGGTGATTGCGGCACCCGACCCGGCCCTGCCGGGCCAGAACTTCGTGTCGGCGTGGCTGCCGAATCAGCTCACACTCACGTATATCAGTCTTCCGCTCGCTGTCCTGCTGGGATTTGGTATCCTAGTAGGGTTGCTCGGCATCGGCGCCACCCGGCATCTCAAGCGAATTCGCCGCAAGTAGTCAGTACTTGCGCAACTAAATCCTGTAGGAGGCTCTCTCATCGTGCCCAAAATTCTCATCGTTGGTGGCGGCTACGCCGGTTTTTACACGGCTTGGAAGCTCGAGAAGTGGCTGCGATCCGGCGAAGCGGACGTCACCATGGTTGACCCGCTGCCGTACATGACGTACCAGCCGTTCCTGCCGGAAGTTGCTGCCGGTTCGATCGAACCACGCCATGCCGTCGTCGCTCACCGTCGTCACCTGAAGAAGACCAACGTCATCTCCGCGAAGGTTTCTTACATCAACCACGCGGCGAAGACCGCCACCATTACGCCGGCCATCGGCGAGCCGTGGGAATTCGCCTACGACATCGTCGTGGTCACCGGTGGGGCCGTGTCGCGCACCTTCCCGATTCCGGGAGTCGCTGACCAGGCCATTGGCCTCAAGACCATCGAAGAGGCCGTCGCCATCCGCGATCGGGTGCTGAGCAACTTCGACAAGGCCGCAGGCCTTCCCGAGGGTCCCGAGCGCGAGCGCCTGCTCACGTTCGTGGTTGTCGGCGGCGGTTTCGCCGGTATCGAGGTCTTCGCTGAGCTGCGTTCCTTCGCAACCTCGCTCCTCACCTCCTACCCGGAGATCAGCTTCGACGAGGTTAATTTCCACCTCATCGAGGCCATGGGACGCATCATGCCCGAAGTCTCGCTGAAGACCAGCCTCTGGGTCATTGAGAACCTTGCGGGTCGTGGGGCGCAGATCCACCTCGACACGCAGCTCAAGAGCGCCGTCAACGGCGTCGTCGAGCTGTCCACGGGAGAAACGTTCGCGACCGACCTCATCGTCTGGACCGCAGGCGTCATGGCGAACCCCACCATCGTGCGTCACACCGACCTTCCCATCGAAGAGCGTGGCCGGGTGCAGACCCGTGCCGACCTGCGCGTGGGCACCGAAGAAGACATCGTGCTCGACGCTTGGGCTGCCGGAGACGTGAGCTGCGTCCCCGATCTGAGCGGCGGCGGAGTGGGCGGCAACTGCGTGCCCAACGCCCAGCACGCCGTGCGTCAGGGCAAGCTGCTCGCGCAGAACCTCGTAGCGGTGCTGCGTGGCGAAGGCACCAAGGACTACAACCACAAGAACCTCGGAGCCGTCGCCGGCCTCGGTGTCGGTGTGGGTGTATTCCAGTCCGGCAAGATTGCGGTCACGGGCCTGCCGGCCTGGTTCGCCCACCGTGGTTACCACGGCCTGGCCATGCCGAGCTGGGAGCGCAAGTTGCGCGTGAGCTGGGGCTGGGTGAACAACTTCTTCCTGGGTCGTGACATCGTCTCGCTCGAAGCCGTTCAGAACCCGCGGGCTGTCTTCGAAGAATTCGCTTCGCGACCGAAGCCTCCGGTGGAGGCCGCGGCTCCCGCTGCAGCAGCTCCCCGTGCTCCCCGTGCCCCTCGTGCGCCGCGCAAGCCCACCGCTAAAGCGGCGGCAAAGCCGGTTGCAACCGATGTCGCGACCGCGGATGCCGTCGAAGAGGTTGTCGAAGAGGTCGTCGCCGAGCGCGCTGCCGCGGAGGCAACCGCTTCCAAGTAGCGACAGTGCGTCGCGGGTGCACCGCGACACCGCATACGCTAGAAGCGTCCGAGAACCTTCGGACGCGCCCCCGTAGCCCAATCGGCAGAGGCGAACGACTTAAAATCGTTAAAGTCTGGGTTCAAGTCCCAGCGGGGGCACCACATGTGAGGTCGGGTCGGCGTGACCCCCGGCCTGTACGAAAGGACAGTCCCGATGAGCCTGATCAGATTGAACGATGTCAGCGTCAGTTTTGAAAAGACCCAGATTCTTCGCGAGGCATTCTTCCGCCTGGAGCCGAAGGACCGGGTGGGGCTCATCGGCAAGAACGGTTCGGGCAAATCCACCCTGCTCAAGCTGATCCTCGAGCAGGTGACACCCGACACTGGAACGGTGACGCTCGAGTCCGGGGCTCGCATCGGCTATTTCTCTCAATTCTCGGAGCTGAACGGCCAGTCCACGATCACCGAGGTCCTGAACGATCTTTTCGTGGAGGTCAAGGCCATTGAGGCCGAGCTGGCGTCGATCGACGCGTCCATCGCCGCGGATGCACCGACCGGTGCCGAACTCGATCGGCTGATCATCCGGCAGTCGGAGCTGTTCGAGGAGATGGACCGGGTCGACGGCTGGGACTACAAACGACACATCGACACCGCGCTGTCCACGCTCGGGTTCAACGAGGCGCACCGGGTCTGCGCGATCGACGAGTTGTCGGGTGGGTGGCGCAACCGCGCAGCCCTGGCGAAGATCGTGCTCGAGGCGCCAGACGTGCTGCTGCTCGACGAGCCCACCAACTTCCTCGACGTGGCCGGTGTCGAATGGCTCGAAGCCTGGTTCCGTGATTTCACCGGCGCCGCCATCGTGGTCTCGCACGACCGCAAGTTCCTCGATTCGGTCGTCACGCGAATCATCGAGGTGGAGAACTACCACCTGCACGAATACCCGGGCAATTTCGGCGAGTATGTGGTGCAGAAGCAGTTTCGTCTGAAGACCCTCGAGCAGCAGTTCGTCCACGAATCAGAACTGCTCGCCTTCGAAGCCGAAGGCATCTCCGATCGGCGTGAGGCCGCGAAGGCGGAGAGCCGGGGGCTGGGCAACAAGCTCGCGCACATCAAGAAATCCCGCACGCCCCGGCCGGTCGACCAAATCATCACCGAGATCTACGGCTCCCTGCACGTGAAGGATGCGCTGTGCCGGGTGGATAATCTCGGCAAGTCCTACGGCGACAAGATGTTGTTCAGCGGCTTGACGTTCGAGATTCGTCGGGGCAACCGGATCGTCGTGCTTGGACCGAACGGCAGCGGCAAAACAAGTCTGTTGCGCGTGCTGACCGGTGAAGAAAAAGCCGATTCGGGCGAGGTGACCTGGGCATCCGGTGCCGGGATTGTTTCCTACAATCAGGTGCTTGATGAGCTCGACGACACCGACACCGTCAGCCACGCGGTCAACGCCCTGCCGGGCAGTCTTGCGCTAACCGCGACGCGCAAGTCTGTGAATCGTTTCCTCTCGATGTTCCAGTTTTCCGAAGCCGATCTGAAACAGAAGATCGGAAATCTGTCCGGCGGACAGCGGGCCCGCGTCGCCATGGCACAGTGCCTGCTCTCCGGCGCATCCGTGCTCCTGCTCGATGAGCCCACCAACCACCTCGACATGTCGAGCACCCAGGTGATGGAACGCGCGCTGATGCATTTCCCTGGCGCCGTGGTCGTGGTCAGTCACGACCGTTTCTTCAGCGACAAGATCGCCAATCGCTACCTGGTTTTCGGCAGCGAGGCTGCCGAGCCCGGTGAAATCGACGTCCGCGTCGCCTGAGGCTTGGGGGAAGCTCCGCGGGGACGGCCAGTTCGGGGCTAGGTGAGCCGGTCGAGATACCGGAGGATGATTCCCTCGCGCAAGGCCCAGGGGGACACCTCGAGTTCGTCGGCCTGAAAAGCCGCCATTGCCTCCCCGAGCACGATTCCGCCGGCCACAATCTGGAAGGTTCGATCCATCGTGATTCCGGGAAGGGCCGGCCGGGCGTTGGCGGGAATCCGTGCCAGTCGAGGGACCCAATCGGCGAGCTGCGCTCGGCCGAGACGCAGCCGGTCACCGGACCCGACACCATCCGAGGTGGAGCCGGCCAACCGGGCAAGCGACCGGATGGCCTTGGACGAACCCACGACGTGATGCGGGGCAGGCAGGGCCGCGAACGCTTCGACGGCGTCCGTGAGCACCGAGGCGGCATGTGCGCGCAGGGCAGTGACCTCGGCAGCACGTGGTGGGTCATGGTGCAGAAAACCGATGGTTGTGCGTCCGGCCCCGAGCGGGAGTGAGACGGCCACGTCGGGGATCTCGTTTGCGCCGGCGGCGATTTCTAATGACCCGCCGCCGATGTCGAATAGCAGGATATTCTCAGCCGACCATCCGTACCAACGTCGCACGGCGAGGAAGGTGAGCCGGGCCTCGTCTTCGCCGGACAGAACCTGCAGGGCAACGCCGGTTTCACGTTCGACCCGCTCAAGAAGCTCCGGTCCGTTCGTGGCCTCGCGAAGCGCCGAGGTGGCGAATGGCAGCAGCTCGTCGACGCGATGACGGCGGGCGACATCGGCGGCATTCTGAACCGCCGCCAGGACCGCAGCGACGCCTTCGTCGTTGATGGCGCCGTCCGGTGTGATGTACCGCATCAGACGAAGCACAGCCTTGTCCGCCGCCATCGGCAGGGGTGGAGCGCCCGTATGGGCGTCGACGACGAGCAGGTGGACGGTATTCGAGCCGACGTCGAGAACTCCTAAGCGCACACCTGAACGATAGCGCCTGTCACAGCTGTGCCGGCGCCACGAAGCGCTGCCAGGCCCACGCGCCCCCGCTGAGTGCGGCGAAGACTCCCGCGGCCACCCAGAGCAACGGCACGGTGCCGGCGTGCTGCCACCCGTCGACCACCGGGGCAAGCACGGCGAAAAGCAGGGTGAAGGCCGCGACCATCAGGCCGGCCCACACCGGAGGCGACCACGACAGAACGCTCCGGCCGCTCGTGCGGCCGAGCGGCACGAGGACGAGAACGGCCGAACCCACGGAGGCCAGAACGACCGTGTTCACGACTTCGGCGATCAGGTTGGCGCCGAAGCCGCTGGCACCGGGCAACACACCCAGCACAACCCAGCCGACCATGGCAAGCGCGATCAGGCTGCCCGCTCGCACGGCGGCCAGCTGGCCGCGCTGCAACGCCGTGGCCCCGACGGCGGCGCTCAGACTGCCGAGCAGTCCGAACAACAGGGCCGGTTGGATGTCCAGGACACGTGATCCGATGGCGGCGACGGCCACCAGAACCAGATACCGCGGCAGGAAGGTGAGGGTGGCGTCAATGCGCAGAATGCGCGAACCCCACCAGAGCGGAACGAAGGCGGCGGTCAGGTTCACCAGCACGAGGGCGATCACGACGGCCAGCAACAGCCTGAGGTAAGCGGGCTGGGACATGACCGGGCCGGACAGCATTACCAGAGTTGCGGCGGCTACCAGGGCGGCGCCGCCCAGCAGCCACCGATTCCACTGCACTGTCGGCGCCGTCTCGAATTCGTCGCGGGCGCGATTGCGCCCCGCGATCGACGTGCCGTTCCACAGCGGGCGTCCGCCGCGGGCGCGCGAGATGGTACCTGCGAGCAAACGGGAGGGAACGGCCAGCAGCAGCACGGCGCCGAGGGCCAGCAGCACGGCCTGCAGCCAGGGGAAGGACGCGCCGGCCCAGGGCGATGGCACCGCCGCCGTGAATCGGGTGGGTTCGTTCCAGGCGTCGGGCCAGTTCGCAGTGGGCGGAGCGGCGGCGGCCGCGGTGGCTGACGGGGCGGGTGCGGGGGGCGGCAGCGACGGATCGGCCTCCTGCGTCGGCGACGGTGCGGTGGTTCCCGGAGCTGCGGGCGCGGCGGGGAGTGCGGAGTCCGTCGGCGCGGGTGACCCGGTGCCGGGCGCAGGAGAAGCAGCGGGAAGCACGTAGCTGACCGCGATCGGCGTGCTGCCGGCGCTGACATTGCCCGCGGCATCCTGCTGCACGGCGACCAGCGAATACCCGCCCGCTGCCACCCCACCGGCCTGACATGTCCATCGTTCGTTCATGACCGGGGTGGTGCACACCGAGTAGGGTCCAGCGAAAACGGTCACGGTGGCACCGCTCTCGCCGGAACCGCTGTAGGTTCCGCCGGCTACCGGAATCTGGCTGCCGGCAACCGGTGCGGCGATCACCGGGGAAGTCGGTGCGTCGAGGTCGAAGGCGATCGTGACCGGGGCGCTCGCGTTGGAGGAACTCGGACTGCTGTAGCTGGAGATCTGGCTGGCGGTGACTTCCCGGTTTCCACTGGATCGGATGCCGTCGAGGTGGCAGGCCCAGGCCCCGGACGAATCCGCGGTGGAGGTACACCCGGCATCGGCATTTGCGGACGCGGTCACGGATGCACCCGGATAGCCGGTGCCGCGCACCAGACCATTCGACGCGGCGCCGCCGGTCGGGCCTCCGGTCACGGTCGGTGCGCCCAAGACCGCGACGGTGATCTGGTCGAAGAGTCCGGGATTGCCGGTCACGACCACCTTCAGCGTCACCGAGGCTGAATTGGGAAGATTCGCCGCGGCACAGGTCCACTCGGCCGATCCCGCAGGATCGATGATGCACAGCGGGTCGCCACCCGACGGGGAAAGCACCTGCACCTGCACGGACGGATCACGGGTGCCGGAGATCGTGGTGGAAGAGCTGCCGATGAAGATGCCCGCGGAGGGACTGGTGATGACCGGAGCTGTGATCGATTCTGATTTCGGGGTGGCGGCGGGCGTTGGCAGGGTACTGTCCTCGACGCCAGGAGTCGTGACCGTGGACGGCAGCGCCTGGGCCGGCAACGGCGCCGTCACGACCGCCAGCAGCGTGAGGAGCGCCAAAAGGCCGAGCGCAGCGCAGCGACCTGCCCGACGTCGCACTGACGACACCGGGAAGGCGATAAGTTTGGATGAGGTCAGAGGGCCCACCCCCCTATTTGACGGGGCAGAACGCGCAATGTCAATGTGTTGCGTCATCTTCGATGTCACATCTTTACAAGTCATGGCGAGGCAATGGCACCTATCATCAGTCGGGCTGAAAAAGCCTACCAACGGCCGGTTTTTCCGAGTCGTGGATTTCGCCTGACGGCCGATGTCCGGCACAGCTTGGCGGAGGGCCGGTCTTGATGCTGCGCGCAGCCCCCTGGCGCAATTGGGCGCGCACCGAGTCGGTTCGTCCGGTGCGGGTCGAACGGCCCACCACCGTCGCCGCCGTGCAGCGCGCGGTCGTGGCCGCTGGCAGTGCCGGCCTGACCATCAAAGCCGTCGGTACCGGGCACAGCTTCACGGGTATCGCCGTTGCGCCGGGGGTGCAGTTGGACCTGTTCGACCTGCGGCTGCCTGGACTCGAATCAGGCTTCGCCGTGGACCTGCCCACCGGTCAGGTCACTGTGGCCGCCGGAATGCCGCTGTACCGGCTCACCCGCCTGCTGGAGCCACTGGGCCTTGCGCTGCCCAACCTCGGTGATATTGACCGGCAGACCATCGCCGGGGCCGTGTCCACGGGCACGCACGGCACCGGAGGAGGACTCGTCGGGCTTGCCGGTCAGGTCGTGGCGCTCACCCTGGTCACCGGCGACGGCAGCCTGCTGCGGGTGAGCCCGGGCGAGAACGCGGAGTTGCTGCCCGCCGTTCGACTCGGTCTCGGTGCCCTCGGCATCATTGTGAGCGTCACTGTGCAATGCGTGCCCCGCTTCCTGCTGCACGCGGTGGAAAAGACGGAACCCGTGGACGTCGTGTTGGACGACTACCTGGAGCGAACGAACCGGGCCGATCATTTTGAATTCTTTTGGTTTCCGCACACCGAAACGGCGCTGACCAAGACCAACACCCGAGTGTCGGTTGCCGATCCGGGATCCCGACCGGCGCGATTCTCGCGCTGGATCGATGACGAGCTGTTGGCCAACGGCGTGTACCGCATATCCTGCGACGTCGGGACGGTCTTCCCGGCCATGGTCCCGCCCCTCGCGCGCATTGCGGCGCGGGTGACCGGTGACCGAGACTTCACCGACGAGTCCCGGCGTGTCTTCAGCAGCAGCAGAACGGTACGCTTCCGCGAGATGGAATACGGACTGCCCCGGGAGCAGATCGCCGAGGCCTTCCGTGCGGTGCGCGCCCTGATCGAACGCAAACGGTGGCGAATATCGTTCCCCATTGAGGTGCGGTCGGCGGCAGCGGATGACCTGTGGCTCTCGACGGCCCAGGGGCGGGACACCGGCTACATCGCCGTTCATCGCTACGTCCGGGAAGATCCCAGGGAATTCTTCCACGCGGTCGAAGACATCATGCGGTCCTACGATGCTCGACCGCACTGGGGAAAGATCCACTACCAGGGGGCCGACTCGCTGCGCGAGGTCTTTGCGCGCTTCGATGATTTTCTCGCCGTTCGTGACAGGCTCGATCCGGAGCGTCGCTTCACCAACACTTACCTGGAAAGAGTCCTCGGCCCGTGAGCATGATCCCGAACAGCGGCGCGAAGCGCAAGCAGACCGCATCCGAGGCCAGAGACTGGCCACACCGCACGAGCGAGCTGGGCGATTTTCTACCCGACGGGTTCCAGATGGGGGTGTCGTCGTCAGCGTTTCAAATCGAGGGGGCCGCGCGTGACGGCGGACGGGGGGACTCCGTCTGGGATTCCTTCACGGCTACGGCCGGTCGTATCACCGACGGGTCGAACGCATCCGTCGCAGCCGACCATCTGAACAAGATCGCCGAAGACGCCACGCTGCTGCGTGAACTCGGCATCGACGCCTACCGGTTCTCGCTCGCCTGGCCCCGGCTGCAGCCGGAGGGCCGGGGAGGACTCAATCGCAATGGTCTGGCCTTCTACGACCAGCTGCTCGACGCGCTGCTGGCCGGCGGCATCAGCCCCATGGTCACGCTCTCGCACTGGGACACCCCGGCGGCCCTGCGCGGTGGTTGGCTCAACCGTGACACCGCCGGTCGCTTCGGTGACTATGCCCACGCCGTCGGCGAGGCCCTGGGTGACCGCGTGGATGCCTGGGTGACCCTCGACGAACCCGCGACGGTGATGATCAACGGCTATGCGCTCGGTAGCGACGCTCCCGGCCGGGCGCTCTTATTCGATTCCCTGCCCGCGGCACACCACCAGTTGTTGGCACACGGCCTGGCCGTCCAGGGCCTCCGGGCAGCGGATGTGCGGGGTCGCATCGGCCTCTCCAACGCGCACTCACCGGTGGAATCCCTGACGGACCGGGAGCAGGACACGTCCTACGCGGCACTGTTCGACCTCATCCACAACCGGATCTTTGCCGACCCGGTGCTCCTTGGCCGCTACCCCGATCCGCTCGAACCGTTCGCGGTGGAACTGCGCGGGCTGCTGGAAGCCGATCCGGCCGACCTGGCCGTGATCCACCAACCACTCGATTTCTATGGGCTCAGCTACACCGGACCCACCCGGATCGGTGCCGGCACCGGGCGAGTGGTGAGCCGCGACGACCCGGCGCCGGTCGCCCCCGCGTTCCCGTTTCACGCTGCGGCTTTCCGAGAGTTCCCCACCACCGGCGCCGGCGCCGTCAACGCCCCGGAACACCTGGCCCGGGCGCTCGCCGAGGTGCACACCCGGTACGGCGACGCGCTCCCGCCGGTGTACATCACGGGACTCGGAGCGGGCTATGCCGACCGCACAGATGACCGCGGCGCCGTGCATGACCCGTTGCGCATCGACTACCTCGCCGAGCACCTGCAGGCGGCGGTGAACGCCGTGCGGCCGAACGGCGTGGCCGTCGGTGTGGATCTCCGGGGCTGCTTTGTGCGGTCTTTCCTCGACGGATTCGAGTGGACGGCCGGCTACGCGCAACGTTACGGCCTCGTGCATGTGTCCTTCACGGACGATATGACCACGCGCACCGTGAAAGATTCCTACCGGTGGCTGCAGAAGGTGCTGTCCGCGCGGTAGCGGCTGGTTTACGGCGTGCGACGGCGCAGGGTGATCGAACCGAGAATCACCGCGCCTACAATCCAGGCTCCGATGATGAGCAGCTCTCCCACGATGTAGGCGGTGTCCTCCGAATTCGCGGCCACGGCGCGCAGGGCGTCGATTGCGTGCGACAACGGTAGCCAGTCGCCGATCACCTGCAGTGCGTCCGGCAGTTGGTCCCGAGGCAGGAAGATACCGCCGAGCAGAATTTGAGGGAATACCAGCAGCGGCATGAACTGAACCACCTGGAATTCGGTGCGGGCGAAAGCGCTGGCGAGCAGGCCGAGGGTTGTACCGAGCACGGCATCCGCCACCGCCACCGCGAGCAGCAGCCCGAGCGACCCCTGGATCTCGAGGCCGCACACCCACACGGCGAAGCCGACGGCGACGGCCGATTGCACCGCCGCGAGCAGGCCGAAGGCGAGCGTGTAACCCACAATCAGGTCTCCTCGTCCCAGAGGCATCGACAACAACCGCTCCAGGGTGCCCGTGCGGCGTTCTCGCAGGGTCGTAATGCTCGTCACCAGGAACATCACGATGAAGGGGAACAGGGCGATCATGGCGGGTCCGACGGTGGCAAAGATGGGCGTGTCAGAGAAGATCCAGGCGATCAGGCCGATCAACAGGCTCGGCACCACGAGCAGCAACAGGATGGTTCGCGGGTCGTGCCGAATCTGGGTGAGGATTCGGGCGGCGGTGGCGAGGGTTCTGCCGGGGGTCATCAGTCGACCTGTCCGTGCGCCTCGTCGCCCGAAAGCTGATTCCCACTGATCACCGACAGGAACGCCTGCTCCATATCCGTTGTAGCGGTCGAGGTGAGCAAACCCGCCGGGGTGTCATCGGCGAGGATCGCGCCGTCGCGCATCAGCAGCAGTCGATCACAGCGGTTGGCTTCATCCATGACATGGCTGGATACCAGCAAGCTCGTGCCGCCGGCAGCCAAGCGGTGAAACAACGACCATAACTCCACCCGAAGCACCGGGTCCAGACCCACCGTCGGTTCGTCGAGCACGAGCAGGTCGGGGGACCCGAGCAGCGCGCCGGCCAGGGACACCCGGCTGCGTTGCCCGCCCGACAGCGAGCCGACGAGCTGCCCGGCCTGCGCACCGAGATCGGTGAGGGCGATCACGCGATCGACGTCGCTGCGGGGCGCCCCGAGCACGGCTCGGAAGTACCGCAGGTTCTGCCGTACGGTGAGGTCCTCGTACACGCTCGCATCCTGCGTGACATAGCCCACCCGGTGGCGCAGGGCGGCCGATCCGGCCGGCACGCCCAGCACCGTCACAGCGCCGGATCGGACCACCTGCACGCCGACGATGGCACGCATCAGCGTGCTCTTGCCGCTGCCGCTGGGGCCGAGCAGGCCCACCACCTGTCCGCGAGGCACATCGAGGCTGAGCCCGTGAATCACCCGGTGCTTTCCGCGGCGGACGTGCAGGTTTTCCACCGACACGGCCGGGTCGAGAACGTCCATGCCTGAACTATCCGACCACGGTCGACCGCTGTCAAGCCGTCTGGCCGTACCGATGCAGCGCCAGAGAGTGCGCTCAGACTTTGCTTGGAGTCCAATGGGAAGCGGAGGCCAGCCTCAGAACACTTGGTTAGTATTGTGCTGCACCGCAATGGGGCTATCAACTTGAATGATCTTTTGATAATTTCTTTGCTCAATTTACAAGGAGACGCTGCCATGGAATGGCTCATCCCGGTCCTGATCGTCGTGGTCATTGTCGCCATCGCAGGCATTTACCTCTGGGCGACCTACAACTCCCTCGTGACCTTCAAGGTTCGGGTTGACGAGGCCTGGAGCGACATCACCGTGCAACTCAAGCGGCGAGCCGACCTCATCCCGAACCTGATCGAAGCGGTCAAGGGCTACGCCGCTCACGAGAAGTCAGTGTTCGAGAACGTGACCAAAGCGCGCGCCGAGACGCTCTCCGCCCAGGGTCCCGCCGATGCCTCCGCCGCGGAGAACCACATGCAGACAGCGCTCAAGAGCATCTTCGCCGTGGCCGAGGCCTACCCGCAGTTGCAGGCGAGCCAGAACTACCTGCAGCTGCAGGGCGAGCTCGTCGACACCGAAGACAAGATCCAGGCCTCCCGCCGGTTCTACAACGGTGGCGTGCGGGAATTCAACACCAAGATCCAGGTCTTCCCGAACCACCTGTTCGCCCGCAACCTGGGCTTCTCCGAACGTGACTTCTTCGAGGTGGCCGACTCCGCAGCGATTGCGGAGCCGCCCCGCGTGCAGTTCTAGTAGGGAGCGCAGATGTATAGCGCGATTGCGAAAAACAAGCGCAATACTGTGTTCATCATGATCTTCTTCTTCGCGATCATCGCGGGGCTGGGGTGGCTGGCAAACTTCGCCTATGGCGGGGGCGGCTACGGCCTGTTCATCGCCGTGGTGGTGATCGCCGGCCTCTACGTGCTGATTCAGTACTTTGCTGCCGGTCGCCAGGCCATCGCCATGAGCGGCGGCGTCAAGCTCACGAGCAAGGCCGACAACGTTCGGCTCTGGCGCACGGTCGAGAACCTGTCGATCGCCACCGGCATGCCCATGCCCGAGGTTTACATCATCAACGACCCGGCACCGAACGCCTTCGCCACCGGCCGTGACCCACAGCATGCGATCGTCGCGGCAACGACCGGACTGCTTGACATCATGGACGACTCCGAGCTCGAGGGGGTGATGGCCCACGAGATGGGTCACGTGCGCAATTACGACATTCGGGTGTCGATGGTGGTCTTCGGCCTGGTCGTGGCCATCGGCTTCATCTCCGACATCTTCCTGCGGATGGCGTTCTTCGGCCGCAATAACAACAACAACGGTAACCCCGTCGTCATGGTCTTCGGCATCGTGGCCATGGTCGTGGCACCGCTGATCGCCACCATGGTGCAGCTCGCGGTCTCACGCCAGCGCGAATACTTGGCGGATGCGACCGGGGCGCTCACCACGCGGCATCCGGATGCCCTCGCCAGCGCGCTGAACAAGCTTGGTGAGTACGGTCGGCCGATGCGAAAGCAGAACACCTCCATGGCGCACCTGTGGATCGCGGACCCGCTTAAGCCGGGCGCCATGGCTAAGTTGTTCGCCACTCACCCGCCGATTGCCGACCGGATCGAGCGGTTGAACTCCATGGGGAGGAAGTTCTAGAAGGTGGTCGCTGCGGTGAGGGTTATCTGCTCCTCAGCTCAAACAATGAGGTTTCTCAGGCAGGTCCGAAAAGTACGCTCGGACCTGCCTGAGAAACCTCATAACTCGACACCCCGCAGATAACCCTCACCGCAACTCCGCTTCTAGTGCGGGGGCTAAAGTGCCTTTGGTCGCGACATGTATGTCGGGGAGGTTTTGCCATTGGGCGGCGGCGCGGAGGACGGGGGCCAGGCGGGCGGCGGTGTCGGCGGGAGCGCCGGGTTCCTGCCAGGCGGACTGAACGCGGAGCACCGAATTCTGGCGGTCGTTTTTGAGGTCCACGCGGCCCACCAGGGTGTCGCCGAGCAGGATGGGCAGCGAGTAGTAGCCGAAGATGCGCTGGGGTTCCGGGGTATAGAT
>Ga0209023_10003910_pt1 | contig 17386 bp, 10 predicted proteins | sample LakOneMetagenome_FD_187468 | JGI IMG/M metagenome (GOLD analysis project Ga0209023, IMG submission 187468) | Freshwater and sediment microbial communities from Lake Erie, Canada (SPAdes) (version 2) | ecosystem: Environmental > Aquatic > Freshwater > Lentic | place: Lake Erie, Canada... | reverse complement strand
GCGGCGCTGCCAGCGGTCGCGGATCGGTTCGTTGTTGCGGAACAGCTCCACCGGCAGGCGGATCAGGTCGTCGAAGTCGACCGCCTGGTAGGCCTGCAGGGTGGCGAGGTAGCTGCGGTAGACGCGCCCGGACATGGCTTCGTCCTCGTCCTTCGCATTGCGGATCGCATCTTCCGGGTCGACCAGGCCGTTCTTCCACAGCGAGATCGCGTTCTGGATGCGGCGGATTTCCTGCTTGTCCGTGGTCAGCGCCAGGTCCGAGACCACGGTGTAGCAGTCGTCGCTGTCCATGATCGAAAACTTGTCCTTCAGGCCGACGCCGGCCGCTTCCTGGCGCAGGATCTTCACGCCCAGGGAGTGGAAGGTGGAGACCGTGAGCTGCTTGGCCTGCTTCGGCTGCTTGAGCAGCTTGCCGATCCGCTCCTGCATCTCGAGGGCCGCCTTGTTGGTGAAGGTGAGCGCCGCGATCGTGCGCGGATCGTAGCCGCACTCCTCGATCATGTAGGCGATCTTCTGGGTGATCACGCGGGTCTTGCCCGAACCGGCGCCGGCCAGCACCAGGCAAGGGCCGTCGAGATAGAGCACGGCTTCGCTTTGCGGCCCGTTGAGGCCGAATTTTGGTGCGTTGGACATGGGAAAGATTTCTGCAGGATGGCCGGGTATTGTAACGATGAGTTCGGCAACGCGCAGGCAAATAATGCCGTGTGAACGTGTTTGCAACACCACCCCGGCACGGCAGGAAGCGCCGCAATCGGGTACCATTTCACCCTTGCGGCGCCGCGCGCCGAGGCTTTTTTGGACACCCGCACATGAAATTTGAACATCTCATCCAGATCAACGATCCGATGAACCCGCTGATCGACACCATCTCGGTCGAGCAGCTGTGGCGCGGCCTGGTCCTGCGCGCCGAATCGCCGACCATGTTCGTGCCGCACCTGGACGAGTGCACCATCGGGGAACGCGACAGCGGCAGCTTCAAGCGCCGCCTGCGCTACGGCGACCTGGTGATCGACGACGTGGTGTACATGACGCCGCTGAAGGAAGTGCGCTACGAGGTGCCGGCCCAGGGCGAGATCGCCGCATCCTGCCTGAGCATGAAGATCGAGGCGCCGGGCGACGCCGTGCTGCTGGTGCGCTTCAGCTACGACGACGGCCAGGGCGAGCACAGCGACCCCGCCAATGCGATGTACGACGACTTCAAGCGCTCGGCCTACCAGGAAGCCGACATCGACACCGTGCGCATCCTGCGCCAGCTGGCCAGCCAGGGCAAACTCGACGCGAGCTTGTTGAACTAGTAGGGTGGACGGCTCTGCCGTCCGCGCGTTCGACTCACGGATGCACTGTGACGACGCATTTTTTCGTTGAACGCGCGGACGGGGAACCCGTCCACCCTACATACATCACGTTCCCGGCTCGGTATCGGCCGCGTCGACGTCGCTCTCGCCTTTCGTGAGGCACTGCGCCAGGTCGCGCAGCGCCGTGCGCACGCCCTCCTCGATCACCGGGTGGTAGAAGGGCATTTCCAGCATCTGGTCGACCGTCATGCGCATCTGGCAGGCCCAGGACAGGGTGTGGGCCAGGTGCTCGGCGCGCGGGGCGATCATCTCGGCGCCCAGGAAGCGGCGCGAGCCGAACTCGGCGTACACCCGCAACATTCCCTTGTTCTGCAACATCACCCGGCTGCGGCCCTGGTTCGCAAAGGAGACCGAGCCCACCGCGAACTTGCGCTTGCCGCCTTCGACCAGCGACTTGTAGCTGGCGCCCAGGGTCGCGATGTTCGGCTCGGTGAAGGCGACCGCGATCGGCGTGCGGCGCAGGCCCGGGCGCACATCCGGGTAGCGGCCCGCGTTGTCGCCGGCGATCTTGCCGTGGTCGGCCGCGTCGTGCAGCAGGGGACGCTCGTTGTTGGCGTCGCCGGCGATGAAGATGTGGCTGTTCCCGCATTGCATGGTGCGGGCGTCGAACAGGGGGATGCCGTCCTCGCCCCTTTCCAGTCCCGCATGCTCCAGCCCGATGTCGTGCACGTTCGGCGTTCTCCCCGCCGCCATCAGGACGTACTGGAAGCGCTCGGTCTGCTCCTTGCCGAGGGCGTCGGCCACCGTCAACGCCACTTCCTCGCCTTCCTGTACTGCCCCGATGACCTTGGACTGGAACTGGATGTCGAGTTCTTCGTTCAGTACGCGGCCGGCGGCGCGCAGCACCTCGGGGTCGCTGATGTGGGCGATGCTGCCGCCGCGCGCGAACAGTTTGACCCGCACGCCGAGGCGGCTCAGGGCCTGGCCCAGTTCCAGCCCGATCACGCCGGTGCCGATCACGGCGACCGACTTGGGCAGGTCGTCCCAGTAGAACACGTCGTCGGAGGTAGCGATGCCGGGTCCCACGTTCTCCAGCGCGGGCAGGCGCAGCGGCGTGGAGCCGGTGGCGATCACGACGCGTCCGGCAGTAATCTCGGTGTGGTCGTCCACCACCAGGGTATGCGGACCGGTGAAGCGCGCGTGGCCGCGCAGCTTGTCCGCCTCGTCGAAGGAGTCGACGCTCTCCAGCACGAAACCGACGAAACGGTCGCGCTCGCGCCGCACCCGCTCCATCACGGCCGGGCCGTCGATGCGGACCTCGCCCGCGTGCACGCCGAAGGGCGCCGAATGCTGCATCGCGTGCGCGCTTTCCGCGGCTGCGATCAAGAGCTTGCTCGGCATGCAGCCGACCCGCGCGCAGGTGGTGCCGTACACGCCGCTCTCGATCACCACCGTGCGCGCCCCCTGCGCTTTTGCCGCGCGGTAGGCCGTCATGCCCGCCGTACCGGTGCCGATGATGGCGACGTCAACATCCAGTTTCTTCATGGTCTTCTCCGCATGTTCATGCCGGAACGATACGCCATTTTGGACGCGGCCGCTGGCGACTTGATCTCGGGGCAATCGTCCCGATCTGAGGCATAGAGCGACGACGGAGCATGCCGATGCTGGAAACGATACGCGAGCTGATCCAGCCGCCACCCGGAATGGCATTCGACTTCAGCCAGCCGGCCGGCGAGCCGGCCCTGGCGCCGTGCGACGGTGTGTCCTGGCGCGTGTTCGCCAATCCTGTCTCCCTGTTCATCGGCGGGGTGGCGGCCGTGCTGCTGGAACTGGCCGAGTCCTCGGTGCGCTCGGGCGTGTGGGACCATAGCGGCTTCCAGCGCGATCCCGCCATCCGCCTGCGGCGCACGGGCTTCGCGGCCATGATGACGGTCTATGGGCCGCGTTCGGAAGCGGAAAGAATGATCGCCCGCGTGGTGCGGATGCACGAGCGCGTCGAGGGCAGCACGCCTGCCGGCCTGTTCTATCGCGCCAACGATCCGCGCCTTCTCGACTGGGTGCATGCCACCGCCGCCTTCGGCTTCACCGAGGCCTACCATGCTTACGTACGGCCCTTGTCCGCGCTTGAGAAGGATGCGGCGTTCGCCGAAGGGGAGCCTGCCGCCGCGCTGTATGGCGCGACCGGGGCGCCGCGCTCCTGGGCCGAATGGGAAGCGCTGCTCGCCGCAACCGCGCCAAGCCTCGAAGGGTCCGGCATCCTGGCCCACTTCCTGCGCATCATGGGAGAAGCGCCGCTCCTGCCCCTGCCGCTGCGCGGCTTGCAGCGCCTGCTGGTGCGCGCCGCCGTGCAGATCGTGCCCGAGCCGGTACGCTCGCTTCCGCAACTGCGTGGAGGCGGCCTGCGGCCCGGGGAAGCCCTGCTGGTAAGAGGGCTTGCACGCGCCAGTGCCCTGCTGCCGCTGGGCGACATGCCGCCGGCGCAGGCCGCGCGCCGGCTTGCCTCCGGCGCGAAAGCTACCTGATGTAGAAGGTGTATCGGCTCTCGACCACGCTGTCTTGCGGTATTCCCGGCGGGTGCGGGTAGCGCTTCAGGGCCCGGTCGGCGACGTCGCCCACCGCTTTCGCGAAGCCGCCGGTGACGGCCTTGCGCTTGCGGTCGCGCAGCCGGTCCACCGCGAAATAGCCGATCAGTTCGTATTCCTGGGAGCCGGTCTGCTGCAGCTCGAAACGGGGCGTGGCCGGATAGAAGCGCAGCGACACGTCGCCGCCGATGGCGAAGCCGGCCGCCAGTTCGGGGTAGCGCATCTCGGCGGAGATCGTCGACATGACGCCGGCAACATAGGTGCAGTAGGCGAGCCGGCTGGCCGGCCACTTGCCCATCTCGGCCACCAGCCGGTCCGGGTCCTCCGGCATCTTGCCGTCGACGCCGCAGCCATCCAGCCTGAAACCCCGGCCGCGCCAGGCCCACCAGATGGCGGAAGCGGCATCCGGACCGTTGGCCGGGTCGGCATAGCCGGCCGCCAGCCGTTCGGCGCCTTCAGGCTGGCCGCCCTCTTGGGCGCGCACATACAGGGGAATGGCGCGCTGCCAGTCGCGCCGCACGCAGACGCCGTGCTCGAACATGGAACCGCCCATCAGGGCCACTTCGGGCTCGTTCTTCGCCAGGCCTTCCTTGAGCCGCTCGATGGCGCCGGTGCAGTCGCGGTTCTCGATGCGGCGGCGGATCTCCGCCACCGCGATTTCGCCGTCGGTCGGGAGGGTCGCCATGGCTGCGGGCGCCGCTCCCAGCAGGATGCACGCTGCCAGCAAGCGCTTCGATGCCGTTCCGGCCAGCCTGTCCATGTTCGTGCTCCCTTGAAGTGGTGAGCGGCGACTCTAGCAGACATCCGGGCCGAGGATTCTCACGAATATTTACAAGGGACTCAGATATCGATGGGATCGACCTCGAGCGACCAGCGCACGCGCGACTTCATGGCGCGCAGGATCTCGACCCACTCGCGCAGGAAGTGCTGCAGCGCCGGGCGCGAGGACGATTCCACCAGCAGCTGGGCGCGGTCGGTGTTGTGCACCCGCGTCATCGTCATCGGGATCGGGTCGTTGATCATCACGGCATCCGACACCAGGCTGTCGCGCGCCGCTTGCAGGAAGGCGATCGCATTGGCCAGTTCCGGCGCCTCGGCGCGCAGCAGGGCCTGGTACATGAAGGGCGGCAGGCCGGCCTGGCGGCGCTCCTCGAGCAGGCTGCCGGCGAAGCGGTCGTAGTCGTGGCGCATCACGGCGCCATACAGGGGATGGCTGGCGTAGCGGGTCTGCACCAGCACCTCCGAGGCGGCGCCCGCGCGCCCGGCGCGTCCCGCCACCTGCATCAGCTGGGCGAACAGGCGTTCGCTGGCGCGGTAGTCCTGCGAGAACAGGGCGGTGTCCGGGTTCAGGATGCCGACCAGGGTGAGCCTTTTGAAATCGTGGCCCTTGGCGACCATCTGCGTACCTACCAGGATGTCGACCTCGCCCCGGTGCACGGTGTCGAAGGCCGCCTGGGCGCTGCCCTTCAGGCGCGTTGAGTCGGCGTCGATGCGCAGGATGCGCGCTTCCGGGAACATGGCCGCCAGGCCCTCCTCGACGCGCTGGGTGCCGCGCCCCAGCGGCTGCAGGTCGACGTTGCCGCAGGTGGGGCAGTGGCGCGGGATGCGCAGCTCCAGGCTGCAGTGGTGGCAGCGCAGGCGGTGTTCCGGCTTGTGCAGCACCATGAAGGCGGTGCAGCGGGTGCAGTTGCTGATCCAGCCGCAGGCGTCGCAGGAGATCACCGGGGCGTAGCCGCGCCGGTTCAGGAACAGCAGCGACTGTTCGCCGCGGTCCAGGCGCTGGCGCAGGGCGGCAATCACGGCGCCGCTCAAGCCTTCCTTGGGCCGGTCACGCTCGGTGTCGACCAGCTTCACGGTGGGCAGCACGGCGTCGCGCACGGCGCGCTCGCGCAGTTCCAGCTTGCGATAGCGGCCGCCGTTCGCATGGTGCCAGCTCTCGAGCGAGGGCGTGGCCGAGCCGAGCACGATCGGGATGCCCAGCTGGTGGGCGCGCCACACGGCCAGGTCGCGCGCCGAGTAGCGCAGGCCTTCCTGCTGCTTGTACGAGGGGTCGTGCTCCTCGTCGATGACGACCAGCTTGAGGTTCGGCAGCGAAGACAGGATCGCCAGGCGGGTGCCCAGCACGATGCGCGCCCGGCCCTCGTGCGCGGCAAGCCAGTGCAGCATGCGTTCGCCCTCGGACAGGCCACTGTGCAGGGTGGCCAGCATCACGCCGGGGAAGCGCGCCTGGATATTGCCTTCGAGCTGGGGCGTCAGGTTGATCTCGGGGACCAGCACCAGGATCTGGGCATCCGGCGCGCGCGCCAGGACCTGGGCGCAGGCCTGCAGGTAGACCTCGGTCTTGCCGCTGCCGGTCACGCCGTACAGCAGCATCGGCGCGAAGCCTTCGGCGCTGCCGATGGCGTTGGCGGCTTCCTGCTGCGCCGGATTCAGCACCGGCATGCCGGAAGGGGTGGGGTCGTGGGGGACCTCGAGCTTCGCCAGTTTCTTGAGCGCGCGGTCCAGGGCCACGGTCCTGGGCACCCGCAGGTTCTTCGGCAGGCCGGGCAATGCCACCTCGCCCAGTGGACGCTGGTAGTAGTCGGCGGCAAACCGGGCAAGCGCGATCCAGCGCTCCGGCAGCGGCGACAGCTGGCTGCGCACGGCGATCGCGTCCTTCAGCTTGTCCGCCGGGACCTCGGTCTCCCCTTTCACCGCGACGATCAGGCCGACCACCTCGCGCCGCGCGAAGGGCACCAGCACCAGCTGGCCGACTTCGGGCTCCTGGCCCGGGGCGCAGGGCCAGCGGTAGTCGAAACAACTGTTGAGCGGCGTATCGAGCGCGACTTGTAGGAAGCAGTGTGCCAAATCCGACCTTCTTGGTAAGTGGAACGCAGGGGAAAGCTGTGGAAAACTTTGTGAATAGCGCGGTACTTGACCGTGTACGAGGTTTACGTTAGATCAACACGAGTCGCGAGATTCGTGGATGCAACAATAAATTTTCCCAAATAATCAATAGCTTACGAAACATGAGTTATCCCTGTTAACAAGTCGGGCTGGAATCGCCTTGCTGTGCATAACTGCACATGTGTAGCGGGAAAACTCGCTGCGGCGCACCACAAACTTCAGACCTTACTTGAAGAGTTGAGCTAAGTCCGCGTAAACCAAGCACTTTTCCCAACTCAGCAGGCTCCCTGTTGATAACTTTGTGTACAAGGAAGGGGGAGTGGGGACATTTTAGGGGTAACTGCCGAACTCTACTGTGTAAATCCACAGTTCATCATGAAAAAATCGCTTAAGAATCATTGACTTGCGTATTTTTCGATAAGGCAGAGATGTCCACAGGAATAATTTTGATGTTTTACGAACTTGTGAACAAGTGTGATTTTGCTGCGGCAATCTCATGCCGCAGCAAAACCCAATCGCACCCCTTAGCCGGCGCGCTGGCGGCGGCTAAAGGTGTGGACAGCGTCGACCATGGCGGTAACCGATTCCGGCGGCGTGAACTGCGAAATGCCGTGGCCGAGGTTGAACACATGGCCGTGGCCGGCCGAGGGGGTGCCATAGGCAGTGAGGGAACGCTCCACTTCGGCCTGGATCTGTTCCGGTGCGGCGAACAGGATGGCCGGGTCGAGGTTGCCCTGCAGGGCGACGCGGTCGCCGACCAGGGCGCGCGCCTTGCCCAGGTTGACGGTCCAGTCCAGGCCCAGCGCATCGGCGCCGATGTCGGCCATCTCGTCCAGCCACAGGCCGCCGCCCTTGGTGAACACGATCGCCGGGATGCGCACGCCATCCTTCTCGCGCTGCAGGCTATCGAGGATCTGCTGCATGTACTTGAGCGAGAAGGCCTGGTAGGCGCCGTCGGCCAGCGCCCCGCCCCACGAGTCGAAGATCATCACGGCCTGGGCGCCGGCATCGATCTGGGCATTCAGGTACTGCGCCACCGCGCGCGCATTGGTGTCCAGGATGTAGTGCATCAGGTCCGGGCGCTGGTACATCATCTTCTTGATGGTGTGGAATTCGCGGGAACCGCCGCCTTCGACCATATAGCAGGCCAGGGTCCAGGGGCTGCCCGAGAAGCCGATCAGCGGCACGCGGCCGTTGATGGCGGTGCGGATCTGGGTCACCGCCTTGAAGACGTAGTCGAGCGACGCCATATCCGGCACTTGCAGGGCGCGCACCGCCTCTTCCGTGCGCAGCGGGCGCTCGAACTTCGGGCCCTCGCCATCGGCGAAGTACAGGCCCAGGCCCATCGCATCCGGCACCGTCAGGATGTCCGAGAACAGGATCGAGGCGTCCAGCGCATAACGGTCGAGCGGCTGCAGCGTGACCTCGGTGGCGAAATCCGGATTCTTGGCCAGGCCCAGGAAGGACCCTGCCCGTTCGCGCGTGGCGCGGTATTCCGGCAGGTAGCGGCCCGCCTGGCGCATCAGCCACACCGGGGTGTAGTCGGTCGGCTGGCGCAGCAGCGCACGCAGGAAGGTGTCGTTCTGGAGCGGGGCGAATTGTGGCATGGCTGACAAGGAAAGCGCAGGGAAAACCTCTATTATCGCATCTCCGGGCAGCCACTTATAATGCGTTTCCGTCTTTGAAAGAAGCAGCCATGACCAGACAACAAGCCCCCTGCGGCGCATGGACCTCCCCGATCAGCGCCGCCGTCGTCGCGGCCGGCGCCACGCCGCTGGCCTCCCTGATGCTCGATGGCGCCAATCTGTACTGGCTCGAAGGCCGCGCCAGCGAGGCCGGACGCTCGACGCTGGTCGGCCCGGCGGGCGAGCTGACCCTGGCCCCCTTCAATGTACGCAGCAAGGTGCATGAGTACGGCGGCGGCGCCTATGCGGTCGCGGATGGCGTGGCGTGGTTCTCGCACCAGGCCGACAGCCGCCTCTACCGCGTGGAAGCGGGCGCACAGCCGCTTGCGGTCACGGCTGCGGACAACAAGCAGCGCTATGCGGACTTCGTGGTCGATGCGCCGCGCCGGCGCCTGGTGACGGTGCGCGAAGACCATTCGAAGGGCGGCCACTACCCCGAGAACACGATCGCCGCTATCGCCTTTGATGGCAGCGAGACCGTGCTCGTGGACGGCAACGATTTCTACGCGGCGCCGCGCCTGTCCCCGGATGGGCGCCAACTGGCCTGGCTGTGCTGGGACCACCCGCGCATGCCCTGGGAAGGCAGCGAGCTGTGGCTGGCCGACGTGGCGGACGACGGGACGCTCGTCAACGGCCGCCTGGTGGCGGGCGGGCCGCAGGAATCGGTTTGTCAGCCGGAATGGTCGCCGGCCGGCGTGCTGCACTTCGTGTCCGACCGCAGCGGCTGGTGGAACCTGTACCGCTACGACCATGGTGTCGTGCACCCGCTGTGCCCGAAGGAAGCGGAGTTCGGCGGGCCGCTGTGGACCTTCGGCGGCTCGCTGTACGGCTTCGCAACGAGCGACGAGATCGTGTGCGCCTACGTCGAGGGCGGAGTGAGCAAGCTGGCCCGCCTGCGCGATGGCGTGCTCCTCGACGTGCCCACGCCCTACGAGGAAATCCGCGAGCTGCGCGTGAATGCGCACACCGTCGCGCTGCTGGGCGGCGCGCCCACGCTCGCGCTGGAACTGGCCCGCATCGACCTGGATGGCGGCCGGCACCAGGTGCTGGCGCGCTCGATTCTCCAGCCACCCCCTGCCGCGTACCTGTCGGTACCGCAGTCGATCAGCTATGAAAGCAGCAACGGCCGCACGGCCTACGCCTTCCACTACCCGCCGGCCAATGCCGACTTCGCCCCGCAGGACGGCGAGCTGCCGCCCCTGATCGTCATCGGCCACGGCGGCCCGACCGGCATGGCGGCGAGCACGCTCAAGCTGTCGACCCAGTTCTGGACCAGCCGCGGCTTCGCCGTGCTGGACGTGAACTACGGCGGCAGCACCGGCTTCGGGCGCGCCTACCGCGACCTGCTGAAAGGCCAGTGGGGCGTAGTCGATGTCGAGGATTGCGTGGCCGGCGCGCGTCACCTGGCCGAACAGGGCCTGGTGGACCCGGCGCGCCTGCTGGTGCGCGGCAGCAGCGCCGGCGGCCTGACGACCTTGTCGGCGCTGGCCTTCCACGACGTGTTCAAGGCCGGCGCCTGCTACTACGGCGTGTCGGACCTGGCCGGGCTGGATGCGGATTCGCACAAATTCGAATCGCACTACAACCAGTACCTGATCGCGCCGCCGGACCGCGCCGAACAGGTCTACCGCGAGCGCTCGCCGATCCACCACACCGACAAGCTGAAACGCCCGATGATCTTCTTCCAGGGCCTGGACGACATGGTGGTGCCGCCGTCGCAGTCGGAATCCATGGTGGAGGCGCTGCGGGCGCGCAGGCTGCCGGTGGCCTACATCACGCTGGAAGGCGAGGGACACGGCTTCAGGAAGGCCGAGAGCGTGGTGCGCACCCTGGAAGCGGAGCTGGTGTTCTACCTGCGCGTGTTCGGCATTCCCGTGCCCGCCGGCCTGCCTGAGCTCGAGATCGAGAACCTGCCTGCATGACGGTCAGCGATCTCGATACCGGCGAACTGTCGGTCCTCGCGCTGCTTGCCATGGCCGGTGAGCCGATGGGCCGCCAGCGCATCCTCGAACACCTGATGGCGGCCGGCCTGCCGCTGCCGGAAGGGCAATGGGCAAGCGAGCTGGAAAACCTGCGCGCCAAGGGCCTGGTGCTCGACGTGGTCGGACGCGGCTTCGCGGTCGCGCCCGAGGCCAGCTGGCCGGCGTTGGAACGGGCGCTGGACGAGGGCCTGTTCGGTGCCCTGCAATCCGCCTACGCGCAGGTCACGCCCTTGCGGCGCGACTGGCAGGGCACGCCGGTGCTGCGCAGCTACCGCCAGGGCCTGGCCCTGCTGCGCATCGCCCTGGTCACCGGCGAGCGGCCGGCCGTCGTCACGCCGCTGCTGGCGGCCTGCCTGCGCTGCCACGAGGCGGCCTACCTGCATCCGCTGGTCGAAGTCTGCGCCCGGCCTTTCGAGCCGGCGATGCTCACGTACGTCGATCCCTCGCTGGTCGACGGCGTGCTGGCGACCCTGGTGCAGCACGCCCAGCGCGAGCCGGCCATCGCCCCTGCCATCCGGGCCGCGGCCGAGGCCCGGACCGATCCTTCGATCGACCTGCGTATCGCCCTGGCCGAGCACCTGGTCCTGTGCGGCAGGTTGGATGACGCGCTGCTCCTGCTGGCGGAGGTGAACGACGCCGCCGGCCTGTTCCTGCGCAGCGTCATTGCCCTGCTGCGCGACGACCTCGATGCCGGCCTGCCCGGGGTGGAAGCCGCCCTGAAGGGCCTGCGCCGCGAGACCGGCAAGCGCAAGGCCATTTTTGAGGGTATCGGCGCCCACATCTACCTTGTCGCCCTCCTGCGCAGCAATCAGCCGGCCCACCTGAAACTGGCCGATGCCTGGCTCGACATCGCCACCCGCGCGGTGCAGCGTGCCGAGACGGCCGTGGTTTTCCAGATCAGCATGCTGAACGAGATCCGCCGCGGCACCGTCGACGCCGAGGTGCTGGCCTCGCGCAGCTGGGAAATGGCGATCGAGCCCTTCACCTTCCGCGCGCTGATGCACCACTGGCTCGGCCTGCCGCAACTGACGGCCAGGCGCCAGGACATCGAGGACATGCTGGCGCAATCCGAGCGCGCCGGCTTCGACCTTCTTTCGAGCCAGCTGGCCGCCCTGCTGGGCCACGTGGGTGGACCCGGCGCAGTCGGCTTCGAAGCGCGCGCTTCCGAGCTGCGCGGCGCGCACCGCATCGCCGACCTCACCCACTGGTTCGAGCGCGAGGAAGCGTGGGAGCGCCAGCTCAACGCCCTGATCAACCTGCAGCCGGCCGTGAACGCCGAGGTGGTGCGCGAGTCGCGCCTGGTGTGGATGATCCGCTACGATGACCATATGGGCGTGCAGGAACTCGAGCCGCGCGAGCAGAAGCGCGACGCGCAAGGCGGCTGGAGCCGCGGCCGCGCCATGGGACTGAAACGCCTGGCGGAAGAAGCGTCCACGCTCGACTTCCTCAGCGCCCAGGACGTGCAGGCGGTAGCGACGATCGCCGGCCGCCGCTACTACGGCAGCACCGGCATCCGCTTCGAGTTCGAGCGCGACAAGGCCCTGGCCAGCCTGGTCGGCCACCCGCTGCTGTTCTGGATGGATTCGCCCGGCACCCGTGTCGAGCTGCTGCCGGGCGAACCGGAACTGCTGGTGAAGGCGCGTGGGGGCAAGGTGACGATTTCGCTGCACCCCAATCCGGGCGACCACGATGGCGAGGTGATCGTCACGCGCGAGACGCCGACCCGCCTGCGCCTGGTGAACATCAAGGAAGAACACCGCCGCATCGCCGCCATCGTCGGCAAGGGACTGGAAGTGCCGCTCGAGGCCGAGCGCCGCGTGCTGCGCGCGATCAGCGCGATCTCCTCGATCGTCACCGTGCAGTCGGACATCGGCGCGAGTCCCGGCGACATCGAGGCGGTGGCGGCGGACCCGCGCATGCACCTGCACCTGCGTCCCTACCAGCAGGGTCTGCGCATGCAGATCCTGGTGCGCCCGCTGGACGGGGGCGCGTATTATTCTCCGGGCACCGGCGCGGAAAGCGTGATCGCCGACGTGAACGGCGTGCGTACCGAGGCGAAGCGCAATCTCAATGCGGAACGCGAGGCCGAGCGCCAGCTGGTCGGCGCCTGCCACGCCCTCGAGAACGGAGAGCTGGAGCACGGCGAATGGCTGCTCGCCACACCCCTGCGATGCCTGGAACTGGTGGAAGAACTGCGCGGCCTCGATCCGGGCAAGGTGGTGGTGGCCTGGCCCGAAGGCGAAAAGTTCCGCGTGTCCAAGCGCGCGAATGCGAAATCGGTGCGCGTGCAGATCCGGCGCGACAAGGACTGGTTCGCGGCCAGCGGCGAGGTCGTCATCGACGAAGGCCGCGTGATGAGCCTGCAGTCGCTGCTCGACAAGCTACGTGAGGAAAAGAGCCGCTTCGTGGCCCTGGGCGACAACGAGTACCTGGCCCTGAGCGACGAACTGCACCGCCGCCTGATGGAACTGGCCGACTACGGGACCATGCACGGCGACGAGCTGCGCATGCATCCGCTGGCGAGTTTCTCGCTGGCCGAGCTGGCGCGCGAGGCCGGCAGCGTGAGCGACGACGCGGCCTGGCGCAAGCACCTGCAGCGCATCGCCGACAGCGAAACGTTCACGCCGCCGCTGCCTTCCACCCTGCAAGCCGAGCTGCGCGACTACCAGCGCGAGGGTTTCGAATGGCTGGGGCGCCTGGCCCATTGGGGCGTGGGCGCCTGCCTGGCCGACGACATGGGCCTCGGCAAGACGCTGCAAGCCCTGGCACTGCTGCTCACCCGCGCGCCCGACGGTCCGGCCCTGGTGGTGGCGCCGACCTCGGTCTGCCTGAACTGGATCGCCGAAGCCCAGCGCTTCGCACCGACCCTGAACCTCAAGCTGTTCGGACCGGGCGACCGCGCCAAGCTCATCGAAGAAGCCGGTCCCTTCGATGTCGTGGTCGCGAGCTACGGCCTGCTGCAGCAGGAAGCGCCGCTGTTCACCAGGAAGACGTGGCACAGCATCGTGCTGGACGAGGCCCAGGCCATCAAGAACATGCACACCAAGCGTTCGCAGACCGTGATGGCATTGAAGGGCGACTTCCGCATGGCGGCCACCGGCACGCCGCTGGAGAACCACCTGGGCGAGCTGTGGAACCTGTTCAGGTTCATCAACCCGGGCCTGCTCGGCACGGCCGACCAGTTCCAGCTGCGTTTCGCCGGGCCCATCGAAAAGGCCCAGGACAAACGGGCGGAGGCCGGCGCCCGCATGCGCCTGCGCCGCCTGACGCAACCCTTCATCCTGCGCCGCACCAAGGCGCAGGTGCTCACCGAGCTGCCGCCGCGTACCGAGATCGTGGTGCCGGTGGAACTGACGCAGGATGAAACCGCGCTGTATGAATCGCTGCGCCGCCAGGCCCTCGACAAGCTGGCCGCGCTGGAGGCCCCGGAGAACCAGAAGTCGATCGAGATCCTGGCCGAGATGATGCGGCTGCGCCGCGCCGTCTGCAATCCGGAGCTGGTGGCGCCGGGCGCAGGGCTGGTGAGCAGCAAGCTGGTCGCGTTCGCGCGCCTGGTCGACGGCCTGCTGGAGAACAGGCACAAGGTGCTGGTGTTCAGCCAGTTCGTCGACCACCTGACCCTGATCCGCAAATACCTGGACGACAAGCACATCCCCTACCAGTACCTCGACGGCGCCACGCCCATGCAGGAGCGCAAGCGCCGCGTGGACGCCTTCCAGGCCGGCGAGGGAGAGCTCTTCCTCATCAGCCTGAAGGCGGGCGGGGTGGGCATCAACCTGACGGCGGCCGACTACGTGATCCACATGGACCCGTGGTGGAACCCGGCCGTGGAAGACCAGGCCTCGGACCGCGCCCACCGCATGGGCCAGCTGCGGCCGGTGACGATCTACCGCCTGGTGGCGCGCGGCACCATCGAGGAAGGCATCGTCGACCTGCACCACCGCAAGCGCGACCTGGCCGACAGCCTGCTCGAGGGGACGGAGATGGCGGCGCGCATGTCGCCGGGGGAGATGCTGCACATGCTGAAACAGGGGCTGTCGTAGGGTGGGCGGATTTCCGCCCACGCGTTCAAACCGAATGTGAACAGCTGTACGGCAAATCGAATACCGATTGAACGCGTGGGCAGAATCTGCCCACCCTACGGTAAGCCGCAATGCTGGCGCTGCAGCCTATTCCATGTGATCATGCCGCTTTTATTGAAGAGTAGACCACATGGAACTGGACAAAGGGGCAATGACGGCGCAAGCCCATGTCATCGGCGTCAAATCCTGGCTGGCCTATGCCGGTGTGGCGGCGCTGGGTATCGTGCTGTTTTTTGTCGCATTGCCGCTGGCCTTCCTGTGGAACGACATCGCCGCGGCCTGCGTGCTGCTCGTCTCGGCACTGATCGTCGCCTACCGTTTTCTCTCGGTACGCAGCGTGCAGCTGTATTACGACGACGTGGGCGTGTGGGTGGTGTCGGGCGTACTGCCCTGGAAGAAGGGCGTCTCCGGGGTGAAGTGGCGCGACATGGACGACGCCATTTTCGTCAACGGTTTCGTCAGCTGGGCCACGCGTTCCTACACGGTGCGCATCGGCCACCGCTTCACCAGGGATAGCGAGATCGTGCTGCACCATATCGCACGCGGGCGCCAGGCCGTCGAAACGGTCAATGCCCTGCACCAGCAGAAGATCCGCCTCGGCGAGGTCGACTGATCCGCCATCACGTGTCGGAATGTTTCAGCCGCCCGCAAGCGGACTGAATGGTGCTACTCTTCCGTGGTTCCGCCGCGCCGGACCTCGAGTCGGCGCAGCGGAGCTCCGACCTTTTAATCTACAGGGTTCGAACAGGATGATGAAAACGAAGATCGCGCTGGCAGTCCTGCTGGCGAGTTTCGCGCTGGCCCCCGCCAGCGCCAGGACCACCAAGCCCGCCAAGGGCAAGGCGAAAGCCGCCAAGGTGGTCAAATCGAAAACGAGCAAGCCGAAGGCGCCGGTCAAGAAGGGTGGCAAGAAAGCAGCCATCGCCACCGCAGCCGTGGCCACCGCCGTCGCCACGGCGCCTGTCGCAAGCGCATCGGAAAAGCGCCTCGACCGCCGCTTCGACTCCATGAGCATGCAGTACCTGACCGCGCTGTGGCGCATCGATCCGGAAGGCGGCATCTACGTCGGCAAGTTCGACCAGGCCGCCAACCTGACCATCCCCGATGCGGCCACGCGCGCGAAGAAACTCGCCTTCGCCAACGAGTGGCTGGATAAATTCAACAAGCTCGATACGCGCCAGCTGTCGCCGCGCCAGCGCACCGACCTGGCCCTCCTGGTGAACAAGCTGGAGAAGGATCGCTGGAACCTGACTACCTGGCGCGAGTACGAGTGGAATCCTGCGCTCCATAACATCGCCCAGCCGCTCGACCTGATCCTGAACACCGAGTACGCGGCCAAGCCGCAGCGCCTGCGCACTATCCTCAAGCGACTGGCCGACGTGCCCGACTTCTATGCGGCGGCCCAGGCCTCGATCACCAAGCCGACCCGCGAGCACACCCAGCTCGCCATCGCCCAGGCCCCGGGCACGATTGCGGTGCTGGCCGACCTCGGCAAGGCGGCCCAGGATTCGATCCTGACGGCGCAGGAAAAGGCGATCTTCGCGCAGCGCATCGCCAACGCAGGCACTGCGGTGCTGGGCTACGTGGACTTCCTCACCGCGCTGGACAAGAACACGACGGAGTTCCGTCCCTTCCGCACCGGCAAGGCCCTGTACGAGCAGAAGTTCGCGCTCGAGATCCAGTCTTCCAGCAGCGCCGAGCAGACCTTCCGCAAGGCCCTGGCCACGCGCGAAGAACTGCTCGCCCGCATGGACACGATCTCGGACGAGCTGTGGCCGCGCTACATGGCTGGTGTGACGAAGCCACGCGACCGCTTCCAGAAGATCGGCATGATGATCGACAAGCTGTCGGAACGCCACGTCGCGCGCGAGAACTTCCTGCCCGAGATCCGCCGCCAGATCCCGGCGCTGCAGAAGTTCGTGCTCGATAAGAACCTGCTCTCCCTCGACGCCGACAAGCCGCTCGAAGTGCGCGAGACCCCGATGTACCAGCGCGGCGTGGCCGGCGCCAGCATCGACGCACCCGGTCCCTTCCGTCCAAAGGACAAGACCTACTACAACGTCACCCCGCTGGACGGCCTCTCCGCCGAACAGGCCGAGAGCAGCCTGCGCGAGTACAACGAATGGATCCTGCAGATCCTGAACATCCACGAAGCCATCCCCGGTCACTACGCCCAGCTGGTATACGCGAACCGTTCGCCTTCGCTGGTGAAGTCGCTGTTCGGGAACGGCGCGATGGTCGAGGGCTGGGCCGTCTATGGCGAACGCATGATGCTGGAGAACGGCTACGGCGACAACGCGCCCGAGATGTGGCTGATGTACTCGAAGTGGAACCTGCGCAGCGTCACCAACACCATCCTCGACTACAGCGTGCACGTGCTGGGCATGCAGCAGGCCGAAGCCATCGACCTGCTGGTGCGCCAGGCCTTCCAGGCGCGCCAGGAAGCCGTCGAAAAGTGGCGCCGCGTGCAGCTCACTTCGGTGCAGCTGACCAGCTACTACAGCGGCTACGAGCAGATCATGGAGCTGCGCGAGCGCCGCAGGCAGCAGCTGGGCGAACGCTTCGACCTGAAGGAATTCCACGACCAGTTCCTCAGCTACGGCAATGCGCCGGTGAAGATGATCTCGGAGCTGATGCAGTAGGCAGGGACGACACGATCGGCATAGGGGACGGCCCTGAGGGCCGCTCCCCTGCCACACCACCCGGCATGCGGGTCCGCACCGGGCGGTTCGAGTAGTTGAGGTCAAGACAGGCGTGGTACGCCCACTCGGTCAAAGTAGCCGATAGTCATCACTGTTTTCAACAGCCTAGCGCTGTTGCGCCACCAGCGGCAGCTGTTCGCCGCCACCTGCTTTGCCACCGACGGCCAAGCCC
>Ga0209023_10003909_pt1 | contig 17389 bp, 16 predicted proteins | sample LakOneMetagenome_FD_187468 | JGI IMG/M metagenome (GOLD analysis project Ga0209023, IMG submission 187468) | Freshwater and sediment microbial communities from Lake Erie, Canada (SPAdes) (version 2) | ecosystem: Environmental > Aquatic > Freshwater > Lentic | place: Lake Erie, Canada... | reverse complement strand
CCAGGGCAAAAATCGTATCCATCGTCAGAACCCTTTGTTCTTAAAGAACAATCAGGCGTTCATCGACTCGAAGAACTCGCCGTTGGTCTTGGTTTGCTTGAGTTTGGAAATCAGGAACTCGATGGCGTCAGTGGTGCCCATCGGGTTCAGGATGCGGCGCAGGACGTAGGTTTTTTGCAGGTCTTTCTGTTCAACGAGCAAGTCTTCCTTACGGGTGCCGGACTTGAGGATGTCCATTGCCGGGAACACCCGCTTGTCGGCGACCTTACGATCGAGCACGATTTCCGAGTTACCGGTGCCCTTGAATTCTTCGAAGATCACCTCGTCCATCCGGCTACCGGTGTCGATCAGCGCCGTCGCGATGATGGTGAGTGAGCCGCCTTCTTCGATGTTCCGCGCTGCACCGAAGAAGCGCTTGGGGCGCTGGAGAGCATTGGCATCGACGCCGCCGGTCAGGACTTTACCCGAAGACGGCACCACGGTGTTGAAGGCGCGGCCGAGGCGGGTGATCGAGTCCAGGAGAATGACCACATCGCGCTTGTGCTCGACCAGTCGCTTGGCTTTCTCGATGACCATTTCCGAGACAGCAACGTGGCGTGTCGCCGGCTCGTCGAAGGTCGACGACACGACCTCGCCTTTGACCGAGCGTTGCATGTCGGTAACTTCCTCGGGGCGTTCATCGATCAGGAGAACGATGAGATAGCACTCCGGGTGGTTGGTCGCGATCGAGTGAGCGATGTTTTGCAGTAGAACCGTTTTGCCGGTACGCGGCGGCGCCACGATCAGAGCCCGCTGGCCTTTGCCGATCGGGCAGACCAGATCGATGATGCGGGCCGAGCGGTCCCGGATCGTCGGGTCTTCGATCTCCATTTTCAGCCGCTCGTCCGGATAGAGCGGGGTGAGGTTGTCGAAGGCAACCTTGTGGCGAGCGCGTTCCGGGTCCTCGAAGTTGATCTTGGTGACCTTGGTCAGAGCAAAGTAGCGCTCGCTTTCGCCCGGTGCCCGTATCACGCCTTCAACGGTGTCACCGGTGCGGAGTGAGTACTGGCGGAGCATATCGGGGCTGACGTAGATGTCGTCCGGACCAGGCAGATAGTTGGCCGACGGTGATCGCAGGAAGCCAAACCCGTCTTGCAGAACCTCCAGAACGCCGTCGCCGCCGATCTCGTAGCCTTCTTCGGCATATTCACGCAGGATCGAGAACATCATCTCACCCTTGCGCATGGTCGAGGCGTTCTCGATCTCGAGCTCCTCGGCCATCGACAGAAGGTCAGCGGGGCTTTTCAGTTTCAGGTCGGCAAGGTTCAGACGCTCGTTGGTCATCAGCAAAACTCATGGGGCAGCTTCGTTGGCTGCGGGATGTAAAATTCGGGAGAGTACCCTGTCCGGACGGCGGGCTTGACTGTCAGTTAGGCGGGCCGAACCGAAAAGTCAAGAAAACCTCAGAACTTCACGATGACCGAGATCACGATAAGGGCAAGCAGAACTGTCGGGACCTCGTTCATCATCCGGTAGGTCCGCCCCGACCGAAGGTTCGCCCCCGCAACAAACTCTTTCCGCCGGTAGCCAAGCCAGTGGTGAAACCATGTCATTGCGAGAACGCCCGCCGCCTTCGTCCACGGCCAGACTTCGGACCAGCTTACAATCCCCGGCGTGAACACCAGCGCCAGCCCGAAGATCCAGGTCGCCGTCATTGCCGGGTTCATGATCAGGCGGAGCAGCTTGCGCTCCATCATCTGGAACAGCCTGTCCGTCTCGCTGCCCTTCTCGACAGACTCGACATGGTAGACAAACAGGCGCGGTAGATAGAAAATTCCAGCCATCCAGGCGATGACCGAGATTACATGCAGCGCCTTCGTCCAGGGATAGACGGAAGCAAGAAAGTCAGTCATCAGAAGTCCCCTTTTTGGTCGAGCATGCCGACCATCTCTCTTAATAAGACTATATTGAAAGAAAAAGATGATGATGAATATGGTCCTGTGGAGAACGGGATAAGTCGGTTACCCCGATTTCAACCCACATGGGGGTAACTCTGTGGGTAGCCAGAAAGTTCAGACGTGAAATAATAAAAACGCTCTATTTCAATTAGATATATATTTTCAGAGCCATATTGACCGGCAGATTTCATCCACAGTCCACTTGCCCTTCTCGATTCCCCAACAGGGGCCTTTGACGCTTTCCACAACGGGACTTCTGCCGTGGTGTTGCTTGACAAAGACCGATCTACCCACACTTCTGCTGGCGCATCGACTTACACCCGATTTAGCCCCTGATGTCCGGGTGCTGTTGTCCACAGGCCTGTCCCCATGTCTTTAATTCATAATCGGCATATCGTTCTCGCTTCGGCATCCGAAATCAGAGCCACCATGCTGAAGAATGCGGGTCTGATATTCGATGTCAGACCCGGTCGAGTGGACGAGGACGCTATCCGTCAGAGCCTTGAGTCAGAGGGTGCGAGCGCGCGGGATCTGGCGGATACGTTGGCCGAGATGAAGGCGCGCAAGATATCGGAACGCGAGATGGAGGCGCTGGTGATCGGGGCGGATCAGATACTCGAATGCGAGGAGCGGGTCTTTGCCAAGCCGGAAACACAGGACGATGCACGCGAGCAGTTGCAGTTTCTGAGGGGCAGGACGCACCGGCTTTTGTCGGCCGCCGTGGTGTGCGAGGGCGGCAAGCCGATCTGGCGGCATGTCGGTACGGTTCGGCTAACCATGCACGATATCACGGATGCGACGATTGCGGATTATGTGAGCCGGAACTGGGAAAGCATTCGCCACGCGGTCGGTTGCTACAAGATCGAAGAGGAAGGTGTGCGGCTTTTTGCCCGCATAGAGGGTGATTTCTTCCATATCCTTGGTTTGCCGCTCATCGAACTCTTGACCTGGCTTCGTATTCGCGGCGACATCCCGGCATGAGTGATCTTGCCCGTATCCCCCTCGCCGGTGTCATCGGTTCGCCGATTGCCCATTCGAAGTCGCCACGCCTGCATGGCTACTGGCTGAATCTTTATGGGATACGCGGCCACTATATTCCGATGGATGTAGCGCCGGGCGATTTGCCCGATGTGATCGCTGCTTTGCCAAAGGCGGGCTTTGTCGGCTGCAACGTCACAATCCCGCACAAGGAAGCGGTGCTGGCGCTTGCCGATATCGTGACGGATCGCGCAGCACTGATCGGGGCGGCCAATACGCTGATCTTCCGCCGCGACGGGCGCATCCATGCGGACAATACCGACGGATACGGCTTTACTGCAAACTTGCGGCAGAATGCGCCGAACTGGCAGCCCTCTTCTGGCCCAGCGGCGGTGATCGGGGCGGGCGGGGCCGCGCGGGCGGTGATCGCCTCGCTTCTCGAGGTCGGAGCGCCGGAGATCCGGATCAGCAACCGCACCAAGGCGAGGGCCGAGGCGCTGCGGCTCGAGTTCGGGGCGAAAATTGTCGTCTATGACTGGGTTCAGGCAGGCAACATGCTGGAAGATGCTGCGACCGTCGTGAATACCACTTCGCTGGGGATGGTCGGCAAGTCGGAGTTCCGGGTTCCGCTTGACGCGCTGTCGCCCAAGGCAACCGTGACAGATCTGGTCTATGCGCCGCTAAAGACCCGTCTTTTGACCGAGGCCGCCGAGATCGGCTGTGCGACGGTCGACGGGCTGGGGATGCTGTTGCATCAGGCCGTACCGGGGTTCGAACGTTGGTTCGGTCACAAGCCCGAGGTCGATCAGGCGACGCGCGACGCGGTTCTGGCGGAATGAGCCGTCCGTTCCTGCTGGGCCTGACGGGGTCGATCGGGATGGGTAAATCGACGACCGCAGCGATGTTCATGGCCGAGGGTGTGCCAGTGTGGGATGCCGACGCAACGGTTCATCGGCTCTATGCACAGGGCGGGGCGGCTGTTCCGGCAATTGCGGTCCTTTGTCCAGATGCGGCGGTGGATGGCGCAGTCGACAGAAATCGCCTGAAACGCTGGATCGGCGCAAATCCTTCGGCCCTGAAGCAGATCGAAGCGGCGGTGCATCCTTTGGTCAGTGCGCATCGGGCAGGGTTCATTCTGGCTGAGAGCGCTCTGCACCAGTCAATTGTGATCCTCGATATACCGTTGCTCTTTGAAACCGGCGCAGAAGCGGCGTTGGATGCCACACTTGTCGTTACCGCGCCAGAGGCAGTGCAGCGAACGCGGGTACTGACCCGGCCCGGCATGACGGAAGCGCATTTTCAGGCGATAGTGTCACGGCAGATGCCGGACGCTGACAAACGCGCGCGGGCGACATATGTCATTGAAACAGTGACGCTGGAGGATACTCGGGCGGCTGTCAGGCGACTTCTGCGAGAGGTGACCAAGTCGGATGCGTGAGATCGTTCTGGATACCGAGACGACAGGCTTCGAGCCGTCGGAGGGGCACCGCATCGTCGAGATCGGGGCGATAGAGCTATTCAACCACATGCCGACCGGAAACGTTTATCATCAGTATATCAACCCGGACCGCGCCATGCCGATCGAGGCGTTTCAGGTCCACGGGCTTGGCGATGACTTTCTGCGCGACAAGCCGCGCTTTGCCGAGGTTGCAGCGGCGTTCATGGCGTTCATTGGCACCGATTCGAAGCTGGTGATCCATAATGCCGCATTCGACATGAAGTTTCTCAATGCCGAATTGAATTGGGCGGGCCAGCAACCGATCGCCAATGACCGGGCGCTGGATACCGTGGCCGTTGCCAGGCGCAAGTTTCCCGGCGCGCCTGCATCGCTGGATGCGCTGTGCCGTCGCTTCGGGATCGACAATTCAGCACGGGAAAAACATGGCGCGCTGTTGGATAGCGAGCTTCTTGCCGAGGTCTATCTTGAACTGATCGGTGGTCGGCAGCCGGATTTTGCTCTGGCCGATGTGACCGCGCCGCGCCCGGCGCTACAGGGCCAACCCGACGAGTCACAGGCTTGGGTAGTACCGCGCCGACCCACGCCGCTTGGGCCGCGACTTACGCCCGAAGAGCTTGCAGCTCATGGTGCCTTTGTAGAGGGCATGGGTGACAAGGCTATCTGGAAGAAGTTCGGCTAAGAGACGTCAAAGACCTGTCGCGGCCACCACCACCGCAAGGGTGCGCCAGAGTATGCCGATGTCAGACAGGAAGCGGACGCTCATGCCATATTGTTCGTCATAGTGGACTCGCTCGCGGAAGGAACCAGCGTTGCGGCGGCTGACCTGCCACAGGCCGGAGATACCGGGCCGCAGGCGATAATAGGCGGTGTCGTGACTGCCGTCTGCGTAAAGTGCCTTTTGTTCGGGCATGAAGGGGCGAGGGCCAATCAGTGACATGGTGCCGTTCAGGACGTTCCAGAGTTGCGGCAGTTCATCAAGACTGCTCTTGCGGAGGAAGCGACCGAGACGGGTGATGCGCGGGTCTTTGGTAAGTTTCTGGTTTTCACCCCATTCCCGCGCGATGGCCGGGTCGGAACTGATCAGATCGGCAAGCACCTTTTCGGCATTCTGGACCATTGTGCGGACTTTCCAGCACTTGAAGACCTTCCCGCCGCGCCCGATGCGATACTGAACATAGAGCGGCTTGCCGCCCTGAAACCAGGTTGCAAAGAGAATGACGGCGATCAAAGGCAGAACAACCGGCGCCGCGACAACAACAGCAAAGACATCGAGCAGGCGCTTGCCAACAGTCTCGTAGTAGCCTTGGCGAGGGGGGGCAACTGGCGTCATCGTGGAAAAATCGTAATAGGGCACGGTCATGCCAAATTAGCTCCCTGGGATACACATAGAACGGACCCAACCCCTTTGGTCCACCCGGCCTACGCTAGGTCTGCTTAGGTAAGCGATTGGTAAACCGCAAATATTTCAATTCCATGCAATAGAAACGAATTGTAGCGGTATTTTGTCCAATCGTCGGCAAATTTGGTTTACGCCCGGTAAGCTCTAAAACTCCATTTATAACAACGCCTTAGATTAACCCCTCGAATCATCGCCCCAAAGGGGAAAACGGCGCTGAAACGTTCATATTTGGGCGAAATAAAGGCATCATTGACCGCTGCGAAACTACTCGTTCAATGACGCTGATTGTCGAGTAATCGGGCGCAGAAATAATTGTTGTTCCAAGGTTGAATCGCGGGCTGATTCCCTTGCCTTGGGGCGTGGGTGTCAGGTCAGATTGGCGATTGCGGACTGCGCGGCGCGATAACGGGCGTGTCCAGCATCAAAGGCCTCCATCAGGGATGCGACAGGGTCGATGGTCCGCTGGATTGTCGGCAAAGTTGCGATCTCGGCACCGGCACCGGTTACGGCCATCAGCGCCAGGCGCGCTGCGCCGAAGGCTCCACCGAAATCGCCTGCGACCGGCAGCGCAACCGGAGTGCCAAGCGCTGTGGCCATAGCCTGAAGCCAATAGTCCGAGCGCGAGCCGCCGCCGACAGCCAGAAGATGTGTGATCGTCGTACCGGTCGCGCGAAGTGCATCACGGCAATCCCGGATCGCAAAAACCACGCCCTCGAGCACGGCACGGGTGGCGGCGCTGGCGTCGGTTGCATGGTCCAGGCCGATGAAGGCGCCACGGACCGAAGCATTGTTCAAAGGTGTGCGCTCGCCACCAAGGTAGGGCATGAAGCGCGTGGACGACGGGCCTTGCAACGGGCCAAGGTTCTCGGTGAGCGTAGCGGCGGTAGATCCGGCAAGGCGGGCAAACCAGTTCAGGGCATCAGTCGCGGCAAGGATGACGCCCATTTGGTGCCATGTTCCCGGAAGTGCGTGGCAGAACGTATGCACAGCCGTTGCAGGATCGGGCCGATAGCCGTCGTTGGCCGCGAACAGCACGCCTGACGTGCCCAGCGATACGAACGCCTGTCCGGCCCTCACGACGCCAACACCGATCCCGGAGGCGGCATTGTCGCCACCGCCGCCGGCAACCGTGATGCCGACAGGCAAGCCAAGTTCCGCAGCCAGATCAGGCCGTAGGTAGCCGGATACGTCTGATCCTTCCACCAACCGCGGCATGTGTTCGCGGCTGAGGCCTGTCGCACTTAATAGTTTGTCCGACCAATCACGCTTGCCCGTGTCGAGCCAGCTTGTCCCGGCCGCGTCCGACATTTCGGCGACATGTTCACCCGTTAGCCACAGGCGCAGATAGTCCTTGGGCAAAAGCACCTTCGCGACCTGTGCGAACAGGTCGGGCTCGTGCCGCTTGACCCAGACGAGTTTGGGCGCGGTGAAGCCCGGAAAGACGATATTGCCGCTGAGAGAGCGAAACGTAGGGTTCGCATCCAGCTCTGCCGCTTCGAGGTGCGCACGAACGTCATTCCACAGGATGCAGGGCCGAAGAACCTTGTCCGCCTTGTCGAGCAGCGTTGCGCCATGCATCTGGCCTGAAAGGCCGATGCCGCGCAATTTCGCCCGCACCGTAGCAGGCAGGGTGCCGATGACGGACCGCGCCGCGTCAATCCAGTCTTGCGGCGCCTGCTCGGACCAGCCGTCATGTGGCCTTGAAACGGAGAGCGGAGCGGAGGCTTCGGCTACAATCTTCTGATTGTCGTCCATCACGATACCTTTGAGGCCGGATGTGCCCAGGTCCAGTCCAAGATACATGTGATGCCCTCCGTCTGCGCGTGGGGGCAATAAGGCAGAGCTAACTAACGGAGGCAACCCATAACCCTCGGATGGAGGTGATCTGGTTTGCCATGCGCGGCGCAGGTTTGTAGGGTCAAGACAGTATATTGGAAGAAGCATGTCTGAACCCGGAAGATCATCGCCAGAAAGCTACCTCGCCCTTTCGGGACACCTTCTGTATTCCATCTGGAACGCGCTGGATGATCGCCATGTCGGGCTGATAGCGGCGGGCGTGGCATTTTACTCGATGTTCGCAATCTTTCCGGGGATTGCTGCGACAATCGCGATCTGGGGGTTCTTTGCAGACCCGATCGTCGTCGAAAACACGCTTGTCGAGGTGCATGGAGTCATTCCCGACGACGTGTTCTCGATCCTGCAAACGCAGGTCCATGCGGTTATTTCTGCACATTCAGATGGCTGGCACTGGGCGACGCTACTGCCGCTGGCCATCGCGCTTTACTCTGTGCATTCTGCGGTGTCGGCGCTGATTTCCGGGCTGAACGCGGTGCAGGTACGCAGGCATCGGGAAGGGGTGATGCGCCATATCGGATCGCTTGCGATTACGGTGGCGCTTCTGTCGGTGATCCTTGCGGCGCTGGTGATCGTCGTTTCTATCCCGATTGCCCTGAGCCTATTGGATATGGGGGCTGCCGAGGCGCTGATCCTGCGGTTTGTGCCGTGGGTCGTGCTGTTCCTGGTGGTCAACGCAACCTTGGGGCTCTTCTACAGGTTTGGTGCAACGAAAGCCGGGCCGAGGCACAACTGGGTCAGCACTGGCAGTATGGTCGCGGCATTTCTCTGGGCGCTGGTTTCGCTGGCCTTCTCGATCTATCTGGAAAACTTCGGCAGCTATAACCGCATCTATGGGTCCATCGGTGCGGTGATCGCGCTGATGATGTGGCTGTATCTGTCCGCTTATATCGTGCTGCTGGGCGCAATTCTGAATCACGAACTCAGCCGTATGCATTCGGAACGCCTGAAGCGGCGGGCCGAGACTTAATAGTCGCGTTTGAAGAATACCCCGGCGCCGGTTTGCCCGTCGGTTCCGACTGTGCCGCGTAGGCTCAGGTCGGAATTGATGTCGAGATTCAGGTCGATCTTGCTTTTGCCGTCCGCGCCGATGGTGGCCTCGGTATAGACTTTGTCGGACAGGTATTTGCCCGCCTTGATTGCCGCGTTGCCCTCGTCGTCGGCAATGATGTCCAGATCATCGAGTTTCGCGGATTTGCGCAGTTTCACGATGATGCCGTCGCTGCCCTTGCCGGTCAGCGTGGCGATAGCGTTGGCTAGTTGGGCAAGCTGGAAAGCCGAGATATTGTCGATGCCATTGCCGAAAAGGAGCTGCGACAGGACTTCTTCCTCGGGCAGGCCGGAGGAGGAGGTGAAGTGGATCTTGGGCGCACTTGCCGGGCCATCCAGCACGATGGTCGAGGTGGTGCCGAACGTATCCGCCGAGGCGGTGAAGCTGAGGTAGGGCACCAATGAGCCAAGCAGCTGTACCAAGCCTTCGTCCAGCACAAAGCGCTTGCCGAGCAGGTTGAGGCGACCGCGGATCAGCGTGAAGCTGCCGGATGGCAGAACGTCGGCGGTGGTGCCGCGCAGGTGAACCGACCCTGACATTTCGGCATCCAAACCGCGTCCGCGAACGAAGAGACGAGCGGGCGCAGAGACCTGAAGGTCGAGGCCGAAAACCGAGGGCGTGCGGCTGGCGGCGGACTTGTCGAGCCCCGCACGACGGCGTGTTTCGCGCGAGGCGGCTGGCTCGTTGATGTGGGTGATCGGAAAAATCTCGGATCCGGCAAAAGCCACCGGAGCCACGATTATCTCGGTCTCGTCCAGAGTGATTGCGCCACCGATGGTCGCTCCGCCGAGTATCGGGCCGGAGATGGTTATTGTGCCGGAAACCAGCGCCTCATAAAGGCTTGGGTCACGCACGCGGGCGCGGTTGAGATTTACCGTCAGGCTTGCATCGTGCGGCGCATCAAGCGCTATGGGGCCGGAAAGTTCGACTCTGCCACCGCCGCGAATGCTAGCGGTCGCGCGGATGTTTGCTTGTCCGCCAGAGATGTCCGCCGTGACGTTGCCATTCTCGATCGAGAGTCGCTCTGAGGGTGAAGCGATGCGGATGCCTGTGCCCACGACTTGCCCGGAAAGCGAAGCCAGTGCAGGTGGACCGGACATTCGGAGGTCGAAACGGACGGGACCGTCAACGCTGCGTGGTTCGATCAGGCTGTTGATGACGGCGGACTGGCCGGTTCCAGAAAAGCCCAGGTCGACAGTGCTGAAATCGCTGGCAACGGTGCCTGAAGCCTTGGCGTTGGTCTGGCCCGGTCCGGTCGCGTCGATCTGGACAGCATAACTGTTGGCGCCGCGTGATACCGTGCCGTGTGCTGTGAGTGCGCCGGAAAAGCCGGGGGCCAGCCGTGCGGCGTCACGGAGCCTTGCGTCGACGGCGTAGACGCCGGGAGGACCATTGGTTTGGGCGGTCAGCGACAGTTCGGCGGTGGTAAGGCGCGCCTCTTCCAGATCGAATATGCCGTTCGCCTCCTCGAGCTGTACCATCAGATCGGATCGTCCACCGATAATCGTGTCAGCGAGGGCATTGCCGACAGCAAGATTGCCGCCGTTGCCTGTCAAAGTCAGGCTGCGGCTGCCAATCGGGCCGGACAGCACCGCGTCGGCGGCGAATTGTCCGGAGAAGCCCGTACCGAGCGCCCCAATGTCGGAGAAATCGAGCTTGCCGGTCAAATTCTGCGCGGTGGAGGAAAGATGGCCAGCCAGCGCCGCAGTAAGGGCGGGCACTTTCAAGTCGAGCTGACGGATCTCGATACCGGTTTGGTCGCGTTTGGCCGACAGAATGATTTGGGATGGACCAGAAAGGAGCCGGTCAGCCATCGGGTGATCAACGCTGAGCGCCGTACCGGTGGCAGTTGCTGTCACATCGAAGGCACCGGTCACCAGTGCGCCTGAACCAGAAAGGTTAATCTCTGCTGCACCTGCCAGCGGGCGCTGTGCCAAATCGGAAAAACGGCCTACATCCGGTGCATTCAACGAAAGGCTTCCGGTTGTCAGGAGGTCAAGATCCTGGACCGAAAAGGCGAGGTCGCCAGACAGGCCAAGATCTCCGGCCTGAGCCGCAATGTTTCGCAGGACAAGCGGTTTTCCATCCTGCCAGGAAATGACCGTGCGACCACGAATGTTCGGACCAAGCGCCCGAGCGAGGGCGGGATCAGCGAGAGCGATCTCGTTCGCATCAAAATCGACGCTGCCAAGTATCCGGGCCGATGCACCAGTGCTGCGCAACACGCGCCCGCTGCCATTCAGTTTCAGCGCGCCAACGGCAACGGTCTGACGCCGAAAGCCGGTAAGGTCACCGCTCAGCGACCAGTCCTCGCCTTTGGTCGCGTCGTAGCGGACCAGAAGTGTTCCGTTCTGCACATAGGTAGGTTCGCCCGCAATGGGCAGGAGCAGATCCTTTTGGTCGGCCAATCCCAAGCGAACAGTCAATGCTGCCGCCAGCGGCACACGCTCCGGCGAAAGATTCAGACGCCCGGTAATGTCTACACCAGCAGAATCGAGGACCAGTCGCGTCAGGTCAGTTCGAACGCCGGGCACATCGATACCTTCGGCCTCAAGCGAAACCGACTTGCCGAAGAAGTCACGATAGGCAGGCTGCAACAGCGGAGAAATGTCTCCGGTAAGGTTCACGGCAAAGCCTCGCTCCGCCTGCGTGCCGGTCGCGGCGACCTTTGACCCAAGCTTGACCTTGCCGGTCAGGCGTGGCTGACCATCTGTCGCCAATGCGATGTCTGTCGAGAAGTCATCAATAGGGCCAGAGCCGTGCATGGCGAGTTGAATGGCGGGTTTTCCGGGCAGGTCGAGCAATGTGGCAGCGACGCCGTCGGCGTCCTCCTTTGCCAGAAGGTCAATGGTCGCTTGCCGGGTGGCATTGGAATAGCTTGCCTTGAGGGTCAGCTCACCAGCCTTGCCATCGGCGCGGTTGATGGTGAATTCGGTCGAACCCTCACCGCCCGACAGTTGGCCGGTGCCGTTGATCGAAACAACGACTTCCTGACCAAGGACCGGCTCGCCAAGCGTGAGCTTTTCGGCGCGCAGCAGGCCAATCCGCACAGAGACAGGCAACTCCGGCAAGGAAAAGCCGCTCGAAGCCTCAACCGATTTTCCTGACGATGGCATGGAAGGCGCTCGAAGAAGGTCGATGCTTGCGGCGGACAGTTCGTCAATCTCGACCCGGCCAGACAAAAGCGCCGAGCGGCTCCAGCTGATTGCGCCATCGTCAATGGTGATCCAGACACCCTGCTCATCGGCGATCGTGAGGCGCGTGAAAGTTGCGCGCGAGGAAAGGGCACCCGCAAAGCCATCAATCGTGACGGTGCGCCCAAGGCCGGAGAGGTTTTTTTCGAGGAACGAGGTCAGGAAGCCCTTGTCCTCTGCGGTTTCGGTGTTGTCTTGCGCTATCGCCGTGAACGGCAGAAGCAGCAGCATGAGAATGGAGAGCCAGCGCCGCATCAGAACGCCTGCCCGATGCCGATATAGACCTGCATCCCATCGCCGGTGGTGCCCGTGACCGGGAAAGCCACATCAAGCCTTACCGGCCCGAAGCCGGTGTCATAGCGAACGCCCACGCCAGCGCCGGTTTGCCAAGCCCCCCCGGCACCCCATAGCTCCACCGGGCCGATGTAGCCCGCGTCATAAAAGACGGCGGCGCCCAACTTTTCGTTGATCGTTGCACGGACTTCGCCGGACAGACCGATGAAGCTAAGTCCGCCCCATTGTGAAGAGCTGCCGAGAATGCGCGTAATCGGAACGCCCAGCGATTGATAGGGATGGCCACGCACCGTTCCACCGCCGCCGGAATAGAACAGGAAGTCGGGCGGCGTATTCAGCAATTGGCTGCCTACGACGGTGCCAAGCTGGAGACGCCCCGCGAATGTGATGCGGTCATCGGTGCTGAACGAGCGGTAGATGCGCGCGTCGGCTTTGAACTGGGCGCCAGAGTCCGTGGTTCCGAGGCCCCAGAACGGGGTTGCGCCGACATTGAAGTAGCTGCCGCTTTTGGGATTGAGCGTGTCGTCGCGCCGGTCCCATTTGAACGAAACCGGCAAGGCGAGTCCCTTGAACCGCGCCTTGAAGGATTGGTCGCTGATCGACGATGTCGTGTAGTTCAGCCCGGCATTGATGGTCAGGGTCTTGCTCATCACACGCTCGGCTCCGATGCCGAAGGTGAAGGTCTCGATCTCGAGTCCGAGGATTTCAGAGCGTTCCAGATTGGTCGCAATATAGGCGGAGCTGTCGGTCACCGGCGTTGCCGGACGGGCGAGTCGGACACCGATCTGGTACTCGGTCAGGTCATACTTGCTGTCGACGCCCTTCAGGACGGCATCGAAACGCAAGCGCTCCCCGCCGCCAAAGAGGTTTCGGTGGAGCCAGAAGGCTGAGAGGTTGGCACCGTCCGCGCTTGATACCTCTGCGCCAAAGCCGATGCGGCGCGGCGGTTCTTCGACGACCGCCAGTCCGATGTCGAGCGAGCCGTCCGACCTTGGGGTTTTGGCTTCGGTGATTACGACAGAGCGGAAGATGCCGGTACGGCGCAATCGGTCCGACATCTTGTCGAGCGTGTCAGGGTCGAAGACTTCGCCCTCGTGGTAGCCTGCGATCTTGGCGATGCGGCGAGTGTGCATCCTGTCGTAACCGGTCAGATTCAGCGTGCCGAAGCGTAGTTTTGGCCCGGCTTGCAGGATGATTTCCGAAGCAATCCGCGCGCTGTTGTGGTCGGCGACGATATTCTGATCGACCACCGACGCTTTCGCGTAGCCGAGTTGCCGCCAGCCATCGACGCCCGCTTTGGCGGCATCGGAAATTGCTGTCGATTGGGCAATCTTGGTGTCGCCGTATGCAGGTGGAAGCTTTGTGCCAGGCGCGTAGGGACGCATCCGCGCCTTGGCGAAGGTGAATTGGCGGCCTGGTTGAACTGTTACGTGGATGTTGCGGATCGTCCGCGGCGAGTCCACTGCGGCAAAGTCTGCTGCTTCGCGACCGTCGATCGTGATGCTGATGACGCCGCTATAGTAACCTTCTGCATAAAGAGCGCTAAGAAGCCGGGCGTAGTCGCTGCGGGCGGCTGCAAACAGGTCCTGTGGATCAGTGGCATTGTCGGCCTGCGCCTGTCCAAGCAGCGAGGCGGCGCGAAGCGCCATTGAAAGCTTTCGATCTGCGCCGGGGAAGGAAAAGCTCAGGTTGTCGAGCGTGTAAGCCGGGACAGCCGACAGCACAAGGACCGCTGCCAGAGCCGCGCACCGGACAAAAGGTTTCCTGAAATTCCGGCCAATCACACGAACATGTCCCACACCTCGGCATCAGGATATTCCTCGCAGCATTCTGGTAGAAATGCCAGAAGCCACCAGGTTGTTCCGGCAGGTTTTGGCCGTCAGACGCTGCCGAAGATCAAGTCACTGTGATCGGCAAGATATATCCGCAGCCAAGGTGTGAAAATGTTGGGCGTTTCGCGGATTTCGACCATCAGCCGATCAAGCGGCACCCAGCGGGTATCCATGACCTCGGCGGGGTCCGGCGACAGGTCCGGCCGATGGTCGAGGCGCGAAATGAACACATCGACGAGTTCGTGCTCGGTCATGCCATTCCCAACCTCGGCGCGGTATTCGACTTGCCCGGCCAGAACGGGTTCGAGACCCTGAAGCCCGAGCTCTTCGTCAAGGCGACGAATGGCGCAGGTTCGGGGGTCTTCGCCCCAATGCGGATGCGTGCAGCAGGTGTTCGCCCACAGGCCGGGTGTATGGTATTTGGCCAGCGCGCGGCGCTGGATTAGCAGATCGTTACCAGCCAGCACGAAAACCGACACCGCCGGATGTTTCCATCCCCGGCGGTGCACTTCGAGTTTGTCCGAAGGCCTGATTGAACCATCGACCCAGGCTGGTATGCGCAGATCGGTCACGACACCATTTGCGGAGCGGGCTGTGCGGTCGAACGGCGCGCAGCTTCCTGACGGTAGAGTTGCAGGAAGTCGATCGTGTCGATGTTCAGCGGTGGGAAGCCACCATCGCGGGTGATGTCCGAAACGATGCGGCGCAGGAACGGGAACAGAAGGCGCGGGCATTCGATCATCAGGAACGGATGAAGCTGATCGTCCGGCACGCCCTCGACATGGAAAATCCCGCCGTAATCAAGCTCGAGGAGGAACAGGGGCGTGTTGTCGACCTTGTTGACCGAGGTCGCCTTGACCTTGGTGAACACTTCGTACTGGTGCTGCACCCCACGGGCGCGGCCATCCAGGCTGACCTGAATCTGAACGTCAGGCTGCACGTCATTGCCGCTGAGGCCCTTTTGGGCGACGACATTTTCAAAAGACAGGTCGCGGATGAATTGCGCGAGAACCTGCATTTTCAGTTGCGGGGCCTGCGCGTTTGCTGCGCCATTGGCGGTATCGGACATAAAGAACTCCCTGGTTCCGGTTTGGCTGCCGCTCTATCAGCTTGCAGCGCAGCGCTCAATGCCGGGTCCAGCCGGACGGACGGTTCGGCAGGTCTTTTTCTCCTAGCTCGATAAATTCGCCGTCAATCACATCATTGCTGGCGGGCCGGTAGGTTTGTTCCTGTCGGGTTTGCGAAACACCGACGATGGAGAAGCGCCGGGCAATTGCGGCAATGGCCCAGGAACGGATCGGTCGAATCAGCAGTAAAAGTCCGATCGCGTCGGTGAAAAGTCCGGGGGTCATCAGAAGCAACCCGGCGAACATGATCATTGCGCCGTGTGCGGCTGGTTCGGTCGGATCGCGGAGGTCCGTCATGGACCGACGCAGGTCGGCAAAGGCCATCGCGCCCTGCGTCCGGACCAGCCATGATCCGAAGAATGCCAGCGCCACGACGGTGGCCAGTGTGGGCCAAAGTCCGATCAGACCGCCGACCTGAATGAACAGGGCGATCTCAATCAGGGGCAAAAGGACGAAAATCAGCAGCAGCCACATGAATTTGTTCCCGTAGAGGGTCCGGTAGACTTGCCCCGACCCGTGCCCTACATAAGTGGTGATCTACAATGTTACCAACCCCTCGTCGTGAGGGATGAAGGAAACCGCCGATGTCGAACTCGATTATCCAACTTCTCGTTCTTGCAGGGGTCGCGATATTTCTGATCCTGAAGCTCAGAAGTGTGCTGGGAACACGCGACGGTTTTGAGGGTCAGTCACAACCCACGTCACTGCCGACTGGCAGGGGGCGGCCAGATCTGGAAGTGATCGAGGGTGGTCCGGACCGCGACATCACCGACCATGCACCAGAGGGCAGCGACAGCGCCAAGGCTCTTGCGGCGATGAAGCTGGTTGAGCCGTCGTTTTCGGTGTCAGGTTTCCTTCAGGGCTCGCGCGGTGCCTATGAAATGATTCTGACCTCTTTCGCAAAAGGCGAGATGGACAAGATTCGACCCTTCCTGGCCCCCGAGGTCGAGCAAAGCTTTGAGTCGGTTCTTGATGACCGCAAAGCGCGCGGGCTGACTGTCACGAGCGAGTTCATCGGACTGCGCGAACTTGCGCTGCAATCGGCGCAGTTCAATCGTGGTGACAATACCGCCGAAATCACCGTGCGATTTGTGGGAGAGCTTGTTTCCGCCACTCGCGACAATGCAGGGCAAGTGATCGAGGGCGATGCCAAATCGGCGCGCAAGCAGCGCGATGTCTGGACGTTCGAGCGCAAGATGGGTGCCGATGATCCGAACTGGCAGCTTGTCGCCACCGGAGAATGAGTCCGCCCGAAAACCCTTTGGGGTTTGCCGGGCTGATCGGCTGGGAGACCGATGATCTTGAAAAGGCGCTGACGGCCTATGTGTCGACAGTCAGCGCCGACAGGCGGGGGCTTCCTTTGCCCGGCATAGGGTCGGCCAGATCTTTTTTCGAAAATGCATTTCAGCCGGTTCTGATTTCGGATGCTGCCTTCTATACGGGCTACTACGAACCGGAGCTTCCGGGATCATTGCAGCGCACTGAGCGGTTTTGCGTTCCGCTTCATGCGCCGCCTGCGAATCTCTCCGAGGGCGAGGTGTGGTACGACCGGGAGGCAATCGAGACCGGCAACCTTCTTGCGGGGCACGAGATCGTCTGGCTCGATGATCGGCTTGAGGCCTTTCTGGCGCAGGTTCAGGGTTCGGTCCGCATAAGGCTGGCGGACGGTGGCGTAGTGCGGCTGAGCTTTGCTGCAAAGAACAACCATCCCTATTGCTCCATCGGGCAAGAGTTGATCCGGCGCGGGGAAGGCGTGGATGGCCGCATCAGCGTCGATCAGATCCGCCTGTGGGCAAGGCGCAATCCCGACGCGCTGGGCAATCTTCTACATCTCAATCCGTCATATGTCTTTTTCCGCAAGCTGGACTTGCCTGCCGAAGCTGGCCCGCTGACGACGATGCAAAGACCAGCGGTGCCGCTCAGGACGCTTGCCGTTGATCCCGCGTATGTGCCATTGGGCACTCCGGTTTGGGTTGAAGCGGAAGGCATAAGGCGGCTGATGGTGGCGCAAGATACGGGCGGAGCGATCAAGGGCGCAGGCCGCGGCGATATTTATGTCGGGTCCGGGCCGGAAGCGGGACGTATTGCAGGATCCATGCAACTTAGAGGCAGGATGGTGGCGCTGCTTCCCAAGGCGGAGCACGACTGATGGCGCGCCGACCGCGTGGGCTGCATCCGGACGAGCGTGAACTTTGGCAAAAGATCGCCTCGACTGCTCGGGCCTTGCATCCCGGCCGACCGGAACGGCACGAGCGGCCCGAACC
>Ga0209023_10003908_pt1 | contig 17394 bp, 15 predicted proteins | sample LakOneMetagenome_FD_187468 | JGI IMG/M metagenome (GOLD analysis project Ga0209023, IMG submission 187468) | Freshwater and sediment microbial communities from Lake Erie, Canada (SPAdes) (version 2) | ecosystem: Environmental > Aquatic > Freshwater > Lentic | place: Lake Erie, Canada... | reverse complement strand
GTTGCCCGAACGCCAGCGGGGTGATCACATACACGGCGGTGAGGGCGAAGACGGGGACGGCGATGATCGCTGCGTCGAGGAACTCTCCGAGGTCGCGACGCGGATTGCGGCGACGCACCAGGACCGCGACCGCCACGATCTGCGGCACGTATGAGGCGAGGAACAGCAGGTCCGCCGGCCCTGGGAACGCCGGGCTCCCGACGAGGAAGGACTGTGCCGCGGAGACAGTGTCTCCAAGGGTCAGGAGCAGGACCGAGAGCCACAGGCTTGCCCAGACCACCGGGGGCCGACCAGGCATACGCAGCAGCCGGATCAGGAACACCGCGCAGGCGACCATCTCAGTGCCGACCGACAGGACGGTGGCGATCGAGGACCCTGTAGGAAGGGCCGCGATCAGCAGCAGCAGGCCGCCGAGAATCGAGGCGCGCGCTGCCCACAGGATCGCACGTCGTCGGGTCCAACCGGTCCTGGCCACACCACTACATCGGGCCTCGTCGGCGGCGGACTTTAGCGGACGTCGGATTCGTGAGCACGCGTTGACGGTAGTGCGCCGTCGTCGCGGAATCTCGCCGGCCCCCAACGACGTGAGGTGGGCGGCCTTGGCGAGGATTCCGACCCGTGCGCCCGCGTAGACGGACAGTGCAACCGCGTCGGTCAGCCAGTACCCAGATGACCCAGGCGTCCGATCCAGTGGAGATCGCCGCAGCCGCGGCACACCCACCTCACGGTGCCGTCCTCGATCCGGGGCTGGACGGCGGGGTCGTGGATCGGGCATACCGCATCCTCTGGTACGGCTGAGGATCGGTGTGCTGGCGGTGCCGCCGGGCGCCGTCGATCGCATGTGCTGACCACCCCGGTGCCCCGCGGTGCTTCGGTCGTCAGGTCGCGGCCCGCGGGGCGCACTTCCCGCCGTGTTCGTCTTCCCGTGTCGCCAGCACCAGCCGGTCTGGCGATTCGCTGGGGGGCGACCCGTGGACTCTGCGCATCGGCTCGCGATGACTGCGGCCGCGGAATCCGGCGTCAGGGCCATCGTGGAGCTGGTCAAGGAGGACGGTCTGTCTTCACTCGCCCGAGCACCGATGGAGGGTGCTCGGGCGGGGCCAGCCGTTCCGCCTGTTCGCGAGAGAGATGCTCGCCGCGGTCGGATCAGCAGGTCGTCGTGAGGGTGCCCTTGGTGGCGTCGTAGGTGAGGGTCTTGCCGCTGAGGCTGCCGCCGGTGGCGGTGGGGTCGGACTTGAGCAGGTTGGCGGTCACCAGAGCGGTGATGGCGACGTTGGCCGTTCCGGTGGGGTAGGCCTTGTTCTGGGCGTAGTACGCCTCGAGAGCGGAGTTCACGGTGGACACGTCGCTCTGGCAGGCGGCCTGCGAGCTGTTGTTGTTGATGCCTCGGACGGAGAACACGACGACGGAGGACAGCACACCGAGGATGACGATGACGATGAGCAGCTCCACCAGGGTGAAACCTGCGTCGGAGCTCTGCTGCTTGCGGATTCGGTCGAACATGGCGGACTTCCTTTCTGATGCCGCTCGGCCGAGCGGCGGCTGGCCGTCCACCGTTGCGGTGGACGGGATCCTGGGGTGCAGGTGCGGGTGGTTCATCCCGTCACCTGCCAGAACGGGGACACGCTGAGCGGTCCGGTCACGTGGCTGAACGGGTGGAGAGGCCTCCGACGGTCATGGGGACGAAGAGGACCGTCGCCTCACCCAGCCGGCCGCTAGCGGGCGCCGAGCTCGGGCAGCTGCTGGTGCACCGGTAGGCGGTGAAGCCGACCTCGAGCGCGTCGCTTGCTGGCCGCGGCAGCCCTATCAGCGGTCGCGGGCCCTGGGCGCCATCGCCGGGGACCTGCTCGGTCGTGACGGAGATTGCGTCGGCGACGACGCCGTACAGGAGGAGCTGGTCGTCGTCGTAGGGACCGGCAACGAGCGCCACGTCGTCGTTGGGGGCGAGGACGCTCCCGTACAGGAACAGGTGGCCGCCGGTGGTGACCGAGACGATGCTGCAGTTGGTCTTGGTTCCGATCGCGCAGCTCGTGCCGCGCGCGGCGAAGGTGTACGACGTGTTCGATGTGGCGCCGACCTTGCGGTAGCTGCCGGTCAGGCTGGTGGTCGGACCGTAGATCGCGACGGGGCGGTCCGAGGAGGTGACCGGTGCGTTGGCGCACAGCGCGACGGTTCCGCGGCTCACGACCAGGCCGTAGCCGCTGGCGTTGTTGCTCCCCGAGGTGCTTCCGCCGTCGAAGGCGAGGACGACGCCGTTCGGTCCCGTCTGGTCAGTGGGCGCGACGCACAGGTCTCCACGAGCTGTCGAGCCGCTCGCGTTCGCGATGCCGCCGACCACGGTCAGGCTGGGGTTGTCGACCGTCCAGTTCGCGTTGAGGTCGAAGAAGAAGGTGCCGGGGCTGAGGATCAAGCGGGTGATCGCGGTGCCGCCCGAACCGTTGCACGGGCTGCCGGCGTTCAGGACGCACGTTGCCCCGGTTACGCCCGTGCCGCTGGTCCACTTCTTCGTCGTGGCGGCAGCGAGGGTCACGGACCCGGCTCCGGTGGTGGCGGTGTAGCTCGACTTGATGGTGAGCACCTCACCGGTCGCGCCGCCCACGGTGATCCGGTCGCCAGCGCGGAAACCCTTGCGTTCGTTGACCGGCAGGCTCGTGGCTCCGGCGTTGGTGGTGGTGCGCACGGTCGTCGACTGGGTGACGCACGAAGCGGCGGTGGAAGCGGTGAGTGCGTTGAGCAGGACGGTAATGCCGGATGTGGCGGTCTCGGAGTACAGACCCGGTGACAGGGTCGCGGCGTCGTCGGCACACCTGATGTCGAGAGGCCCGTTGGCCACGGTGGCGGTGCCGAACGAGGCGGGTGCCCCCTGGGGGGCGGCGGGTGCGGTGGCAGTCTGCGACGAGCTGCACGCCACCGTGCCGGCCGCGTCGATACCTGTCGTGTCGCAGGACGTCGCGGTCACCGATCCGGTGCCGTCCCCGGGCGCAGTGCTGGCCCGCGACCTATCCGAGGGGAAGGCCGGGGAACTGGAATCCACCGTGCCTGAGGAGCCCGGTGCACGCGGTCACAGCGTCGGTGTCGTAGCGGCTCCCCTGACCGCCCTGCAGCTCGTCCAGCGCGCTCGACAACGGGAGAGCGGGTCGGTAGGGGCGGTGGGCGGTCATCGCCTCCGCGACATCGGCGACGGCGAGGATCTTGCTCTGCATCAGCAGGTCACCAGCGGACAAGCCGCGGGGGTACCCGGAACCGTCGAGCCGCTCGTGATGCTCGAGCACGATCCGGGCGACCGGCCAGGGGAACGGGATGGACTCGATCAGGTCGTGACCGACCTGCGCGTGAGTGCGGACCAGTTCCATGGCGGGACCGCTGAGCGGGCCGGGGAAGTTCAGGATCTCCGAAGGGAGCCCGATCTTCCCGATGTCGTGGAGCTCGGCGGCGGTGCGCAACCCGTCGATGACGTCGCCGCTCAGGCCCAGACGTTCGGCGATGGCCTCGCTCAAGACGGCAACGCGTGACTGGTGGTTGGCCGTGTAAGGGTCCCGAGCGCGCAGGGCGCGCTGCACCGCTGTCACCGCTCCCTCGATCGACATCCGAAGTCCCGCCACCGCGTCGCTGCGGTCCTGCACCTGGACGTTCCAGATGACCTTGGTCGTCGTGACCATGCGGTACGCGCTGACGCGGACACTGAGCGGATGGCCGTCGGCGTGACGGTGGATGTTGTCGACGTCTCGTGCCTGGCCGCCGGCCATCGCAGCTCGTGCGCGCTGCCAGTGAGAGGCGTCGAGCAGGTCCGGCACCGTCATGTCGAGCAGGCTGTCTTCGCCGTAGCCGTAGAACGCGCAGGCGGCCGCGTTCACGATGACGATGCGAAGCGTCGGCTCCTCGAACACGAACGACGCGACACGACTCGCGTCGAACATCGCCTTGAACAGGTCCGCCGGGCCGCCGAGAGACCCGGCATCGACCCGTGCTGGGAGCTGGGGTGACACACCCATGCCGACAGTGAACGCTCCGCACCTGCGCATGTCCACCTGGGCCCGCCTGCCAGGAGGTCAACGGCGATCGGTTCGACCACGGGCCTCGACCGGTCGGCGGGGATGACACGCCGCGAGGATTCCGTCACGCTGGCACGGTGGTGACGCCGATTCACCGGAGGTAGCCGTGACAGGCCCCGGCCCCGTCCAGGTCAGCGACTCCGTGTGGTGGGTGGGGTGTCGGCTTGCCGACGACGCGTTCCAGTGCCACAGCTATCTCATCCTGAACGGGTCGGACTCCGTGCTGCTGGACCCTGGATCGCTGCTGACCATCGACGAGACCCTGGCGAACGTGGCCGAGCTGACCGCGCTGGAATCAGTGAGGTACCTGGTCTGCCATCACCCCGACCCGGATATCGCTGGGGCGCTGGGGCACCTGTCCACCTCGTTGACCCGACCCGACGTGGTCGTCGTCACCGAGTGGAGGGCGCGCGCGCTGCTCAAGCACTACGCCCACCGCTTTGACTACTGGCTCATCGAGGACCACGGATGGTCGCTCGACCTCAAACCCGGGCGCAGCCTCCAGTTCCAGCTGACGCCGTACCTGCACTTCCCCGGCGCCTTCATGTCCTACGACACGCAGACTGCGACCTTGTTCTCGTCGGACATCTTCGGTGGGTTCGTCGCAGACGGCGACGGGCTCTTCGCCACGGACATCGACTCCGCGCTTCTGGCCATGGAGCCGTTCCACAAGCACTACATGCCCAGTCGTGCACTGCTCGGCGGCGCCCTCGCCCGCGTCCGCGGACGCTGGCCTCGCATCGACCGGATCGCGCCGCAGCACGGGCAGGTGATCGACGGGGACCTGGTCGGCCCGGCGTTCGACGGGTTGTCCGAGCTCGAGTGCGGTGTGTTCGCCCTTACCGACGCAGATCACGAACTGACGCGTCTGCTCCGGCTGTCCGAGGCCAGGACGCAGTTCACCGAATCGCTGCTCGCCATCGCCGACCCCGCCGCTCTGGTGGCCTCCATCGATGCCGTCCTGCGACAGACACACCAGGACGCGACAGCGGCCCTGCTCGTCGATGTCCCGGACGACGGCTGGACGATGTGGACGACGGGCAGTCGCGTCGCGGTCGCAGAACCGCCCCAGGACGCGCACACACTGATCGAGCTGTCGGGCCGCCCGACGGCAAGGCTGTCGATCGATTTTCGTGAACGGTCCGCTGACAAGGACGAACTGATCGGGATGTTCCAGGAGCTCGCGACCTACATCCGCCCATCGGTGGATCAGTACGTGTCACGAGCACGAGACTCGCACCGCATCGCCGCTCTCAGCCGCGCCAGCAGGACCGATCCGCTCACCAACCTCAGCAATCGGCGCGCACTCGACGCAGACCTGCCGATCGGGAGCTTCGCACTGATCGCCCTGGACATCGACCACTTCAAGGACGTCAACGACCGCTTCGGCCACGCCCATGGCGATCTCGTGCTTCAACTCGTGTCGGCCCGGATCCGCGAGTCCATCCGGGAGGAGGATCGGGCCTACCGGATGGGCGGCGAGGAGTTCCTCGTCGTGGCGCCACGCGCCGATGCGGCCATCGGCGCCGAGGTCGCCGAGCGCATCCGACGATCCGTCGCCACGATCGACCTAGCGCCGCACTCCCAGCCGGGCGATGTCACCATCAGCGCGGGCGTCAGCGAAGGCTCCACCCGCGACGAGCTCGACTTCCCATCCGTGCTCGCTCGCGCCGACCGAGCGCTCTACGCCTCCAAGCGCAGCGGCCGCGACCGCGTCACCGCGGTGCTCAGTGACGATCCGGACTGACGACGATCGCCACCCTTACCGACGTGGGCCCGGAGCAGTTCGCTGCTGTGCCGGCTGCACCACCGCCGAGCACGTCGGGCAAGCACGCATCACGCGCGCGACCCGCGACGCGCATACATGTCTCGGTCCGCCTCGTGCATCATCTGGTGGATCGCTGCGATATCCACGCCGCCTGCCGCCGTCGCCACACCGCACGTCACCGTGATACGCACGCATCCAGACCTGTTCGCAGTCGGATCGATCGCCGCAGCGATTCTGGCTTCCAGATCGGCCGGCTCCGGCGGTGCGCCCACCCCGAGGATGACGAACTCATCGCCGCCCCACCGTGCGACCGCGTCCTCGCCTCGTGCGACCGTGAGCAGCGCCTCAGCGACCGACACGAGGACTCGGTCGCCTGCCGGATGCCCCCACCGGTCGTTGACGACCTTGAACTTGTCCACATCGAGGAACGCTCCCCAGACAGGCAGTCCCGCGCGGTGGGCATATCCGGACACCTGCCGGATCTGATCGCGGAGACCGAGCCGGTTCGGCAATCCCGTCAAGGCGTCCAGCCGGGCGAGCGCGTGGGCCTGCAACTCCCGGTCCCGCGTTGTGCCGTACACCGTGCCGATGAACAGGTGGGCGAGGAGGCTCATGCCGGCTGCCACCGCGAAGGTGGGCAGCCACATCGACGTCTCGTCGACCGAGTGGACGACCAACCACGTCGCGATCGCTGCGACGAGGTAGCCGACGTGCACAGCCCACGAACGGATCACGACTCCGGACACCGCCACGGTGAGCAGTAGTTGGGCGGTGAGCTGCGGCTGGCGGTCGGTCGCAAGCAACGATTCGACCAGCACGCCGATAGTAATCGCACCGAACACGATCGCCGTGGCGGCGTCCTGGCGACCCGCCGTGTCCAGCTGGCCGCGCCGCGCCAGGACGGCCGCGGCCAGGCACACCGTGGCGACCGACATGTCCAGCAGCGCAATCCGCCAGCTGCTGGCGACGTCGAGAAGGACATGCGCCAACCCGTACGCGGAAATGAGCGCGGCCGAGCCCAGCGCTCCGGCGTAGATGGCTCCCGCGTACGAGTTGCTGCGCAGGCTGGGCGGGATCAGCACGGGGCGTCTCCCTCCTGAGCTCTTCGAAGGTCAGCCTGGCACGGCATCGGCGAACGATGCCTGCCTAGACCGGGCCCGCAACAACGACTGCTTCGTTGCCCCGCCGTCAATCGCCGGGCGATGCTGCCGGCCGCGACCGCAACGGGAGGTGTCGACGACACGTCCTGCCCGCATGGGTGCAGACCGGCCAGGAACTCCGGACCTCCAACCTGCGCCCGCCTGCGACGATCCCGGCCGCGCGCTAGTTGGTCGCGGCACCATGCGTCCGGTCGGCTCGGCGACCGAACTGTCGCTGCCTGCCCTCGGCATCGATCCGGGGCGGACCGGGGCTCGATGCAGCGCCACCGATGTTCCCCGTGCATCCCGCGCCGGCGAGGCCGCGGCACGTCACGGTGGCGAGCCCCCTCGGCGCTTCAGGAGCAGTGACCGGATCAGGGCAGATCGGCGAACCTGCGTCCTCCCCCACGCGGCGTGATCGCCTCGGCGAGATCTGATGTGGTGGGGATCGTCCACCGACATGACGGGCCACCTCCATCGGTCGTGTCGCCCAGGAGATCGACGTCGTTGATGCGGAATGCAGGCGAAGCGAAGCACCCCTCGGGCGCCGCCGTATCGAGGACCTTGACGACTACCCGCACGTCGTGATGACCGGTCAGGTCCAGGGCGACCCGAAACCGACGTTCAGCCTCGCGCGCATGGGGACAACCCTCGACGATGAGCAGCTCTGCGTGCATGAAGCGCGAGGGTAGACGCGATGTCCACGACGAGGCTCCCGAATCGGGTCAAGAGTCTTCCCAGAGTTGTCGCAGTCGTGGGAGCGCACCGGCGATACGTCGCTTCGATTCCACGACTCGTAACCCGGGACCTTGTGCCCGCGCACATCGAATGCACGCCCTACCCGCCGACCGGATCGGCCGCGCGTCCCGGAGCCCTGGACGGGGGTCCGGAGAAGTTTGGTCAGCGACCGTGGGAGCACCCGATTCAGCTGCCAGCCGCAGAGGTCGCCATGTCGGACGTCGCTCCGCGGCCACATTGCTCAGGGAGCCGGCAGGGCGCCAAGCCGACCCAGGTAGTGGAGGTTCCCACGACCCCGACACACCCACATCACGACATCATCCTCGATCCGGGCCCGGACGGCCGTCCGGTGGATCGGGCACACGGGCCACGACTCGGGTTCTCCGAAGCGACCGCTTGCGAGAGCGTCGCAGACTTCGTGAGCGACTCGCAGCTCGACGACCGGACGATCGGCGGCCGCGTTCACGCCACCGCTGTCGCTGAACAACCGGTCGGGATCGTCGCGGGCCAGGTAGGCGTGGTGAGGCTTCGTCGTCGCCACGAATCTGAGGCCCGGCGGGGGGTGCGACACCGTACGGTGCAGGTCGGCGACGACCAGGTCGAGGGCCTCGCGCAGAACGCTCGCGTCGTACATCCGGGCCGCCACCTCAGGCCGTGGGATCGAGGGGTGGCGGCGACGCGCCGTCGAGGGACGCGGGTCTGCCGCATCGCCGCCGTCGTTCACGGTATGGGCTGCGATGTCCAGAGCGCTCGGCGAGGACACCTGGAGTGAGGCAGAGCACGCAGACGGTGGCAGCGCCCCGCGCCGCCGGGAATCCACGGGAGCAGGAGCGGGCGCACCACTGGGCCAAGTGCCTGTGGATGCAGTGGCGTCGAGCGATCGTCGAGTCGCGACCGAGCACTACCCGAGAACTGGTGGAGACGCCGATGTCCGCTCCGGTGGCGGGTTCAGCGACGCGACGGCGGCCGCCGCTTCTGCTGGGGATCCGGCTCCCGGGAGAGGTGGCTGCGTCGACGAGATCGCGGATCTGCGGTAGCCGGGCCTAGCGCCGCAGCGGTGGCACCGCGAAGGTCGAACATCTCGGGCAGGACACCATTTCGCTCATCCCGGGTACTCGCATCCATAGGTGCTGACCATCAGGGCAGACGCGTGCCACGTCCGTGCCCAGGAACTCGTGAAGGTCGACGATGTAGTCCTGGAGACGCGCGCTCTCGTAGAGGTCGGCGTCGCAGACTGCGCGATGGAACTGCTCGCAGTCGATCGTTGCCTTGCCCCCGAGGCGCCTTGTTGCCAGCTCGCCGCCGCAGGCCGGGCAGGGCATCAGGGCTCCCACGGCGAGGGACGCTACGCCCATGCGGGCCGGGCCTGCCAGTCAAGGCGGAAAGTCGCCATCAGGCCCGGCGCGGACCGGATTTCCGGTCGGGGACGGCGCGGCAGAGGCGTGCACCCGCCCCGGAAGGCGCCCTTGGTGGATCGGCGCAGGCGGGATCAGGTAGCCCCCAGGGACCCCAGCAGCGCGAGGCAGTGGAACCGACCACCGCCTCGGCACATCCACAGGACGGCGTCGTCCTGGCGGCGCGCCTGGACCGCGGTGCCGTGCTCCGGACAGGTGGGCCAGGACACGCGATCGCCGAAGTAGCCGCTGGCGAGGGCGTCGCACAGCTCCCGCGCCATCCGTTCTTGGACGTCCAGCGGTGCGGCATGGATGGACACGCCTCCGCTGGCCACGTAGGGCCGTGCCACGTCGCGGCGGGTCAGATATACGTGGTCGGAGGCAGCGGCCTCGACGAACGACAGGCTCGGTGGGTGCTCGAGGGTACGGCGCAGGTCAGCCGTGAGGCGATCGAGCGCCTCGGTCACGGTGTCGATATCGCTGAACATGAATCCCCGCCCGGACGGTGGCCTCCGCAAGCCGCTGCGATGGCATCTTCGCGAGGCCCTCCTCACGAGCGCACGACCCGAGGTCATCGCGCGCACGGCCCCCTCCCTGAGAGGGTCCCCGCGTCCGGTGGCGGTGTCCAGCCGGCGCTCGGTTGTCACACCCGCTCCGTCGACGGGCCCCTGCGGGCACGCTTGATCCGGATCAGGGCGCTGTCCGCCTCGGCGATGAGCCCGTCGACGTCGGCGCGCTGGCCCCCGGCACTGATGCCCACACTGATCGACGGCGTCAGCTGCTCGACACCGATCCGCACCGGCAACGCCACGCTCGTTCGGATCTTGTCCGCCAGAGCCTCCGCACCGGCGACGTCCGTGTGCGGCGCGACCACGACGAACTCGTCACCCCCCACGCGCGCGACGATGTCGGTGGAGCGCGCCGCGCTCGCGATCCGCTCCGCCGCTGAACGCAGGATGCGGTCGCCGGCCGGGTGGCCGTGGATGTTGTTGATCGTGGTCAGCCCGTCGAGGTCGAGGTAGAGCACCGCGACCCCTGTCGTCTGGCGACGGTCTACGCCGTCCAGCCGTTCAAGAGCCTGCTCGAGTCCGAAACGGTTGTTCAAGCCCGTGAGCGGATCCGTATTGGCCATATGCGCCAGGGAACTGCGCAGGTGGTGGGCCTCGGTGACGTCGCGCCAGGTGAACGACAGCCCGTCCTCGCCGACCCTCACCGCACGGTTGTCGAACCAGCACACGGCACCATCGACGTCGAATGGGTGCTCGTCCAACGCGAGCGGGGTTCCGGTGTCCACCACATGCGCATACATGTCGAGCAGCGCGCCACGGTGCTGGGGGAACAGGTCCAGGAGCCGCGAGCCGAGCAGGTCCCCCCGGTCCCGGTTGTTGGCCCTGCAGGCCTCCCGGTTGGCTTCGATGTATTCGAAGTCCACGATGACATCGCCCTCGTCACGAATCGCCCGCAGCAGGACCCACGGGTCGAGCAGGCTGTCCATGGACGCGCGCATCAGCTGGTCCGACGCGTCCGCTCGCTCCTCCGCTCGAATGCGTTCGGTGTCGTCGACGGCGGAGGCGAAGAAGCCGATCGTCTCGCCGCCGTCCTCCCGCATCAGCGGCGTGACGGACACGTCGGCGACGACGACCGCGCCGTCCGGCCTCAGGTAGCGCTTGGAGATGCGATAGGACGAGGCACCGCGCTCGAGGGCCGCAGCCAGCATCTCCCTGCTCCAGCCGACATCGTGCGGATGCGACACGTCATTCAGGGTGCAGCCGAGCAGGTCCTCTCGCGACCGTCCGAACAGCTGGTCCGCTGCCGGGTTGGCCCAGACGAAACGGCCGTCCGGGGCGATGAGGTACATCGCCACGGCCGAACGCTCAGCGACCCACGAGTACATCTGCGCTCCGAGGACCTGCTGTGCATCCAAGGGAGGAGACGAGAAGAAGCGAGCAGGGCTCAGCACGTCGTCAGCCTGACGCTGTGCGTGCGCGTGGCTGGTGGTCATACTCGTCGTATCGGACGTCGCGAGCCCCGGTCTTGAGAGTCGCCGTCCGGGCCTTCAGCGGCTGCGACGTCTCGCCGGGGCCGTGGGCGGCTCGGGCACGAACGCGAGCAGGCACGATCCCGGCTCGGCGAACGGCCTCAGGTCGACCGACATCGCCGTGTCACCCCACTGCTGGAGGGCGCCCTCGACCATGCCGAGATGGATGCTGCACACGACGTCGGGGTACTCCTGGGCGGTGGCCAGCAACGGGCAGGTGGTCAGCCGCACGGTTCGCGCGCGAGGTCGGGTCACCGGGGTGAAGCGCAGCCGCGCCAGGAGCGCTACGACGGCGCGACGGCGGTCCGAGCCCGAGGCCCCCACGGGGTCGCGCTCGCCCGAGGCCAGCCGGCTGCCCCAGGTCCGCCCCGCGGCGACCGACTCGCGCTTCGGGTCGGGGCTGTGCCGGTGCAGCGCCGCGGCGAGCGTGGCCGCGAGCCCGGCGTACTCGTGGTCGTCGGCGGCGGTCGCGCCCGGGACCGCGCTGTACTCCCACGCCGGCCGTCCTCGTCCGCTCGGTGCGGCCTTGGTGCGCTGCACGAGACCATCGCGCACGAGAGCGTCGAGATGCTCCCGCACGGTGTTGATGTGCAGGGAGGTCGCGCTGCACAGGGCCGCGAGCGTGACCGGCTGAGCCTGCGCCTCGAGCGCACGCAGCACTGCCTGCTGGGCCGGCGTGGCGCCGCGGCCGCTCTCGCCCAGGCCGATGGGCCGCGGTCCGAAACCGGGACGGGGCCGAGTATTTTTCACGGGCCTGAGTGTAGGTTATTCTGGTTGCCAGCACCATGCAGACACCACAACCCGCCCCCCGGAGCCACCCCGTGACCACGTCCGCACCAGCCACGATCGCCACCTCCCAGGCCGACCTCGAGGCCGCAGCCGCCATCCGCGACCACCATGCCCAGCTCGACGGCGCGCTGGCGCTCGCCGTCGCTCGAGCGATCGACAGCGGTGCTGCCGCGGCAGCTGTCGCCGAGCTGGCTGCGTGGGGCGAGCGCGAGCTGCTCCCGCACGCGCTGGCCGAGGAGCGGACCCTGTACGCCGCGGCGCGCACGGTCCACGACGCCCGGCTGCTCGTCACGGCCATGACGGCCGAGCACCAGGTGCTCGCCGACCTCATCGCGCGGCTCGGCGCGTCCTCGACCTCGCCGTTCGACGCGATCGCCGCTGCCGGTGCCCTGCAGACCCTGTTCCGCAGCCATCTCGCCGCGGAGAACGATCTGCTGCTCCCGCTGCTCGAGTCGGCGCCCGGCATCAGCGTCCACGACCTGCTCGGCCAGATGCACGACCAGCTCGAGGCGCAGCACGCGGCGCCGGCTGCGCAGACCTGCGCCTGCGGTCACGACGACGACGAGCTCCCGGTCGTCGATGCGCGCACGATCCCGCACGCGGTCCGCCACGCGAGCATCTTCGGAGCGCTGAGCTCGCTGCAGGTCGGCGACGGGCTGGTGCTGGTCGCGCCGCACGATCCGCTGCCGCTGCTCGCGCAGCTCGAGGCGGCCCAGCCCGGGCGCTTCGAGGTGAGCTACCTCCAGCGCGGGCCCGAGGACTGGCGCCTGCAGCTGGTCCGCCGGTCCTGACCTCGCGCGCGTGACGCCCGTGACGCGACCCGCCCGCCGCGCCGGCTGGCTCATCCGCACGGCCTGGCCGCCGCTGCTGTGGCTCCTCGCCGCTGTGGTCGTGCTGCTCAGGGGCCTTGTCGTGGAGGTCGACGGCTGGTTGCCCGTGCACCTCGTACTGCTCGGCGCGGTGAGCAACGTGGTGCTGGTCTGGACCGCGCACTTCACCAACGCGGTGCTGCGGCGGCCCAGCGACGACCGGCCGGCCCAGGCTCGGCGGATCGTGGCGTTCAACGTCGGCGCCCTGCTGGTGGTCGCGGGCGCGGTCCTCGAGTCGGTGCCGCTGCTGTCGACCGGTGCCCTCGTGGTGGTGCTCGCGGTAGCGGCGCACGCGATCTGGTTGGCGCGCGCCCTGCGGTCCTCGTTGCCGGCCAGGTTCGCGCGTACGGTGCGCTTCTACATCGCCGCCGCGTCGTTGCTCGTGCTCGGGATCGGGGCCGGAGTCGCGCTCGAGGCCGGCGTCGGCGATGACGAGATCGAGCCGCGCCTGGTCGTCGTCCACCTGACGCTGAACCTGCTCGGCTGGCTCGCCCTCACCGTGCTCGGCACGCTCATCACGCTGTGGCCCACCATGCTGCGTACGCCGATGGGCGACGCGGTCGAGGTGGCGCAGCTGGCCGCCCTGCCCTGGCTGGTCATCGCTGTGATCGGTTCTGCAGCAGCGGCTCTCGCCGACCTGCGCATCATCGCGGCTCTGGTCCTGGTGGGGTTCCTCGCCGTCGCGGCGCGGTTGACTTCCCCGTTCGTGAGCCAGCTGCGAGCCAAGCCGCCGCGCGAGGTCGCGACCTGGTCGGTCCTGGCCGGCGTGCTGTGGTTCGTGCTCGGAACGGCGGGTCTCGCGGTCGTGGAGCTGGTCGGCCCCGACTGGGAGGCGGTCGACGACCGGCTGGGCCGGCACGTGCTGCCGTGCCTGATCGTCGGCTTCGCGGTCCAGGTCGTCGTCGGCGCCCTGTGCTACCTCGTGCCGGTCATGCTCGGCGGAGGGCCGGCGGCGGTGCGCGCCTCCATCCAGCAGGTCGCCGCCCTCGGTCGCAGCCGGGTGGCCCTGCTCAACCTCGGCGTCCTCGTCGTGGTCCTCGCTCCGGGTGCGGGGCGCACGCTCGGTCTCCTGGTGGCCGGGGTCGCCGTGGTCGCCGACGTGGCGGTGCTCGCACTCACCGCAGTGCGCGCTTCGCGGCGCACGGCCTCACCAGGCGCGGCCGCAATCCCTTGAACACCAACATATCTCAGCACGAGCGAAGATCGGCGGCAGTCCGCGGCACTCTGTGAACACAGCCCTTGTCCGCGGGTTCCGGGTTCGATCCCCAAGCGGCGCACGGCTCGCGCCTGACCCGCCTCGCCCCAGCATCGGTCCGACGCGTCGTGGAGCTCGCACTCATGGAGGGCGTGGCCGACGGAGCCGTGCTGCCCCGCTGACGGGCGCGTGCGCTCCTCAGCGCCAGGAGAGACCGAGGTAGATCTCGTCGTCGCTGCGCTGCAGCTCGACGAAGCCGAGGCGGGTGTAGAACCGCTGCGCGCCCGTGTTGGCGGCCGCCACGCCGAGGTGCACGCCCGGGGAGCCGGCCGCCCGCAGACGCCCGAAGAGCATCTGCATCATCCGTTCACCGAGCCCCTGACCGCGGAGGTGCTCCAGCAGGTCGATGTGCAGGTGCGACGGGAAGCCCGGGAGCACCGGGTGCCGGCTCAGGCTCGGGTCGTGCACGAGCGCGAGCAGCTCGTCCTCGGCGCCGTGCGGCGCAGGTCCCGGCCGCGGGTAGATGTCGCGCAGGGCCGGCCACCACTCGTCCTCGAGCGTCTGCTCGAACCGCTGCGTGTCGAGGACGGCGAGGGCGTAGCCGGCGGCGCGCACGCCGTCGTCCGCCGTGAGCGCGAGCTCCGGGGCGAAGCGGAGATAGGGGCCGACGAAGATGTCGCCGACCAGCCGGGGACGCAGCATCCAGCCCGACGCGTCCCTCCCCCCGTCGCCGGTGCGCAGACACACGTCGTAGAGCTCGTCGATGTCCGTCGAGACGTAGTCGCGGACAGTGGTCACGACAATGCACCTCGCTGGGCCGGGACCGGTCCTCGCGACCGCTCGCTCGACACTACTGCCCGGGGTGCTGGCACCTGTCGTGGGCGGTTCGACAGACTGCACCCACCACACCGAGTCGAAGGGCAGCACCGTTGAGCAGCACGGGTCGCACGTATCTCGACGAGGTGATCGCGCTCCTCACCGAGGTGCGCGACGAGCAGTGGTCGGCCATCGAGAACGCGGCCGGGCTGGTGGCGCGGGCGATCGGGACCGGTGGGCTCGTCCACGTCTTCGGCACCGGGCACTCGCACCTGCTCGCCGAGGAGCTGTTCTACCGCGCGGGTGGACTCGCTCCCGTGAACCCGATCCTCGTGGATGCGCTCATGCTCCACGCCGGAGCCGCGCGCAGCACCCGTCTCGAACGGCTCTCCGGGCTCGGCGAGGCGATCCTCGACGGCGAGCAGGTCGGTCCCACCGACGTGCTCATCGTCATCTCGAACTCCGGCGGGAACGCCGCCTGCGTGGAGATGGCCCAGGCGGGGGTGGCTCGCGGGATCCCCACCATCGCTCTCACGAGCCTGCGGCACGCGACCGCGGCCGCCGCGCGCAGCGGGTCCGGCCCCCGGCTGCACGACGTCGCCGACGTCGTGCTGGACAACCGGGGTCGCCCGGGCGATGCGTGCGCCGACCTCGACGGGCTCGACGTCGCCGTGGGCCCGACGTCGACGGCGGTGGGGGCCGCCGTGCTCAATGCCGTCGTCGTCCAGGCGGTGCGGCTGGTGCTGGAGCAGGGCGGGTCGCCGGAGGTGTTCGCGAGCAGCAACGTCGAGGGAGGCGATCTGATCAACGCCGACCTCATCGCCCGCTACTCCCCCCGGGTCCGGTCGCTGTGACCGACGCCGTCATCCAGCACCGGGTGTCCGACGACCCCGCGTTCGACGTGGTCGGCACGCCGCCCCGGGTCAACGACGAGCGCTACGTGCTGGAGATCCGCACCGACCCCGATGTCATCACGGTCGTGCACAGCAGCGAGCGCGGTCTGCGGAGGGGTACGGCGCACGCACGCAGGCTCGTCGCGGACGGCGCCGTCACGGCAGGGACCATCGACGAGCACCCCCGGTTCGCCGTGCGCGGCATCATCGAGGGCTTCTACGGGCGTCCGTGGACCCACGAACAGCGCCTGGACATGGTGCGCTTCCTCGGCGAGCACCGGATGAACACGTTCGTCTACTCCCCGAAGGACGACGTCTTCACCCGACGACGCTGGCGCGACGACCTGCCCGCGGCCGAGCTCGCGGCCCTCGAGGAGCTGGTCGCGGTCGCGTCCGACCTGTCCGTCGACGTGTCCTACGGCCTCTCGCCCGGGCTCTCGATCCGCTACAGCGACCCGACCGAGGTCGACCGCATCCTGGCCCGCTTCGACCAGGTGGCCGAGCTCGGCGTCCACTCGTTCTGGCTGCTGCTCGACGACATCCCGATGACCTTGCAGCACCCGGCCGACCGCGACGAGTTCGCAGACCTGACGGCCGCGCACGTGCATCTCGTCGGCGAGGTGCGTCGACGCCTGGACGAGCGCGACCCTCGGTTGCATCTGGCCGTCTGCCCCACGACGTACCACGGTCGGGGCGACGAGCCGGCCCTCGCGGCCATGGGTGCGGGGACCGACCCGCGGGTCGATCTGACCTGGACCGGGCGGGAGATCTGCTCCGCCGAGCTCGACCTCGCCGACGCAGCGCTGTTCCTGCGCACGACGTCGCGCCCGGTCCTCTACTGGGACAACTACCCGGTCAACGACGTAGCCATGACGGCGGAGCTGCACGTCGGCGCCTACCGAGGCCGCGACCCCCACCTCTACCGCGTCAGCCGCGGCGTCATCGCGAACCCCATGGACCGTCCCGAGAGCTCGAAGATCGCGCTCGCCACGATCGCCGACTATCTCTGGGACCCGGTCGGCTACGACGCGGATCGCAGCTGGGACAACGCGATCCGCGAGGTGGCGGGCAAGGCGGACGCCACCGCGTTCCGGCTCTTCGCAGACAACGTCCGCACGTCCTGCTTGGAGGAGTCGGACGCGCCGATGCTCGCCGACGCGCTCGCGGCGCTCGAGTTCGAGGAGGAGTTCGGCGACCCGGCACGGGGCCGAGCAGCCCTGGCCGCCCTCGCCGACTCGTTCGTCGAGGCGGCCGACCGACTTCTCGGACCGGACGTCGCGAACCCCGTCCTCGCAGCCGAGGTCCGACCGTGGGTGGCGTCGTTCGCGCGCGGGGCCCGGCAGCTCCGCGACGTCGTCGCCGGATCGGTGTCGGTCGCCGAGGAGCACGGCGCGGCGCAGCCTCCGGCGGTGTTCGGAGACGTGCTCGACATGTTCGTGCGATCGACGTCCGGATGGATTGACAGTCGTCGGGGCAGCGCCTAGTTTGACGCGAAAGTAAGGACAACTAACTTAGGGGTGGCCGCGTGACGCGAACCGCGGCACCCGCTGCGGCGCAGCCGCCCGAGCCCGCCCGCCCTGCACTGCTGCGGACCCTCAACGACGCGGCGGCGCTGCGGCTCCTGCTCGAGCACGGCGCGCTCAGCCGCGTCGACATGGTGCGGCTGACGGGGATCTCCAAGCCCACCGCGTCGCAGCTGCTCG
>Ga0209023_10003907_pt1 | contig 17394 bp, 18 predicted proteins | sample LakOneMetagenome_FD_187468 | JGI IMG/M metagenome (GOLD analysis project Ga0209023, IMG submission 187468) | Freshwater and sediment microbial communities from Lake Erie, Canada (SPAdes) (version 2) | ecosystem: Environmental > Aquatic > Freshwater > Lentic | place: Lake Erie, Canada... | reverse complement strand
CTCGACCACTGAGCCGAAACGCTTCAGGTCATCGATGAACCCCGCATACTCGTCCCAGTTGCGAAAGGTTCCGGGAACCCCGCAGCGCGGAAAGGTCCGGGTGAAGATCTCTGTCCGGATCGATGCGAGCCCGGTGTCCTGTCGGTCGAGGAAGATCGAATTCGCCGATATCGCGAGCAGGATGGGAAGTCGTTCCCGGAGCCAGTCGCAGACCGCAATTGCCCGGTCGGCTCCCTGGATGCCGACGTGGACGTGAAGGCTCCAGGTGTTGTTGCGCCGTGCCACCCAGCCCAGATCCTTCTTCAGTCGCTGGTAATGCGGGGTGTCGATGATCTCCTGATCAAGATAGTCGGCCCAGGGATGAGTGCCCAGCGAAGCCAGCGCAACACCGTGGCGTCCGGCCAATGCGAACAGGTGGCGGCGCCGTTCAGCCTGCTTCGCGTTCGCCTCCGACATTGATTCGGACCGGCCGGAACGGATTTCGATCTCCGAGGCGATCAGTTCTCCGGCAGCAGAATCGCCCAGAATGGGATCCTGCTTCGCTTCCGCGGAGAGCTCCGGGTAGCGGTCGACAAGGTCGAGACTCCCGGGATCGAGGATTGCGAATTCTTCCTCGAGGCCGATCGTGAAATCGGTCGAGGCCTCGAACACCTCCCGAACCGCATCCATTTCCAGCAGGCCGTGGTCGGACAAGTCAGGACAGGTAGAAGTAGAGGGCGTAAAGCAGGTCGACCGCAGGGCTGGAGGTGTGGACGGTCACCTCCGGCGGCACCTGGAGCAACTGTTCCGTGTAGTTGAAGATCACCGTCACTCCAGCGTCGACCAGACCGTCAGCGACTTCCTGGGCCGCCGCGGAAGGAACGGCGAGCACTCCGACGACGATTGCTTCCTCCTCGACTGCTCCGCCGAGTTCGGCGAAATCCCGGACGGTGAGCTGACCGACCTGCTTGCCGATCATTTCGGGGTCGACGTCGAAAAGCGACACGATGCGGAAACCGTGATCGGCAAAGACGTCAGAGCCGGCAATTGCCTGGCCCAGCTTCCCGGCCCCGAACAATGCGATGTTGTGATGTCCGGCGGTCCGCATGATCTTGCGGATCTCGTCGACCAGGTAGTCGATCCGGTAGCCGACCCCACGCTTGCCGAACTTTCCGAATCCGGAGAGGTCGCGACGAATCTGGGTCGGATTGATGTGCGTGTACTCGGACAGCTCCTGCGAGGAGATCGTCTCCCGACCCATCTTGCGGGCCTGGATCAGGACCTGGAGGTACCGCGAAAGCCGGGCAGCCACGCCAAGGGCGAGGCGATCGCCCTCGCCGACGAGCAACGGATTGTCGACGCTGGATTTCGGAGTTTGTGACATCGCGACACAAGCGTACCCGTCTCGGGCACCGGGCCGTGATCAGTCGCTCAGAACTGACCGCAAGGCTTCAGGTTCAAAGGCCAGTTCCGAGACGATCCGGTCGTTGACCATGATCACCGGAATGCGTTCCAGAAAGCGACGGTGGAGTTCGTCATCGGTTTCTATGTTGATCACCTCGGTAGTGACTCCGGGGTGAACGACTCCGTCGGAAGCAGCCTTGGCCAGGAATCCGTTCAGATCAGTCAGCGCCTCGTCACAGAGGTGACAGCCGGGACGGCCGAGGAGGGTGACCACGGGTGGGCTTTCGGGGCTCACGATCGAACCCCGCGCGGGCCGGTGGCGAAAGCGTCGAAGCCGAGATAGTCCGGATAGGAGAGCGATTCGGTGAAGCGGGCGGCGCTGCCGATCATTGCGGCGTTGTCCGTGCAGAGCTCCCGGCTGACCTCTTTGAAGGGGACTCCGCGTTCCTCACAGAGTTCCGCCACGGCTCGTCGCAGCGGTCCGTTCGCGGCCACCCCGCCGCCCAGAGCCACGGCCGGCCAGTCTTCGGCATCGAGCGCGCGGCGCACCTTGGTGACCAGCTGGTCGACTACCGCAGCCTGAAACCCGGCGGCCAGATCGGCCGCCCTTTCACTGGTTTCACCTTCACCCAGGTCCCTGCAGATGTAGACCAGCGCGGTCTTGAGGCCGCTGAAGCTGAACCCGAGGCCGGGGTCACGGCTCATCGCGACCGGAAAGGAAAAGGCATCCGGGTCACCGTCTGCAGCGAGCTTCTCCAGCGCCGGCCCTCCGGGAAATCCGAGACCGAGCATGCGGGCCGCCTTGTCGATCGCTTCGCCGGCGGCATCGTCGAGGGTCTCGCCGAGAACTTCGAATCCCTGGTGATCCCGGACCCCGGCCAGCAGGGTGTGCCCGCCGGAAGCGACCAGGCATAGAAATGGCGGCTCCAGCGGCGCGGGTTCGAGGAAGTTCGCCGCGACGTGGCCATGGAGGTGATCGGTCGGGATCAGCGGCAGCCGCCGCGGCGCGGCAATCGCCTTGGCCGCGCTGAGACCGACCAGCAGTGCTCCGATCAGCCCCGGCCCGGCGGTCACCGCGACAGAATCGAGATCGTCGAATCCGGCCCCGGCCTCGGCAAGTGCCGCCTCGACCACCGGCACCGCCAGTTCGAGGTGATGACGGGAAGCGACTTCCGGCACGACCCCCCCGAACTGCTCGTGAGCCAGTTGGGACGAGATTACGTTCGAGAGAACCCTTGGTCCGTCCAGTACGGCGGCGCAGGTGTCGTCGCAGGAAGTCTCGATTGCCAGAAGCGGCATTTCAGAAACCGGCGGGAAGATCCCCGAAGGTCTCGACCGGGACCCCGGCCACCTCCGGATCGCCCTTCCACATGATCAGTGCATCCTCGCCGTTGTCCGGGTAGTACCCCTTGCGCAGTCCGCAGGACCGGAACCCGAGTCGTTCGTAGAGTTCAATCGCCGACCGGTTGGTCGGACGAACCTCGAGGGTCACCGGATCGTTCCGGTCTATCCTGGCGAAGGCGTCCCCGATCAGGATTGAGGCGATTCCCCGCCGGCGGTGCTCCGGTGCCACGGCAATGTTCATCAGGTGCCAGGCGCGGTCAAAACGGGAGAGCACCAGGTACCCGATGACCCGGGAATCTTCCACCGCGGAAAGTCCGATCGTGTCCGACTTGGACATCTCGAGGGCAAACATTCCGACCGTCCATGGGCTACGGAATGAACGACGCTCGATCGAGATCACTCCAGGCAGATCGGCGAAGGCAAAGTCGCGGATCTCAACCCGATAGGTCCTGTCGTTGCCGCGGTCCAGGACGGGTTCAGCCCGGAGATTCATTTCAATCGTCGGACTTTCGGTCTCGTTCAAGCCAGAGCTGTGCATCGGGAACTCGCAGATAGAGGGGTTTGAGGGATTCCGGTCCGGTTTGTCCGGCCGCCGCGCCCAGATCACAAAACGGGCGCCCGGTCAGGCGATGGACCGGCGATCCTGCCGGTTCTACTTCTAACCCGGCAAGGAGCAATTCGTCTCGGAATCGTATCGCCCCCGAACCGCCGGGAACCGGTGCACCGCCATTTCGGCCGTGTTCCATCAGCCTTCCCGCGAGGTCCTCCGGGCCACATGCGAAGGGTTCTTCCAGCGGCTCGCCCCGACCGTCGTGAAGGCCTCCGAATACCTCGCCCCGCCGGGCGTCGATCAATGGCATGACCCGGTCCGACCCGCTTGCCTCGCCGATCGATCTCGCCAGCGCCGCAAGGGTGGGTACGCCCGTGACTTCAACCCCGGCGGAGGCCGCCAGCCCCGCGGCAGTCGCGACACCTATCCGGATCCCGGTGAATGTTCCCGGTCCCACCCCCACCGCAATTCTTTCAACCGATTCCCAGCCCCCAAGTTCCCCGGCCGCCCGTTCGATCAGGTCGAGCAGCGCCTGACTATGGACGGGACGCCTGTCACCCGGCGGCAGAATCCGCTCGAAGACCAGTTCCCCACCGTTCGTGGCCACAACCACCGTGTCATCGGTGGCGGTGTCGAATCCCAGCATTCTCACCGCCGCCCCCTGTAGGCTGGCGCACGAAAGAGGGTGTTCACCGCAGCAAACGAAACTGGAGGCACATTGATGATGGGTAGCAGGAAACTCGGCACGACTTTGGCAATTCTCGCAGTAGCGGGTCTGGGTGTGTTCGCCGCTGGTTGCGGCGACTCGACCTCCGACTCCACGCAGGAAACCATCGACAAGGCCAACGAGACCGCCCAGAAGGCTCTGGACCAGGCAAACCAGCAGCTCGATCAGGCAAATCAGCAGCTCGATCAGGCCAACCAGAATGCCCAGGACCAGCTCGATCAGGCCCAGAAGAAGCTTGATGACGCAGGCGCCCAGCAGAAGGTGGACAACGCCCAGAAGCAGCTGAACGACATTCAGCAGCAGGTCGAAGACGCCATGAACGGCCAGTAGGGCCGTTCATGTTTACACCTGAATGTTGCGGTCAGTAACTGACCGTGATCCTGCGGCTTTCCGCATCGATGTGATCAATGGCCACCCGGATCGTCCGGGTGGCCATTTCGCTTAATTCGCCACTCGACCCGCCCGGCCATTCGACGAAGCTCACCCGGTCGGGCCCGAAGTATTCGGCGAGCAGACCCGGATCCTCGGATTCGAGTCCGCCGAGCCGGTAGAGATCGAGATGGGCGACCGGCATCCGCTGCCCCTCCCCCTCGTAGAGTCGGCCGATCGTGAAGGTTGGCGAGGTGATCGCCCCGCTGACCCCGAGTTCACGCATCGTCGCCCGGATTAGGGTTGATTTGCCGGCCCCGACTTCACCGTTGACCAGAACGAGGTCTCCCGGTTCGAGCCACGCGGCCAGTTTCCGGCCTTCCGCCTCGGTCTCACCCGGCCCCCGAACGAGTTCCTGCCCGCTTGTGTGACGCTTTTCCGGGTAGCCCGACATGCCGGGAGCCTATAATTGCCAGTGGCCGCTACCCGGATAACGGGAGTGGACCGAAGCAGGAAACCGCACAGAACAACTCGATCCGTCTGGTATCGCCGAAAGGGAACTGGAACGGCAGCATGAAAGCTTCAGACACAGCGCAGAATGCGCCAGTGATTGTCGGCGCAGGCCGGGTGGGACGGTCGCTGGCCGCCGCCATCCCGCGTGCCGGCGGAGAAGTCGAGTTGCGCGACCGGGAAGACGGCCTTGCCGGACTGGCCGGTCGCATCGTCCTTCTTTGTGTTCCCGACGGGGAAATCGGCGCTGTAGCCACCTCGATCGGTGTCGCTGGCGAATCTCCCGCGCTGGTCGGCCATACCAGCGGTGCGACGGGACTTGAAGCCCTGGAAGCCGCCGGGGCCGGGGGCGCCTTCTCGGTCCATCCGCTCCAGACGGTTCCCGATGGCGAGACAGACCTGTCCGGATGTCCTGCCGCGATCGCCGGCACCGATGATCACGCACTTGAAGTTGCCGGCGGGATCGCCAGAATGGCAGGCATGAGGTCCTTCGAGGTCTCGGAAGAAGATCGCGCGATCTACCACGCTGCGGCAAGCATCGCTTCGAACTTCCTGGTCACGATTGAGCAGACCGCAGCCGAGCTGCTTGGCGGCATCTCCGTTGAAAGTCCCCGGTCGGTGATTGAGCCACTGGTTCGCCGCAGCCTCGACAACTGGCTGGAACGGGGTGAGGCGGCACTGACCGGACCGATAGCCCGGGGCGACGAGGCGACGGTCGATGCACACCGCCGGGCGCTTGCGGAACGTAGTCCGGAACTGATCGGCTTCTACGACGCACTGGCCGACCGGACCCGGGCAATCGCCCGGGGAGGGAGCATCCGGTGAAGGTCCTGCGGAGTCCCGCCGAGATGCACGCCCTGCGCGAAGAACTACGAAGGCAACCGGTATCGGTCGGGCTGGTTCCCACCATGGGATACCTGCATGAAGGCCACAACTCGCTACTCAGAACTGCGCGCGAGGAGAACGAAGTCGTCGTCATGAGCCTTTTCGTCAACCCGACCCAGTTCAGGGCCGGCGAGGATCTCAGCACCTACCCCCGCGATGAGCAGAGGGATCTGGCGATCGCCGAAGGCTCGGGCGTGGACTATGTGTTCGCCCCGCTCCCGGAGGACGTGTACCCGCCGGGCTTCGCCAGCAAGGTCGAGGTGGAAGGCCTGACCGAGGTGCTCTGCGGCAGCGAAACCAGCCGCGGACCGGGGCACTTTTCCGGGGTGACCACGATCGTTGCCAAGCTGCTCAATTCGGTCGACCCCGACGTGGCCTACTTCGGACAAAAGGATGCCCAGCAGGCAACCGTGATCCGCCGGATGGCGGAGGACCTCGAGTTCCGGACGAAGATCGTCATCCTGCCGACCGTTCGCGAACGCGACGGCCTGGCCATGAGCTCACGCAACGCGTACCTCTCCCCCGAGTCGCGGGAAAAGGCGACAGCGATCTGGGCCTCCCTCCTGGAAACCGAGTCTGTTTTTGCCGAGGACGGACTCGATGCCGCCCTCGCCGCCGGCAAACGTCACCTCGAGATGGCCGGCATCACTCCCGAATACTTTGAAGCCCGTTACCCGGGCACCCTCGACCCTGCCGACGGAACCGGTGAAGAGCCGATCCTCGTCGCCGTCGCAGCCGTGGTGGATGGCACCAGGCTGATCGACAACATCCTGATCGAACCCTCGAGAACCGCCAGGAGGACCCAATGAGCTCCGGTATCCGCAAAGACGACGAGCGCCGCCCGATGACACTCACCCGGCTCAGCGAAATGCATGAAGCCGGAGAGCCGATCGCAATGATCACCGCCTATGACTTCCCGTCTGCGCAGGTGATCGAGGAAGCTGGCGCCGACATCGTGCTGGTCGGCGATTCGGCCGCCAACTGCGTGCTCGGCTACGACTCGACCGTGCCCGTTGGCATGGACGAAATGACCATGCTGGCCAAAGCCGTCCGGCGAGGACTCAGGACACCCTTCCTGGTTGGCGACCTTCCCTTTGGCTCCTACGAAGGATCGAACGAGCTGGCGATCGCGAGCGCCCAGCGACTGGTCAAGGAAGCCGGATGCGATGCCGTGAAACTGGAAGGCGGCGGAACTTCGGTCGAGCGGGCGAGGGCGATCATCGATGCCGGCATTCCTGTGATGGGTCACGTCGGTCTCACCCCCCAGACGGCCACCGCTCTCGGTGGCATGAAGGCCCAGGGCCGCACCGCCCAGCGGGCAATCAAGGTCGCGGAAGATGCGATCGCGCTCGATCAGGCCGGCTGCTTCTCGATCGTGATCGAAGCGGTCCCCGAAGCCGTGACGGAGATGATCGTGGCCAAGCTGAATGCACCGACCATCGGAATCGGGGCCGGGAATGCCACTGCCGGCCAGGTCCTGGTCCTGCACGACCTGGCCGGGATCAACCACGGTCACGTCGCCAAGTTCGTCAAGCGCTACTCGGATGTACGCACCGAAATGCTGCGTGGAGTCGAGGGCTACATAAGCGAAGTCAGAGACGGCGCCTTCCCCGCCCCCGAACATGTCTACAGCGTCGATCCGTCAGAACTCGAACCCCTGCGACAGCGACTGAACCGCGAGGACCTGGAGTCGCATTCCTACTTCGAGTCCAACGCCTCCTGGGACTGGGAACCACTCTCTTGACCGCAGTCGGTCCGGTCTTCGCCGGACCTCCAATCTCAACCCGCCCCTCCCACTCGAAGTAACTGATGGTTGGGAGGGGCTCAATCGGTGGCTAATCGCCGAGAAACTCGACTTGCCTGAGGACCTTCGCCGGAACACCGGCGGCTATTGAATCGTCGGGCAGGTCGTTCGTGACCACGGAGTTGGCTCCGATCACGCAGTGATCTCCGATCGTCACTCCCGAGGTCACGACGACGTTTACGCCGAACCAGCAGTTCGACCCGATCCTGACCGGTCCCTTGCTGGTGAACCCCTGCCAGGTGATGGGAAGATCGGGATCATCGAACCGGTGGCTCGCGTCGCCGATGAAACAGCCGTTGGCGAACATCACGTGATCACCAATCGTCACCTCATTCTCCGCCGCAATCATCACGTTGCGGTTCAGCCAGACATCGTCGCCGAGGGTGACTTTCGCGTGGTCCGACATGGTGATCCAGCAGCCTGGTTCAAAGTGGCAGCCCTGGCCGATTTCCATCCGGCCTGACCGCAGCGCACCGAGCACGTCGCCTTCTATCGGATGCCTCACATAGGAACCTCGCCTGGCGACTTCGCGGTTCAGCATCAGGCGGCTCCAGGGGCGCTTGTTGCGCTCGTACCAGCGGCGCTTCTGCCACCACATTTTCCACCCGCGCTGGTCGCTCATACCAATACCTTGGCAGAGGTGGATAGGGTGCGGCCATGACGGCGATCAAAGGGGTTCTCTGATGCTCAGGCGCAAGGTCGACAATCCGGAAGAGCCGGAGTCGGAAAGTGGCGCCCTGGAGAACACGGGTGCCGACCTCAAGGACCAGGCCGAAGAAGCGGTTAGCGGAACCGAAGCGGCAGTCCCGGGCGCGGCTCCGGAAGACGCTCCCGAAGTTGAACCCGGCGGAATCCTCGAGGAGGAAGTTCGTGACGAGGACATCGAAGTGACCGAGACCGTTGCCCCGCCGGCCTCTCCGGTTCCGCCGCGCACCCCCGCAATTCCGGGGCCGGTCGCCAGGCATTCGCCGGAACCCCAGACCCTGGCCGAAAGACTCACCGCCCAACAGCAGCAGAGTCCGGGCCAGCCACCGGTCGATTCGAAGGAACTTCAGAAGGAACGCAGAGCCGCCTCCAAACTTCAGCGTCAGGCCGACAGAGCCAAGCGCAAGGCTGACCGGAAGGCAGCAAAGGAGGCAAGGAAGAGCCAGGGCAAGGAACCGCTGGCGTCCCCGGGCGGGGAAGAACCGGCGCCGAGTGAGGCACTCGCACTCGATCCGCTCTCTCCCATCACTCCGGGACCGGTCGCCCCTCCGCGGCCCGCCAATCCTCCCGTCGGTTCACCGGCCGCCGGAATTGCCGCCGCAGCCAGGGAAGCAAGAACCGAAGATCCGAGCCGGATCAACCCGGACAAGGATCTGCCGCCGATCACTCCGCCGGGCGGAACTCCGAGACGGGCGCAACGCCGGACCGCCTCCCTGATTGGCGGCATCGACCTCGGCGGCACCAAGATCGCCGCTGCGGTTCTCGACGAGAATCACAAGGTCATTGCCTACCGACGCCGGCCGACCCCCGACCGGGGCGGCCCGGCCGATGTGGTTCGGGCAATGGCCACGACGATGCAGGAGGCTGCCCTCGATGCCGGGACCGAGGCGCACCGGCTGCTCGCGGTCGGAGTCGGCTCACCCGGTTCGGTGAACCCGGATACCGGCGCGGTCAGTGGCGCGGGAAATTTGCCTGACTGGGACGGGACCTTCCAGCTGCGGATGGCGCTTCAGGAAGAACTGGGTACCGAAGTGAGGGTCGGCAACGACGTCCAGGTTGGAACCAGAGGCGAATATGAACTCGGCGCCGGGGTCGGCTACTCGAGCCTGCTCGGGGTCTTCTGGGGCACCGGCGTCGGTGGCGGCATCATCTTCAACGGTCAACCGTGGCTGGGCCGCGGCCGGGCCGGCGAGATCGGGCACACCCTGGTCCGGCGCGGCGGGGCCAAGGGCCTGAACGGACTGAACGGAACCGTAGAGGCCTATGCCGGACGCAAGGCGATGGAGGTCAAGGCCCTGCGCGAAGTCAAGAAGGGCCGCAAGACGAAGCTCTTCAAACTGATGAAAAAGCATGAAAAGACGCATTTGACCAGCGCGATCTGGCAGCGTGCCCTGGACGACGGTGACGAACTGGCGGAGGACCTGCTGAACCGCGCGGTTGCAGCGCTCTCGGCGGGCATCGCCTCGGCGGTGAACCTGCTCGACGTCGAGGCGGTAGTGATCGGTGGCGGCCTCGGAGTTCGCTTCGCCGAAACACTCGTTCCCGAGATATTCGACGGGATGACTCCGTACCTGCTCAACAAGGACAACCCCCCTGCGCTGAAGGTCGCTTCACTGGGCGACGAAGGCGGGGTCATCGGTGCCTCCTTGCTGGTCAAGGACGTAATGGCGGGGAACCGGGCGCCCAGCGCCTGAGAACCGGCCCTTTGTCGAGTAGTCCAGTCAATAAAGTGTCGAGTCAGCTAATCTCGGCGTATCGCTTCCCTGCTCACATTCCCCAATCCGGTCAATGAGAAGGCTGCCCGCGTAGTTGCGGCCGGCGTGGTGCTGCTCTCCCTGCTCGGTCTCTTCACGGGCTGGATGTGGCTGCTTCCCTTGATGGCGGCCGGCTTCTGGCTCCGGGTCGCTGCCGGGCCGCGTCTCAGCCCCCTGGGACTTCTCGCCACCAGGTTCATCGCGCCAGGTCTCGGCGATCCCCGGCTGGTTCCGGGTCCTCCCAAGCGTTTCGCCCAGACGATCGGGGCCATGACCACGACGATCGGCGCCGTCCTCGCCCTGCCATTCGGGGTCGAAGCTGCGGGTTATGCGGTCTTCGGAATCATGGCGGTCTTCGCGACGCTCGAGTCGGTCTTCGCCCTCTGCGTCGGATGTCAGATCTTCGCCCTGCTGATCCGGGTCGGCCTGATCCCCGAGGAAGTCTGCGCGGCCTGCGCCGACATCAGTCTCCGCCGAGCCTGAGGGCCAGCTTGTGTCCGGGGCTGCGGGACTGGCGGTCCCAGGCCTCGGCAACGTCTTCGATCGGCATCACTTCGACCTCGAGTTCGAGATCTCCGGAAGCGGCAAGTGAGCACATCCGCTCGAAGGCCTCCACCCTGACCTCCCGCGGCGCCCAGAAGTTCCTGAACCCGAGAATCGACACCAGTCCACCTCTCAGTGGGCCGGCAACGATTGGTGACTCCGTGCCTGCCGAATTGCCGACCTGAACCAGCCTGCCCTGCGGCTTCATCGTCTTCAGGGCTGCTGCGGCCGGCTTGCCCCACAGTCCGTCGATGACCAGGTCGGGGCCACCTTCGGTTGCCTCGTGGATGCTGGCCACCATGTCTTCGACTTCCCCGTCAGAACCGACCACCGCGTCAGCACCCAGTTCGAGCACCTTCGCCTGGCCGGCCTCGGAGCGGGCCATTCCCACGACCCGGCCGGCACCCATCATCCTGGCGCCCTGAACGGCCACCTGGCCGACTGAACCGCTGGCTCCGAGGATCAGCACCGTCTCGCCGTCCTTCAGCTGCCCTCGCCAGTCCAGCGAAAGCCAGGCAGCGAGACCGGCCACGCCAAATGCGATTGCCCGCTCGGGGGTGATGCCTGGCGGCAGGGTGATTCCGCTTCCGTCTCCGATCACTGCCAGATCAGCCATCGAACCGTTCGGGAAATGGGTGCCGTCAAACCAGACGAGCTCGCCGTCGCTCATCCGGCCGATCCCTTCCATGCCCGGGGTATAGGGCAGCGGCGGCGCGCCGGCGTCGAACTTGCCCGAGGCAATCGCCAGATCGACCGGGTTTATCCCGGCTATCAGGACCTCGACGATCTCGGCCGGACCGGCCATCGAGTCGCTGTAGGGACCCGGATCACCGGGAACATCGACTTCAACCAGTTCCGGCGGTTCGCCGTAAGCGGTTACCTGGGCAGCTCTCATGCCGCCAAAGCTACCGGCTCGAGAACCTCACGCAGGAAATCTCCGGTGTAGGAGCCCTTGACTCCGGCCACGGACTCAGGGGTGCCGGTGGCGACGATGTGCCCTCCGCCGTCTCCGCCTTCCGGACCGAGATCAACCAGCCAGTCGGCGCTCTTGATCACGTCGAGGTCATGTTCGATCACGACGACCGTGTTGCCGGCTTCGACCAGACGATCGAGAACCTCGAGCAGGCGTCGGACGTCTCCGAAGTGGAGTCCGGTGGTCGGCTCATCGAGGATGTAGAGGGTGTTGCCGGTCGCGACCTTCGAGAGTTCGGCCGCGAGCTTGATCCGCTGCGCCTCGCCACCGGAAAGCGTCGTGGCGGGCTGACCCAGCCTCACGTATCCGAGTCCGACGTCGTTCAGGGTCTTCAGTCTCCGGGCGACCTTGGGAATCGATTCAAAGAAGGGGTAGGCCTCTTCGATCGACATTTCCAGGACGTCGGCAATCGACTTTCCCTTGAAGCGGACTTCGAGGGTCTCCCGGTTGTAGCGGTGTCCATGGCATTGCTCGCAGGGCACGTAGACATCGGGCAGGAAGTGCATTTCGATCTTGATCTGGCCGTCGCCCTTGCAGACTTCACAACGACCACCCTTCACGTTGAAGCTGAAGCGGCCGGGCTTGTAGCCGCGGGCCCTTGATTCCTGCGTGGCCGCGAAGAGCTGGCGGATCTGGTCGAAGACCCCCGTGTAGGTGGCTGGATTCGAGCGGGGAGTCCTGCCGATCGGTGACTGGTCGATGTTGATGATCTTGTCGATCTTCTCCATGCCGTCGATGCCGTCGTGCGGACCCGGGCGCAGCTTCGCCTTGTGGAGGCGATTGGCGACCGCCGGATAGAGCGTTTCGTTGACCAGGGTTGATTTACCGGAACCGGAAACTCCGGTCACGCAGGTCAGGACACCGATCGGGAATTCGACATCCACCCCGGTCAGGTTGTGCTGGCGGGCCCCCTTGACGACAAGGGCCTCGTCCCAGTCACGCCTGCGTTCCGGAACGGCGATAAGTTCGGTACCGGCCAGGTAGCGCCCGGTCAACGACTCGGGATTGGCAGCCACTTCGGCCGGTGTGCCGGCCGCCACCACTCCGCCGCCATGTTCGCCTGCGCCGGGGCCGAGATCGACCAGATGGTCTGCGGCCCGCATCGTTCCTTCGTCGTGCTCCACCACGATCACCGTGTTGCCGAGATCCCTTAGCCGCTCCAGAGTCCCGATCAGCTTTTCGTTGTCACGCTGGTGGAGTCCGATCGAGGGTTCGTCGAGCACGTACATGACCCCGACCAGGCTCGACCCGATCTGGGTTGCAAGGCGGATCCGCTGGGCCTCACCACCGGAAAGGGTCCGAGCGGAACGAGAAAGGGACAGATAGCCGATTCCGACATTGACCAGGAAAGACAGACGCTCGGCGACTTCCTTCAGGATCAGTCTCGAGATCGCGGTCTCGGTCTTGTTCAGTTCGAGTCCATCGACCCACTCGCGAGCTGCAACCGCTGACATCTCGGTGAAATCCCGGATCGAGATCCCCCCGATCGTCACCGCAAGACTTTCCGGCCGCAGACGGGCCCCATGACAGCTCGGACAAGGCTGTTCGGCCATGTAGTCCTCGATCTTTTCGCGGACCGCCTCGGAATCGGACTCCTGGAAGCGCCGCTCGAGATTGTTGACCAGGCCCTCGAACTTGACCTGATAGCTGCGCTGCCGGCCGGCCCTGCTTCTGGTCCGGATCGTGTGCCGTTCGCTGCCGGTGCCGTAGAGGAAGACGTCCCGCTCTTCCTGGGTCAGTTCCTGCCAGGGAGCGTCGATATCGATGTTGTAAGTGGCGGCCACCGCCTTGTTCAGTCGGCGCCAGTAGCCGGAGTAGCCGGTGCGCCATGGCTGGATCGCACCTTCGGCCACCGAGAGAGTCGGGTCGGGAACTACCAGCTCCGGATCGATCACCTTCTTGAAACCCAGACCGGTGCAGGCGGGGCAGGCTCCATGCGGTGCGTTGAAGGAAAAGATCCGTGGTTCGAGCTCCGGCATTGAGGTGCCGCATTCGAGGCAGGCAAAATTCTCGGAGAAGGTCTGCCGCTCGCCGTCCACTTCCTCGATCTCGACCAGACCTTCGGCCAGGGACGCAGCTGCCTCCACGGACTCCGAGAGACGGCGCCGCAGATCCGTTTTCATGACCAGGCGATCGACCACGACCGAGATGTCGTGTTTGTACTTCTTGTCGAGGATGATTTCCTCGTCCAGCATCCGCATCTCGCCGTCCACTTCGACCCGTGAATAGCCATCAGCCCGGAACTGCTCGAAGAGCTTGCCGTATTCCCCCTTGCGACCACGGACCACCGGGGCCATGACCATGAAGCGGGTGCCCTCCTCCATGGTCATCACCTTGTCAGTGATCTGCTCCTGGGTCTGGCCGGTGATCGGCTTGCCGCAGTTGGGGCAGTGAGGACGGCCGATCCGGGCCCAGAGCAGCCGCAGATAGTCATAGATCTCGGTCACCGTGCCGACCGTTGAGCGCGGGTTGCGTGAGGTGGTCTTCTGATCGATCGAGATTGCTGGTGAAAGACCCTCGATCGAATCGACGTCCGGCTTCTCCATAAGCCCGAGGAACTGTCTTGCGTAGGCGGAAAGCGACTCGACGTAGCGGCGCTGGCCTTCCGCATAAATGGTGTCGAAGGCAAGGCTCGACTTGCCGGATCCGGACAGCCCGGTAACCACGATCAGGGCATCGCGGGGAAGGTCGAGGTCGATGCCCTTGAGGTTGTGCTCGCGGGCCCCGGTAATCAGGATTCGGTCAGATCGGGTCACTCACACCAATATTAGGGAACCGAACACATGTTCGGTCTGGTACGGACCACTTCAGTCGAGTCGTGCGATTACGTCATCGACCAGGGCGGCCGGGTTGGCCACGTCGTGGGCGGCCGCCACCTGCATGACGATCGTGTCGCGGCTGGTCCCGCCCATCGCCAGCTTCGATGCGAGCAGGCGCGCCGCCACCTCGTCCTCCGAGGCCGGGGCTTCGCGGGGCGCAACACCATCCTCGGGCTCCTCCGGGTCGAGGCCGGCGAGATTCTCCAGCGGATCGGGGTTCTCCTCCGGCTCCTCCGGGTCGAGACCCGCAAGATTCTCGAGAGGATCCGGGCCCGGTTCGGGCAATCCGCCTGGTCCTTCCTCGTGGGCGCGGGCTTCAGCCAGTTGTTCCCTCAACTTGTCCCGCTCGACTTCGAGGGCGGTGATCCGCGCCTCGAGGGCGACCACATGCGCCGCTACCGCGGCCAGGTGAGCCCCGACCGAGTCGACGTCGAAGCCATTGCTCCCGTGCGCTTTCGGGAAGTCGTCCCGGACCAGATGCTCTCGCTCCATGGAACAACCCTACATTCAGGCTCCGGCCTTCATCGCGTCGAGATCCCGCCTGAGTTCGCGGATTTCGTCCCGCAGACGGGCGGCCTGCTCGAAACGGAGATCCTCGGCCGCGGCGTTCATTTCCTCTTCCATCTGGACGATCGACTTCTCGAGTTCGTCCGGCCCCTCGAACTCGTCCTCGCTGCGCCGCCTGCGCTTCGAAGGAGCCTTGTCCTCGATCGCGAGCAGGTTGCCCTCGGCGGCGACGTCCTTGACGATCGTGGTCGGGGTGATGTTGTTGCGTTCGTTGTAGGCGACCTGGATCGCCCGGCGGCGGTCGGTTTCGGAAATCGCCGACTTCATCGCCGCCGTTTCCTTGTCGCCGTACATCAGCACCCGGCCACCGACGTTTCGGGCAGCACGGCCGATCGTCTGGATCAGGCTCGTCTCGCCGCGGAGGAAGCCTTCCTTGTCGGCGTCGAGGATGGCGACCAGCGAGACCTCCGGCATGTCAAGGCCTTCGCGAAGCAGGTTGACCCCGACCAGGACGTCGTATTCACCTAGTCTCAGCTCACGGATGATCTGGATCCGCTCGAGAGTGTCGATGTCCGAATGGAGATAACGGACCTTGACCCCGTGCTCGATCAGATAGTTGGTCAGATCCTCGGCCATCTTCTTGGTCAGGGTGGTGACCAGGGTGCGTTCACCCGCCGCGGTGGTGACCCTGATCTCGTTCATCAGGTCGTCGATCTGGTTCGCGGTCGGGCGCAGGTCGATCTCCGGGTCGACGATTCCGGTCGGCCGAACGATCTGTTCCACCACCCGGTTCGACTCGGTCCGTTCGAATTCGCCGGGGGTGGCTGAGACCAGGACGAGCTGATTCATGCGGTCCATGAACTCGTCGAATTTCAGCGGACGGTTGTCGATCGCCGAAGGCAGCCTGAAACCGAAGTCGACCAGGGTCTGCTTGCGGGACCGGTCGCCCAGATACATGCCACCGATCTGCGGGATCGTCTGGTGAGATTCGTCGACGAAAGTGATGAAGTCGTCGGGGAAGTAATCGATCAGCGTATGCGGGGGAGTTCCGGGGGCACGACCTTCGAAGAGCCTTGAGTAATTCTCGATCCCTGACGTGAAGCCGGTTTCCTTGATCATTTCGAGGTCGTAGAGGGTGCGCTGGCGGAGCCGGTGGGCTTCCAGCTCCTTGCCCTCCGCCTCCAGCTCACCGAGACGCTGGTCGAGCTCGGCCCGGATCGATTCCAGGGTCCGTTCGACCGAGTCCTCTTCGGTCACGTAATGGGTTGCCGGCCAGATCGAAACGTGCTTTACCTCGTCGAGGATCTCGCCGGTCAAGGGGTCGAAATGGTGGATCGCCTCGATCTCGTCGCCGAAGAGCATGATCCTGAAAGCCGATTCCGCGTAGGAAGGCATGATCTCCAGCACCTCGCCCTTGACCCGGAAGGAACCGCGGCTCAGCACGGTGTCGTTGCGCTCGTACTGGAGACGGACCAGCTTGCGCAGGACCTTGTCCCGGTCGATCCACTCCCCGACCTTGAACAGCTGCATCTGGTCGCGGTAGAGGGCGGGTGAACCGATGCCGTAGATGCAGGAGACCGAGGCGACGATGATCACGTCCCGCCTGGCCAGCAGCGAGGCTGTCGCAGCGTGGCGTAGACGGTCGATCTCGTCGTTGATCGAGGAGTCCTTCTCGATGTAGAGATCCTGGGCCGGAACGTATGCCTCCGGCTGGTAGTAGTCGTAGTAGGAGACGAAGTACTCGACCACATTGTCGGGGAAGAATTCCCGGAATTCGTTGCAGAGCTGGGCGGCGAGGGTCTTGTTGTGAGCCATGACCAGCGCCGGCCGCTGGGCTTCGGCGATCACCCCGGCCATGGTGAACGTCTTGCCGGTGCCGGTCGCGCCGAGCAGGGTCTGGATCTTGTCTCCGGCTTCCAGCCCTTCGGTCAGCTGCTGGATCGCGGCAGGCTGATCGGCCAGCGGCTTGAAGGCGGGATTCAGTTTGAACTCGGCCATCCGCTCACCTTAGCGACCCGCTGCAGCGGTCCATACGTTTGCCAGGTCCGCGGCATGCCCGGTCTATGGTTGGGTCATGCGAATCCTTCGTCGGACCCTCGGTCTCGCCTTCATCGCGGTCGGCCTGCTCCATTTCCTGCGCCCCGGTTTCTTCCTTTCGATCATGCCGCCGTGGATCCCGCTTCACAAGGAAGCGGTGGCCGTGAGCGGAGCGGCCGAGATAGTCGGTGGCGCCGGATTGATGTCCGACTCGACCTCCAGGCCCGCCGGTCTCTGGTTGATCGCCCTGCTGATCGCCGTCTTCCCGGCCAACATCAACATGGCAATCGATCAGGACCAGATCAACCAGGCAGCGAAGAACGGCATTCCCGAGTGGGCGCTTTGGGCCCGACTTCCGCTTCAGCCGCTGCTGATGTTCCTGGTCTGGAAGTCGAGCCGGGTCACGGACCAAGCAGGTCGTTGAGACCCTGCTCGAGCCGGTCCTTGGCTTCCGCTTCGAGCTTCTTGCGGGTGTCTTCCAGAT
>Ga0209023_10003906_pt1 | contig 17403 bp, 13 predicted proteins | sample LakOneMetagenome_FD_187468 | JGI IMG/M metagenome (GOLD analysis project Ga0209023, IMG submission 187468) | Freshwater and sediment microbial communities from Lake Erie, Canada (SPAdes) (version 2) | ecosystem: Environmental > Aquatic > Freshwater > Lentic | place: Lake Erie, Canada... | reverse complement strand
TGTCTTCGAAGGCGGCGACGGCGCGGCTGCGATGCCGCTGGGCGTGGCGCAGCATCGAGAAGCTGCGCGCCGGGAGCGCGCAGTGCGCCCGTGCCAGCAAGCCGGCCTGCACATGCGGCGCCACGACCAGTTCCGACATCGCGGTGGCAAACGGTCCCGCCATGACCGCACTGCGCACCGCCTCATTTGAGGGAAGTTCGAGTGCGATCTGCAGATTGACGACCGCCACGTCGAGCGCGGCGAGTCCGGTCTCCAAAGCGGACCGCGTGCCCGAACCGGCTTCACGCAAAATCCATTGTCCAGCTTCCAGTTCTCTGGCCGTCAGCGTCCTGCCGTCGGCCCAGGGATGATCGGACGCAACCACAACCACCATATTGTCTTCGCCGACAGTCTCCTCCTCCAGGCCGGTCGGTTCTATGTTTCCCTCCACAAAACCGAGATCGGCGCCGCCTTGCAGCACGGCCTCGGCGACGCTCTCGGTATTGCCCGCTTCCATGTGCAAATCGATTCCCGGCCATGCTTGGCGGAAGCGTACCAGCAAGGCCGGCAGCCAATAGCTGGCGATGGTCTGGCTGGCGTGGATCGTTAGCGACCCGCGTCTGAGCTCGCCCAAATCGGCCAGCGCCGCCTCGGCTGCCTGGGCGCTCGCGAGCGCGCGGCGTGCTTCGACGAGAAAAATTCGTCCCGCGTCGCTGATTTCGATGCGCCGGCCGACACGGTGAAACAGCGCCGTTCCGTATCGCTCTTCCAGCGACTTGATGGAAGTGCTGACCGCCGAAGGGGTCAGGAAGAGAACGGCGGCGGCCTGGGTAAGGTGCTGGCGTTCGGCGACCTCGACGAATATACGCAACTGATCCAATGTCATCGTTCAATATTTTAGAAAGATATGTTCGTAATTTTAAAATAGACCAAACAATTCAGTACAGCGATACTTATTACATCGACGTATATGAATATGAGAAAAATAATGAAGAATCAAGTGAACAATTTGTCCGCCGCCGTTCCCGGCCTGTTGCTTTGTGCTGCGGTGACGGCAGCTGCCTATCTGCTCGAAGTGGCCGAAACCCACGTGTTCGGCCGCGCTTGGCTCGAAAGCCTGGTGCTGGCCATTCTCATCGGCACCGGTATCCGCACCCTGCACCGCCTCGACCCGCGCTTCGATCCAGGCATCCATGTCGGCGCCAAACTGCTGCTCGAGATCGCGGTCGTGCTGCTGGGCGCTTCGGTCAGTGCCGGTGCGCTGCTGGCCAACGGCCTCGGCCTCATCGGCGGTATCGCGGCGGTGGTCGTGGTTGCGATCGTGTTCAGCTATTTCATTGGGCGCAGCGCGGGCCTGCCGCAGAAGATGGCGATCCTCATCGCATGCGGCAATTCGATTTGCGGCAATTCCGCGATCGCTGCAGTGGCGCCGGTGATCGATGCCGACGGCAAGGACGTCGCCGCCTCGATCGCCTTCACCGCCGTGCTTGGCGTGGGCGTCGTATTGGGCCTGCCGCTGCTGGTAGGACTGCTGTCGTTCACCCCGGTGCAGTATGGCGTGTTCGCCGGCTTGACCGTCTATGCGGTGCCGCAAGTGCTGGCGGCGACCGCATCGGTATCGGCCGCGAGCGTCCACATCGGCACCCTGGTGAAACTGGTGCGCGTGTTGATGCTGGGTCCGGTCGTGCTGGTCTTGTCGATGTTCGGACGCGGTAGCGGCCGGGCACGCCCTGCGCTGTCGCACCTCGTGCCGTGGTTCATCGTCGGTTTCCTGCTGCTTCTGGTGCTGCGTTCGATGGGCTGGATTCCGCAGGCTGCACTGGCGCCTGCCCACGACGCGGCGAACTTCCTGACCATCATGTCGATGGCGGCCCTCGGACTGGGCGTCGATGCCCGCGCCGTACTGCGTGCCGGCGCCAAGGTGGCCTCGGTGGTAATCGGCTCACTCGCAGGATTGGGCGTGGTCAGCTTTGCTCTGATCAAGTTGCTGGGTGTATAGGCACAGCGCCCTCTTCCCGACTTATATTTATGCCAACTAAAAAAAGGAAAAATCCAATGAAATCATATCTCTGTCATAACACCGCTCGCCGACTCGCTGCAGGCGCGATGTTCGCGCTCATGACAGGCATCGCCTGTGCCGCACAGCCGGTACTGGTGTACGGCCCCGGCGGTCCCGCGCCGGCGATGAAGGAAGCGGCTGCCGCCTTCGAGCAGGAGCACGGCATCAAGGTGACAGTGACGGCGGGCCCGACACCGGGCTGGATCGAACGCGCGAAGCAGGATGCCGACGTGATCTACAGCGGCTCGGAAACCATGATGACGGACTTCACCGTTGCGATGGGCGGCCGCATCCAGGAAGCCAGCATCACGCCGCTCTACCTGCGTCCGCTGTCGATCCTGGTTCGTCCGGGCAACCCGAAGCATATCCATGGCGTCGCCGACCTCGTCAAACCCGGCGTGCGCATCCTGGTCGTCAACGGGGCTGGCCAGAATGGCGTTTGGGAGGACATGGCGGGTAGGAAAGGCAATCTCGATACAGTGCGCAAGATCCGCACGAACATCGCCAGCTATGCTGCCAACAGCGCGATCGCGCGCGACACCTGGACCAGCCGCAGCGACATCGATGCATGGCTGATCTGGAACATCTGGCAGGTCTCCAACCCCAAACTCGCCGACGTCGTGTCGATCGAACCGGATTACGCGATCTACCGCGATGCCGGCGTCGCCCTGACCGAGCACGGCAGCGGCAACCCGGCTGCGAAGCAGTTCGTCGATTTCCTGCAGTCGCCGCAGGGCAGCGCGATTTTCACCAAATGGGGATGGCAAAAATGACGGCGCGCGTCCTGCCATGACCGGGCAAGCGCAGGAACGCAATCTCGACGACCCGGAGGAAGTTACGCGCCGCTACCGCGAACGCCATACCGCGCCAGTGGCTGCGCTCAACCGCTGGGTCGAAAGCCACGCCGGCGGCATGCGCGAGATGCCGTGGTTCGATCCGCGCGATGGCGGCACCTTCGCCCGCATCCTGGTCCTGCTGGAAGCGCCGGCGCGCCAGGCGATGCGGCCGCGTTTCGTGTCGCGCGACAATCCCGGTCCGGCGCAGCGCAACCTCAAGCTCTTCCTGGCGCAGGCCTGCGTGGCGCGCGAAGAGACGGTGATCTGGAACACGGTTCCCTGGCTGCCGCCGGTCGATGGCCCACCGATGCAGCTGCGCGCCGGCGACATCCGCGCCGGCATCGCGCTGCTCGACGACGTCCTCGGATTCTTGCCGGAGCTGCGCGTCGTGGTGTGCGCGGGACGCACGGCCAGGCGCGCCGAAGCGTCCATCCGCGCCAGCCGGCCCGATATCCAGGTGCTGTCGATGCCACATCCGAGTCCGCTCGCTGTCTGCGCCGGCCCTCACGTAGCGCGGCAGATCGTGGACACGCTGGCGCAGGCGCGCGGGGTTGCCGGCGCCTGGCGCCGTACCACCTAAGCTCACGGGCGCTGCAGCGAAGCAATACAAGGCGAGACGAACAGCTTGCCCTGGTAGGCGCCATTCGCCGTGCGCCACGCGACCACCAGCCACAGCATGGCCAGCACCGCTACGAGCAGCGCGCCGGCGATGTCGAAGAACAGCGAATCGAATACATTGGCAAGCCGCAGCGTGGTCACGGCAAATACGCCGAGCGGAAATGTATACCCCCACCAGCCAAGGTTGAAGGGTACCGCGCTCCGGAAATAGCGGCAGGTGATCAGTGTCGCGAGCAGCATCCACCACAGGCCCAGCCCCCACAGGAGCAGTGCGCTCACGACCCCCAGGCCGTATGCGACCCGGCCGACCTCTTCCATGCCGAACAGGGCGAACGTCGCAGGCGCATCCGCACCGAGCACCAGCATGCCTAGGGAGCCTGTACCCACCGGGCCCAGGGCCAGCCAGCTCGATGCCGCCATGCTTTCGTGCGGCAGCTTGTGCAGCGCCATGCGCAGCAGCAGGATCGCGAGGATGCTGAGTGCAACGGGCACCGAATAAGCCCAGAGCACATAACCCGTAAGGAGCACCGTGAAGCGCGCCGCGCTGTCCTGCAGGTGCGGCACGAGCAGGCCTGCGCTGGCGGCCGCCACTTCGGCTGCGACCACGGGCAGCAGCCACACCGCAGTCATCTGGTCGATGCTGTGTTGCTGGCGGGTGAACATCAGGTACGGAATCAGTACGCCGCAGGCCAGCGCCATGGCGACGTCGATCCACCACAGGCATTGCGCTACCGCGACCGCGGCCTGCCCCCAGCGCGCCACGCCGAACCCCAGGAAACCGTTGATGATCGTCGCCAGACCCATCGGGATGGTGCCGAAGAACATCGATACCGTCGCGTGCCCGAAGACTTGCTTTGCCTCGTCGAAGAACAACAGCCAGCGCGCGCCGTACATCGCGGCGAACACGACGAACAGCAGGATGTTGAGCAGCCAAAGGCCTTCGGCAAGCTGATGCAGCCCGAAAACGGCATAAGGGAATTGTGCGAGCGCGAGCGCGAGAATACCGGTACCCATCGTCACGGCGAACCAATTCGGTGTGAATTGCCTGATTGCTTCAATCGGACTGCTCAATTGCCTTAAAGGCTTGAGACCCGACGAGGTGGCGATGATTTCGCTGAAAGACATGGCTCTCCAATTTTGAATATAGCGCGCAGCATGCGCTGGCAACCGTAGCTTAAATCGAAATGCCTAATTCATGAAACACGACGGACAGCAAGAAAATCAAGCTGATATTTAGCTTGATAATACTCATTTTATTCGTTTTACAGCTAGTTCCCGGCTCAATACACTGAAGTTGTAACTTTCACTCAACACTATTGGAGCGCACATGAAAACCCCGACTCGCATTGCAGTTACCGGCGCCGCAGGCCAGATCGGCTATGCCTTGCTTTTCCGTATCGCCAACGGTGACCTGCTCGGCCCCGATCAGCCTGTCATTCTCCAGTTGCTCGACCTGCCACATGCCCTGGGCGCCATGCGTGGTATCGACATGGAGTTGCAAGACTGCGCGTTTCCACTGCTGCAGGAAGTCCTGGTGACCGACAATCCGGAAGTCGCCTTCCGCGACGCCGACATCGCCATTCTTGTCGGCGCACAGCCGCGCAGCAAAGGTATGGAACGCAAGGATTTGCTTGCCGCCAATGCAGGGATCTTCGCCAAGCAGGGACGCGCCCTGAACGCGGTCGCCAAGCGTGAAGTCAAGGTACTTGTCGTCGGCAATCCTGCCAACACGAATGCACTGATCGCCATGCACGCGGCGCCGGACCTCGATCCATCCTGCTTCAGCGCGATGATCCGGCTTGACCACAACCGCGCCCAGGCCATGCTGGCGCTACATCTGGACAAGAGTGTCGACAGTATTTCGCAATTGATAGTCTGGGGCAACCACTCGCCCACCATGTATGCCGATTACCGCTTCGCCCTCGTCGATGGCCAATCTGCCTCGTTCGCGCTGCGCGACGAGCGCTGGAACCGAGAAGTGTTCATCCCGACGGTGGCCCAGCGCGGCACAGCCATCATCGAAGCACGCGGCCAGTCGTCCGCTGCATCGGCGGCCAATGCCGCGATCGACCACGTACGCGATTGGGTGAGGGGCAGCGGCGGGCGCTGGGTCTCGATGGCGCTGCCGTCGGACGGCGGGTATGGCATCCCGGAAGGCATCTTCTTCGGCGTGCCGGTCGTCTGCGACGGGCGCCAGGCAAATCGGATCCGTGGCCTGGACATCAATACCTTCGCGCGCGAAAAACTGCAGGCGGCAGTCGATGAATTGGTGCAGGAGCGCGACGCCATTCGGCATCTGCTGGACTGACCTCCGTAAATTGTCATCCTCGGTACGGAATTTACCAAAATATCAGGTTGAATTCCGACTTTTAATTTATCCAGCAATTTTGTAGAAATAATAATGCGACGTATATTAGGCTGACCATCACGCCGGGAACCCGGCGCCCGGTCAATCACAGGAGACAACAGCCATGACAAGAAGATCAGGCGACGACACCGCCAAACCTGCAGGTCCCCACGATAGCGCGCGCCCTTTCGAGGGACGCCGCCGTTTCATTCGGCACACTGGTTTCATTGCCGCTGGGTTGGCCGCCGCCCCGGGCGCCAGCCTTGCCGCCATCGCCAAGGACGACGGGGTCTCGTTTGCCGATGGCCCGCGCGAACTGGTCAGTTATCCGCAAAAGCGTCCCTTGATCCGCGTCACGACCCGTCCGCCGCACCTCGAAACACCGTTCGAGGTCTTCAACAACGGGGCGATCACGCCCAATGACGCGTTCTTCGTGCGCTACCATCTGGCGAACCTGCCGATGTCGATCGATCCTGAGACCTACCGGCTCGAGGTCAAGGGTGCGGTAAAGCGCAGCCTGAGCTTGTCGCTTTCCGAACTCAAGGCGCTGGGAGAGCCTGTCGAAGTCGTGGCTGTCAACCAGTGCTCCGGCAACAGCCGCGGGTTCTCGTCGCCGCGCGTCTTCGGTGCCCAGTTGGCAAACGGCGCCATGGGCAATGCGCGCTGGGTCGGGGTGCCGCTCAAGACAGTGCTGGAAAAGGCCGGCGTCGGCGCCAATGCACGACAGGTGATGTTCAACGGCCTGGACCAGCCTGTGCTGCCGTCGACCTCCGATTTCAGGAAAACGCTGGACATCGAACACGCGCTTGGCCACGACGTACTCCTGGCCTGGAGCATGAACGGCCAGGACATCCCTTACCTGAACGGCTATCCTCTGAAGCTGATCGTTCCCGGCTATTTCGGCACTTACTGGGTCAAGCACTTGTCCGAAATCGAGGTGCTCGACAAGCCTTTCGAAGGCCACGATGCCTTGTTCATGACGACGGCCTATCGCGTGCCAGACAATGACTGCCTGTGCGTGGCACCCGGCACCACGCCGTCCAGGACCAGGCCGATCTCGACCCTGCCGGTGCGCAGTTTTATCACCAGCGTCACCAGCGGCGGCGTGCTGCCCGCCGGCCGTACGGTCCAGCTCAAGGGTATCGCTTTCGACGGCGGCGCGGGCATCAAGGCCGTGGATGTTTCGATCGATGGCGGCAAGACCTGGCGGGCGGCGGAACTCGGCGCCGACCTCGGGCGTTATTCGTTCCGCGAGTGGCGCCTGCCGGTAAGCTTCGCCGCACGCGGCCAGACTGTCCTGATGGTAAGGGCCACCAACCGTGCCGGCGAAGTGCAGCCGGCGGACCCGACCTGGAACCCGGGGGGCTATCGCCGCCATGTGATCGAATCCTACCCCGTGACCATCGCCTGAGGAGGCGCCCATGAAACGAATCGAATCCTTCTTGCCTGTTTTCCTGCTCGTTGCAGGCATGGCCGCGCCGGCGTACGCCGAAGTTCATACACTCAAGCTTCCTGCCGAGACAGCGCAGCTCAAGTCGTCGCGCCTGCCCGGCTATGTCATCGCCACGCAGAAATGCGCTACCTGTCATTCCGCCGATTACATCAAGTACCAGCCGCCAGGCATGACCCTAGTCCAATGGACCGGCGAAGTCGGCAAGATGCAGCACATGTATGGCGCCCCGCTCACCGATGACGACGTCAAGGTCATCGGCGCCTATCTCGCGGTGACCTATGGCAGCGCGAAGGAAGCCGATTTGCCGGCAGAACTCAGGCTCGCGTGGGCATCGGGCGCTACGAAGCCGGCGGCGGGAAAGGGGCTCGACGTACAAGCGCTGCTCGCTTCCAACAACTGTCTGGCCTGCCATGCAATCGACAAGAAGATCGTCGGACCGGCTTACCATGAGGTGGCCGCAAAATACCGCGGCAATCCCGGGGCGCAAGCCCTCCTTGAAAAAAGCATCCATGGCGGCAGTTCGGACAAATGGGGACAGGCTGCGATGCCGCCCTTCCCCCAGCTCAAGCCCGAGGAATTGCGTGCGCTGGCCGATTTCGTTCTGAAGCAATAGGGAAATGCGCAGCGTTTTGGCAAGCGGCGTGGTTTCAATATAATTGGGCGTCAGCACAACTCGACGCCCGCCAACGATGCGCCTCTCCCTTCGCCAGCTTCAGATCTTCCTCGCCATCGCTGGATCGGGCAGCACCACGGCAGCGTCTCACCAGGTGGCCTTGTCGCAATCCGCGACCAGTGCAGCCCTCAACGAGCTCGAGGCGATGCTCGACGTCCAGCTGTTCGACCGGGTCGGCAAGCGCCTGCTCATCAACGACAACGGCCGCCTGTTGCTGCCCCAGGCGCGCCAGATGCTGGACGCAGCGACGACGATCGAACGCCAGTTCGCCGAGCAGAACAGCTTGACAGGCCTCGGCCTGCATCTCGGAGCCAGCACGACGATCGGCATCTACCTGTTGCCGGCGATACTGGCGGAGGCATTCGCCGCGTCGCCCCAGGGCCCGCCTCGCGTCACCATTGCAAATACGTCCGACATCGCAACGGCGGTCGCGAATTTCGAGCTGGATCTAGGCTTGGTGGAGGGGCCATGTCATGACCTGCAGCTACAGGTCGAACCGTGGATAGCAGACGACCTTGTGGTGGTTGCCGCCCCCGGCCACCCGCTGCTTACCGACGGTGCCGCCAGCGACGGGACCGTGTCCTTGCAGGCCTTACGCAACGCCGGCTGGCTACTACGCGAACCCGGTTCGGGAACCCGTGAGGCGGTCGAGCAGGCGCTCGTCCCTCACCTGCACAGCTTGCGCTCGGCAGGCGAATTCAGCAACGCGGAGGCGATCAAGCATGCGGCCGCGCATGGACTGGGGCTGGCCTGCCTGTCCCGGCTCGTGGTCGAGGATTTCGTCGCGAGCGGTCGGCTGGTAGTGGTACGGACCTCGCTGCCCGCCCTCAAGCGCAACTTCTTCATCATTCACCACAGGAACAAGGTGCTGTCGACCAGGCTCCTGGGCTTTCTGGCTTTGTGCCGCACGACGGCAAGCAGGCGGGTGCGGCGCAAGCTTGAGGACCACGCGCATGAATTTGGTTGATGCTGCGCCACGAGCCAGACCGAAAAGAGGATGACTTATCCAGCACGGCCCCGGACGGGCGGTTGATCAGGATTGCATGAGCAAGCATGGCATCAATTAGTCCTGCTCCATTGATGCTGGAATGTCCAGGCCGGCTCGAGGTATCGTCGTCTAAGGCGAATCCAGTGTCTAAGGACGGAACGGAAGAGGCATTAATGAAGATCAGACATTATTCCCATAATGTCAAATACAAGCCTGATGGGCAGACAGTGCGACCCGGCTAAGCCAGCAAAGGAGCCGACGCCGGTTTCTGCATCGCGGGCGATCCGTCCTGCACCGGTCCGACGACGGCATACTCACTCGGATGCCATCCCGCTGCTCGGCGGCACGACACCGCGCTGCCTGCGCTTTGTTGCTCCAACGCTCAGGTCGCTTAAGGGCAGCGAAGTTCGGATTGAAATGACGGCTCCGTCGAGATGCACGACAAGACACGCTGGTCGCAGCGGCGAACCGGCAACGCGTCTGTCTTGACGAAACGCCGGTCTGCAGTGCGTCAATAGTTCCACTTTTACTTCATTTGTCCAGGAAGTCCCACTTTTACTTCATAAACCGTTCCACTTTTACTTCATCGGACGGGAACCGACGTCGCACACTACTCTGCACGAGCTACATAAGGACGTTTGGGGAGAGTATGAAACGCGACTGTACCTGAAGAGGGAGGCAGAGAGGGCGCAGTTCATCGAGAGGCTTGCAGCGCTCCTGTCTGACACCAGTGAGTGAGGAGTACCCCTGCATCGGCAGGTATGGTCGCAGCAGGCCTGCGCTAGATCACGCTTGAGTCACAGGCATTGCCAAATCGACAATACTTCTATAATGTCGAATAACTTGAGGTGGCCATGCGTCCTTGTTGACCATCCCAGGCACTTGCAAAAATAAGTATGGACCCCGCTGAGCGAACGCTGGGCGTAACTACGTAGACATGGACTGGTATAGAGCTCACGCTTTTGACAATAGGTGTTGATCAGTTCAACCTACTTCAATCTATCCAGCTATTGGGGAACTTTCTTCTGGAGCTCATCGAGCATAAAAGAGATGCAACATCGTCGGGCGTTGGCGCAAGACCTTCTCTCGCGCTTCGGGCACAAATACGCTGCGCCCGGAGCGTTGAGACTATTGCATCCTAGAAACCATTACCTGAAGCGCATCGACCCGTTGCGGCACATCGAATGGTATCCAAACCCATGGGAGGGTGCGGTATGAACAAAGGCGGCATGATTCCTGCGTGCCCGCTAGGGCCCCGCGTTACTGTGATTTGCAGTTGCCCTCCTCGCCCTACCCTTTCTCATTCCCTCAAATTTCTTACCTCGCCCGCCCGCTTGCCTGAATCGCTCCCAACTGTACGGGTCCGCAGCCAAGTCGACGATCAGGGTCGGTATTGGTCCAGCAACCCTGTAAGTTTGCTCATATCGACTGGTTTTACCAAATAGTGGTCAAAGCCCGCCGTCATCGAATTGAGCTTGTCATTCTCCTGACCATACCCGGTCGCCGCAATCAGCAAGGCGTTTGCCGTTTCCTTTTCCGTCCTTAAATGACGGGCCAACTGATTGCCATCCATTTCGGATAGGCCAATATCCAGGATACATGCATCAGGGCGCTCCAGTCTGGCACGTTCCAGTGCACTTAGCGATGAATTTTCGGTGATGACATGATGGCCCAATGTTTCGAGATACATGGCTAACATCTGCGCCGCATCAGCATTGTCGTCCACGACCAGAATACGCAGCGGACGTTTCGATCGTCCAGCCTCGAGCAAATATTCTGTCTTATCCCAGCCCGTATTCGTTGGCACATGATGGCGCGGCAGTGACAAGGTAAATCGGCTTCCGCTGCCTATTCCCTCACTGAAGCAGGAGATTGCTCCACCGTGAAGCTCAGCCAGATTTTTGACCAGGGCTAGGCCAATTCCCAGTCCTCCCTGCGTGCGATCCGGTGTCCTCTCGGCCTGCGTGAACAGCTCGAAGACATGAGGTTGCAAGTCGGCTGTCATACCGATGCCATTGTCTTCGACCGACAAGGTCAGCAGATCCAGGTTCACCCCGAGTTTTACCTGGATGACGCCCCCTTGGGGTGTATATTTCGCCGCATTGTTGAGGAGATTGGTCACGATCTGCACCAGGCGTTTTTGGTCTCCAATTACATAAGCCGCTTCTGCCGCCAACTCGAAGAGCAGTTGATGACGCTGTGTTTCCACAAATGGCCTGACCTGCTCGACTGCGCTGTAGACGACCGACTTGAGATCGAGCGGCACTTTGCTTATGGTCACCAGGCCGCGTGTTACCCTCGACACGTCGAGCAAGTCGTCGACCAGCGCCGTCATGTGCTTGACCTGGCGACCGATGATTTGCGAAGCTTTCTTGATCAGTTGATCGTCTATCCGGTCCATCTGCAGAACTTCCGCGGCTGCGCTGATGGGCGCCAAGGGGTTTCTCAATTCATGTGCAAGCATGGCGAGGAATTCATCCTTGCGCAGGTTTGCGTTGCGCCAGCCTTCCTCTACCTGCTTCCGCTCCGTGACATCGCGCGTCGTGCCTGCGATGGCTTCAACCGTGCCGTCCGGGCCAAGCACCGGCACAAAAATGTATTCATAAATACGCCGTCCATATGCACCTGAGAACGGCACTTCGCCACGAACGAATTGTTTAGTGGAGATGACCTGATCGATTTCCCGATCATGCAGTTCAGCATGCCAAGGCTCATAACCAAGCTCGAGGCAAGTCTTGCCTATTGCCTCGTCCCACGTACGGTTCCACATGTCGAGCAAGACTTTATTGGCGTAGGTGAACCGGTGATCTAGGTCGAATACATAGGCCAGATCGGGCGAGTTTTCCAAGAAAGTTTCGTACAGCCTGCGACGGCGTTCGGATTCGGCCACCACCTTCGCCAATTCCTCGGCATTGCGCGCCCGTTCGCTTGCAATTCGCGTCCGTTCCGCCACTTCCTTGATAAATGCAAGCTCTTCGGCTGACCAATGCCTTACTTCGGCATTGTTGACAAAGATGACCGCGACCAAGCGGTTTTGCTCGATGACCGGGACGTTGACGAAGGCGGCGGCACTTCTCTCCCTGAGCACAAGCGCCGAACCCGCCGTACGGACATCCTCATCGACGTTATCGATAAAAATGAATTTCCCATCATGTAAATCATCGATAAATGATCCATAATCGCGAAGCCGCAGCGTGCCGGCCAGCGACTGGACACCCGGCGCGTTCCAGTCGCGCACGACACGCAAGGTTTCTGCAACCGGATCGATGGTTCCATACCCCACCCGGCTGACGCCCAGCGCTTGTCCTAGGATCTCGGAGGCCATGTAAGTGATGTCTTCGGAGGCACCCAGGTCGCGGAAAATATCGGTCAGCTTGAATAAGGCATCACGCCGTGCTTCCTCGCGCTTACGGGAGGTGACATCGCGAAAGTAAATCGATAGCCCGGCCGGTGCGGGATACACGTTCACGTCATACCAGCGGTCATGATCCGGGTAGTAAGAACAGAATGTCAGGGCAACGCGCTCCCGCACTGCCTTGCGATACATTTTTTCGAAGTCACTGCCCACGGTGCCGGGATAGATATCCCATATGCTTCGGCCGAGTAATTGGTCCGCTGTGCTGCCCAGCGTCTTTTCCGTCTGCCGGTTAACGTACGAAAATTCCCAGTTCTGGTTGAGACTGAAAAACGCGTCTGTAATGCTGTCCAAAATTGTTTGGGCATCACTTAGCTGGGATGGGTTGTCGATCATGTCGTTCTGCTGCATCAGCATTTTCCGGGAAGATTCCTTCGACAGTGTAACCGGTTCCGAACGCGGCTCGGATGGGCTGCGAGTGAACGGATGTTGCCGGCGAAGGCCAAACTCATGCTAACATTTTGCTAGACACTTTTCGGGAAAGTGTCGCCTGCAAACAGCACCGATCATCCCATTTCGAGAGCCGGAACCATGTCAGCGTCATCCCAACAAACCTTCGCCTGGACCGACCAGTACCTGCTTGGCTACGGCCCGATGGACGCCACGCATCGCGAGTTCGTCGATCTTCTCGACGCCTTGCTGGCAGCGCCGGATGGCGAGCTGGCGCATCACCTCGATGCTATGGCCGAGCATGCCGAGCGCCATTTCGGCGAGGAACGCGAATGGATGCTTGCCAGCGACTTCCCTGCGACGCAATGCCATATCGACGAACACGATGCGGTGCTGAAATCCGTGGCTGAGGTGCGCGAACTCCTTGCAAGCGGCGGCCATGCCGCCACCTGCCGTGCCTTGGCCAGCGAGCTCGCACGCTGGTTTCCCGGCCATGCCGACTACATGGATGCGGCGCTCGCGCAGTGGATGGCCAAACGCCGCATGGGCGGCATTCCCGTCGTCCTCCGGCGCGGCGCAGCGCTGTCCGCGGGAGCAGACGCCGACTGAGAGGCCGCCAAGCGTTCAGCCGCCGCGCAAAATAAATTCAGGCATCGCATCATCCTTTGTTGAACAAATTTCTGATTTGTGTACAATTCAGAAGCAGGCAAACAAAGGAGACAACGATGCACCATAATGCCGGAACAACACTGCGGGACGGGACCACGGTCTCGGACCTGATCAACCTCGAGACGCGTGAAGTCAAGGTCCGCGCCCTGTCCGATCCCGAGCTGTATGAGCTCGAGATGGAAAAGATCTTCGCCAAGACCTGGATCTTCCTGGGCCACGAAACCGAAATCCCGAACAAGGGCGACTTCGTCACCCGCGACATGGGTTCCGACGCGGTCATCGTCGCCCGCGACCGCGACAACGAGATTCACGTCTCGCTGAACGTCTGCCCGCACCGCGCAATGCGGGTGCAGACCCATGATGCCGGCAATACCAACGTCCACATGTGCATCTACCACGGCTGGGCCTTCAAGCCGAACGGCGACTTCATCGGCGCCCCGGTCGAGAAGGAGTGCATGCACGGAAAGATGACGCCGAAGGACCAGCTCGGCCTGAAGAAGGCGCGCGTGGCGCTGTACGGCGGCCTGATCTTCGCCACCTGGAACATCGATGGCCCCAGCCTGGAAGAATTCTTCGGCGACGCCAAATACTATTTCGACACCCTGTTCCTGCGCACCAAGGGCGGCTTGGAAGTCCTCGGTCCGCCGCAGCGTTTCCGCATCAATGCGAACTGGAAGACCGCCTGCGAACAGTCGGCCGCGGACGGTTTCCATACCCTGACCTTGCACCGGTGGCTGGCTGAAGTCGGCCCGTATGCGAAAAAGCCGGATGCTGAAGGCAAAGGCGCCGACCTGTCTCCTGAAATGTATGGCAGCGAAGTCTGGACCGACCACGGCCACGCGCTGCGCTGCATAGAACTCGATCGCAAGATCCTGCGCCTGACCGGCAAGAACCCGGCCGAACTCAGCCCGGTCGAAAAGCTGACCGCCTTGCCGCCGCCCGGCATCACGCCGGAGATGGTGCCGGAGCTGCTGGAGCGCTTCGACGATGGCCAGCTCAAGCTGATGTCCTGGCGCCCGCCCCAGGTCGGCGGCTTCTTCCCGAACGGCCTGTTCGAATTCATCTACCTGCCGCAACCGGACGGCACCATCGTCGGCGCCTGCGCCCTGCACGCCTACATTCCGAAGGGCCCGGACAAGCTCGAGTTCATGAACTGGATCTTCGCCGAGAAGGACACGCCGCCCGAGCTCAAGGCGCGCATGCTGCGCCAGTCGGTCCAGATGCTGGGCACCTCCGGCATGGTCGAGATGGAAGACTCCGACACCTGGCCGCACCAGACCGAAGTCGCCAAAGGCGCGATGAGCAAGACCATCACCATGAAGTACCAGGCGATGTTCGACCAGGGCGCGCCCGAAGGCTGGCCGGGTCCGGGCCATGTGGGCGATGGCTTCACCAAGGACGACACCCAGTGGGCATGGTGGAAGTACTGGCACGAGCTGATGACGAGCGAAAAATGAACCAGCCGCCGGAAACCCTACAACGCCTTCAGGAGACACCAATGGAAAAGAATCCGCTCGAGCCGACGCCGCTGCCGCCTTCGCTGCGCACCAACCGGGTGCCGGTCGGCAGCCCGCTGTACAACGACATGGTCGAGTTCATGTACGACGAAGCCGAGATGTTCGACACGCTGCGCCTGCGCGACTGGATCGCAATGGTCGCCAAGGACATCGAGTACACCGTGCCGCTGCGCCATACCCGCGCCACGCGCGACCAGGACAAGTCGGTGGTGCGCACCGTCCAGCACATGTACGACGATTACCGCTCGATCATGCTGCGCGTGATGCGCGTCATGGACACCCGCAGCGCCTGGGGCGAAGATCCCCCTTCGCGCACCAAGCACCTGGTCTCGAACATCCGGGTCTACCGGACCGACAAGGAAGACGAGTTCAAGGTGCAGAGCTACCTGCTCCTGACCCGCAACCGCTTCGACAGCGCCAGCTTCGACCTGATCCCCTGCGAGCGCCACGACGTAATCCGCAAGACCGAGACGGGCTACCAGTTGGCGCGGCGCGAGGTGATCATCGACCAGGCGGTGCTCGGCACGCCGAACCTGGGTATTTTCCTGTAACTATCCGGGAGTCCCGAGAACCGTTCGCAGCTTCAGGCCGCGGACGGTTTTTTATTGCACAGACGCGAGGCAAGCAGCACGCCGGCGCCGGCGCACACGAACAGGAAGGACGCGCCAAGCGCGAGCGAGATCAAGGATCCCCACAACAGGGGCGCCAGCACGGCGGCAATCAGCGCGTTGAACCCGGTCTGCACGAACAGCTGCACCGACGAGCCCATTCCGCGCCGTTCGGGCACGCAGTCGAGTCCCCGGATGGTGATGGTCGGCACCACCAGCGACATGCCCACATTGAACACGAACAGGTGCAGGACATACCATCCGGCGCCTTCCGGGGCCGCCAGGCATACTGCAAGGTCGTACGCGATCGCAGCACCCATCAGCGCAAACCCGGCCTGCAGGGTCCGGGCCACATGCCAGCGCGCCGCGACCTTTCCGGCCAGCGCCGAGCCGGCAACCAGGCCAAGCGTCGCCGGGCCGAACAGCCACAGGAAATCGGCTTCGCCCAGCCCGAGGTGACGCATCAGGAACACTGGCGCCGACAGTACGTACACGAAGAAGGCGCCGAACATCAGTGCGTAGGATAGCGACCATGTCATGAAGGTGCGGTTGCCCAGCACGCGCGCATAGCCATGCGCAAGCGGCGCGAACCGGAAAGGCTGGCGCGCCTCGGCGGGCAGCGTCTCCGGCAGGCGCATGGCCACCGCCACGAACAGGCTGGCCGCCAGCAGCGCCAGGAACAAGAATACGGCGCGCCATCCGAAGCTCCGTTGCAGCGCGCCGCCAACCAGCGGCGCGATCGCCGGCGCGAGCCCATACATCATAACGACCTGCGACATCATGCGCCGCGCCAGCGGGCCCTCGTGCAGGTCGCGCACCACCGCGCGGCCGATCACGATGCCGGCGCCGGCGGACAGGCCCTGCAAGGCCCGCAAAGGCAGAAGATGGCCGACGCGCGTTGCAAACGCGCAGCCCAGCGAGGCCAGCGCATAGGCGGCCAGCCCGGCCAGCACCACCTTGCGCCGCCCGCAGGCGTCGGAAATCGCGCCGTGCCACAGCGACATGAACGCGAAGGCGGCGAAATACACCGATATCGTCTGCTGCAGCGCCACCCGGTCGGTGTGCAAGGCCTGTTCCATCTCGGGGAAGGACGGCAGGTAGGTGTTGATCGAGAACGGGCCGAGCATCGCCAGCCCGGCCAGGATCAGCGTAATGCCCGGCTGGCCCGGCATGCGGGTGGCGCCGACCGTCTCCACTAGCGCTGCATGCCGAGGATGTCCGCTATGTCGAGGCTCGGATCGGCGTCAGGGCCATAGCTGAAGTCGCCCTCGCGCTGGCGTTCGGCCAGGCGCGTCATCAAGACCCGGTATCGGTTGCCCGGCGCGTCGAAGCGCGAGCTCAGGTCGCGCCGCTGGCCGGGATCGAAGTAGCGCGCGTTCTGCGGCCGCAGCACCGAGTTGTCCTGCGGCTGGATGACGTAGGAGATGCGCGGCATCAGCCAGCGGAAGGGCGCCGGCGCGTGCACCGTGTAATTGGTCTGGTCGACGCGCGAGCGGTGCCTCCCGACCGGCACGAAGGGCTGTACGTTGGGAATCGCATAGCCGGGCGTGAAGCTGGGATAGGAAATGCACAGGTTGTTGCGCAGGTGGACGTGCAGCACCGCGCGCAGGTCCTGGTACTGGGCGCGCACGCCGCCGATCCAGCGCATCACCGGTGCCACCGACTTGCGCGTGACGATGCGGGTGCGAGTCAGGGTCTCGGAGGTCGAGCTGAATTCGACCACGTCGCTTTCCGACTGGCCGTCGCCGATCGTGTTCGCATGCAGGAAGTCGGCGTGCGTGAGGTCGATCAGGTTCTCGACCGACAGCGGCGAGGCGGCGTCGAAGCGCACCGACCGCTGGGTGTAGCGCG
>Ga0209023_10003905_pt1 | contig 17405 bp, 14 predicted proteins | sample LakOneMetagenome_FD_187468 | JGI IMG/M metagenome (GOLD analysis project Ga0209023, IMG submission 187468) | Freshwater and sediment microbial communities from Lake Erie, Canada (SPAdes) (version 2) | ecosystem: Environmental > Aquatic > Freshwater > Lentic | place: Lake Erie, Canada... | reverse complement strand
CGCCCGCCCGCCGCTCCCGGCTCGGCGGCGAGCCGGACCTCCCCGCCGACGTGCCCTGGCCGGTATGGCAGGGGCTGCAGCTGGAGTTCCTCGGCCAGATCGACCTCGCCGACATCTCCTTTCCCGGCTCCGGCGCGATCCTGCCGGACGACGGCCTGCTCCTCTTCTTCTTCGACGCCGACGGGACCGCGACCGGGTCCACCCCCGAACATCTCGGCGCGGCCCGCGCCCTGCACGTGCCCTCCCCCGGCCCGCTCCCCGACGACGACGAGGAAGACCACGGGCTCGCCCGCGACCTGGGCGCCCCGGTCGACCTGTCGGTGGAGCTCGTCCTGCCGCGCGTCAAGGCGCCCGTCGTGCAGGCGCTCGACCTGGACGAGGGCGAGCGCAAGGCCTGGCGCCGCCTGCGCCTGGCCCTGGCCCTGGCCCAGGGCGTCGGCCCCGGCCCCGACCGCAGCGTCCTGCCGGCCGTGCACCGCTTCCTGGGCTACGCCGACGAGGCCACGGGCGACATGCCCCGGATCTGCTCGCTGGTCACCGCGGGCCACGACCTCACCGAGCCCGAGAGCGCCGCGATCCGGGACGACACCCTGGACACGTCCCGCTGGCGCCTGCTGCTGCAGCTGTCGGTCGACGACGAGCTGGACCCGTGCTGGGCCGACTTCGAGGACCGGCTCTACCTGTGGGCCGACGTGGACGAGCTGCGCGACGGCACGCTGCGGACGGTCGTCGGCCTCCCGCGCTGAGCCCGGCGGCGGTCAGGCCGGGGTGAGGTCCTTGGGCGGGACGAGGCGGTCGAGGTCCAGCGCGCCGGGCGGCGCCGAGATCGGCCCGACCCGGTCGTAGTGGTCGAAGGTCGCGTCGGCCCGCACCACGCTGCTCCTGGGGTCGTCGCAGTCGGTGTCGATCCGCCCGCCGGGGAGCCGCGGCCCGGTCTGGGTCTGGCGCACGATGAGGGGCGGGCCGGTGGCCGACAGGTAGAGGCGCCCCGGGCTCGTGCCGGGGCTGCGCCCGGGGTCGCGCAGGACGACGACCGGCCGGCCGTGCCACCGCTGCACCCCCTCGTTGACGATGCCCGGCGCGCCCACCGACTTGCGCATGCACGCGGCCATGTGGTCGGGGAGGAGCTTGCGCAGGGACGAGCGCAGGTCGGCGGTGGCGGCCGACGGCGCCTTGACCCAGCGGTCCGACAGCAGCGGCAGGTGCGCGCCGCCGATGGTCGCGATCCGCGGCGCGGCGCGCAGCCTGCGCCACGGCCACGATGGTCGCGGCTCGGCGGACGGCAAGCTCACCTGCCGCTGGCCGACGCAGGTGATCGACGAGATCGCCGGCGTGATCGCGAAGGATCGCTTCGTGCGCTCGCTCGGCAATGGCGCGGTCCCGAGCGAGGCGCTCACGCTCGTGCGCGAGGCGGTGCTGCACGATCCGTATCACGACGAGTGGATCGCGCGTGCGGTCGCGCCCGCCGGCGCGAGTGCGAGCGGCGTGCTCGCGCGGCTCAAGGCGGAATCGGTACTGCGCTTCGGTGCCGACGGCACCTACGATGGCGCCACCGTCGCGTTCCATCCGACGCTGCCGAAGTCACCGAAGGCGCGCCGCGCGCGGGCCGCGGCGCAACCGATCGAACCCGGCGTGCACCAACAGCAGACGCTGATCGCCGACGAGGTGCGCAAGTTCTCCCTGTACAAGGGCGCCGATCCGGATCTCGTCGGCGTCACGACCTGGGCCCAGCCGTGGGTGCCGATGTGGCTCGAATGGGAGGTGACGGTCGACGGGCTCGATCCGCCGACGCTGGCGGCGTGGTCGCTCGCCAGCGTCGATCTCGTCAACGCGAGCGCGACCGTCGACGGCGCGAGTGCGACGCTGCGCGGGCGCGCCCACCTGACGACCGGCGCGGCAACGACGCTGCATGACGCGATCGCGGACTGGCTGGACCGCGAGGACAAGCTCGATATCGATCACGCCGGCGTCGTCGACCCCGACACGCAGAAGGCATTCCGAACGCTCGACGACGCGGTGCGGCAGCTCGATGTCGTCACCGCCGCGCTCGACGGCGTGCGCACGCAGCTGCTCGGGCTGCCGGTCAGCGATGGGCTGCGCCGCCCGGGTGACGGCGCCGGCGGCGTCGCCAACCCCGCGCCGATCGGGGCGCCGCACAGCGTGCTCGCCGGCACGCTGACGCTGACGCGTGCGCGTCTGCTCGACGCCTTCGGCCGCACGCTCGACGTGCCGCTGGGGCAGGTCGCGGTGCCGACGCGTTCGACGATCGCCGCGGCGCCGAACGCGCTCGAACTGACGCCGCGGTTGCTGCGTCCGGCACGCTGGCAGTTCCGGCTCGTCGACGCCGCGACCCCCCTCGGGCGCGAGGGCGTCGAGGCGCGCGTCGACCAGATCGAGGCCGCGCTGCAGGTCAACCCGGTCGCCGGGTTCGTGATGCCCGATCACCTGGACGAGAGCCTGGAGGTGTTCGGCACCGACGGCGCGCCGATCGGCGAACTGCTGCACGAGGCGGTCGGCGGCGGGGTGACCTGGGAGATCGCCGCCGGACGCGACGGCCCGGTCGACGCGGGGCCGAACTACGGCCTGGCACCGGCGCAGGCCGCACTCGGCGCGTTCGCGGCCGGACTCGTCGCGGCCGATGTGCAGGCGCGAGCCGGCCAGCCGCTCGATCCGGATGCAGCGCAGGAGTCGGCGCTGTCGGCGCTGCTGCGCGCGATCGACACGACCCTGTGGACCGTCGACACGTTCGCTGCGCTCGGCAGCGAGCATGTCGCCGGACTCGTCGGCCGGCCGATCGCCGTCGTGCGCGCCCAGTTGCGGCTCGAGCTGCGACCACCGCTGGACGTCGACCTGCGCGACCCGCAGCGTGCGGCCGAGTGGGCGCAGGCCGAGGCGGACGCGGCGCGCTATGCGTTCCCGGTGCGCATCGGCGAGCTGACGCGCAGCGACGACGGCGTGCTCGGCTTCTTCGTCGACGACGACTACGCGCACTTCCGGCTCGTCGACAAGGCGATCGCCGGCGCGGCAACGGCCGGCGGGCGCAGCCGCGGCCAGCTCGGGCTGTACGCGTCGGTGAACGGTCTCCCATCCGGACAGCCGATCACGCATCCCTACATCGCCGGCACCGACGATGCCGACACGCTGCAACTCCACCTCGGCCAGACGGTGACGCTGACCCTGTTCATGCATCCGGCCGGCAAGTGTTCGTTGACCTCGGGCCTGCTGCCGCGCAAGGCGGTCGGGCTCGCTCGCGACTGGGTCGGGCCGGGCCTGGCGAAGATCGCACCGTCGCTGCGCACCGGGCCGGTCCTGGTCGAGACCGATCTGGACAAGGAGGGCCAGGTGCGGCTGCCCAAGGTGTCGGTGTTCGGCAAGGACCAGAACTTCCTGTGGCGCGACACGCCCGCGACCTGGCGCACCGATGCGATCCTCGCGGCGACGCAGACCGCGCTGCTGCCCGACACGCCGGCCGAGTTGCGCGAGGGCTGGATCCGCGTCGCGCCGGACGCACCCGAGCCGGGAGGCGCACCGTGAGCAGCAACCCCTACTTGTGGCCCGCCGGTGCGGGCGGCGACGACGACGATGACGACCCGGGCGCGCGCGGGCGCTTCGTGCGCCGCCTGAGGCGCGAGTTCGATCCCGACGGCGCGCGTGCCGCGGCGCGCGCGGCGCTGCGCCCCGCGGGCGGTGTGCACGCGCGTGCGCCAGTCAGTGGCAACGACTTCCTGTGGCAGCCGCTCGGCCCGATGATCGTGGTCGGCGGTCAGGCGATCGGCGGCCCGCGCATCGCTGGGCGCGTCAACATGCTCGCGGTCCATCCGGACGGCGGTCGGCTCTACGCGGCGTCCGCCAACGGGGGGGTCTGGTTCAGCAAGACCGGCGGCGCGTCCTGGGTCTCGCTCGGCGGACTGGCGGCGACGCCGACAGCCGGGATCAATCGACCGGTGCAACGCAACGCGTGCGGGTCGATCGAGGTCGCGTTCGGCGCCAGCGAGGCGAGCGACGTCGTGTACGTCGGCACCGGCGAGACCACGCACTCGGTCAGCGGCGAGCCGGGCGATTCGCTCGGGGGCATCGGCGTGCTGATCGCCGAGCATCCGGCGACGTCCGCGTTGCCCGATCCCTGGGTGCGCGAAGCCAAGAACCTGGTCGGCGACGGGGTGTGCCGGATCGCGTTGCAGCCTGGCGGCACCGGGGTCGTGGCGGCGACGACCTCCGGCCTGTACGAACGACCCGCAGGCGGCGGCGCCGACAGCGTCTGGCAGCATGTGCAGACGCCGCCGTTCAAGACCCTCGGCGACAAGTGTTCGGACGTGCTGTGGACGCGTGGCGACGGCACGCGCCCCGAGCGCCTGTGGGTCTGGGTGCAGGACGGTGCGTCGGCCGGGCTGTGGGTGCGCGATGCGAGCGCGCCGGCACAGTTCAAGCAGATCGTTGCGTCGCCACCGGCCAATGCCGCGCGCGGCGTGATCTCGCGCGTCGACCCGAACACCTCGCCGAGCCAGTTCTACGTGCTCAACGATGCCGGTGACAACGTGCCGCCGCTGCTGTTTCGCATCAACTGCGCCAGCAATGCGCAGCCGACCGCGACGGCGGTGACCGCCGGCGTGCCGCAGATCCTGGGCAAGCAAGGTTTCTACGACATCGCGGTCGCGACCCACCCGACCCAGCCCGATCGCGTCGTTCTCGGCGGCAACACCTTTCCGGCCGTGACGCCGGACGGCACGACCCTGCTCACCTCAGGCGGCACCGACGACGGCGCGGTCGTCGTCGGCGACGTGGCGCTCAATGGCGCGGTGCTGACCTTCGGCCAGCCGACGCCGCCGACGATGATCGGCGTGGGCGTGCATGCCGATGTGCACGACGTGGTCTGGACCAACGGCGGCAACCGGATGTGGGTGGCCTGCGACGGCGGCGTGTTCCGCTCCGATCAGCCGACCAAGCAGGTGGCGTTCTACGCGGTGAACAACGGCTTGGCCGTGATCGAGTCGAACTACATCGCCTGCCACCCGACCTGCGAAGGCTACGTCGTCGCGGGGTTGCAGGACAACGGCATGATCAGCCGGCGTTCGTCCAGCCTGTGGAATCACGACGACGATGGCGACGGCGGCGGGGTCGCGCTCGACCCGCTCAAGCCGGACCGCTACTTCCGCCAGTACACCAGCGGCAACTGGACCTCGTCGGACGGCACGTTCTCGCTGCCCGTCGGCGCCGCGGAGAACGGCAAGGCCGCGTTCTACTCGACGCCCGCGGCCATCGCGCACCGCCGTGGCGTCGCCGCGGGTGCGGCGCCGAACGTGCAGCAGGTGATCGTCGGCACGCGGCGGGTCTGGTACACCGAGGACTTCGGCACCACCTGGCGCACGCTGCCCTCGGGCACCGTGGCGCCGGTGGCCAACGTCGGGCTCGACGCGTTCGGTGGTCAGATCACGGTCTGCCGCTGGCAGAGCCCGGACGTCGCGTGGGTGCTCGGGCAGCAGCGACTGACGCGCTACGCGCGCGTGCCGGGTTCGGATGCGGGCGGCCCGCCCGGAAGCTGGAGCGCGGTCGATGCGCGGCCGGTGGATGTCGTGCCCGGCGGCAAGGCGAAGAAGCGCCCGCCGGCGCCGCCATCGGCCAACGATGCGGCGAGCTGGAGCGATGTCGCGGTCAACCTCGATCCGCCCGCCGCGCCGGGCCAGCCGCCCGCACCGCATGGCACGCTCGGGGCGGTCTATCTCGGCACGATCGGCACCGCCGCCAACGTCGACATCGACACCCTGTGGTGGTTCGATGGCACCGACCATTGGTATCCGACCGGGCTGCGCAAGGATCCGAACGGCGTGCCCGCGCCGGTCACGGTGATCGCGTGTCATCCCGCGTTTCCGACCGCGGTGTGGGTGGGTACGACCGTCGGCGTCTGGCAGGGCCAGCGCACGCAGGTCGGCAATGCCGCGCCGACGTGGACCTGGCAGGGCCGCGTCAACGGCCTGCCCGAGGCGGCGATCGAGGACCTGGCGGTCTTCAAGGACGGCGAGCTGACGCTGCTGCGCGCCGGCATCGGCGCACGCGGTGTGTGGGAGCTGCGCCTGGACGTGACGCTCGTTCCCGAGCTGACCTACGTCCGTGCCCACGACGACGATCTGCGCCACCGCGCGCGCGCCGTTGAGAAGAAGCGCGACCTGGTCACCGACCGCTCCTGGCACGGCAGCCCGGACGTGCGGCCGCGCCGTGCACCGCTGTCACGGCCCGCGCCGATGACCGCGACCGTGCCGTGGACCCAGGCGACGCCGAACATCGACGCGGAACTGCTGCGCCGCTTCCAGTCGGCGCTGCGCGCCCGCACGGGCGATCCGCGCGTGCAGCCGAACGGACGCTGGGACGGCTACTTCAACGAAGTGCTGCGCGACCTCGGCGCGCCGTTGGTGCCGCCGCCGGGCCCGCCGGCCGCGGCCGCGACGGTCAGCATCAGCCGCGCGTTCTGGAACCTCAGCATGGTCGCGCCGCACGCCACCGCCGAGCCCTGGGGCGCGGGCGTGCCGAGCGAGGCCGACCTCGCCGACTACGCGGCGCCGCTGGCCGAAGGCGACATCGGCCGGGCCGGCACGACGCTGGCGCGCCAGGCGCACAAGGTCGACATCGTGATCCACCACCGCGGCAGCGCGAGCGTCGACGGCGCGAACGTGCGCGTCACGTTGCTGCGCTGGCGCGATCCGAAGACGAAGAATGCGGCGCGCTGGGACGACGCGAGCACCTGGCCGAGCGGCAACGTGAGCTGGACCGCGGCGGTCAACCAGGTGCTGAACTCGGCCGACGGCAAGACCGGGATCGCGCTCACCGACGGCTGGTCCTTCGTGCTCGGTGCCGGCAATGCCTCGCACCGGCTGACCCTGCCGGGCCAGACGCTCGACGCCTCGAACCCGATCGTCGCCACGTTCGACCTCGACCTGGCGCCGATCAAGAACAACGCGTTGCTGTTGCTGGTGGCGGTGATCCGCACCGGCACGTCGGCGGCCGACGACATCGCGCTCGTGCCGGCGACCTTGCGCGAGCTGACGCTGACGAGCCCGAACGTCGCGGTGCGCTCGGCGCGGGTCCGCAGCTGATGGGCCTGCATCCGGCAGGGCCGCTGTCGCGTATCCGTCCTCAGCGGGCGGGTTCTGGCAAGATGCACGCCACGGCCGTGACGATGGAGTCGAGCATGAACAAGAGAGTGATCTGTGCGATGGTGGCCCTGATGGCCTTGGGCGCGACGACGACGGCGCGTGCCGCGCTGGACGTGGGGGAGAAAGCGCCCGATTTCACCGCGCCGGCGGCGCTCGATGGCAAGGAGTTCAAGTTCCAGTTGTCGGAGTCGCTGGCCAAGGGGCCGGTGGTGCTGTACTTCTTCCCGGCGGCGTTCACGGCCGGCTGCTCGGCCGAGGCGCACGAGTTCGCCGAAGCGATCGACAAGTTCGGCGCGCTCGGCGCGACGGTGATCGGCGTCTCGACCGACGACATCGCGACCCAGGTGAAGTTCTCGACGCAGGCGTGCCAGGGCAAGTTTCCGGTCGCCAGCGACGCGGGCAAGACTGTGATCAAGTCCTACGACGCGGCGATGATGATCATGCCGGACTACGCCAACCGGGTGTCCTATGTGATCGCGCCGGACAAGTCGATCCTCTACAACTACCAGAGCCTGAACCCGGCCAAGCATGTGACGAACACGCTCGCCGCGCTGCGCGACTGGGAGAAGGTCAAGGGGAAGAAATAGGCAGCGCGAGTTCGGCCTCCAGGCCGGGCTGCGCACTGCGCAGCGTCAGTCGCCCGCCGTGCGCCAGGGCGATCAGCGAACTCAGGTGCAGGCCCAGGCCGACGCCGCCGGTGCTGCGGTTGCGCGCGCCGTCGGTGCGATAGAACGCTTCGGTGAGGTGCGCGAGCTCCGTCTCGCTGACGCCGGGGCCGTGGTCGCGCACCGTGACGAGCAGCTCGTCACCGTCGCGCGCGGTGCCGATGTGCGGCGCCGTCGCGGCCGTGCCGCCGTGACGCAGCGCGTTGTCCAGCAGGTTGCGCAGCAGCAGCCGGATGCGCGCCGCATCGAGGGCGAGCGGCGGCAGCGAGGCGTCCAGCGTGGTCGTGATCGCGCGGCCCTTGAACGTGCCGTCGAGCAACTCGCGCACGAGCGCGTTCACGTCGACGGCTTCGGTGTGCAGCGCGGCGTGGCCCGCAGCGAGGCGCTCGCTTTCGAGCAGGTCGGTGATCAGGTCGCGCATTTCGCCGAGGTCGTGCAGCAGCGCATCGCGCGCCGCGCTGTCCTCGACCAGCTCGGCGTTGAGGCGCGCGCGCGTCAGCGGCGAGCGCAGTTCGTGGCTGATCGCGAGCAGCAACTGGCGCTTGGCATCGAGCATGCCGTGCAAGCCGTCGGCCATGCGGTTGATCTGCGCGGCGAGGTCGCCGAGTTCGTCGTTGCGACGCGGGCGGATCGGCTGCGAAAAATCGCCCGCGCCGTAGCGCAGCGCGCCGGCGCGGATGTCGTCGAGCGGGCGCAGCAGGCGGCGCACGCCGTGGTAGGCGAGCGCGGTCAGCGCCAGCAGGATCGCCAGCGTCGCCCAACCGATCAGGCGCTGGCGCTCGTCCGGCGCGTCGTCGTCGTGCGCGAGACTGGCGAGGCCGAACGTCAGGCGGTGGCCGTCGGCGAGCACGCGCGTCGGTCGCCAATCGCTGGCGCTGCCGTGGGGGCGGCCGCGGCGCTCGTCGTCGCGCGCGTCGCGCCGCGGGTCGGATGACCAGTGGACGCTCGGGCCGTCGATGCGGATGCGCAGCGGCAGGCGTTCGCTCAGCGCGCGAGCGCGCTCCGGATCGGGCGGCGTGCCGATCTCCGCGGCGAGGCGATCGACGTAGTCCGCGACAAGGGGGCGCGCATAGCCTTGCCAACCGGAGCGCAATGCCGATTGCGTGCCGCCGACGAACGTGACGACGACCGCGAACGCGAACAGCAGGAACAGGCCGGTCAGGCGCGCGCCGAGCGAGCGCCGCCAGCGGCGCAGGCGCGGCTTCATCATGATGACGAGGCCGCGCGTGCCGCCGCGAAACGGTAGCCGGCGTTGCGCAGCGTCTTCACGCAATCGAGCGGCTCGAGCTTCCTGCGCAGGCGGCTGACGAGGATGTCGACCGCGCGCGTCTGCAACTCGGCCTCGACGCCGCGCAGCCGGTTCAGGATGTCGTCACGACTGAAGACCTTGTGCGGTTCGCCCGCCAGCAGCGCGAGCAGGTCGAACTCGGTGCTCGTCAGCTCGACCGATTCGCCCAGCCGCTGCACCTGGCGGCGTTCGAGGTCGATCGTCACGCCATCGAACACGAGCGGGCCCTTGATCGTCGGCGTGCGGGCGCGGCGCAGCACCGTCTGCAGACGCGCGAGCAGCTCGCGCGGCTCGAACGGCTTGGGCAGGTAGTCGTCGGCACCGAGTTCGAGACCGACGACGCGGTCCATCACGTCGCCGCGCGCCGTCAGCATGATGATCGGGATGTCTCTGATCGCCGCCGCGCTCTCGCGACGGATCTCGCGGCACAGCGCGAAGCCGTCCATCTCGGGCAGCATCACGTCCAGGATCGCCGCGTCGTACGCCTGCGCGCGCAGCTTCGCCAGGCCGGCGCTCGGGCGGGTCGCGCTGTCCAGGACGAAGTCGAAGCGCGCGAAGAAGGTGGCGAGCGGGGCGGCGAGCAGCTCGTCGTCGTCGATCAGCAGGATGCGGCGCATCGCGTGATTGTGTTGGATCGCGCGCGGCGCCGCGCTCCGTCGTCAGCTCCTCCAGCCGTGATGACCGCGCTTGGCGAGGAACTCGCGCACCTTCTGCTGCTGCTCGGGCTTCAGGCTGTCGTAGAAGTCCGCGGCCGCGGCGATCACTTCGGGGCTCTTGGTGCGCACCGCAGCGGTCTTCGCCTCGACCAGCCCTTGCGCACGTTCGCGCTCGAACTTCGGTCCGGCGACGAGCGCTTCGATGTCGGCGCGCGGGTTCGTCGTGCCGGCCATCAGCGCGACGCGCTGCTCCTTGAGCTTGTCGGCCAGCACGCCGAGGCGCTGCTTCTGCGCGGCATCGAGTTCGAGTCTGCTGCTGATGCGGTCGATCATCTTCTCGCGCATCTTCGTCGCATCGGCCTCGCTCATCGACGACCACTCGCCGTGGCGGTGGTGGCCGCAGGCGGTCAGACCGCCGACGAGGAGGGAGGCGCCGAAGACGCCGATCAGCGTGCGTTTCATCCAGGGTCGCATGGGGATGTCCTTGCGTGGTTGTTGATGGCGCTCATCGTGCCGGGCGAACGCCGCGCGGTCTTCTCCGTGCGGTATCGCGGTGTTTCGTTTTATGTCATGGCACGATCGCGGCTCATCCTGAGGAGACCACCCATGAGGGAGACGAATCACACCGCGCTGATCACCGGCGCGTCATCGGGCATCGGCGCGGCGCTGGCGCGCTGCTTCGCGAAGTCCGGCCATCGGCTCGTGCTCGTCGCGCGCAGCGCCGACAAGCTGCGCGAACTCGCGGACGAACTCGGCTTGGCGCACGGCGTGAAGGTCTGGGTGGAACCGGCGGACCTGGCACAGCCGGGCGCCGCGAAGAAGCTGGCCGCGGCGCTGCGACGCAGGAAGATCCAGGTCGATGTGCTGGTCAACAACGCCGGCGTGCTGGAGTCCGGCGCGTTCGTCGGCATGGGCGGCGACAAGCACGAGCAGATGATCGCGCTGAACGTGATGGGCTTGACCGCGATGCTCGCGGCCTTCGTTCCCGCCATGCAGGCGCGCGGATTCGGGCGCGTGCTGAATGTCGCCTCGATCGCGGCGTTCCAGCCGGTGCCGAGTCTGGCGACCTATGCTGCGACGAAGGCCTATGTGCTGTCGCTGACCGAGTCGCTCGCTGAAGAGCTCAAAGACACCGGCGTGACCGCGACGGCGCTGTGCCCGGGCGTGACCGCCACGGCGATGCTGGCGAACGCTGCGCAGGCGAACGCGCAAATCGGCAAGCTGCCGGGGTTCCTGATCGGGGACGTGGAGGCGGTGGCCGCCGCAGGCTATCGCGCCTGCATGCGCGGCCGGGTCATCGAGGTGCCGGGGGTCGTCAATCTGGCGACGACGCTGGCGGCGCGCTCGACGCCGAAGTGGTTGCTGCGACGCGTGGCCGGGACGGTCACGCGCAGCGCGCGCTAACTCGCAATCGACGCGGGCGGTCAGCGCATGAAGATCCCGTACGACCCGATCGCGTACAGGTTGTGGCGGCCCGAGTCGACCTGGCGCATGCGGCGCTCGAGGTCATAGATGTCGGAAGCTTCGGCCAGATAGCGGTCGTCGCGATCCTGGGCCGGGGTCGCCGACACGTTGAACAGGTTCTTGAGCGCCGCGAGAAGGGCAAACATGATGGTCTCTGGTGGTTGATGACAGGGTCATTCTAAGGGAAAACCCTAGGCCCTGCTCGCTCCAGGGGCACGGGGCACCGAAGAAGTGACGCGGGCGTGACATATCGCAAGCTTCGCCCCATCTCGGAGCGCGTGGCGCGGCGATCGGTGATCGGCTAACCTCGCCGGTTTCGCCGCCGGAAGTCGCTCCCTTGCTGTTCGCTGCATTCGAAAAGCTGCTCGATCCCTACCCGAACGAGCGCGTCAACGCACCGCCGCAAGGCTTCTTCCCGTTCGTCTGGGCCTGCACCAACGGCGCGCGGCCGGCGATCGTCGGGATGACGCTGTTCACGGCCGCCTGCGGCGTGTTCGAGGCGTTCCTGTTCAGCATGATGGGCAAGGTGGTCGACTGGCTCGCGAAGGTCGAGCCGTCGCAGCTCTGGGCGACGCAGCGCACGAACCTGCTGCTGCTCGCGGCGATCCTGCTCGCGAGCCCGCTGTTGATCGCGTTCCAGACCATCATCAAGCACCAGGCGCTGGCGGGCAATCTGCCGATGCGGCTGCGCTGGGTGTTCCACCGCCTGATGCTCGGCCAGAGCATGGCGTTCTACCAGGACGAGTTCGCCGGCCGCATCGCCGCCAAGGTGATGCAGACGGCACTGGCGGCGCGCGACGTGATGATGATCGTCTGCGACATCCTGGTCTTCGTGATCATCTACTTCGTGACGATGGCCGCGGTGGTCGGCGGCTTCGACCTGTGGCTGCTGCTGCCGTTCATCGGCTGGCTGGTTGCGTACTCGAGCGCGCTGTGGTTCTTCGTGCCGCGCATGGGCCGGATCTCTCAGCAGCAGGCCGATGCGCGTTCGCTGATGACCGGGCGCATCACCGACGCGTACACCAACATCGCGACAGTCAAGCTGTTCTCGCATGCGCAGCGCGAGGCCGGGTTCGCGAAGGCGGCGATGCAGGAGTTCATGGTCACCGTCTACGGCCAGATGCGCCTGGTCAGCGCGTTCGAGATCGTCAATCACTGCCTGGCGGTGCTGCTGATCCTCGGCACGACCGGCGCGACGCTGTGGCTGTGGGCGCACGGGCAACTCGGCGTCGGTGCGGTCGCCGCGGCGACCGCGATGGCCCTGCGGCTGAACGGCATCTCGCACTGGATCATGTGGGAGATGTCGTCGCTGTTTGAGCACATCGGCACGGTGCAGGACGGGATGGGCACGCTGTCCAAGCTGCACACCGTGGTCGACGAGCCGAACGCGACCGAGCTGAAGGTCGCGCAGGGCGACATCCGTTTCGAGAACGTCAGCTTCGCGTACGGCGCGGTCGCTGCGCCCGGCACCGCGAGTCGGCCCGTGATCGATCATCTGTCGCTGCACATCCGACCCGGCGAGAAGATCGGCCTGGTCGGCCGCTCCGGCGCGGGCAAGTCGACGATCACGAACCTGCTGCTGCGCTTCTACGATGTGGCCGATGGTCGCATCCTGATCGACGGGCAAGACATCGCGCTGGTCACGCAGGACAGCCTGCGCGCGCAGGTCGGCATGGTGACGCAGGACACATCGCTGCTGCACCGCTCGGTGCGCGACAACATCCTGTACGGCCGCCCGGCCGCGGACGACGTCGCGATGGTCCGCGCCGCGCGCCGTGCCGAGGCGCACGAGTTCATCGAGCAGTTGAGCGACCCGAAGGGCCGGCGCGGCTACGAGGCCCACGTCGGCGAGCGCGGCGTCAAACTGAGCGGCGGCCAGCGCCAGCGCATCGCGATCGCGCGCGTGATGCTGAAGGACGCGCCGATCCTGCTGCTCGACGAGGCGACCAGCGCGCTCGACTCCGAAGTCGAGTCGGCGATCCAGGCCAGCCTGTACAAGCTGATGGAAGGCAAGACGGTGGTCGCGATCGCGCACCGCTTGTCCACGATCGCGGCGATGGACCGGCTGATCGTGCTCGACAAGGGCCGCATCGTCGAGCAGGGCGACCACCGCAGCCTCCTCGAGCAGGGCGGGCTCTATGCGCGGCTCTGGGCGCACCAGAGCGGCGGCTTCCTCGGCGAAGAGGACGACGACGAGGCTCAGCTCGCGGCGGTGGCCTGAGCGCGGCCCGCGCGCCCGGCGCGCAGCCGCCAGACCAGGTACGCGACGACGGCGATGTTGAGCGTCAATGTCGCCGCCTTGACGCCGCTCGGCTTGTGCCAGAGCTCGTAGACCTCGACCGGCACGTAGATCCCGCCGCTGAGCACCCCCAGCCATTCGCCCCAGCGGCGCTCGAACCACAGGCCGTACCCCTCGGCCAGGCGCAGCGCGGAGTACAGCGCCGCCAGCCCCGCGCCGAACCACAGGCGTGCATCGGTGACGTGGTCCGCCGCGTTCAGGAACACGCCCGCGTAGTGTTCTGACGGGTCGATGTGGAGCCGCGTCACCAGGGAGACCGCAATGCGGGCCACATCGCGATGCAGCAGCGTCAACAGGCCGAAGCCGGCACCCAGCACGATCAGGCCCTTGATGGCTTCCATCGATGCGACGGCCTGCATCGCGCGGCGATTCGAGTCGTTCTGCAAATGAGCTCCCGGCTTTGGTGACGATCGGTAAGTTGTGCAGCGGCCGCCGATGATTTCACACATGGTGCCGGGCGCCGGTGTCGACAATCCCGGCATGACCGAGCTCAGAGATCGACGCGCCGCGCTGATGGCCCTTTCGGCGCTGTGGCTGGCGGCGTGCGGAGGCGGTGGCAGCGATGCGCCTGCATCGGCACCTGCGGTGGGTTCGTCGCCATCGCCATCGCCGTCGCCGTCACCCAATCCCTCGCCGAGTCCGTCACCCAGTCCGTCGCCCTCGCCGAGCCCCGCGCCTGCACCCGGCCCGGGCGGCTATGGCGACTTCAGCGCGGCTGCGCTCGGCGTCGGCGCCGCGTTGAACGGCGCACTGGCGTTCCCGTCGACGAATGCATGGAACACCGACGTCTCGGCCGCAGCGATCGATCCCAACTCCGATGCGCTGATCGCCAGCATCGGTCTCGCCACCGGCCTGCACCCCGACTTCGGTGCGGGCCTGTACAACGGCTCGCCGATCGGCATCCCCTACGTCGTCGTGTCGGGCACCCAAGCCCGCGTGACGATGAACTGGACGGCATACGGGGACGAGAGCGATCCCGGCCCCTATCCGGTGCCCGCGACGGCCCCGGTCGAAGGCGCGCCCGCGACCGGCGGCGACCGCCACGTGCTCGTGATCGATCGCGACAACAATCGCCTGTACGAGCTGTACCGCGCGTTCGTCAACGGCGACGGCTCGTGGAACGCCGACTGCGGCGCAGTGTTCCTTCTCGACAGCAACGCCGTGCGCCCGACCGCGCAGCCCGGCTGGACCAGCGCTGATGCCGCCGGGCTGCCGATCTTTCCCGGTCTCGCGCGCTACGAGGAGGCCGCGCTCGGCCCGGGCGGGATCCGCCACGCGCTGCGCTTCACCGTGCAGCGCTCGCGCAAGGCCTACGTGCCGCCGGCGACCCACTTCGCCTCGTCGAGCACGAGCACCAGCCTGCCGCCGATGGGGATGCGGGTGCGCCTGAAATCGAGCTTCGTGATTCCGGCGACCTTCGATGTGCAGACGCGTGCGCTGCTGAGCGCGATGAAGACCTACGGGATGATCGTCGCCGACAACGGCAGCAACTGGTACGTCAGCGGCGCGCCCGACGACCGCTGGAACAACGACGCGCTGGTGCGCGAACTGGCGCAGGTCAAGGGCAGCGACTTCGAGGTCGTGCGCATGGACGGGCTGGTCAGCGGCTGACGTCGACACGCCGCGGTCGTTCGTGACCCATCGCACGGTGGGTCGACGCGCGTCCTTCATCGGAGGGATGTCCCCTGCGTCCGGGGGATTCAATCGCGCCCGTCATCGCCGAGTATCCGAGCAACGTTGAGGCTGACGTGGACATTGGAATTTCGCTGACATCACGCACGGCGGGGCCCCGACAGCAGCGCCGAGCGTGGTGGCCGATAGTTCAGTGACACGTTGGGCAATGTCGCAGGAGCTACTCCATGAATGCTGCGTACGAGATCCGGTTCCAGTCTCTGTTCAATGAGGGCCGCGCGCTGTGCTTCCCTTGCGACGAGAAGGGCCAAGTCGCGATGGACTCGCTCAGCGAGCGCGCCCGCGAAAACTATCTTTACGCCCGCGCCGTGATCGGCCGCGAATACGCCTACCCGATGGTGCGCGAGACCGCGCACTGACTCCCGGCCCCGATCCCGCTAGCGCGCCGCGTCGCGCGCTCGCACGAACCGTCGGATGTCCTCGAAACTGACGCGCCCGCTGCGCGTCGCGTCGATCCGGTCGAACTCCCGAACGACCATCGCCCATCCGACCCGAGCCGCCTGATCCTTCGTCAGGCTCCCCTGGCGGCCGACATCGGCGGCATCGAACGCCTGCTTCAACTTCTCCTCGACCTGGGCCTGCAGCGCCGCGCCGGCGGGCGATGGCTGCGTCGATGGTTGCTGGCGCAACGCCGGCGGCAGCACCGGATCGCCACCTTGCGGCAACGGCTCGGCCTGCGCGCCGGCGGCGATGCACACGAGCACCGCCCACGCCAGCATCGTGCGGCGCGGGGCGTTCATGGCGCCCCCGTGATGAAGCGGACCAGGTCGGCCTTCATCGCCGGCCTCGACCCATCGTCCAGGTACGTCATGTGCCCGCCGGGATAGACCTTGATCTGGATGCCGGTGCCGCTGCCGCCGAGGCGCGCGAGATCGAGTTCGGTCTGGCGGAACGGCGTCGCGAGGTCGTGATAGCCGTTCAGCGACAGCACGCGCAGCGACGGCTGCTGGGCCAGGGCCGTCGCGAGATCGGGGATCGTGTCCGGCAGCGCGCGGCCATCGTGCGCGAACCCCCAGCTTGCGATCGCGTTGCTCAACATCGTGTAGGTCGATGCCGAGCTGTAGAGCAACTCCCCTTGCAAGTGTGCGCGTTGCGCCGCGGCGAACGGCGCACCGATCACGCTCGACGACGGATCGCCGCCGGCGGCCAGCGGGCTCGATGCGGGCACCGCGATGCGCGCGTCATAGCGGCCCATCAGCTGACCCGGCAGCGTCTGGCTGCGGTAGCTCGTCGGATCGAGGTTGAAGCGGCTCGTCCACAGCGTGCGCGGTGCGCCGGTGCGCTGGACCAGGCCGTCGATCAGCGTGCCCGGCGGCATGGTCGCGGCGCCGAGGAACGCGGCGACCGCGGGCGCGTACTGCGTGTCGGCGTAGTCGCGCAGTTGCTGCGCCCAGGCCGCGCTGTCGCCGGGCGGCGGCGCGACCAGGCCGAACCACGCACCGGTCATCCCATAGCTCGGGAGGTAGCCGGCGCAACTCACGGTCGGCGCGTCGAACAGGCCGCAGTTGGCGTTGTAGTCGAGCACCGAGGAGTGCAGCACGACGCCGTCCAGCCGCATTCCCGCAGTGACCATCAGGTTCGCGAGCACGGCGCTGCGCGTCGTGCCGTACGACTCGCCGTAGAGGAACGTGGGCGAGGCGCCGCGCTGGTTCACCGCGGCATAGCGTGCGATGAAATCGCGCATCACGCGGGCGTCGCCGTCGACGCTCCAGTGGGACTGGTTCGTGGCGGGCGCGATCGCCTCGGAATAGCCGGTGCCGACGGCGTCGACGAACACCAGATCGGCCGTATCGAGCAGGCTCTCGGCGTTGTCGACGAGTTGGTAGGGCGCAGGCACGCTGGTGGACGGATCGTCGGTGACGATGCGCCGCGGACCGAACGACCCGAGGTGCAGCCAGACGCTCGCCGACCCCGGCCCGCCGTTGTAGAAATAGACGATCGGGCGCGATGCGGGCGCGGCACCGTCGGCGGTGTAGGCGATGTAGAACATCGAGGCCTGCGGCGCGCCGCCGACCGGATCACTCGCGGTCAAATGCCCGGCGGTCGCGGTGTACGCGACGCGGGCGCCGCCCAGCGTGATCGTGTGCGAGGTGACCGCGGCCTGCTCGGTCGCGACCGCCAGCGAGGCATTCGGTGCGGCCGAGTAGGGCGTCGGGTCGATGTAGCCCGGCCCGGCGGGCGGAGCGGGCGCGGGGG
>Ga0209023_10003904_pt1 | contig 17416 bp, 10 predicted proteins | sample LakOneMetagenome_FD_187468 | JGI IMG/M metagenome (GOLD analysis project Ga0209023, IMG submission 187468) | Freshwater and sediment microbial communities from Lake Erie, Canada (SPAdes) (version 2) | ecosystem: Environmental > Aquatic > Freshwater > Lentic | place: Lake Erie, Canada... | reverse complement strand
CGCCAGCGGCAAAGAGAGCGCTGGCGCCGTAGGGGGCGAGCCACTCCAGGCGCTCGATGTAGGTCTTGGGGCGAAATTCACCCTGCTCGTCGAAGTCCGTGATGGGGAAGGACAGCAGGCCGGAGCCCATGATGGATTTGAGTTCTTGCGGGTTCATGGTCATTGCAACGAGGAGTAAGGTGAATGAAAAAAGGGTGGGACGTACTCAGTCGAGCTTGATGTTGGCGGCCTTCACCACGGCGGCCCAGCGTGCGCGCTCTTTGGCAAAGAACTGGTCTTGCTCGGTGGGGGTCATCGTGACCACTTCGGCGCCCTGGCCGGCCAGGCGCGAGCGGATCTCCGGTGCGCGGATGGCGGTGATGAGGGCCTTGTTGAGCTTTTGCACCACGGCCTCGGGCGTGCCGCGTGGCACCAGTATGCCCTGCCATGTGCCCGACTCGTAACCCGCCACGCCCTGCTCGGCAATGGTGGGCACGTCGCCGATCAGCGGCATGCGGGTGCCTTTGGACACGCCCAGCACCTTGAGCTTGCCGTTCTGCACCTGGGGCAGAGTGGCCAGCATGCCGTTCATCAGCACCTGGGTCTGGCCTGCCACGGTGTCCTGGATGGCGGTCACGCCGCCCTTGTAGGGGATGTACTGCCAGCGTGCGCCGCTGGCGCGCTCCAGCGCCACACCGGCCAGGTGGGGGGCACTGCCGGTGGCCGTGACCGCAAAGTTGAGGTCGTTCTTCTTGGAGTAGGCGACCAGTTCCTTGAGGTTGCTCACTGGTACCGAAGGGTGCACCACCAGCAGGTGGGGCGAGTAGGCCAGCATGGTCACGCCACGCAGATCCTTGGAGGGGTCGAACGACAGCTTGGTGTAGACCGAGGGGCTGATGGCCAGCGCGCCCACGTCGCACAGCAGTACGGTGTAGCCGTCCGGCTCGGCCTTGGACACAAAGTCTGCGCCCAGGTTGCCGTTGGCGCCGGGCTTGTTCTCGACGATGACGCTTTGCTTGAGGGCTTCAGACAGCGACTGGCTGATGGAGCGCGCAATGATGTCCGAGCTGCCGCCTGGAGGGTAGGGCACGACGATGCGCAGGGTCTTAGCAGGCCATTCGGCGGTCTGGGCTGTGGCGGATGCTGCCGCCAGGGCGGCAGTGCAGGCCAAAAGGATGGCGCGGCAGTTCAAAGTCATGGAATGTCTCCGTTGCTTAAGTTGTTGTTAGTCATCGTACAACTAAGCGTCTGGTAGCGCAATCGCTAACATCAAAAACCTCGGGTTTACCCTCAAAAAATCAGGGTAATCACTGATATTTCACACCGCGATTCTCCATATCTTCATAGGGAAAAGGCGGTCAAGCAGATCGCTCAAAACCTCGGGTAATCCCTTTGGTGTGCTGCGCGCCAGTGGAGACACAATGGCACCCATGTTGTATGACGACATATCACAATGTGCCTGATTTCGGTGACTTCGTCAGGCCGTCGGTCCGGGGACCGCGCAAACGGCCCGTCCATGCGTGCGGGCTGAAATCAGCCAACGCACAGCCAACCTTCAAGCCAGTAAAACCAAAGGGGATAGGGATGATCGCAGCACTTCGCAACCCGCGCCGCGGCGCACGTCTGGCGCAGCTCGCGCTGGCAGCCGGCACCGCGCTGGCCACGCCCGGCGCCTGGGCCGCCACCTGGGTCTATGTGTCCAACGCCGACAGCCAGGATGTCTCGGTGTTCGAGCTGGACCGCAGCGCTGCCGCGCTCAAGCCGGTGGACACCACAGGGCTGGGTGGCATGGCCATGCCCATGGCCGTGAGCCCGGACAAGAAGGTGCTGTACGTGGCGTTGCGCTCGCAGCCGTTCCGGGTGGTCAGCCTTGCGATCGACCCTGCCAACGGCAAGCTGCGCAAGCTGGGCGAGGCCCCCTTGGCCGACAGCATGGCCAATATCGACACCGACGCCACCGGGCGCTGGCTGTTTGCCGCGTCTTACCCCGGCCACAAGATCACGGTCAACAGCATTGGCAAAGATGGGGCGGTGGGGGCCGTGCAGCAGCTCATCCCCACGGCGCCCAATGCGCACGCCATTCATGCCGACGCGACCAACCGCTTCGTGTTTGCCACCAGCCTGGGCGGCGACAACCTGTCCGCCTGGCGGTTTGATGCCGAGACCGGCAAGCTTTCTGCCAACGAGCCCGCACTGACCACCGTTGCGCCTGAAAAGTCCGGCCCGCGCCACTTCGTGTGGGACAAGGGTCAGCGCTTCATGTATGTGCTGAACGAACTGGACGCTGCCGTCCACGTGATGGCTTATGACGCTGCGCGGGGCGGCCTGCGGTCGGTGCAGCGCACCACGGCACTGCCAACCGGCTTTACCGGCAAGCCCTGGGCTGCCGACCTGCATCTGTCGCCCGATGGCCGCACTCTGTATGCGTCCGAGCGCACGTCCAGCACGCTCAGCAGCTTTCGCGTCGATGCCGCCACGGGCCAGCTGCAGCCGCTGGGCCAGGTGCCGACCGAGAAGTCTCCACGCGGCTTTGCGGTGGACTCGTCTGGCCGCTTCCTCGTCGCGGCGGGGCAAGAGTCGCACCAGGTGTCGCTGCACCCCATCGACCCCGCCACTGGCATCCCGGGCACCCCCACGCGCGTGCCAGCGGGCAAGAACCCCAACTGGGTCGAGATCGTCGACCTGCCTTGACCGGGCCACCGGGCCAGAGCCGCAGCGCCACTGCATCCCGCCGCCCGTACCAGTTCTATCCATCATTCATAAACCAGGAGACTTTCCATGCAACGCAGAACCCTTATCCACACGGCGGCCTTCGCCGCCGCCGTAGGCCTCATCGGCCTGCCCGCCGCCGCGCAGGGCACCTGGCCCACGGGCAAGACCATCAGCTACGTGGTGCCGTTTGCCGCAGGCGGCACCACCGACACGCTGGGTCGCCTGATCGGCCAGCAGCTGGGCACCGCCCTCGGGACCACCGTGGTGGTCGAGAACAAGGGCGGCGCAGCCGGCAGCATCGGCTCCGAAGCCGCAGCCCGCTCGGCGCCGGACGGCTACACCCTGCTGGGCGGCACCGTCAGCTCGCACGCCATCAACGTGAGCCTCTACCCCAAGCTGGGTTACGACCCCATCAAGTCGTTCAGCCCCGTCACGCTGATCGGCACCAACCCGGTGGTGCTGGTGGTGTCCGCCAACAGCCCGCACAAGACGCTCAAGGACGTGCTGGCTGCGGCCAAGGGCAAAGAGGGCGGCCTGTCGTCGGCATCGGCCGGTACGGGTAGCTCGCAGCATCTGGCCGTGGAACTGTTGGCCTACAAGTCGGGCGTGAAGTTCACGCACATCCCGTACAAGGGCAGCGGCCCCGCCATTCAGGACGTGATCAGCGGCCAGGTGGAGATGATGTTCGACACCACCGTTGTCGCTGCGCCGCACATCCAGAGCGGCAAGCTGCGCGCCATCGCCGTGACCTCGCCCAAGCGCCTGGCGTCGATGCCCGATGTGCCCACCGTGGCCGAATCCGGTGTGAACGGCCTGGCCGACTTCCAGGTTCAGTCGTGGCAGGCGATTTTCGCGCCGGCCAACACGCCTGCACCCATCGTCACCCGCCTGCATGACGAGATCCGCAAGATACTGGCCCAGCCCGACATGCAGACGCGCCTGAAGGGCTTCGGCATGGAGCCGGCTGACATGACCACCGCTCAGATCTCGGCCTTCCAGAAGGCCGAAGTCGACAAGTGGGCACAGGTGATCAAGGCGGCCAATATCAAGGTGGACTGAGCCACCCTCTGTTTTCAGCAGTTTCCCTGTAAGTAGTTGGCGGAATGGTCCTCGGACCGTTCCGCTTTTTTTATGGGGCAACCGGAGATGGGGCCGCGCCGGAGCGCTGGGTGAGCACGCAGTCGGGGTGCTGCCCCGTGAGCAGCAGGAACATCGCGTACGCCGGCCCCTGCATGTTGCGCTCGTCGGTGGTGCTCTCCAGTGCCTGCCATGTGCGCGACTGCACGCCGCCGCGGCTGCCGGTCTGCAGCGGGTAGCCCATCAGCTCGGCAGCCTGGGCCTGGCTGAGCCCGGCGGCGGTGCGGGCGGCCTTGAGCTGGTCGCCGGTGGGGATGGGCATGGCAAGAGCGATGGGCGTGGCAGACGTCATGGATGAATACCGATGCGGACAGTGATTGCTATTGTTTTAATAGCTGCTTGCGCTTGATGAACAAGCGGTAGAGGCCATTTTTATTCATATTGCAGGCTTTGCGGGTCCTTGCGGCGATGCTGTGGGCGCTGTGCGACAGGCCGCCACTGCAGGGTGCCAGCGGGATTCAGGCAGGGCGCACGCGCGTACCGGTGGGACCGTGATGGCAGTCCTTGTTGCAGAAACAGCTCTGCGTTTGCCCAGCGCTACAAGAGCACCCGACCCTCGGCAGGAAACGCGCCTGACTGCAATTCCTCGCGGGTCAAAGAGCGGCCCTGCCACACGGTGACGTGCGCGGCGCCCGCCGCAACCCCCAGCTCGCGCAAGGCACGAATCTCCACCTGGGTGTAGCCGCCCTCAGGGTCTCCGAGGGGGTGGATCACCATGCGCGGCGACGGCGCCACCAGGCGCCTCCAGCCGGCGGGAGCGGCCTGGATGACGAAGTGCTTGAGCACCGCTCCCGCCAGCACGAAGTCGGACACCAAAGACCGCGGATGCCCGAACGGATTGGCCCACAACCCGCCCGACTGCGCCGCAGCCTGCCGGGCTGCGCGGCCTACCGCCAGGACGCTCCGCTTCGCGCCCAGAGACAAAGCCACCTCCGGCAGGTCGCGGACCCGCACGTCGGATTTCACATTGAGCACGCTGACCTCGGCCGGCGAGAGCTGCACGTAGTACACGGGAAGCAGGGACTGGAGCATGGCGTCTTGGAAAGGGGAGGCCGCGAGCCTAGCACTGCGCGGCCCTGTGCCGCCCCAGGGGGGCGGCATTCAGCGCCTTCAACGGCTTACTCCTCCTCCCCCAGGAACCCACCACTCTGGTGCCCCCACAGGCGCGCGTACACGCCGCCTTGCGCCAGCAGCTGTGCGTGCGTGCCTTCCTCTGCGATGCGGCCGGCATCGAGCACGATGAGCCGGTCCATGGCCGCGATGGTGGACAGGCGGTGCGCGATGGCGATCACGGTTTTGCCCTCCATCAGGGTGTCCAGGCTTTGCTGGATGGCTGCTTCCACCTCGGAGTCGAGCGCGCTGGTGGCTTCGTCCAGCAACAAAATGGGCGCGTCCTTGAGCATCACGCGCGCAATGGCCACGCGCTGGCGCTGCCCGCCCGACAGCTTGACGCCCCGCTCGCCCACCTGGGCGTCGTAGCCGGACCGGCCCTGCAGATCGTTCAGGTTGTCGATGAACTCCGAGGCCTCGGCGCGCTGCGCTGCGGCGTGCATGTCTTCCTCGGTCGCGTCCGGGCGGCCATACAGGATGTTGTCGCGCATTGATCGGTGCAGCAACGACGTGTCCTGCGTGACCATGCCGATGTTGCGGCGCAGGCTGTCTTGCGTCACATGGGCAATGTCCTGCCCGTCGATCAGCACCCGGCCCGAGCGCACGTCATGAAAGCGCAGCAGCAGGTTCACCAAGGTGGACTTGCCCGCGCCCGAGCGGCCGATGAGGCCGATCTTCTCGCCAGGGCGGATGGTGAGCTGCAACTGGTCGATGACGGGGCGGCCGTTGCCATAGGCAAAGCTCACGTTGTCAAAGTGCACTTCGCCCTGCGTGACCTGCAGAGGCTGGGCATCGGGCGCATCGACCACGGTGCGTGGCTTGGTCAGTGTGTTGATGCCGTCCTGGATGGTGCCCACGCTCTCGAACAGCGTGGTCATCTCCCACATCACCCAGTGCGCATGGCCCGATACCCGCAGCGTCATGGCAATGACGGCGGCGACGGCGCCTGCGCCCACTTCGCCCAGCGTCCAGAGCCACAGCGCGGTGCCGCAGGCGCCCAGAATCATGCCCACTACGAGCGCCTGGTTGACGATCTCGAAGCGGCTTACCAAACGCATCTGCGCGTAGCCCGTGAGCTTGAAGGCATCCATGGCCGCCCGCGCAAACTCCGACTCCCGCCGTGTGTGCGAGAAGAGCTTGACGGTGGCGATGTTGGTGTAGGCGTCGGTGATGCGCCCGGTCATCACCGAGCGCGCGTCGGCCTGCGCCTTGCCCACCTTGCCCAGGCGCGGCACGAAGTACCAGCACGCCAGACCGTAAGCCACGATCCACAAGGCGAAGGGAATGATCAACCGGGCATCGAACCCTGCCAGCAGCACGAGGATGGTGACGAGGTAGATGCCCATCCCGATCACGACATCGGTGGTCGTGAAGATCATGTCGCGCACGGCCAGCGCGGTCTGCATGATCTTGGTGGTGATGCGGCCTGCGAACTCGTCGGCATAGAAGGCCATGCTTTGGCCCAGCATCAGGCGGTGAAAGTTCCAGCGCAGGCGCAGCGGGAAGTTGATGGCCAGTACCTGGTGCTTGAGGCTGGTCTGCAAGCACACCAACACCAGCGTGCCCATCAGCAGCGCCACGATGCCCAGGATGGCGCCCCTGTGCTCGTCCCACAGTGCGGCCGGGGCCACCGTCGCCAGCCAGTCGACCACATGCCCGAGCACCGCGAACAGCAGGGCCTCGAACACGGCAATCGCCGCGGACACGACCGCCATGGCGACCACGTAGCCACGGACGCCCCGTGTGCCGTCCCAGACGAAGGCCATGAAGTCCTTCGGGGGCAAATGGGGTTCAGCGGGGGGGTAGGGGGAAATGCGGCTTTCGAAATACTTGAACACGTAGCAAGGCTCCTTGGACTCTGTTCGACGTCTATGTGGATGACTGCACTGAAGTGGGCCGGAGTCATGGAACGCTTGAAGCGTGCCCTTTGGACTTGTGCCCTCGCAAAGCAGCACGGGCCAAAGACATGACCCCATGCACAGGCCCAGATGTCACTCCAACCCTTCGGACAACCAGATTGCCAAGTGGTCTGGGACCCGGCTGCCTGGCAGCGTCCGGCATTTGTGGACAGCCAGGACCGCCGACAGCGGCCCACTGCACCACTGGCCAGGCGTCTGCCCCGGCCAACACTTGCCGACACAAAAAGACGTTAAACAGGTGGTTAACCTCCGATGGTAGAGGACCTGGAGTGCTGGGTTGTGTCAGAGGGGGCCTTATCCGCGGATTGCATGGGTGAACCGGGGTGGCTGCCAGCACCGGGACGGGTTCTGTGCCCGCAGCGCTTTTTTGCGTGCTGCAGCAGGCGCTACGAAAACCGGTCCACCACAAAATCCACAAAGCTGCGCAGCTTGGGCGAGCGGTAACGGTCCGGCGGGTACACCACGCTCATGGGGCGGCTTGGCAGGTCGTAGTGTTCAAACAGCCTGACAAGCCTGCCGGCGCGGACATCGTCTTCCAGCAGGATGGCCGGCTGCAGGACGATGCCCAGGCCATGCAGGGCGGCTACTCTCAGCGCCTGTCCGTTGTTCACCTGAAGGCGCCCAGACACGGGCACACGGCATACACCTTCGTCACCGGTCAAACTCCATTGCCTCAGCGCAGACGCGCTGAACGCCAGGCAGTCATGGCCTGTCAGCTCATCAGGCCTGAGTGGCATGCCCCGGCGAGCCACGTATTCGGGGGACGCGCAGACCATCAGCCGGTATGGAGCAAGGGATCTGGCGATCAAGGCGGAATCCGGCAGATGGCCGATGCGGATCGCGGCTTCGAAACCTTCCTCCAGCAGGTCGACCACGCGGTCGTTCAGCACCACGTCCACGCTGACCTCGGGGTAGCGGTCCAGGTAGGTGGACAGGGCCGGCATCAACGCCTCGGCCCCAAAAGTGACCGGGGCGCTGATGCGCAGTGTGCCCGCCGGGGCCAGTTGCTGGTTCTGTGCCAGAGCATCGGTCTCTGCCACCAGCCGCAGGACCTCTTTGCAGCGGACGTAGTACTCCTCGCCAAACGCGGTGAGATGTTGGCGGCGGGTTGTGCGGTGCAACAGTTGGGTGCCCAGCCGCTTCTCCAGCATGCGCAGATGGTTGCCTGCCATGGTGGCCGATATGCCACAGGCCACTGCCGCGGCGCTCAGGCTGCCTTTCTCAACCGCGAGTACATACACCTTCATGCTGTCCAGCACGTCCATTTGCAAGTCCTGGTTTCAAATGATCGAATCGAATGGCAGTTTATCTTTAACGGGTGGGTAATCACACTGCTGTTTGCTTGGTCCCACCAGGGGCTCAAGTGCTCTCCAGTCTCTCGGTTAACAGGAATATGCCCCCATGAAAGTCATCCAGCTCACCGCACCGTCCCTCACTGCGTTCCACACCAATCAGCTTCCTGACCCCGAGCCCGCGCGGGGTGAGGTGGTGGTGCGTCTGCGGGCGGCCTCTCTCAACTATCTGGACGTCGCCATCGCCACGGGCGCGTTTCCCGCGGCAGGTTTCCCGATGGTGCCGGTCGCAGACGGGGCTGGCGAAGTGATTGCATTGGGCGACGGGGTCACCAGCGTGGCGGTGGGGGACCGGGTCATTCCGCATTTCATGCCCGGTTGGGTGGGTGGTGCCATCACGCCGGGGCACGTAGCGGCGCTGCGGGGCGTGACTTTGCCGGGCTCGCTGGCCGAGTACGTCGCTGTGCCAGCAGCCAGCCTGGTGGCGCTGCCGACGCATCTCGATTTTGTGCATGGGGCCACGCTGCCTATCGCGGCCACCACGGCCTGGAACGCGGTGCGTTCCGCGTCGGTTCACCCGGGTTCGGTGGTGCTGCTGCTGGGCACCGGCGGGGTCAGTATTTTTGCGCTGCAGTTCGCCAAGGCGAGCGGCGCGACCGTGATCCTGGCCTCATCGTCCGACGACAAGCTGGAGCGTGCGCGCCAGCTCGGTGCAGACCACCTCATCAACTACCGTGCCACACCGTCGTGGGATGAGGAGGTAATGCGCATCACCCAGGGGCGCGGCGCCGACCTGGTGGTGGAAACCGTGGGCGCCGCCACGCTGCCACGGTCGCTGAGTGCCGCGGCATATGGCGGCACGGTGTTTACCGTGGGTTTCATCACAGGGTCGGTGGCATCCGTCGACATGTTGCCGGTGATCGTGAAAGCCCTGCGCATCGTGGGCAACAACACTGGGTCGGTGGCCGACCTTGCGCAGGCCGCTCAGGCCATCGCGGCCCACCGCATCGTGCCGGTCATCGACCGGGTCTTCGGCATCGACGACACCCAGGAAGCCTATGCCGAGCTCAGCGCCGGCAACCGGCACTTCGGCAAGCTGACCATCATGCACTGAGGCCGCAGAGCATCAGACGGCCGCGCAGGCATCATGCGCCTGAGGTCGGCCGACGAGGGCAGGGCTGCTGCGCTACAGCAGCACGGTGACCACGACGATCACCACACCCAGCGCCAGGTTCACCGCCACCCACTGGCGGATGCTGGCCATGGCCTGGCCACCCGCGGGCCAGTCCGACGCTGCCACCGCGCGTTGCAGGCGCTTGAACAGTGCGAAGCGGATATGGCCGAAGATGGCCATCATCACGATGCCCAGCGTGGCCATGATCGTCCAGTCGAGCGGCATGGAAAAGGCTCCGCCAGACTGCACCGTCTGCTTGGCCACGCGGCCCACCATCCACAACCCGCTGGCCAGCACCAACACCACGGCCACCGTCACAGCGGCCAGAAAACGCTGCAACACGTCGTGCATCAGGCGCAGGCGCTGCGGCGGCTCCAGCGACTGGGCTGCGGGCCGCAGAAAGAAATGGGCAAAGACCATGCCGCCGATCCAAACGACGATGGACAGGATATGGGCGAGCTTGAGGGCGTTGTAAAGCATGGTGGGTGTGTGAGAAAGCCAAGGGCGCCAGGACAAGCGCAGCTGGACGGGGCCAGGGAACGGCGGCGTGTGCGCCGGATTGTGCCGTGCGGCGCCGCTGCGGCGACCCTTCGCCGCGTAGGGCCACAGGGGCATGGGATTGGGATGAGCGCCAGCACGGGCATGTTCAAGCGCGTTTCCCCACTTGGCCGGTGGTCATTGGTGGCTGGCTTTATGCCCGACAAACACCTGTTGCAGCGCAGAGTCAGTGCTTTGCTTTGCTTTGCGTTGCGTTGCGTTGCGTTGCGTTGCAGTGCAATTCAATGCAGTGAACTGACGTGGCTCAGGGGGCCGGCACGCTTTGCGGCGCCGCCGTGCGCACCTGATTGCCGCCATGTTTCTTGGACAAATACATCGCCTCGTCCGCATGGGTCAGCAGGTGGTGCTCGTCGGTTCCGTGCTCGGGGTATACCGCCACCCCGATGCTGGGCTGCACGGCCAGACTGTGTCCGCCCAGGTCGAAGGGCTCGCTGAACGCCGCCAGGATCTTGGCCGCCACGGAGGTCGCGTGGTCGCGCACGTGGCCACACTCCAGCAGCACCACGAACTCGTCCCCGCCCAGCCGCGCCACAGTGTCGGAGCTGCGCACGCAAGCCTGAAGACGCTGCGCCACCCGCTGCAGCAGCAGGTCTCCCATCGCATGGCCCAGGGTGTCGTTCACTGTCTTGAAGCGGTCCAGGTCGATGAACAGCAGCGACAGCAGGCGCTCCTCCCGCCGTGCGCGGGCCAGGGCCGTGCTCAGGCGGTCCAAAAACAGCTGGCGGTTGGGCAACTGCGTGAGTTGGTCGTACTGGGCCATGCGCTCGAGCCGCTCGTGCATCTGCTTGCGCTCGATGGCGGCCGCCACCTGGGTCGAGACGAACTGCAGGAGTTCCTTGTCCTTGTGGGTGTAGCGCCCTTGTTCGGTATAGCTTTGCAGCACCAGTGCGCCCAGTACCCCGTTTTGTGTGGACAGCGGCACGGCCAGCCAGTACAGCGGGGCGCCAGGCGCAGGCTGGGGTGTGGGCAGCACATGGTGCGTCTCGGGCGTGATAAGCAGGGTGCTGCCGTTTTGGATGACCTCGCGGCAGAGCCGGATCTGCTCTTGCGACACCGGCGCGGGCGCACCGGGCACCGACCCATCTGCGGGGTGCACGTGGTAGGGAAAGCTCAGCGTGTCGCTGCCCGCGTCGTACAAGGCCACCGAAAAGTGGGCTGCGTGCAACAGCTCGCCCACGATCTCGTGGATGCGCTGGAACAGCGACTCCAGCGTGCGTGCCGCATGTGCCGCCTCGGAGATTTCGTAGATGGCCGACTGCATGGATTCGGTGAACTTGCGCTCGGTGATGTCGTGCGCCACCGCCAGACGGACCTGGCTGTCAGGCAACCACCGCGCAGTCCAGCGGATGTGGGCCACCGTGCCGTCCTTGCGCATGTAGCGGTTTTCGAACTGCAGCTGCAACTGGCCGTCCATCACCCGCTGCGCTTGCTGCTCGGTGCTGGGCAGGTCGCCCCGGTGCACCAGGTCCAGCATGCGCAGTCCCACAGCTTCATCCGGCGTGTAGCCAAAGATGCGCTCGAACGCGGGGCTCACGAAAACGATGGTGCTGTCCGGCTGGACGATGCAGACCGCGTCCAGCAACAGGTCGATGATGTTCGCGGAGGAAATTCTTTGCATGGACTGGGCGTACCCGCGGGCGAAAGGGAAACAGTCCATTGTGCAGTGCGGCGCAGCGCTTGCCACCCGCTGTGTGCAAACGCCACGCTGACGCCTATTGGCTTGACGCCTGCCAACGCGCGCTGGACGGTGCGGGGCGGCTTTGTTGGGCAGCCGAGGGTGCCCCCAGAGGAGCCGCCACCCGCGCTGTGGCAGGCGGGTCGGTGCTTTGTGTGCGCGCTCGCCAGCGGCAACCCGCCACACCATCTGGCGTGCGTTTTTCGCCGCAGGAACAGCCTGCGGCTCAGTCGAAACCGCCGTGGTGGGGTGTCTCACAGACGCGAAATCCTGACTTGCACAGCGCGAAATAATCTGTTGCCGAGGTCGCCAAGTTCGGCGGAATATGTTTTTCCGATGAAACCGCCTGTTGCGATTGCTCCAATCGGCAGATTGTTGCGTGCGCGGATTTTTTTTGGAATTTTACGATTTACTCAACAAAGATAATTCACCTTCTTGTTGAATCGTTTCAGCCGGTTCAGTCTCTGCCCAGTAAAAAGCTTACGCAACCGTAAGCAATCTGACTTGACTCCGCCACGCTGGATGTGTCCGCCTTTCGCGTGGCCGCATCGTATTCGACAAACCAAAAAAAGGACTTGGCGGGCTGGTTGCCTGTGGTTGAGGATAGGTCTTTGTGTCGGGTAGATAGGCCCCCCTTGCAGGGCAGGCCCAGAAATACTGCAGTGTAAAGCCGTGGGGCTCAATGCATCGTGAAATCAGCGTTTATGCAGTGCGTGTTCAATACTTTAAATCTTGATCAAGCGGCTTTGGCCGTGGTTTGGGTAATGGCCTCAGCCAGCTAGCCGGGTAAATTTCACGGAAAAAGCAGTATTGAATGCGATCAAATTTCAGCCACGGTTTCATCGATTGTCACCTTCGAGGTGGCACTTCGCATTGTCCGAGCGCACGGAGGCAGTGCTGTCTCACGTGCGAAGTTCGTATTGCTCGATGACTCTGTCCTGAGTGTGACGTTTGAACTCCAGATAAATAATATTTTTGCTATTTTGGCTGGTTTATTTGGAGTCTTTCTCGTTGTTCGTTGAATTGAATACTGTTTGCGGTGTTGATTGTCCGCCTGTTGCCCGTTGTGTTGTGCGCTGGCTGCTAAATAATCAATGCTTAATTATATTAACTGATTGAAATAAAATGACCGCTGAAGTCTACGCATCCGTAGTGAAAATCGATAAATCCGCTATTTCTGGGGTGGTAAATGTTGACAGGTCGCCTGCGCCTAAAACAGTGGCGACACCCGGTCAAGGCGTGGCAAGAATCAGTGCCAGAGGCGGCGTCTCCATTGAGCTGATGCAGGCCGACACCCAAAAGGCCCCTGAAATAGTCAAGGTACGCCGTGTCGGTTCTAATCTGCAGGTGGATTTTCTGGAAGACGGCACAGGCAGTTCTGACCTCATCATCGAGGATTTTTACGATCAGGACGGTTCCAGATTAGTAGGCTACGGAAGCGACGGTGTTGTCCATGACTACATACCCCAGGCAGGCGGTTCCGATCAAGGGCTGGCTGGATTAATCGATGGCGGCGAAGGCGCCATGCAAGTATTGGGTGATTCAGCCACCGGTGCAGGTGCAGGCGAGGGTTTTGCGGCCATGCCCATGCTGTTGGTGGGCGGGGCGGCACTGTCGACCGTTGCGCTTGCCACGCACGATTCCAGCCCGCCCGTGGCTGCGGCACCTCCCAAGCCCAACGCGCCGACCAGCTACAACGACAACTCCGCGCCCGTCATCAATGCCCGTAGCACTGCAGGTGCAACCAACGACACCACGCCGGGCTTGAACATCGGCACCGGCCTCACCAACCCAAAGTTGTACGTGAACGGCAAAGAAGTCGCCGCCACCTACGATGCGACCACTGGCACCCTCACGCCCAATGCGCCACTGCCTGAAGGCTCTTACAAGCTGACCTACACGTACGCCAACAGCGATGGCGTTTACAGCGAGCAAAGCGCTCCGCTGGCGGTTGTGGTGGACACCACTCCACCGGCCAAACCGGCCACGGCCACCGGCTACAACGACAACGTGGGCGCAGTGCAAAACGCCAACAGCACTGCGGCCACCACCGACGACAGCACCCCTGGCCTGAACGTCGGCAAGGGCCTTACCGGTGCCAAGCTGTATGTGGACGGCGTGCAAGTGCCAGCCGCCTACGATGCAGAAACAGGCACGCTCACGCCCAGCACGCCGCTGGCAGACGGCGCCCACAAAATCACCTACACCGTCAGCGACGAGGCCGGTAACGAAAGCGTCCAGAGCGACCCCATTTCCGTTGCAGTCAACACCGTCAATGTCGTCAAGCCGCCTGCGCCCACAGGCTATGACGACAACTCCGCTCCCATCGTCAATGCCCAGAGCACGGCACCGACCACCAATGACACCACGCCGGGTTTGAAGGTGGGCTCGGGGCTGGCCAATCCCAAGCTGTACGTGGATGGCACCGAGGTGTCTGCCACGTATGACTCGGCCACCGGCACCCTCACGCCCACGGCGCCTTTGTCTGAAGGCAGGCACAGCCTGACCTATGCCAACACCAACGCCTCCGGCGTGGTGAGCGAGCAAAGCGACCCGCTGGTGCTGACGGTGGACACGACGCCTCCGGCCACGCCGACGACGGCGCCCGTGGGCTACAAAGACGACGTCGGATCGGTACAAAGCGCCAGCAGCACCGCAGCGGCCACCGATGACCCCAAGCCAGGCATCCTGGTCGGCCAGAACCTGACAGACACGCCCAAGCTGTATGTGGATGGCGTGCTGGTGGTGGCCGCCTACGACCCGGCCACGGGCACGCTCACGCCCAGCACCGCGCTGGCCGAAGGCGCGCACACCTTCAGCTACACGCTGACCGACGCAGCAGGTAATGAAAGCGGCAAGAGCCCGGCGCTGAGCATCACGGTGGACACCACTGCGCCAAAGGCTGGCAGCGAAGGCGCCCTGACACTGATGGACGACGTGGGTGCAGTCAAGGGCGAGATCGCCCGCGGCGGCATGACCGACGACGCAAGGCCCACCTTCAAGGGGACGGGTGCAGGCGCCGACGTGGCCAAGGTCAACGTGTATGACGGCAACACACTGGTGGGCAGCGCCACGGGCAACAGCAACGGCAACTGGAGCTTCGAGCCCACAACGCCGATGAGCGCCGGCGACCACAACCTGACGGCGCGCGCGGTAGACGCGGCGGGCAACGAAGGCCCTGCCAGCTCGGGGTGGAATTTCAAGGTGCAGGGCGACACGCCAGCGCAGCCGACGATCACCGGCGTGAGCGACAACGCAGGCAGCGTCACCGGCACCATCTCCAAAGGCGCGACTACAGACGACACGAGCCCGACAGTGACAGGTACCGGCACGGCGGGCAACACCGTCGAGCTGTATGCCAACGGCCAAAAGGTGGGTACGACCACGGTGGCGCAGGACGGCACCTGGACTGTGACCAGCGACACCCTGACAGGCGACGGCACCAAGCTGCTGACGGCCAAGACGATTGACGGCGCGGGCCAGTCGAGTGCGGAGACGAGCGCCTCCACGATCGTGCTCGACACCACAGCGCCGACCAGGCCGGGCGTGGTCAGCGCCACGGACGACCAGGGCTCCGTCCAGGGCCCGGTAGCCAACGGCGGCACGACCGATGACACCACCCCCACGCTGAGTGGCGCGGGCACGCCAGGCGACACCATCAAGGTGTACGACAACGGCACCTTGCTGGGCAGCGTACCGGTGCAGTCCAACGGCAGCTGGAGCTTCACGCCGGCCGCGCCCCTGGGCAGCGGCACGCACGCCATCACCACCACCGCCACCGATGCGGCAGGCAACATGAGCGCGGCGAGCGACCCCCTGAGCATCACAGTGGACACGAGCGGGCCGGTTTCAGGCAGCGAAGGCACGCTCACACTGCTGGACGATGTGGGCTCGGTCAAGGGCGAGATTGCGCGCGGCAGCATGACGGACGACGCGCGCCCGACCTTCAAGGGCATGGGCGCGGGCGCCGATGTGGCCAAGGTCAATGTGTACGACGGCGCCACGCTGCTGGGCAGCGCTTCGGTGACCAACGGCAGCTGGATCTTTGAGCCCGCCACACCGCTGGCCAGCGGCGACCACAACCTGACGGCGCGCCCGGTCGATGCAGCGGGCAACGAAGGCCCGGCCAGCACCGGCTGGAACTTCAAGCTGCTGGGCGATGCGCCGGCGCAGCCGGCGATCACGGGGGTGAGCGACAACGCCGGCAGCGTCACGGGCAACATTGCCAAGGGCGCCACCACGGACGACACCACGCCCACGGTCAGCGGCACGGGCACGGCGGGCACCACCGTCAAGCTGTACGCCGACGGCGTGGAAGTGGGCTCCACCACGGTGGCCGCCGACGGTACCTGGCGAGTCTCCAGCAGCACGCTGACGGGCGACGGCACCAAGTTGCTGACGGCCAAGGCCATCGACGGCGCAGGTCAGTCGAGCTCGGAGACGGGCGCCTACGCCGTCGTGCTCGATACCACGGCACCGGCCAAACCGGGCCTGGCCAGCGCCACGGACGACCAGGGCGCCGTCCAGGGTTCGGTGGCCAACGGCGGCACGACCGACGACGCGACCCCTACCTTGAGCGGCTCGGGCACACCGGGCGACACCGTCAAGGTGTACGACAACGGCACCTTGCTGGGCAGTGCAGCGGTGCAGACCAACGGCAGCTGGAGTTTCACGCCGACGACGCCACTGACCAGTGGCGCGCACGCCATCACCACCACCGCCACCGATGCGGCGGGCAACACCAGTGCAGGGAGCGACCCGCTGAACTTCACGGTGGACACCAGCAACGTCACGGTCTCGGTAGGCAAGGCCACCGACAACGCCGGCAGCAAACAGGGCGACCTGGCCAACGGTGCCAGCACCGACGACACCACGCCCACCCTGGTGGGAACGGCCGCGGCCAACGCAACCGTCACCGTCAAGGAAGGCGCCACCACACTGGGCACCGCCACTGCAGACGCCAGCGGCGCCTGGAGCTTCACGCTGCCTGCACAAGCGCAAGGCGTGCACAGCTACACGGTAGAGGCACGCAATGCGGCGGGCACCACCGGCAGCACCAGCTTTGGCCTCACGATAGACACCACAGCGCCAGGCGTGCCCGCCATCGGCGGCGTGACTGACGACGTGGGCACGGTGCAAGGGCCGGTCGCCAACAACGCCAGCACGGACGACACCACGCCGACACTCTCAGGAACAGGGGGTACGGCAGGCGACACGATCAAGGTCTACGACAACGGCTCACTGCTGGGCAGCACGCAAGTGCAGGCCAATGGAAGCTGGAGCTTCACGCCGCAGACACCACTGACAGACGGCAGCCACCCGCTGACAGTGACAGCCACCGACCCGCAAGGCAACGAAAGCACGCCAAGCGCGGCCTACACCGTCAAGGTGGATACGGCGGCCCCGACCACGCCGACGGCTGCCCCCGCAGGCTACAAGGACGACGTGGGCGCGGTGCAAAGCGCGAGCAGCACGGCCGCGACCACCGACGACACCCGCCCGGGCATCCTGGTGGGCCAGAACCTGACCGACACGCCCAAGCTGTATGTGGACGGAGGACAGGTGGCGGTGGCGGCAACGTACGACCCGGTCACGGGCACACTGACGCCGACAGCGGCGCTGCCAGACGGCGCGCACACCTTCAGCTATACGCTGACCGATGCAGCGGGCAACGAAAGCGGCAAGAGCCCTGCGCTGAGCATCACGGTGGATACGAGTGCACCGGCGGTAGGGAGCGAAGGCACGCTCACGCTGCTGGACGATGTGGGCTCGGTCAAGGGCGAGATCACCCGCGGCAGCGTGACCGACGATGCCCGCCCGACCTTCAAGGGCATGGGTGCCGGCGCCGACGTGGCCAAGG
>Ga0209023_10003903_pt1 | contig 17418 bp, 10 predicted proteins | sample LakOneMetagenome_FD_187468 | JGI IMG/M metagenome (GOLD analysis project Ga0209023, IMG submission 187468) | Freshwater and sediment microbial communities from Lake Erie, Canada (SPAdes) (version 2) | ecosystem: Environmental > Aquatic > Freshwater > Lentic | place: Lake Erie, Canada... | reverse complement strand
GACCGGCGACTCGGGGTACGCGGGTGTCCCAATGACCGAGCATCACAACACGGTCGTTTTCGACGGCAAAGGCCAAAACCGCGAAGGCGACGGCCATGATGTATGGGTGGGCGTTCCCTACGAACAGCTAAACAAGATCCGTCTGACCAGCGTCAGACTCGATACAAAGTCCGCGACCATAACCGCTGATCTCGCCCCGGCTTACGAGCCGGACAGAGGGGTGAAAAGATTCATCCGAACATTCTCGTTCTCCGCTCCGGGCACCTTTACGGTTGCTGACGATATCGAGACCGCAAAAGAACAGACGATCACGTCTTATCTGCACGCCGATAAGGAAATAACGAGATCGACGGACAATAGCTTCGTCTTCGCACCAAACGGGACGAGTCTGATCGTCGATCTGCTTGCTCCTAAAGGACTTGAGACGAAAATAGAAAAGAATATTCTCACCGCTCCGGGGAAACCCGGCCAGGTCGACAAGGGCGAACGCGAGGAACGCGGCGTTCGGCTGGCGATCTCGACAGAAAGTAAGGTAAAACAAGCTAAATTTAGGTTTCGGTTACGGATTCAACCTTGAAACTGATCGAGGCAATGTGATTAATTTGCAAAGCTCTCGGCCCGGCAAACGACATTGCCGATCTAATTTTCAAACGAGGTCATATTCTTGCGAATTTAATGGGCAATATTTGATGTTTTCGAGGATCCGGTCGCAATGTTCGCGGGATCTTTTTGAAGATGATCAACAGATCGTCGTTGAATGACCGTGACTGCGTGAAATTTTTACGTCGAGACAATATTCGCGTCTGTAAAACCCGAATTGATCACTGAAAGTCAGACGTTATTTTGTCTTAAATTACAAATTTATTGTCTGCACCGATAGTTTTGAAGATATTTTGATCAATGCGATAGCTGATTCGACTGACACAGTGATCTTTTGACAAGACGAAGCCGAGTGCTCACAAAAAAAGAAGATATTGTTTTCGAACGAAAGCGTTTTGATCACAGAAAAAGTGATCACTTTGACTCAAGAAATGATTTCTTCAGCTAATTTCACGACGATCTGTGACGAAATTATAGGCCCGAACATAACATTACCCATCAGCCATTTAATGTCTTGATGTTCGTTTAAGATACTGCACACCTATAGTTTAACGATCTCCGACCCGGCTAGCAGAAATGCACCGGCACCGTACACCTCCCAACTGTCGGCGGTAAAATTGCGTCTCGGGTCGGCACCGATCGGTTGGGTCCAGCCGACCATTCCGTCGGCATGAACAAGTTCGTTGAGAGCGATCCAGGCTTTTTCGATCGCAGGTGTAAAGCGTTTTCGGTCAAGTATCTTATTGTTGACCCCCCACGCCATCGCGTACGTGTGAAATCCCGAACCGCTCGCTTCGCCACCGGGATATGATGCCGGATCGAGTAAACTCGAACGCCACAGGCCGTCCGGTTGCTGCAGTGTGAGCAGGCGTTCCATTATTTCTTTGTATTGCGTAAGGTAAAACTCTCGTTTCGGATGGTTTTTTGGCAATTCCTTCAGTAAACGAACTAGCCCGCCTGCGACCCAGCCGTTGCCGCGGCTCCAGAATACCTTTTTGCCATTCGCCTCAAGCTTGCCTTCGCCTTTTTCGTTGATCAGATACGAGGCATCGCGAGCGTAGAGATGTTCGTCTTTGTTATAGAGTCGGTCGTAAGTTTCCTGGAAAAGACGGTCGTTGAGCTCTAGGTACGAGCGATCGCCCGTCGTTTTCGCTAGCTTGGCGAGCGTCGGCGGCGCCATAAAAAGGGCGTCGCACCACCACCAGGTTATGCCGTTCTTTTTGACCTGGTCGCCGGTTTCCTTTTTCAGACGCTCAGCGACATCGATCGTTGGTTGGAGCATTTTTTTGTCCCTTTTAATTTGGTAGAGATCGATGTATGTCTGATCTATGGCGATGTCGTCGGCGTGGTCGAAACGCGCTCCGGGTTTCCAACCGTTTTTCTCACCCATTTCGAGCATGGCGTTCATCAGTTCAGGCGATCTTGTCGTCTCGTAGGCCGCGAAAACGCCGGCGTAGAAAGCTCCGTTGGTCCAATCCCATAGATCATGTTTTGGATTGGCGAGCTGCCATTTCGCGACCAACAGCATTTTCGATTCTATATATTTTCGTTTGAAAACGTCGGCCGACTGGGCGAACGAAGTGCCCGCGAACACGAGTATGAACAGTATTGCGATCGATCTGAATCTCATAATCTTATTTGAGGGTAAATGTATGCGAAAGACCGCCGACAATAATGGTAAATTCGCCCGGCTCGGCGACTGGTTTGTTGTCGAGGTTGATGAATTGCAAGTCTTCGTGGCGGAGCGTGACCTTCACCGTCTTGGTTTCGCCGGGCTCGAGCGACACCTTTTCAAAACGTTTGACGCGTTTTCCGGCGGGCGTTATCGACGCGACCTCGTCTCGAAGGTAAAGTATAGCGGTCTCTTTTCCTGCCCGTTTGCCCGTGTTCTTAATCCGAAATGTCGCGGTGATCGTATCATTAGCTCCTATCGATCTGGCTGACAATTTCAGATCGCTGTATTCGAAAGTCGTATAACTCAGTCCATGGCCGAATTCCCATTGCGATGAAAACATCGCCCCGGCGTCGATCTTGCCAAAAGTTTGTGCGTCGTACGTCGGGAAATATCCCGGCGTTCGCGGGTATGTGATCGGCAATTTGCCGCCGGGATTGTAATCGCCAAATATTACGTCTGCGATGGCACGTCCGCCCTCGTTTCCGGGATTGTATGCCATCAAAACCGCATCAACGCGGTCAGCTATTCGGCTGATGACACGCGGGCGGCCTTCCGCCAGGACGAGAACGACATGTTTGCCGGTGGCGATCATGGCTTCGGCAAGCCTAATCTGGGTTTCTGGCAAAGTGAGATCGTCGATGTTGCCGGGGTGCTCGGTGTATGACCCTTCACCGAGACAAAGGACGACTGTGTCAACCGCTTTTGCCGCTGCGACTGCCGCCGGGATGTCGACCTCCTCGTCAATGTTGGTCGGGTTGTTGTTTGATTTGGTGCCAGCCTTGCGGACGATGCGTGTGCCCGGAACGTAGGTGACATTTCCGCCGAGTTTTTCTTTGATCGCGGCCTGGATCGTCGGTTTATCGGTTGGATAGAGCGACGGTTCGGAGCCTTGCCAGACATACGTCCAGCCATTATTTAACGAGATCAGCGAATCTGCGGTCGGACCCGTGACGAGGATCTTTTTGTCCTTAACGAGCGGTAGAATATTGTTCTTGTTTTGCAGCAGCGTGATCGATTCGCGAGCGGCCTGAAGTGCAGTGTCCGCGTATTCAGCTTTGCCGAAATTCGCACGCAGCGACGGATCGGGCATGGCGTTGTCGAACAGGCCGAGTTCGAATTTTACTCGCAGAATACGGCGAACTGCGTCATCGATCCTCGACATCGGCACCTTTTTCTCTTTGACAAGCTCGATAAGGTTGTCGCTAAAACTATAACTGAGCGGAACCATGCTCATGTCGATGCCCGCCATGACCGAGAGACGAGTCGCTTCTTTTTCGTCAGCCGCGACATGCCACTGGGTGACGAGCTTTTTGATGTCTTCCCAATCGGTGACGATAAAGCCGTCGAAGCCAAGTTCGCCTTTAAGGACGTCCGTTAATAGGTGTTTATTGATGTGTCCGGGAACACCGTTGATCTCGGCCGAATTGACCATTACCGTTCTCGCACCTGCTTTTACGGCGGCCGCGAAGGGCGGTAGGAAATTTTCCCGAAGCGCGTATTCAGGAATGTAAGAGGGCGTGCGGTCGCGGCCATTGAGCGGGAAACTGTAGCCGACGTAATGTTTGAGGCTCGCGGCGACGTGTTTGCCGCTACTGACATCGTCACCCTCGAGGCCGCGAACGAAGGCAGTTCCCATCACGGTCGCGAGATAGGGATCTTCGCCAAATGTTTCCCACAAACGCGGCCACATCGCGTTGCGTCCGACATCGAGAACGGGCGAAAAGCTCCAAGTGATCCCCGCGGCCCGTGTTTCCATTGCGGCGATCTCAGCCGCGTGCTGCATTAATTGTGGATTCCATGTCGCGGCCATACCGAGTTCCTGTGGAAACAGCGTTGAGCCTTGAACGTAGTTTGCGCCATGGATCGAATCGATGCCGTAGATCACCGGGATCTTGAGACGCGTCTTTTGGGCGGCGGTTTGGATCGGGCCGATAATGCGACGCCAGTGGTCGAGGCTAAGAGCCTGGTTTGTGACGTTCAGGATAGAGCCAACGCCGTATTTGTTGACGGCTTTCTCCAGTTTTGCATTGTCGATCTCGACTTCCTGATCTTTGCCCGTGGTGACCATGTCGATCGTGAGCTGCGTCATCTGGCCGACCTTTTCTTCGAGCGTCATTTGCTTGATGAGAGCTTCGATCTTGGCGTCGTTCTTGTGTTTTGATTGCGTGCGACGGACGGCTTTTTGAAAATAGTCATCGCTGCCGCCCGCATTCTGTGCGAATGCGGGTGAAAGCAGCGTCATGATCTGCAACATAAGCAGAGCAAATGCAGCTAGCGATTTTTTCATGCAGTTTTACCTAAGCTGGCAGATATCCAAAACGTTCATGTCGGTGTAATCAAGATTTTCGCCGCCCATCGCCCAGATGAACGCGTAATTTGTCGTTCCGACACCCATGTGGATCGACCACGGCGGCGAAACGACCGAACTGTTGCCTTCCATCACGATGTGACGCATATTGTCTGGCTCGCCCATGAAATGCATGATCCGTTGTCCGTCTTTGAGGTCGAAATAGAAATAGACCTCTGAGCGGCGGTCGTGCAAGTGCGGCGGGCAGGTGTTCCATACGCTGCCGCGCTTCATTACGGTTAGACCGAGCAATAACTGCGACGAAGGGCAAACTGCAGGTACGACGTATTGATAAACGGTGCGCTCGTTAGCTGTCTCGGTCGAACCGAGTTCGAGAGGGACGGCCTGATCGATGGAAATATGTTTGACCGCAAACCGTGCGTGAGCTGGTGTCGAAGCGAGATAAAACCGGGTAGGATTACTAGCCTCAACCGATTCGAAAGTGACCGATTCGCTGCCCATCGGTATGTAAAGGCAGTCTTTTGGGGCTAGATCGTAGGTTTCGCCGTCAACGGTGATCTTGCCGGCCGACGTGCCGACGTTTACCGCTCCCATTTCGCGTCGTTCGAGATACGGGCGGCCTTTCGCGGACGCGGGAACCTCTTGCAGCGGAAGCGAGACAGGCGAATCAATCGGAGCGGCACCGCCGATGACGAAGCGTTCGTAATGAAGATAATTGAGACGAACTTCGCCGTCGGCGAAGAGGTTGTTGAGCAGATATTTGCCTCTCAGATCCTCGTTCGAGGTTCCCGCCATTGATGCAGGGTCGGTTGCGTAATAGGTTTTTTGGTACATATTTGTTTTTATTTCAAGCGATCTAAGTCTTTGTAAGACCGATATTTATAGTAAAATCAAACTAATGGACATCGCGGACGACATCTTGAATTCTGTGACTGGAATCGGTTCGCCGGATTCCGATCTGTCCAGTGAAGATCTGAGCCGGATTGTCGGGTCGGCGATCGAGCCGGTTGCTGCTGCGTCTCGCGTTCTCGTTATCATTCCCGACAAGACCCGTGACGACAATACACATATTCTTTTTCCCGCCGCGGCGAGCGTCTTAGCCGAAAAAGGCTTCGCGAAGATCGACGTTCTCGTCGCTCAGGGAACGCATTCGCCGATGTCGCTGAGCGAGAAACTCGCAAAGATCGGAGCCGATAATGACTCGATCTCAAACCTCGGCGACATTTACGACCACCGTTGGAACGATCCGGAACATCTTGTCAAGATCGGTGAACTTTCGGCCGCCGATGTCAGCGGCATCACCGGCGGGCTTTTTACTGAATCAATACCCTTACTCGTCAATCGTCTGGTTGCCGACGGCGGTTACGACGTCATAATTGTTTTCGGTGCGACGATGCCGCATGAGGTCGCCGGATTTGCCGGCGGCTCGAAATATTTTTTTCCCGGCGTCGCCGGGGCCGAACTGACGCACAAGACCCACTGGCTCGCGGCTTTGGCTTCGGTCGAGAACATCATCGGGCGAATAGAAACACCAACTCGTCATCTGATCGAAGCGGCCGCCGATCATATCACCACCAACGTTGTTTCATTCACATCCGTGGTTTCGCGAACCGATGAGGATCGACTGCGAACTCACGCGTTGTTCGCCGGAGACGCCAGGCTCGCACTTCGACGTGCTGCCGAGGTGAGCCGTCACGTTCATATCAAATACACGGGCCGTAAATATCGCCGCGTTGTCGCCCTGCTTGACGAGCATTACGAAGACCTATGGGTCGGCGGCAAGGCTAGTTACAGGCTCGGCGGTGTGATCGAGGACGGCGGCGAACTGATCATCTATGCACCCAAGCTCAGATCTATCTCCGAAACGCACGGCGCTGACATCGAGCGTTTTGGCGGTTACGCACCGCTCGAAAAAGTCAAAGAACTGGTAAATGCATCTCAAGAATTACAAGCAAATCTCTGCGTTGCCGCCCATTTGTCGCAGGTCGCGTATGCGTGCCGTACGGATGAAACCGGAAATCTGGAATCGCGTTACCGGATTTCGCTTGCGTCGCAGGTTGATGCTGAGACTTGCGAACGTGTCAATCTCGCCTTTATGGATGTAAATTCCTTTCAGCTTTCTGACTATCAAAACGATCCCGACACTCTGATAGTTAACCGAGCCGGCCGCGATCTTTATCTTGTCGAGCCCAACGAGAACTAACGGTCAATAGCCAACTGCGTTTACCTTGTCGTCATCAGCTGGTTTAGGAACCGTCGACATCATCTTCTTAAACTTATCATCCTGAAATTTGCCCGCCGCGATCCTCATTGTCGAATAAAGTCTTTCGGGTTCAAACGCCTCGATCTGCTCGTATTTCCATTTTTTCTCATCGCCCACAAATGGGTATAAGAACTCGATCGCCTTTCGGATACTCCGGCCATCGGTGGTTTGGAAACTCCAAAGATCGACTCCGGCGGCATCGCCCAACTTTGCAAGTTGAGCCAAACCGTCGAGGTTCATCGTGCTGTAGCTCCAGGATTTAGTTCGGGCGAGTTCGAGCGGCTGCTTGCCGTCTGGCTCGATCTGCTGTGCGATACGATTTTGCTTGGCGGATTCCAAAGTCTTTCGCGCGAGATCGATCTTGCCGATGAACAGGGCAAATGACGTGATCTGCACATCGTACCAAGTTCCGTGATTATTTTTGGCGTTTGCCTCGTCCTTTCCGTGTTTGCTTGTGGTTATCCACTCATAGTATTTCGTGAACCAAGTCTCCAGTCCGGCTTGATCGGCCTTGGTCCAAGATTTTGAGCCATTGAGCAATCCGATCGCATCGACGACGCGTGTTAGAGACCTTGATTCGAGAATGCCGGTGCCGCGTCCGTCATTTTGGCCCGGGACGGCCTGAGCAAATTCGAGATTTGGGTTCATCAGAGTTTTCGGTTCCAGAAACCAAACACGCAACATCTCGGCGGCCTTGGCGGAGTATTCTTCTTTGCCCGTAAAATAGTAGGCGATCGCAAGCCGCTCGACGGATTTTGCTAATTCGTCCATCAGGTCATGGTCGGGGAAATTTTTGATCTCCGGATTTCGCTCGCCGTCTTTGCGGATGTACGGCAGTCCGTCTTTCGTATTCGGATTTTTCCAAAAATACGGAGCCTGACTCATGTAATCATGTTTATCTCCGCTCGGCGGCAAAGCGTTTTTCGCGGTGACAGTGGGATTCCCGGTCTTTAGTGTTTTCTGAGCGTCGCGTTCCATCTTGGCTAGCGCCAATCTCAACAATGGATCGACATTTTTCGCGTCGGCAAGCTTTGCCTTCTGCGATTGTAGAAACTTAGCGTCCATCAAAAAGACCCTGGGCAAATCGGACTGTGCGTAGGTTAGCTGTTGAGTGGCCCCAAAAACGGCCAGACTAAATAATATTGCGACAAAATTTTTGTACTGCATTGTCTTTTGTATTATTGCGTTCGCTTATCGAAAAACGGCTATTTGGTCAGAAAATCTTCGCGGATCGGCGAAAAGATATCGATGAGGATGACCTCCTCGTCAAGCATCGTCGCGCCATGCCAGTGGTTTGGTGGAAAATGAAGGACATCACCGGCGGACACAACGCAGGTTCGATCGCCCAAAATAAAATTTACCTTTCCCTGGACTACCAAAGTCATCTGTTCGTGTGGGTGACTATGCGCCGGCGTGACGATAAACGGAGCAAATCGCAGTCGGCAGATCATAATGTTCTCGCCGACGACCAATTGCCGTTCGATACCTTCTTCAAGTTTTTCGACCGGAACTTTGGTCCAATCCGTTACCAATGCGCTTATTTTTGATGCTTCACCGATCATAACTTTTCGTTTGCTAACCAATTCTATTTATTTACTTCGAGATCCATCTGCCAGGTTAATTTCTTGTCCTTTGTGAGCTGCAAATTCTCCGCCGAATAGATCAAATGAAGCGGAATTGCTCCCAGAACACCTTTACTTAGTTTACTGTCGCCCGTGGCCTCAAGCGAAGTTTCAAACGGCCAGTCGGCGATCGCCGTTACTTTTATTGTGCCCTCGCGGCCGCGAAAAACGTCGGTTCGCGTACCGCCGGACATTTCGATCCGAGATTTGTCCGCGGTCGTCGGCAGCGCAACCCACCAGCGTTTGATCTTTAGATCTTTGTTCGCTATCAGCGTTTCGATCCGGGATAATTTGTTGCCGATAATCCGCCAGGTTACCTCGCTGGTTATCCCGATCTCAAATCTTTCGCCCGTTTTGCTACCGATCTGACCCCATTTTTTCCAGACTACGCGAAGTGACTGTCCGTCCTTCGACGGTTCGATCGATGACGAACCCTCACACGCCGCGTAGGTTTTCCCGTCTTCCAGTTCGATAAACGGCACGAGCGACGGATAGACGACTTCCACCGGATTTGCAAAACCAGCTAGGCCAAATGGTGCGGCCAAATAGTCCGACATTCCGGGCTTTGTCCCAACTGTAATGGGCAACGCAAAACTCAAGTTCCCCTGTCTTACGAGCCAGACACCCTCGGGCCGATCTGCCGATTGGCTGAAAAATTCAAAGCGCGCAACATTGCCGAGTTTCGGGTGAGCGGGAATCTCAGTGACCTTTTCGCGTTCGAGAGTCTTCATGAAACTGTCGTGAGCGACAATGATCTTTGCAAAACTCGTCGCGATCTGCTGAAATTCCCTTTGGACACTGATGTAGGCGTAGTTTCCGCGACCGTAGGCGAATAGATCAAAGGTGTGGCGATCATCAATATAGCCGCTGCGGAGCCATCGCCACGCGAGATTATAGGCGCTCGCAATGTCCTTGATCGGTGCGGGACGAAACTCTGGATTTTCGCCGAGAAAAGCGGCTATTTCAAGAGTGTCGAGATAGCTCACCAGCCCTTGGCTTCGACCCCAATTGTAACCATACCCTTTGTCTGATACCACATCCCACCAAAGTTTCATCTGGGCCCTTAGTGACGGTCCTAATTTTTCGAGAATGTCGTTTCGGCCGACGACCTCAGCGGCTTTCCAACAGAAACGGGCGTATTCATTGGAATAGCGGTCATACCGCCCGTTAGGCATATCGTCATCCGAGTACATTGCTCCGCTAGTAAATTGGATCGCTGCCCGTTCGATCAGAGAATCGAGAAATGCACGATCCTTCATCACTCCGAATTCATATGCATACGATGCGATACGGGCGGCAACACCCAGATAATTTTCCGGTAGATTTATTACTTCCCGTTTTTGGGGGTCGTAGATCCGCGTTGCATCGAGAAGCGACGCCCACTCTTTCCGCTCGGCATCGTTCATGCTCTGCCAAACGGCGTTTTTGCTCAGATCCGCACCAAAATGCCGCAACGCCTGTGCCGCATAGAGCTGGGAAAAAGCCTTTCCGCCTTTTCGTGCTTCGTACAGGCCCATTTCTGCGATCGAACGGGCCGTGTCTTTTCCTGCGATAATCTGACTGCCGCCGATCTCACTCTGAGCAGCGACGACACGCATGAAACTTCCCCACGTGTACTCGCCCGTCGTGATCGAACCGTTTACCTTGTCAGGCGGCGGATTGAGCGATTTAATATCGCCAAAATGAACTGCTACCTCCTTTGCCAAAAAATCCCTGACCTCGGACTTGAGTGTGGCGGTCGAAAAAGGAGCTTTTACAGGATCGGTTTGAGCCAAGATCTGAATAGGCGAAAAAAACATCTGCACGCCCAAAAAGGCCAGTATATGCAGACAAATAGATCCTTTGCGTTTGGATATGTTCATTGCTCGAGCAAAAACGAAAATAGAGTTCGAAAGACTAGGACTAAGCGCAGACGAACTCTATTTTTTCTTCAAATCGTCTCGTGGCTGGATAGTTCGCATATCCGGCCCCGAGAAAGTTAGAACGTGAAACGGAAACCAAACTGAAGCCTCCGCATCGCACTTGCAGTTGTGATCGTGCCAAACGTGGTCGATATCGTACCCGCGGCCGGGACCGACGCATTGGGCTGATCAAGGTTAACGTTATTCAGTACATTTGTTCCCTCTGCCCTAAGACGCAGCCTGAAACGTTCGCCAAAACGGAAATCTCTCGACAGTGCCAAATCAAGCGATTTGAATCCGGGACCGGTCAAGAAGTTACGCGGCGAATTGCCCTCGGTCGCGATTCCGGTTACAGCGAGATTTCGTGCAAATGCCGCCGTGTTGAACCACTGTTGAGGTGTCGGGTTCGCAAGAAACGGGTCGCCGATCAGTTGTGCGCGGTCATTGGTAGAACCATCGAGGTTCGCATCTACGTTGCCATTAGTGACTGTAAATGGCCGGCCGCTTCGAATCTTGAGGATCGGTGAAATACTCCAACCGTTCAGGATCGCGTCAACGATCTTGTTTCCGCCTTTGTAGAGATCGGGCTGGAAATTCATGCTCATGTTGAACACATGCCGCTGATCTGTGTCAGCTCGCCCACTTTCCAGATCAAGCCGACTGTAGTTTTGGGCCAGGCCTTGAGTAGTGTTGTTATGCAGCTCGACGCTGCTTAGTGTTTTGCTCAGAGTGTAAAATGCGTTAACGGATACAAGTTTGTTTACGCGATAGGTCGTTGTGAGCTGAAGGCCATTGTACGACGCCGTCTGATCGGATTGTAAAAGCGTTACCGCTCCAAATAATGGATTCGGACGACGCGATAGAACGTTTGCACCGGCTGTCGTTGCCGTCGGTGTCAGGACGGGATAATTAATATCGCGGCCAAACGGGAGTTGGCTGCTCTTCGTACCTACCCAGGCTGCGCCGATCGCCAGATCTTTTGTAACCTGACGCTGGATCGATATATTTCCCTGCATCGTTAAAGGCCATTTAAAATCGGTCGCGACAGCAAAGAGGCCACCGCCCGTCGTAAATGCTCCGGTGTATGGGAACGGATTTCCGCCGACGAAAGCAGTGTACGGATTGCTCAGCGATGCTCCGAGCGGGAGAAGTGTTACCGAGTCCGCACGTCTATTTGTGTTAGAAAATGTCAGACGGGTCGCGAATGGCTGGAAGTTTGTCATCGTGTTCCATTCATTTCCCGAGATACTGCCATAAAATACACCCATGCCGACACGGATCGATGTTTTTCCGTCACCCGCCGGATCCCAAGCGACACCGAATCGTGGTGATATATGGCTGTAATCTGTCGGAATACCACCACGTTCAACACCAGCATCACCATAAAACAATGCTCCGATCGGAGCCGCAGGATTTACCACAGACTTTTGTCCGGGGACATAATTGACCACGCGGTTTTGCGGATCGGTTGGCGGTGTCTGGACATCCCATCTAAGGCCGAGGTTAAGTGATACACGAGGGTGAATTCGAAAATCATCCTGGACAAAACCTGCCACGTACCAACTATTCGTAAATGCTGTAACCGGCGCATCTTGGGTAACATTGCTCGGGATACCGATCAGAAAATCAGCGAATGCATTACCGGTCGATGTGTTATTGAAAGTAAAAACGCCGTAGTTATTGAGCAGCGTCTGCTGGACATCCTTATTCAGCGAAACCTCGCCCCCCAATTTGAGCGAATGGCGACCGCTGTTCCAACTGAAAACGTCGCGGATAGAGTACAGATCAGTTCCGGCTTTCGGGCCGCCGATGGCATTGGTAAGCGTGAAGTAGCCCGAGACAGTGATCTGCGGCAACGAAGGATCGCCTTGCCCGGTAAACGACGAGCCCAGATCTCTAAGTGAGGTCGCGGGAAGGTTCAAGCGTCCGCCAAAATTTCGGCTGTATGTCGCCCAGATCTGATTGATCTTGTTCGGACTGAGAACCCAAACGTCACTGAGGTTGACGTTGTGCTGGCGCCATTTGAATTGCTGCGTTGCCCACGGCAGATTGCCGCTTCCCGGAAATACGGTGGTGTCACCAGCAGTTGTAAAATACGTGGCTGTCAGGCGATGCGGCGTGTTGATCTGATGGTCGACCTTGATCAAATATTCGTCGGTATTGTACGGGTTCGGAACATTCCCCTGCCAGCGGTTGTTTGGCAGATTTGCCATTGGAATATAGTCCGTGAGGATCTTTGCCGCTACACGGTCTATGCGGTTTGCGCAAATTACGCCCTGCACTCCCAGGCAGGAAAACGTTGTTGCCGTGGCCAGCGTGGTTCCAGTCGCCGGGTCTTTGGGAAGCGTTCCGGATGCAGTAAAGTTGCCGGCCCGCTCAAGAGCGGTCGGTACGATCGCGTTGTTAAGGAACGTACTTGTATTCTGCCGAAGCCCGGAGTAGGAAAAGAAGAAAAACGTCTTGTCCTTATGGATAGGGCCGCCGATCGTGCCGCCAAATTGATTGCGGCGGAAGGGTGCTCTCGCAAGCTGCGATCCCCACTCATTTGAATTGAATTTGGTGTTTCGTACAAACTCATACAACGAACCGTTAAACTTATTGGTGCCCGATTTGGTCAGAACGTTGATTACACCGCTGGCGAATCGGCCATATTCGGCATTGTAGCCGTTAGTTTGAACTCTGAATTCCTGAATGGCATCCGGACTCGGCAGGATGTTTCCCGTGTTGCGGAGGTTCGTCATGTTGGTGCCGCCGTCAAGATAGTAGTTGACCGAACCGGTACCGCCGTCAGTTCCACCGTTGATCAGCGTTCGTTGTTCAGGAAATCCGAGACTAAGATTGCTCGTTGCGGCAGAAGCCGTTGCGACGCCATTGTTGTTGGATTGCACGCCCGGCGTCAGATCCAGTAGCGAGTAAACGTTGCGTTCGACCAGCGGGAGGTTGGCGATCTCGGTTGACTGGATCGTTCGGCCAAGTTCGGAGGTGCTTGTATTTACCTCAGGGGGGGCCGTAGTAATGGTAACCTCTTCGCTCACCGCTCCAACTTCGAGAGTGACATCTACCTTCGAGGTGTCACCAATATTGAGCACGATACCGCTGCGGTTCGCTTTTTTAAAGCCGGATGTTGCCTTCACCTCAATTACATAATTGCCCACCGGGAGAAATTCAAGCCTGTAATTGCCATCCTCACCGGACACGACCGTACGGGTCAATCCAGTGTCGACATTGCGTGCCGTGACACTTGCAGCAGGCACCTGAGCACCGCCGGGATCTGAGATCGTGCCGATAATCGTAGCAGTCGTAACCTGCGCGATGGCTGCCAAGGGTAAGGCGAGCAGGACCGCAAGGACGGTAAACCCCATAACGCATATTAGGGTCTCAAGACCATTTGAATTTCGCTTTTCCATTTTTAGAATTCCTCCAAGGTTTATGCCGTTTGTTTTCCGGCCGAAAAATTTAAATCGTTTATTTACCTTTCTGTATAGCTCACGCGACTTTCGGTGCAGCGAAGGCCGGTGCGGTGACAAGAGCGACCGCTCCGCGCAAACGCGGGTGTTCTACCGCGGGGACGATCCGTATTGGCGTATTGCCGAGATCTTTTGTCAGAGTCCTTTCCCTGACAGCCTCACGAACCTGAGGTTCGATTAAGTCCCAGCCCTCCGTGATCTCGCCGCCAATGTAGACGAACGACGGGTCGATCGCATTGATGACCGACGCCAGTCCGAGCCCGAGATATCGTGCCGTCGATTGCAGTGCCGTTAGGGCCTTGCTGTCACCGCCTCTGGCTCGCGTTATGAGATCCTCGATCGTAAATTCGATCGTTTCGATTGGCTCCGGCTGTTTACGGTTAATATTTCGTCCAAAGTAACGCGACAAGGTGGCGAGGTTGGAGACGTATGCTTCCCAGCAACCATGTGCACCGCACGAACATTGCGGCCCGTCGATACTGAGCGGCACGTGTCCGAATTCACCGGCCGTATTGTGTTTCCCGCGCATCAACTCGCCATTGATCACAACGCCGACACCAACGCCATCCGAAACGCTAACGAATACGCTGTCATTTTGGCCGTGTACGTCCTCGCGGGTCGACCAGATCTGTGACAATGCACAGGCCCGGCCAGAATTTTCGAGATGGATCTCCGTGCCTTCAAACTCCTTTTCAAGCATTTCGACCAAATTGACGTAATTCCAACCGAGCTTCGGTGCGTTGATGACCGTACCCGTTTTGCGATCGACCATACCGGGGATAACGATCCCGATACCGTCGCAAGACGAAAGTCCGCCTTCCCCGCGCAACGCCTTTCTCGCTTGCCAGCCAAGCGAAGCGACAAACTCGACCGGGTCAAACTTCGTTGGAAAACTTACAATATCGCCAATCTGCTTGCCTATAGAATCAGTTACCATCAGGAACGTTCTAGACGCTCTCACGTCGAGGGCGATCGCCACGCCTTTGTCCGAATTTATGTACAGGAAGGTCGGCTTGCGGCCACGAACTCTCAGGCTTCCTTGTGCACCTTCGCGCACGAGCTTTTCATCGAGTAGCTCATTTACGAGCAGCGTGATATTAGCCCGGTTCGTATCCATCAAGCGGGCCAGATCAGCACGAGATAAAGGTTGGTGTGTTCGGATGAGCGTCAGGACGATCTGGCGATTTATCTCACGCGAGGTGCCGCGCGTAGCCATCGTAAAATCTTTGGGGTTTATTCGTCTCATCCTTTGTCTAAATTGGTTTGACCAATTTACTTGTCACGGTTTTTGTTAAATAGTCAAACAAAATAGGCTCTCGGCTGTCGAAACTAGCTCAAAAAACGCTCGACAGAACGAATTTACGCAGAATCACATTACAATTCTGGTTTGGGCAATTTTGTTACAGGCAATTTGTTAAAACTGTTAACATAATACATATAAAAAAACTCACGTCAAGTATTTTCTCGTTGTCACGGCAATTTTTTCCTACATTCTGGTGAACTGCTATTAGAAAACGGAAATTATGTGATCGTTTTCGCCCGTGTTGAATACGGAATAATAGTGGCGGTTGCCAAGCTATACTGGCAGAATGGAGAATAGATAGCACAATGATCGATCTCGACAAGGAAACTTGCAGTAATTTTGAATTATCCTCGAAAAGCGAATGGCTCGAAACCAATGGTATCGGCGGCTACGCGTCGTCCACGGTTTCGGGTGCAAACAGTCGGCGGTACCACGGTTTGCTGGTCGCCGCGACTCGTCTGCCGCTGGGCCGTGCCGTTTTGTTGTCAAAATTTGAGGAAACTTTGGTCATCGATGGCGAGAGATTTGAGCTTTCCTGCAATCAATATCCGAGCAGTGTTCATCCTGACGGCTATAGATATCTGACCGATTTCCGGCTCGATCCTTTTCCGGTTTGGACATTCGAAGTAAAGGACATTGTGATCGAAAAGACTGTGTTTATGGTCTATGGTGAGAATTCGACCGTTTGCGAGTGGAAGGTCAGGCACAATTCTGAAATTTCAGAAGATACTGAAAGTAGGCAGCATAAAATAGAACTCGAACTAAAACCGCTCATCGCATTTCGCGACCATCATCATTTGCGCCATGGCCACGACGGATTTGATGAGAGCTTTGTCGTGGAAAATGGATCGGTCTCCGTGAGTCCGATCGCGGACCTACCGCGGCTATATTTATCTAATAATGCGGTTGATGTTGCGGCGCAAGGATTTTGGTACGAGGATCTTGAATATGCGATCGAGCAGGAACGTGGATTTGATTTTCGCGAGGACCTTTTCCAGCCGTTTAGCCTAAAATTTGACTTGGCGAATCCCGCCACCGTGATCGGTTCGACCGAATTACGCGGTGCCGATGAAGCGGCGTCATTGAAGCTTGCCGAGATGAAACGCCGGGCGGGACTTGTTGTAAAGGCAGGAGCGAAGGACGACTTTACGCGTCAACTCGTACTGGCGGCGGATCAATTTATTGTGAATCGCGGTGCTGGAAAGACGGTTATCGCGGGTTATCACTGGTTCTCGGACTGGGGCCGTGACACGATGATCGCTTTGCCGGGACTGACGCTCGCGACCGGTCGGCCTGAGATCGCGAAGAGCATTTTAACCGAATTTTCAGAGTATATTTCCGAGGGAATGCTACCAAACCGCTTTCCGGACGCGGGTGAAACGCCTGAATACAATACGGTTGACGCCACACTTTGGTTTTTCGAAGCGATCCGGGCGTATGCTGAAAAAACTGCAGACTACGATTTCGTCCGGGAAACTCTCTACGACAAACTAGCCGATATCATCGATTGGCACCTTCGAGGGACGCGATATCAGATACATGTCGATACGGATGGATTGCTTTATTCCGGCGAACCGGGAACGCAGCTTACATGGATGGATGCCAAGATCGGTGATTGGGTCGTCACGCCGCGGACCGGAAAGGCGGTGGAAATACAGGCTTTGTGGTACAACGCCTTATGCATAATGGCTGATCTTGCGTCGCGTTTCGGCAAAAAGGACCAAAAAAAGAAATACACCGAGATGTCCGCGATGGCAAAGGACAGTTTTAACGGGCAGTTTTGGAATGAGAAAGCTGGGTGCCTGTTCGATGTGATCAATGGCGATGAGTGCGATGAGTCCGTTCGTCCGAATCAGATATTCGCGGTCAGTTTGCCGTATTCTATGGTCGATTCGGGCCGGGCACGAAAGATCGTCGACAGGGTCGAGACGGAATTGCTGACGCCGGTCGGCTTGCGTTCACTCTCGCCCCAAGATCCGCGATATGTGCCCATTTATATCGGTTCGCCGGTGGATCGCGATGCGGGATATCACCAGGGAACGGTGTGGGGCTGGTTGATCGGGCCGTTTGTTGATGCCTATCGGAAAGTACACTCAAAAGACGCGGTGGCCGATGCACGGATCGATCAGATACTTGAAGGATTTAGAAACCATATTTCCGAAGCAATGGTCGGCCAGATCTCGGAGATCTTCGACGGCGAACCGCCACATTTGCCACGCGGCTGTGCCGCACAGGCGTGGAGCGTGGCGGAGGTGCTTCGGGTCCTACGTTGAGTTTAG
>Ga0209023_10003901_pt1 | contig 17429 bp, 17 predicted proteins | sample LakOneMetagenome_FD_187468 | JGI IMG/M metagenome (GOLD analysis project Ga0209023, IMG submission 187468) | Freshwater and sediment microbial communities from Lake Erie, Canada (SPAdes) (version 2) | ecosystem: Environmental > Aquatic > Freshwater > Lentic | place: Lake Erie, Canada... | reverse complement strand
ACACGCGTTTGTCGAACACCAGAATGAGCTTTCGCGCCTGATTGCGGAAATGCGTGTGAGGCAGCACGCCGCGTTGTGCCGCCGAGATCATGAAGGCGACGCGGAACATAGCTCCGATCAGTCTGGCGCGATCGAGCATCGCGGGCGGGATCAGCGCTCGGACGACTTCGGGCGCTTCGTTTTCGGCATTCAGTCCCGCATAGCGATAGTAAATCGCCAATGCCAGAAACGCCCTGCCCTCATGCGTCACCGCACCGAAATTGCCGTTGGTAATGAGATTCAATGTCTGCTCGCCGCGATAGTCCGGATGTGCGCGCCATCCCGCGTCGGACAACCAGCACGCCACATGACGCAGGCGCTTCTCATCGTCGGTTTCGCGCAACCCCGCGACACGGAACAGCTTGTCGGTCCATGCGATCAGGTCTTCGGCGTGACGCGGTGAGCGCGAGCGAATTTCATTCAGTGTCTGCGCCGTGGCGATCAGCCCGTCCTTGTGCTGCTCCTTTTCAGGCAGCATTTCGTAGAGCAGACCTTCGCGGACGCCATAGGTCGAGAACACAATGGTCTTCGGCTTCGCGACGCGAATGATATATTCGAGCACAAGGGCTGCGTAGGTCAGCAGCGGACGGCGCGCATCGGCGACGGTTTCGATGTCGGCGAGCGTGTTGGTCGCAGCAAGCCGCCGAAGCCGCCGCGCGAAATACAGCGCATCCGCCGCAGGAATTGAATAGCCGTGCATCACGCGCAGCGGATAGCCGCTTTGAATGATGTGAATGCGCGCCAGCGCGCGCCATGTGCCGCCGACCGCATAGAACGTCCGGCCACGTCCCGCTTTGAGCGGTGCGAGATTGGTTAGTCCAGCGGCAACAATCTTTTCCGCTTTCTTGAGCGATTTCTGCGACGCGTCCTGCAACGCAAGACCGCCGAGCGGCAGCGTCAATCCACGGCGGATGCGATGACCGCGCACGTCAACCAGTTCGAGCGAGCCGCCGCCGAGATCGCCAACGATGCCGTCGGGCTTGTAAACGCCTGACGCCACGCCGAGCGCTGACAGTTTCGCTTCGCGCGCGCCAGAAAGAATTTCAATAGAGCACCCGCAGATGCGCTCGGCCTTGGCGATGAAATCCGGACCGTTGGTCGCGTCACGGCAGGCAGCGGTCGCTATCGCGTGAACCTCGCCGACCTTCATGACTCGACACAGAGCCTTGAACCGCTTCAGCGCCGCGAGCGCCTTCTCCACCGCATCGGCTGCGAGCAGCCCGGTCGACTGCACTTCGCGCCCCAATCCGCACAGTGTCTTCTCGTTGAACACAGGCGCAAGATTGCGCGTCTTGTCTTCATAGACGACAAGACGGACCGAGTTCGATCCGATGTCGATGACGGCGACGCTCTTGGAAGATGTACGTGGTGCGCGATGACGTTCGCGCGCTGTTGTGACCACGGATTCGTTCTTCGTACCGCTAACGCTCCGAACGGCGCGTAAGACGGCGTGGCGAAGATTCTTTAAGGGACTTTCCACGGCCTGACAGACTCGGATTCGTCATGAAGTAGTTATGCAGGTTGAAAGGTTCCTCACCTTTCGCGGCCTTCATACGCGTTGACGACCCATCCGGCAATAACTGCCAGCTTTGCTCGTTATCCTTCAGATTCGCGACCATAATCTGCTCGAGAACCTGCTGATGCACCGTCGGATTCTGCAACGGGCATAATACCTCCACGCGGCGGTCGAGATTGCGCGGCATCATGTCCGCCGAGGAAATATACACAGCCGCCTTGGCGCTCGGCAGGCCATGGCCCATGCCGAAGCAATAGACTCGCCCGTGTTCAAGGAACCGGCCAATGATCGATTTGACGCGGATGTTCTCCGACAATCCCGGCACGCCAGGACGGAGGCAGCAGATACCGCGAATCACCAGATCGATCTGGACTCCCGCCTGCGACGCTTCGTAAAGCGCATCGATGATCTCAGGGTCGACCAGCGAGTTCATCTTCAGCCAGATCGCGCCGGGCTTTCCGTGACGCGCATGATTGCTCTCGCCGTGAATGTGTTCGAGCATGCGTTTGCGCAGCGTCAACGGCGACACGCCCATCTTTTCGATGTCGCTCGGCTCGGCATAGCCCGTGATGTAGTTGAATACACGCGCAGCATCGCGTGCGATCACCGGGTCCGATGTGAAGTATGAGAGGTCGGTGTAGATGCGCGCGGTCACCGGATGATAGTTGCCGGTTCCAGCATGCACGTAGGTCGTGAGGCCCGCGCCTTCCTTGCGCACCACGAGCGAGAGCTTCGCGTGGGTTTTGAGTTCGAGGAATCCGTAAACTACCTGCACGCCCGCGCGTTCCAGATCGCGCGCCCAGCGGATGTTGGCCTCTTCGTCGAACCGCGCCTTCAACTCGATCAGCGCCGTTACTGACTTACCCGCATCGGCGGCTTCGACCAGCGTGCGGACAATCGGTGAGTCACGTGAGGTGCGGTACAGCGTCTGCTTGATGGCGACGACATCCGGATCGCGCGACGCCTGTTGCAAAAACTGCACCACGACGTCGAACGACTCATATGGATGGTGAACCACCAGATCCTTTTGGCGGATGGCTGCGAAAATATCTCCGCCATGATCGCGCACGCGCTCAGGATGGCGCGGCACATAAGGTGTGAATTCCAGATCGGGCCGATCGAGCCGTGTCAGTTGCGACAGCTCGTTCATGGCAAGCACGCCATCAACGAGCAGCACGTCGTCGTCAGGCACCGACAGTGCGCGCTGCACGAAAGCGCGCAACTCGTCCGGCATAGTGGCTTCGATTTCCAGACGGATCACCGATCCGCGGCGGCGGCGCTTCAGCGCCGACTCGAACAGGCGGACGAGATCCTCGGCTTCTTCTTCGATTTCGAGTTCAGAGTCGCGGATAATGCGGAACGCGCCCCGCCCCTTCACGGTGTAACCTGGGAACAGGCGCCCGATGAACAAGCCTGTGGCCTGCTCGAGCGTCATAAGACGCATCGAGCCATCCTTACCAGCAGGCAGGCGGATGAAGCGGTCAATTTTGCCCGGCATACGGATCAGCGCATTCATCGCCTTACCGTCGGACACGCGCGCCAGATGCAGCGCGATGGTGAAGCCGAGGCTCGGGATAAACGGGAACGGATGCGCCGGATCGATGGCGAGCGGCGTCAGCAGCGGAAAGATGTTGTGAAGGAAGTGGTCCTCGATCCACGTGACCTCGGCCTTGCTGGCATCCTTGCCGTCGACCAGCACAATGCCGGCGTCAGAAAGGATGTGCCGCAGATCGCGCCAGATCGCCTGCTGATCGCTGGCGAGCTTGGACACCGTCTCGTTGATCTGAACGAGTTGCTCGGTGGGCGTGGACCCATCCGGGCTGCGTTCGGTGATGCCTTCACGGACCTGCGCCTTCAGACCCGCGACGCGGACCATGAAGAACTCATCAAGGTTATTGGCGGAAATAGACAGGAACCGAACCCGCTCGAGCGCCGGATGGTTCGGATTGACCGACTCTTCCAGAACGCGGCGGTTGAAATGGAGCCAGGACAGTTCCCGGTTGATGAAGCGCTCTGCGCTCTCGCCGATCGACGGCGAAAGCGCCAATTCCTCATTTTCAGCTTTTTTTACAGTAGCTTGCGCGGAATCCATCAAGTCAAATCCATCTTAGCCAGGTCGGACCGTTGATACGGGATGTTCACGGGGGACAATGTGCCAGTCGCATGACAGTTCAATGACATGATGAGCCAAGACCGTGAACAGACCAACCCCGTGCGCGATCTGGCCGCAGCGTCTCAGATCGTCCAACGGGCGACGCACACTTACGCGCGAGCCATGTTCCGGACCGCCTCGGTGTCGCGAACAGGCGGCAGACCGAACATCCGTCCGTATTCACGCGTGAACTGCGAGACGCTTTCATAGCCCACCGCAAATGCTGCGCTGCTCGCCGACGCGCCTTCCGACATCATCAGGCGGCGCGCTTCGATGAGGCGCAATTGCTTCTGGAATTGCAGCGGCGACAGCGAAGTCACGCTGCGGAAATGCTGGTGGAATGACGAGGTGCTCATTCCAGACAAAGCCGCCAGCCGTTCGACCGGCAGCGGCTTGGCGAATTCCGCGCGAAGCACCGAGACCGCGCGCGCAATGCGCTGCACATGACCATCCGGCCAGCCGAGATGGCGGATGGCCGCGCCGTGGCGTCCGGCTAGCAGCCAGTAGTGCATCTCGCGCACCAGCTGCGCGTGCAGCACAGGAATCGATGCAGGACGATCGAGCAGACGCATCAGCCGCAATGCCACGTCCGCAACTTCGGCGTCGGTCGGCTCGACGCGCACGGGAGCATGATCGGCTTCTGTCTCGACGCCCATCTGCGTCGTGAGGTCGCCGATAATGGCGAGGTCAAGCTCCAGCACCAGCGAGCAGTAAGGTGCGGCGACGCTTGCCCGCGTGATCTGGCTCATGGTGGCGACGTCCGCCGTCACCAGCAGCGAGTCACCGGCGCTGAACGAGAAAGCCTGCGCTCCCATCGTGACGTGCTTGCTCCCCTGCAGGACCAGACAGATGAGAGGCCGCAGGATGGTGTGCTCCAGCCCGGTCGGCACAGTCGCGCTTGCGACCAGCAGACCCGGTATCGGCGTTCGCGCGACGCCCGACCTGTCAGCATGGGCCGTGGCGTAACGGAGAGCATGGGAAAAAAGCGGTTTCATCGCGCCAATCTACCGCCTCTCAGCCTAGAGTGCACGGAAATTTGGAGGATCAGGCAAGAAACGTCGACGATCTGGCAACCACGGCCAGCGTCTCCGATCCATATCGGTGTGGTCACACCACAGGAGACCAAACATGACCAAGATTACCGTTATTACTGGCGCCAGCCGCGGCCTCGGCCGCAATACCGCACTCAGCGTCGCGCGTCACGGCGGCGATGTCATCGTGACCTATCACAACAAAGCCGCCGACGCACAGGCTGTGGTGAGCGAGATTCAAGCAATGGGCCGGAAAGCGGTCGCGCTGCAACTCGACACCGGAGACGTCGCGAGCTTCAAGACTTTCGCCACGCGTCTCAAGTCCGCGCTGCGCGAGACCTGGCAGCGCGACACGTTCGATCATCTTGTGAACAATGCCGGTCATGGCGAGCACGCATCATTGGCTGAAACATCCGAGTCGCAGTTCGACGGGCTGGTGAACGTCCACTTCAAGGGCGTCTACTTTCTAACGCAGACATTGCTCCCGATGATCGCGAACGGCGGCCGTATCGTGAATTTCTCTTCGGGTCTGACGCGGATGACGCTGCCCGGTTACGCCGCTTATGCTGCGATGAAGGGCGCAGTCGAAGTGCTCACCCGCTATATGGCCAAGGAACTCGGTGGACGTGGAATTGCCGTCAACACGGTCGCACCCGGTGCGATTGAGACGGACTTCGGCGGCGGTCACGTCAGGGATAACCCGGACATCAACAAGTTCATTGCGGGCCTGACCGCGCTCGGTCGTGTCGGCGTGCCGGATGACATCGGGCCGATGGTCGCCAATCTGCTGCTGGAGGACAATCGCTGGATCAACGGCCAGCGCATCGAGGTATCTGGCGGTCAGAACGTCTAGTCTGACGTCGAATCTTTCAACAGCTCAGCCGCCAGCGCGCGCGTCACAGGCCGTCGCTGGCGGAGGGCTTCTTGATCGAGCAATTCCACCGTCTGCCGCGCAGACGCAAAGGATCGCTCGATCCGGGCCGCCAGATAGCTAACGATGCTGTCGTCCACGCTCATCTGCCGGTCGGCGCAGAATTTGATAATCAGCGCGCGAAACAACTGATCGTCCGGCAAGGTCAGCGTAACCGCCGTTACTGCGCGGAGCCGCGATTGCAGATCGGGAAGCTGTACGGAAAACGCGGACGGCACAGTCCGGCCCGTCAGCAGAACGAAGGCCTCGTCCTGACGCGAGAGATTCAACAGATGAAACAGCGCGCGCTCGTCGAAGGTGGCGGGATCGAGATCGTCCACCACCAGCGCGCCGGTCGTCAGTTCTGCGGGAACATCCGCGGTCGCAAGTGCATGAGCAGATATGGAACGGGCACCCGCCTCCGCTGCCCAGATCGCGGACAGATGGCTTTTGCCGCATCCTTCAGGACCGGCCAGCATCATCACGCGGTTCGGCCAATCCGGCCAGCCGTCGATCAGCGCCAGCGCTTGAGCGTTGGCAGACCCTTCCATGAAATTGTCGCGCGTCAGGCTTTCCGCGTGCGGCAATGCCAAAGCCAATTGACGGGGGCGGACGCGGATGGCCACGCAGTTACTCCATGCCGGCAGTCCGGCGACGCAACACGCGGCCTAACCGGCCGCTTAAGAAGGTTTGGCGACTACGCGCTACGGTGTCGGCGCTGGCGCGTTCATGTGCCGCGCCCATTCCACGAGATAGAAGGACACCGAAAGCAGCGTCAAGACGGTAACGCAGCACATAAGCACGATCTCGTAAGTTGCGGTTCTAAAACCAAATCCCAGCGACGCGAGGATCAGCGCCGCGAACGCCACCTGCGCTACGGTGTTCAGTTTGGAAACCATCAGCGGCTTCATCGGAACCGGGTTTTCGAGAATCCACGAAATGATCACCGCACCCACGATCATGAAATCGCGCGACACAACGAGAATGACCAGCCAGCGCGGAATATCGCCCGAGATGCCGAGCGTCACGTAGATTGACACCAGCAGCGCCTTGTCCGCCACTGGATCCAGCAACGCGCCGATCTCGGTGGTCATGTTGAAGCGCTTGGCGAGAAAACCGTCTACGGCGTCGCTGACACCCGCCACCACGAAAATCACAAAGGCGATTGTCATCTGGTTGGACGCGATGGCCCAAACAATGACCGGCACCAGCAAGATGCGGCCCAGGGTGATGATGTTGGGTAGATTCACGCGACTTTTCCCGGCTCTGGGTGTTGTAGCGATCCGGTGCGGCCTTGCCTAGGACAAGGGCACGCCCTCGCCGACCCCCTCCACATAGCTATACACAGCCTCCCTACCAGCCATTGCGCCAGCGCAAAATCCGACGTAACCACCGGCTTTCTCGCTGGAAAACTCATATGAGCGACAAAAAATCCGGTCTGACCTATTCGTCCGCGGGCGTGGATATCGACGCCGGTAACCGGCTGGTCGATCTCATCAAGCCGATGGTGCGCGCCACAGCGCGGGCGGGCGCGGATGCCGAAATCGGCGGATTTGGCGGGCTGTTCGATCTCAAAGCAGCGGGTTTCAAGGATCCAGTTCTGGTCGCGGCAACGGATGGCGTGGGGACCAAGGTCAAGATTGCCATCGATACCGGCATTCACGGCGGGATCGGCATCGACCTTGTTGCCATGTCGGTCAACGACCTGGTGGTTCAGGGCGCGGAGCCGCTGTTCTTTCTCGATTACTTCGCCTGCGGCAAGCTCGACCCCGAAGCCACCGCTTCCATCGTGGCGGGTGTCGCTGAAGGCTGCCGTGAGTCCGGCTGCGCGCTGATCGGCGGCGAGACGGCGGAAATGCCCGGCCTCTACAAAGACGGCGACTACGACCTCGCAGGCTTTGCGGTTGGTGCGGCGGAGCGCGGCACTCTGTTGCCGCATAAGGACATCGGCCCCGGCGACGCCGTCATCGGCCTCGCCTCCTCAGGCGTGCATTCCAACGGCTTTTCGCTTGTCCGCAAAGTGGTGGAGAAATCCGGCGTCGCGTTCGATGCGCCTGCTCCCTTCGCACCGGTGATGACACTCGGCGGCGCGCTGCTCGCGCCAACTAAGCTCTATGTGAAGTCCTGCCTCGCCGCGATCCGCGCAACAGGCGCGGTCAAGGGCCTCGCCCACATCACCGGCGGCGGCTTCACCGACAACATTCCGCGCGTGCTGCCGAAACATCTCGGTGTCCGTATCGACCTGACCGCCGTGCCGGTGCTGCCGGTGTTCAAATGGCTGGCGCGCGAGGGCAATATCGCCGAACTGGAATTGCTGCGCACATTCAACTGCGGCATCGGCATGATCGCGATCGTGAAGCGCGAACAACTCGTTGAGGTGATGGACGTATTCGCGCAAAACGGCGAGCGCGTTGTCGATCTCGGCGAAGTCGTCGAGGTCAGTGGCGATGAGCGCGTCATCTATGACGGCCATCTCGATCTGGCGGACTGATATGGCAAAACGCCGCGTCGCCATTTTGATTTCAGGACGCGGGTCGAACATGACCGCGCTGATCGACGCAGCGAAAGCCGCCGACTATCCCGCCGAGATCGTTCTCGTCATTTCCAACATCGCCAATGCCGGCGGACTTGCGAAGGCATCCGAGTCCGGGATTAAGACGGCGACCGTCGAAAGCAAGCCGTTCGGCAAGGATCGCGAAGCATTCGAGCGCAAACTTCACGAGACTCTGGTCGCCCACAAGATCGACCTTGTTTGTCTCGCCGGGTTCCTACGGCTGTTGACGCCATGGTTCGTCACGCAGTGGGACGGAAAGATGATCAACATCCACCCTGCTCTGTTGCCATCCTATCGCGGTCTTCACACGCACGAGCGCGCGCTGGCGGACGGCGTGAAAATTCATGGAGCGACCGTTCATTTCGTCGTACCCGAAATGGATTCAGGCCCGATCATCATGCAAGGCGCAGTCGCCGTGCTGGATGACGATACACCGGACACGCTGGCGGCGCGCGTGCTTGGCGTGGAACATCGGATTTATCCAGACGCGCTGCGTCTCGTCGCCAGCGGACAGACGCGGATCGAAAACAACGTGTGCAAGACCGCCGCAGCCGATAGCACGAATGCGACGCTGATCTCGCCGCGGATTATTTAGCCGCAGATTTGGCTGCGGGCACCACGCGCCAGACCGTATTGCCGACATCGTCCGCAACCAGCAGCGCACCCTTCTTGTCGATCGTGATGCCGACTGGCCTGCCGCGCGCCTCACCACCCTCCGTCAAGAAGCCCGTGAGGATGTCCTCGGGCGGACCTGACGGCTTGCCATCCTTAAACGGTACGAAGATGACCTTGTAACCGCTGCGCGGCTTCCTGTTCCAGGAGCCATGCTGGCCGACGAATGCGCCGCCTTGGAAACTCTCCGGAAACAGATCGCCCTGATAGAATGTCAGTCCGAGCGACGCCGTATGAGGCCCGAGTGCGTAATCCGGAACGATGGCTTTCGCGACAAGATCAGGGCGCTCCGGTTTGACGCGCACATCGACATGCTGACCGTAGTAGCTATAGGGCCAACCGTAGAATCCGCCGTCTTTCACTGATGTCATGTAATCCGGCACGAGATCGCTGCCGAGTTCATCACGCTCGTTCACCGCGACCCACAGCGCGCCACTCTGCGGCTGCCATGACGGTCCGTTGGGATTGCGCAAGCCTGACGCGAACACGCGCGAGGAGCCGGTTGCGATATCGATTTCCAGAACGCCCGCGCGATCCTTCTCCGCCTCGATTCCGTTCTCACCGACATTGCTGTTCGAGCCGACGGTCGCGTAGAGCTTGGTGCCGTCCGGACTGGCGACAAGATCCTTGGTCCAGTGATGGTTGATGCGCCCACCCGGTAGATCGGCCAGCTTCACGCCGGGAGCATCGATCTTCATGTCACCGTCGCGATATTTGTATTTCATGATCGCGTCAGTGTTTGCGACATAGAAATCAGTGCCGACCAGCGCCATGCCGAATGGCGAGTTCAACCCTTCGAGAAATATCGAGCGTTTTTCCGACTTGCCGTCACCATCCGCATCGCGCAACAGCGTGATGCGATTTGCGCTTGGCGTATTCGCTCCGGCATGGCTCATAACCAATTTCTACACCCACGCACGGATGCCTTTTCCATCATCGGGTTTCGGCGGCGCGTTTGTCTCCGCGACGAGAACGTCACCATTCGGCAAAACGAGGAGCGTGCGCGGATGATCAAGGCCCGAAGCCAGAGCGCTCACCGCGAAGCCATCCGCGGCGGTAGGCTTTTCTCCTACCGGCCAGCGCCTCGCAGTTGCGATGTTCAACGTGGGAATCCACGATGTCTTCGGTTCAGGAAGCGTCGGCGATGGACCATAACCCTTGTCGATGGAGACCGTCGCCTGCTCGTTGCACGCGGCCAGAGTAAGAGCGCATGCCGTGAGAAGAACAGCCGAGATGCGTTTGTGCATTGCGTGACCTCGTGATTGATCAGCCAATGCGCGAGGCAGCGGAACGTTCAATCTAAGTCTCGGCCATCACGTAAAGTTCAGGCGCTAACTTTCTTTAGCGCAAAGAAAAACCCCCGGCTTGTTGGCCGGGGGATCGGTGTTCCAACGTCAGTAATGTCACGAAACCTTCAGGTTTTCCGCTGACGCCTTGCCGCGATTTTCAACGAGATCGTATTCGACAGTTTGATTTTCATTCAGTGTCGAGAGTCCGGCGCGTTCAACTGCCGAGATGTGCACGAATACGTCCTTGTCTCCGACGGCCGGCTTTATGAACCCATAACCCTTAGTTGGGTTGAACCATTTGACGGTGCCTTTTGCCAACGTTTGTCTCCTCGTCCAGATAAATCAAAGACGCGGCCACGCATTCAGCGTGCCGCGCCGTTAGCGGGCTACAGAGGTTTTGCAGATTGTCTCGTCTAAAACGCGCACAGCCGAACGGCCCAAATCCGATTGCAGCAGCAATCCCAACACGAAAGCCGTGGCTTAGCAAGCCTCTGGGGCGCTTTGGCGCCCTGTGGCACTGCAACCACAAGCCGGACGAATGGGCTTTGGCGGCAGCGCGAGCGATTGACGCACTGAATGGATTCGGCGCAAATCAGGAACGTTGCTGCGGCAAATCCTGTTTTTGAGTGCCGGATTTTATGAAAATTTCAGTTTGCGACCGGCGCTTGAGCCGCATGTGTTTCCTGACTGCGACCGCCACTGCGGCGGCTTTGCTGTGCGGTGCATCAAACGCCAGCGCCCAATCCACCGCTCCCTTCCCAAGCTCGACTAGCAACAATGCCCAGTTTTCGGTCAACGCCGCGCAGTTCGATCTCGGCAGCAGTTTCCTTCAGCGCCTCGCCCGCGAAGCAACACATGGCTTCGCATCCCGTGACAATTCCAGCGGCGGAGGCGCGTCACAGAGTACCGCCGAGCCAGCTTACAGAGTCTGGGCCGAAGGCTATGGCCTATTCGCTCGAACCGATGCGCAAGGAACTTTCGTCGGCGACAAACGCAAAACCGCGGGCATTGTCGGCGGCATCGGCGCAACCATCGCGCCCGGTCTGAACATCGGTTTTTCGGTCGATCAAAGCCGAACCAAGATCGACGTCCCGCTGGCGCTGCAGAGCGCAACGCTGGACTTGACGCAAATCGGCGTGAACGCTTCTTACGTCAACGGCGCATGGACCGCCGCATTCGCCGCCGTGCACGGTTTCGCGCAGATCGATTCAACGCGCACAACGCTGTTCGGAAATGCGCTCGCGAATTATCGCGGCAGCATTGATGGCGCGCTCGGCGAACTCAATTACACCTACTCGTTCGGCCAAAGCCGGATCGTGCCGAAGGTCGCGCTCGAATACGTCTCGGCGCGCACCGATGGTTTCAGCGAAGTTGGCGGCTTCCAGCCAGTTACTGTTGCGGACGCGCGTGGCGAGCGGGCGCGTGTTCTCGCGGGCGCAGAGATCGGCCATTACTGGATTGTCGGTCAGCAAGCCATCGACCTGTCGGCTTATGGCAAGTTCGTCGACAATTTCTCGCAGAACATCGGCGCGGTTCAGGTGAACCTCGGCGGCAATGCCATCAATGTTCAGGGCATTCGCGAAAGCCGAACAGGTGCTGACGCGGGTGCCGCAGCGTCATGGATCATCAGCAATGCTGCGCGGGTCTATGCCAATTACGACGGCCGATTCCGCGACGGATTCCAGTCACACCAAGGCACGCTCGGCGTCGAATTGAAGTGGTAACTTGCTGATCGATGCGGCGTGACGCGATCAGGCCGCTGCCGGAGCGCTGTGTTTCTCAAGCGCGCGGCGACGCCAGATCGAACCCACGACGAGCACAACGACAACGCCGGTCACCGCCAGCAATATCTCCGCCACCTCGCCGCCAAACCGAAGATTCTTGGTGAAGCCGAAGATGGTCGAGGTCGTATCGACATTGAGAGCGATATGACCGTCCAACAGGCGATGCAGCCACGGCGCGATCCCCGGATCGGTGGCGATCACCTCTCCCGCGATCCAGCCGAGCAGCGCAGCGCCAAGCCAGATCAGCGCTGGCAAGCGGTCGAGCAGCGCCATGATCAGCGCAGCACCCGCGACAATCATCGGAACGCTGATGGCAAGACCGAGGATCAGCAGCACGACGCTGCCATTGGCGGCAGCAGCAACGGCGATCACGTTGTCTAGGCTCATGACGATGTCGGCGACGGCAACGATACGCACCGCCGCCCAAAGATGAGACGCGGCCTGTACGCCGTCCTCATCTTCTTTTTCAGGGACCAGCAGCTTTGCAGCGATGAAGAGCAACGCCAATCCGCCGACCAGCTTAAGGTACGGTAGCTCCATCAGCGAAGCGACGATGCCGGTGAAGATGATGCGCAGGAGCACCGCGACACCGGCACCCAACACCATGCCCCAGACGCGCTGCTTTGGCTGGAGGCCGCGGCAGGCAAGCGCAATCACTAGCGCGTTGTCGCCGGACAACAGGACGTTGATCCAGATGATCTTGGTGAGAGCGACCCAGAATTGCGGGTGATGAACTTCGTTTTGAAACTGCGTGACGAGACCGCTAATCGTGGCGGGATCGAATATCTGCGTCACCCAGTTCACATCAACACCCCATCCTGATTAGCCCAAATCAGCCGGCGATTTCGTTGCCGGAGAAGAACTGCGCGATCTCGATTGCGGCAGTCTCCGGAGCGTCTGAACCATGCACGGAGTTTTCGCCGATCGACTTGGCGTGAGCCTTTCGGATCGTGCCGTCCGCAGCCTTGGAAGGATCGGTCGCGCCCATGACATCGCGATATTTCGCGATCGCGCCTTCGGCTTCCAGAACCTGAACCACCACCGGGCCGGAAATCATGAAATCCACCAGCTCGCCAAAGAACGGACGCGCCTTGTGCACAGCATAGAACGTCTCAGCTTGAGCGCGCGTCATCAGGATACGCTTTTGCGCAACGATCCGCAGCCCCGCCTTTTCGATGATGGCGTTGACCGCGCCGGTCAGATTTCGCTCGGTCGCGTCCGGCTTGATAATCGAAAAAGTGCGCTCAATCGCCATGATCTCATCCTGTAGCAAAGTGATTTGGGAAGGTTGAGGCGCTTATAACGGCGGCTTCCCTGAACGGCAAGCAGTGTCAACGCATGGCCTTTATTGGCCTTTCGCAGGGATGCTGATTGCGCGCCGTCGACCTCATGAAGATGAACCCTTCCTGACCCGGCTGTCGAGATCGGGTTCAGGATGGCGACGGTATTTTTCGAATGCGGACCTTCGGGCCGCGTCGTGAAATTCAGAGGCCTCCGGCTTAACGCCTCTCGCCTCGCATCGGATCAAGGAGACAACCATGTTACGCAAACTTGTCCTCGCAGGTCTCGCCGCGGCAGCTCTTGGCGCTACCGCTCTCGCACCAACGACAGCCTCTGCTCACGGATGGCATGGCGGATGGCACGGAGGCTGGCACGGCGGCGGCTTCCATCGCGGCTGGGGTGGCCCGCGCTACTTCGCGCGGCCGATCTACTTCGGCGGCGGCTATGGCGGATGCTACGTGCGCCGTCTCGTTCCGACCCCTTGGGGTTATCGCACCCGGCTGATCAATCGCTGTTACTGAAATCTCTTCGCTGACAATTCACGACCGGCCTCCTTGTTGGAAGCCGGTCTTTTTGTCGCAGCGCACGTTCTCCGGCGTTCCGGCTCCAAAACCAAAACGGAGCTTCGTAACAATTTGGTTCCCGGTTCCGGACGTTTAAATTTTACTGATTTCAAACCATGCAGACAAAACGGCCGAACGAACGGGCGGTTATCGAATTATCTCGTGGTATTAAATAGAAGTTGAGCGAATTGGAGCGTGCCATGGCGACCCGTTCGAACCTTCATGAGGTCGATCTCGATCACATTCATAGCGAAGCCGTGTGGCAAGGCATCGGCGAGCGACTTCGCGAGACGATTGCGCGCGATCAGTCAGACATGTCACCGGACCTCCACAGGCTAATGGCAAGGCTTCCTGAACTGGATCGCGAAACCGCGCCGCCACTCGTGCCGGCGATGTAAATCATAAAGTCGAAGACCGTTTGGTCCATTTCCGATCCTTCGATGGACCTCAATCACCTCAAAACATCCCGATAAACCTGTTGCGTTCGGCGGCCTGTTTCGTAAAAGCCCGCCATGCTCTCCATCAATGACATCTCGATCCGGATCGCCGGACGCCTTTTGATCGACCAAAGCACGGCGCAGATCGTGCCGGGTGCGCGTGTCGGTTTTGTTGGCCGCAATGGCGTCGGCAAATCCACGCTATTTCACGCGATCCGCGGCGAACTGCCGCTTGAAGGCGGTTCGATCGGGATTCCACCACGCTGGCGCGTCGGCAGTCTCGCGCAGGAAGCGCCGGATGGGCCGGAGAGCCTGATCTCCGTCGTTCTGAAAGCCGATCTCGAACGTGCGGCGCTGCTGCATGAAGCTGAAACCGCGCACGATCCGCATCGCATCGCAGACATTCAGACGCGGCTGGTGGACATCGACGCGCACTCCGCCCCTGCCCGTGCAGCTGCCATTCTTTCGGGCCTCGGCTTTTCCACCGCCGATCAGGCGCGGTCGTGTTCGGAATTTTCCGGCGGCTGGCGGATGCGAGTGGCTCTGGCAGCAACGCTGTTCGCAGCACCCGACCTGCTGCTGCTGGACGAGCCGACCAACTATCTCGATCTCGAAGGCACGCTCTGGCTCGAAGATCACCTCGCGAATTATCCCCGCACGGTCATTGTCATCAGCCATGACCGCGACTTGCTCGATACCTCGGTCGATCAGATCCTGCATCTCGATTGCGGCAAGCTGACGCTTTACAAAGGCACCTACTCGTCGTTCGAGGAGCAGCGCGCCACGCGCGAGATGCTCGACGCCAAACATGCCAAGAAACAGATGGACGAGCGCAAGCGGTTGCAGGCGTTCGTCGATCGCTTCAAAGCCAAAGCTTCGAAAGCCAAGCAGGCGCAGTCCCGCGTCAAGATGCTGGAACGCATGAAGCCGGTGACGGCGCTAGTCACGCAGGACGTGCGTGAGATCAATTTTCCGACGCCGGAGAAAATTCTCTCGCCGCCGATCATCGCGGTCGATGACGTGTCGGTCGGCTACGATGCTGCGAGGCCGGTGCTCAATCACGTCACGCTGCGCATCGATAACGACGACCGCATCGCCCTGCTCGGCTCTAACGGCAACGGCAAGTCGACGCTGGTGAAGCTGATCGCAGGCAAGCTCGCGCCATTCTCTGGCAAGATCGTGCGCGCTGACAAACTGTCTGTCGGCTATTTCGCGCAGCACCAGACCGATGAACTCGATCTCGAGGGCTCGGCCTATGATCATCTGCGCAGACTGATGCCGAACGACACTGAGACGAAAGTGCGCGCACGCACGGGTGCCATCGGGTTCTCCGGCAAGGCGGGCGACACAAAAGTAAGTTCGCTGTCCGGCGGCGAGAAAGCGCGGCTGCTGCTGGGGCTTGCGACGTTCTACGGCCCGAATATGATTATCCTCGACGAGCCGACCAACCATCTAGACATCGACAGCCGCGCGGCGTTGGCGGAGGCCATCAACGATTATCCCGGCGCGATCATCATGGTGTCGCATGATCGCTATCTGATCGAAGCCTGCGCCGATCAGTTGTGGGTCGTCGCGGACCGCAAGGTTACGCCTTACGATGGCGACCTCGACGATTACCGCCGTTCAGTGCTCACCACGCGCGGCATGCGGGCTTCGGGCCGTGACCGCGCCTCGAGCGAGCGCAGCAAAAATCTCGACAAGCCGCAGCCCAAGAAAGAAAAGAAAATTCCGCTGAAGCAGAAGATTTCAACGGCCGAAAGCGAGATCGCACGGATCACCGGCATCATCGAAAAGATCGATGCGGCGCTCGCGTTGCCAGATCTATTCAAGCGCGATCCAAAACAGGCGACCCAGCTCACAAAGGCTCGCGCGAGTGCCGCCGATGCCTTGCAGCGCGCCGAGGACGAATGGCTCGCGGCCAGCGCGTCCTATGATGAAGCGACGGGTTGAATTTCCGAAAGTACGCGAGGGAGTTAAGCGCGCTTTTTCTTTGCGGCGCGCGCAGGCTTTTCCTGAACGGGCGCATCGACACGCTCGATCGTTGTCAAACGGCCGGACGTGAAAGTGTAAGCGCCAGGACGCGGTCCACGCATCCATGTGATGAGCGCGACACGGTCGCCGCGCGTATTGTTCGACAGATTGACGTTATCGGGAGCAATCCCGATGGAACGCGTCACGTCGCACTCCGTATGACCCAGCGCAACCGGTGCGATGGACGGCGCGGGCGACGAGCCGGGTTGGCCTTCGCTGAACGCATTGGCATCGGCCGGACCGCCGGGAACAGGACCGCCAGCGCACTGGCCGTCTGAACCGATCAAATCATTCGCCGATACGTCAGAAGTGGCGGAGAGCGGCGGCGTTTCAATCGCGCTATTGCCGCCTTTGAAAATTCTGCCGGGTCGCGCGAACCATTCCTGATCCTTCAGCGAAAAATCGGACAAGCCGCCACAACCAGCAATCATCGGGGCCAGAATGACGAGGGCCGCCAATTGCCGTGCATGGCCGATTTTACGCTGGACGCTCAAATTCGCTCTCACATCGACTTCGGCGCGTCGATCGCGCCGCTGGGAACCGAGAATGTTTTACAACAAATGCCCTAAACAACTACTTCGCATAGGCCATCCGAGCGACACCGGCATCAAAGCTACGGCATCCGCAAGGGCTTTCCCACCATCCCTTTAAGGCACCATGGTGGCTAACCGCTGGTCCGGTCAACGAAAAACGACTCTAATCTTAACGTGCGATACGCCTCAGGCGCGTTTCTGCCATTTGCCGCGCTCGTCCGTTTGCCAATAGGTCAAATCGAGCCCGCGCGATTTTCCGTCGGACCAGGCGGTTCGTGCCACACTCAACGCTTCGTCATCCTCGCCATTGAAGACCAGAACCACGCGCTCATAGGTTGCGCAGTCCTTGGGCAGGCCTGCGCTATCGACAACGAAGCGGACGTTGGCGTTGTTGGGGTTACCGTCGTCCATCACCAGTACCACCGGCTGGTTCATCGCGTCGCTGTCGCGCCACGTGCCATGCGGCAAAAACGAATCCTCGCGATAGGTCCACAGATGCGCGTCGAGCGCCTCGGCCCTCTCTTCCGATCCGGTTTGCACGGCAACCCGCCAGCCGCGCTCAAGCGATTTCTCAAGCAACGGCGGCAACACGCGTTCCAGCGTGGTGTCTTGCAGATGATAGAACAGCACTTCCGTC
>Ga0209023_10003900_pt1 | contig 17433 bp, 14 predicted proteins | sample LakOneMetagenome_FD_187468 | JGI IMG/M metagenome (GOLD analysis project Ga0209023, IMG submission 187468) | Freshwater and sediment microbial communities from Lake Erie, Canada (SPAdes) (version 2) | ecosystem: Environmental > Aquatic > Freshwater > Lentic | place: Lake Erie, Canada... | reverse complement strand
CCGACGTGCTGCTCGCCGAAGCCCGCGAGCAGCAGCGCCTGATCGGCAGTCGCAACCAGCGCGAGGCGGTGCACGCCGGGCTGGCGCGGCGCCCGGCGAGGTTCGAGGACTGACACCGCACTACGGGTTCGCCCCGACGCGCGCGCGCTTCGGAAGCCGCATCCCGCGGCTACGATGAGTCATTGCGATGGCCACCGACGGTGATGACGACGATGAAGACGATGAAGCCCTGGATGTTCGTACTCGCCGCGGCGTTGCCCGCGGCGCCGATGGCGATGGCGCAAGGCCAGGTCAACGTGATCTGCTCGGTGCAGGCCGACTGGTGCAACATGATCCAGACCGTGTTCGCCAAGAGCACCGGGATCAAGGTCAACATGTCGCTCAAGGGTTCGGGCGAAGCGCTCGCGCAGCTGATCGCCGAGAAGGCGAACCCGAAGACCGACGTCTGGTTCGGCGGCACCGGCGACCCGCACCTGCAGGCCGCCGAGCAGGACCTGACGATGGAATACCAGTCCGCCGCGCTCGCGCAACTGCATCCGTGGGCCCAGCAGCAGGCCAAGCAGTCGGGCTACAAGACGGTCGGCATCTACTCCGGACCGCTCGGCTTCGGCTACAACACCGAGCTGATCGCGAAGAAGAAGCTCGACGTGCCGAAGAGCTGGGCCGACCTGCTCAAGCCGGAGTACAAGGGCGAGATCCAGGTCGCGAACCCGGCCTCCAGCGGCACCGCCTACACGATGATCGCCACGCTCGTGCAGTTGATGGGCGAGGACAAGGCCTTCGAGTACCTGAAGGGCCTGCACAAGAACGTCAGCACCTACACGCGCAGCGGTACCGGGCCGATCAAGGCGGTCGCGCGCGGCGAGACCGCGGTGTCGATCAGCTTCGTGCACGACGGCCCGGGCGAGAAGCTGCAGGGCTTTCCGGTGGCCACGATCACGCCGAGCGAGGGCACCGGCGCGGAGATCGGGTCGATGAGCATCGTCAAGGGCGCCCGCAATCTCGACAACGCGAAGAAGTTCTACGAATGGGCGCTGACCGCTGGCGCGCAGCAGTTCGGCGCCGCGACCAAGCAGTACCAGCTGCCATCGAACAAGAACACCGTCGTCGATCCGAACGTGCCGGACTTCAAGAAGATCAAGCTGATCAACTACGACTACGCGAAGTACGGGGCGAGCGCGGAGCGCAAGCGGCTGATCTCGCGCTGGGAGAAGGACGTCAACTCGCTCCCCAAGTAGGCGAGCGGTTGCCGTGTCGGCGCACCTGACCCGCGCGACCCATCGCGCGCAGTCCGCACTGCGTGGCTGGCTCGCGCTCGGGGTCGTGGCGTTCGCCGCGCTGCCCTGGTACTTCCTCGCCGACAAAAGCGTGCTCGATGCGCTGCCCGGCGTGTTCGGTGGCGCCGACACCGCCAGCGGCCTGGTGCAGATGGTGCGCCACGGCAAGCCGTGGCTGGCGTTCGGCCTCGTCGGCCTGCTGATCGCCGGCGTCGGCTGTGCGCTGCCGGCCGGGCGCGCGCAAGGGCGCTGGCTGGTGGGGGGCGGCGGTCTCGGCGCCGCTGGCCTGCTCGGCAGCGGCTTTGCGATCGGCGCGAAGGGCTGGTCGTTCGACACGCTGAACGCGCTGTTCGGAACCCTCGGCCTGACCCAGTTCGGCATCGGCCTGGGCGGCGCGCTGACGCTGGTCGCGTTCGTGATGCTGTTCGGCGCCGGCCTGGCACGCCTCGGTGCGTTCAAGGGCGATGTGTTCGTCGCCAGCGCGGTGATCTTCTGCGCGGCATTGATGGCGCTGTTCGTCGCGCTGCCGGTCGTCAAGGCATTGGCCGGTGCGTTCTTCGACGAGAACGGCGCGTTCTCGCTGGGCGCGCTCGCCGAGCGCATCGGCAACGAACGCACCTGGGGGCTGGGCTGCATCGCTGGCGGGCCGCGCTGCGGCGTGGCGTGGAACACGCTGTTCCTCGCGCTGATCACCGCCGCCGGCACGACGCTGCTCGGTCTGATGCTCGCGCTGCTCGCCGAGCGCGGCTCGGCGCGCCTGAAGAAGCCGCTGAACATCCTCGCGCTGCTGCCGATCATCACGCCGCCGTTCGTCGTCGGGCTCGGGCTGATCCTGCTGTTCGGCCGCGCGGGGCTGGTGAACCAGTTCCTCGAGGCGGCGTTCGGCATCACCCCGACGCGCTGGTTCTACGGCGTGTTCGGCGTCTGGCTGGCCCAGCTGTTCGCGTTCACGCCGATCGCGTTCATGATCCTGCGCGGCGTCGTCGCCGGGGTCGGCCCCTCGCTCGAGGAGGCGGCGCAGACGCTGCGCGCCGATCGGCGCACGACGTTTCGCACCGTCACGCTGCCGCTGATCGCACCGGGCCTGGCGAACGCGTTCCTGGTCGGCTTCATCGAGAGCATCGCCGACTTCGGCAATCCGATCGTCGTCGGCGGCCAGTTCTCGGTGCTGTCGACCGATGTGTTCTTCGCGATCGTCGGCGCGCAGTACGACCAGGGCCGTGCGGCCTCGCTCGCGCTGATCCTGTCGCTGTTCGCGCTCGCGGTGTTCGTCGCGCAGCGCCGGCTGCTCGGCAGCACGAGTTTCACGACCGTCTCGGGCAAGGGCGACGCCGGGTTGCCGATGCCGCTGCCGGACGGCCTGCGACGCTGGATCGTCGGCATCACGCTGCCCTGGCTCGCGTTCACGATCGTGGTCTACCTGTTCGCCTTCGTCGGCGGCTTCGTGCAGACCTGGGGGCGCGACTACACGCCGACGTTGCACCACTTCACCACGGCGTTCGACCTCCAGCACGGCGAGTTCGGATGGGTCTTCGCCGGCACCGCATGGAACTCGCTGTTCACGACGCTGAAGCTGTCGGCGATCGCCGCGCCGCTGTGCGCGTTGCTCGGCCTGTTGATCGCGTGGTTGCTGGCGCGCACGAGCTTTCGCGGCCAGGGCGGCTTCGAGTTCGGGGCGCTGCTCGCGTTCGCGATTCCGGGCACGGTGCTGGGCGTCAGCTACATCCTCGCGTTCAACGTCCCGCCGTTCGAGCTCACCGGCACCGGGTTGATCATCGTGCTGTGCTTCGTGTTCCGCAACCTGCCGGTCGGCGTGCGCGCCGGCACGGCGGCGTTCAAGCAACTCGACAAGTCGTTGGACGAAGCCTCATTGATGCTGCGCGCATCGACGGCGACGACGCTGCGCCGCGTCGTGCTGCCGTTGCTGAAGCCCGCGCTGGTGGCGGCGCTCATCTACAGCTTCGTGCGTTCGATGACGACGGTGTCGGCGGTGGTCTTCCTCGTCACCGCCGAGAACGAACTGGCCACGACCTACATCATCGGCCGCGTCGGCAACGGCGACTACGGTGTCGCCCTCGCGTACTGCACGGTGCTGATCGTGCTGATGTCGCTCGCGATCGCGTTGATCAATGCGCTGGTCGGCGAGCGCAAGCTCGGCCGCCGCGCGGTGGGAGGATTGGAATGAGCAGCAGCAGCCACGACGGCATCGAGTTCCGCAACATCACGAAGCGCTACGGCGACGCGGCCAGCCCGCTGGTCGTGAAGGGCATCAGCTTCAAGGTGCCGAGGGGCACGCTGACGACGATCCTCGGGCCCAGCGGCTGCGGCAAGACGACGACGCTGCGCATGATCGCGGGCCTGGAGATGCCCACCAGCGGCCAGATCCTGATCGAGGGCCGCGACGTGACCGCGCTCGGCCCGGCCGAGCGCAACGTCAGCATGGTGTTCCAGAGCTATGCGTTGTTTCCGCACATGGACGTGTTGGCGAACGTCTCCTATGGACTGACGGTGTCGGGCGTTGCCAAGAGCGAGATTGCGCGCCGCGCCGAGGCCGCGATGGCGAGCGTCGGCCTGACCGGCTACGGTGCCCGGCTGCCGAGCGAACTGTCGGGCGGGCAGCAGCAGCGCGTCGCGCTGGCGCGCGCGCTGGTGCTCGAACCGGCGGTGTTGCTGTTCGACGAGCCGCTGTCGAACCTGGACGCGCGCCTGCGCCGCTCGATGCGCGAGGAGATCCGCACGCTGCAGCAGCGACTCGGCCTCACGGTCGCCTACGTGACGCACGACCAGGCCGAGGCGCTCGCGGTCAGCGACCAGATCATCGTGATGGACCACGGGGTGATCGCGCAGGCGGGCACGCCGCACGAGCTGTACGAGCGGCCGGGCAGCGAATTCGTCGCCGGCTTCATGGGCGAGGCGATGCTGTTCGACGGCGAGTCGCTGCCCGACGGGTCGGTGCGGCTCGGACCGATCGTGCTGGCGCGTGCGCAGGAGCGACGGGAAGGGCGAACGCTGGCCGCCGGCAAGGTCAAGGTCGCGGTTCGGCCCGAAGCCTGGGAGGTGGTGCCGGCCGGCGCCGGCGAGCTCGCAGCGGTGGTGGCCAAGTCGGCCTACCTCGGTAGCACCCGCGAGTACACGTTCGACACCGCGCTCGGCGCAATCTTCGTCGTCTCGCCCGAAGTGCAACGCGCCTGGCAGCCGGGCGACACCGTCAGCCTGCGCCTGGCCGGGCACGGCTTGTCGGTGGTGGCGGCATAAGCCATGGCGGGTCGAGCGCCGGGCCGCCCCAAGCCGGCCCGCCTCCCCTCGGGGGATCGACGGACGCTTGCGTTCGTCGAGGGGCCCCATCGTCCTACGTTACTTTCGGAGTACAACTTGCATTGCGGTATGAACATCGGCGCGTCGCCGGCGTTCTAATCGGACTGTGCAACTTCGTCCTCCTGTCATGAATCAGCTCGACCAACTCAAGCAGTACACGACGGTGGTCGCCGACAGCGGCGACTTCAAGCAACTCGCGCAGTACGCGCCGCGCGATGCGACGACCAACCCGTCGCTGATCCTGAAGGCGGTGCAGAAGCCCGAGTACGCGCCGCTGTTCAGCGAGACCGTGAGCGCGCATCGCGGCAAGCCGGTCGAGATGATCATCGACGAGGTGCTGGTGCGCTTCGGCCTGGAGATCCTGAAGATCGTGCCGGGGCGCGTCTCCACCGAGGTCGATGCGCGCCTGAGTTTCGATTGCGCGGCGAGCGTCGCGAAGGCGCACCGCCTGATCGAGATGTACGAGGCCGCCGGCATCGCGCGCGAGCGCGTGCTGATCAAGCTCGCGTCGACGTGGGAGGGCATCCAGGCGGCGCACGCGCTGCAACGCGAAGGCATCAACTGCAACATGACGCTGCTGTTCGCGTTCTGTCAGGCGGTCGCGAGCGGCGAGGCGGACGCGAAGCTGATCTCGCCGTTCGTCGGCCGCATCTACGACTGGTACAAGAAGGCCGCCGGCGCGAAATGGGACGAGGCGGCGAACGCCGGCGCGAACGATCCGGGGGTGAAGTCGGTCGCGCAGATCTACACCTACTACAAGAAGTTCGGCATCGACACCGAGGTGATGGGCGCGAGCTTCCGCAACATCGGCCAGATCCAGGCACTGGCCGGTTGCGACCTGCTGACGATCAGCCCGGAGCTGATGGCCGAGTTGCAGAAGACCGATGCGCCGCTGCCGCGCGCGCTCGATCCGAAGGCGTCCGAGGGCGCCGACATCCACGCGGTGACCTACAACGAAGCGAGCTTCCGCTACGCACTGAACGACGATGCGATGGCGACCGAGAAGCTCGCCGAAGGCATCCGCACGTTTGCCGCCGATGCGGTCAAGTTGGAGAAGCTGATCGAGGGTGCGCAATGAACGACGACCACGCGCCGCGCTGCGACAAGACCGAAGCGTGGGCCGCCCTGCAGGGCCACTACGAGGCGCACGGCCGCGATCTCGATCTGCGCGAAGCGTTCGCGCGCGATGCGGGCCGCTACGACGGGTTCGCGGTCGAGGCGCCGGAGGTCTACGCCGACCTGTCGAAGAACCTGATCGACACCGCGACGCTGCACTTCCTGCTCGATCTCGCGCGCGAATGCCGGATCGAGCCGCGGCGCGATGCGATGCTGCGCGGTGACGCGATCAACACCACCGAAGACCGCGCCGTGCTGCACACCGCGCTGCGCGCGCCGCGCGGCGCAGCGCCGTTCGGCGAGGACGTGCACCGCGTGCTCGACGCGATGCTCGCGTATGTCGAAACGGTGCGCGACACCGCCGCGAGCGGCATCCGGCACATCGTCAACATCGGCATCGGTGGCAGCGACCTCGGGCCGCAGATGGTCGTGCCGGCGCTGGACGCCTTTGCACATCCGGGGCTGACGCTGCACTTCGTCTCCAACGTCGACGGCCACGACATCACGCCGGTGCTGCGTCGACTGAAGCCGGCCGAGACGCTGTTCATCATCGCCAGCAAGACCTTCACGACGCAGGAGACGATGGCCAACGCGCATGCCGCCAAGGCCTGGTTCACCGCGGCCGGCGGCAGCGATACCGCGAAGCACTTCGTCGCGACGACCACCAACGTCGACGCCGCGGCGGCCTTCGGCATCAAGACCACGTTCGGGTTCTGGGACTGGGTCGGCGGGCGCTATTCGCTGTGGTCGGCGATCGGGTTGCCGATCGCGCTGGCGATCGGCGCCGACAACTTCCGCGCGCTGCTCGCCGGCGCGCACGCGATGGACCTGCATTTCGCGCGCGCACCCGCGGCGAAGAACCTGCCGCTGCTGCTCGGGCTGATCGACGTCTGGTACCGCAATTTCCACGGCTTCACGAGCCGCAGCGTCGCGCCGTATCACCAGGGGTTGAAGCGACTGCCGGCGTATCTGCAGCAGCTCGAGATGGAGAGCAACGGCAAGCGCGTCGACCTCGCCGGCGAGCCGCTGCCGTTCGCGACCAGCCCGGTGGTCTGGGGCGAGCCGGGCACCAACGGCCAGCATGCGTACTTCCAGATGCTGCACCAGGGCACCGACGTGATCCCGGTCGAATTCATCCTCGTCAAGCGCTCGACCCACGCATTGAACGGCCTGAACGGCCCGCTGTTCGAGCAGCTCGATCGCCAGCACACGATGCTGCTCGCCAACGGCCTGGCGCAATCGCAGGCGCTGATGCTCGGCAAGACGACGGCACAGGCGCAGGCCGAGAAGGCGCCGACCGCCTCGAAGGCGCTCGACCCGCTGACGCTCGCGCACCACCGCACCTTCCCCGGCAACCGGCCGAGCACGACGCTGCTGCTCGAGCAGCTGACGCCGCGTTCGCTGGGGGCGCTGATCGCGCTGTACGAGCACCGCGTGTTCACCAGCGGCGCGCTGTGGGGCATCAACAGCTTCGACCAGTGGGGCGTGGAGCTGGGCAAGGCGCTGTGCAACGACCTGCTGCCGCGCCTCGGTTCGGGGGATGCGACGGGCCTGGACGCGTCCACGGCCGGATTGATGAAGCGCTTGCGCGGCTGACGCCGACAGCCGCTTGAACATCGTCTTCGATTTCGCCGGCGTGCTGTTCACCTGGCAGCCGCCGGCGCTGCTGGCGCGCCTGTTGCCCGATCACGTGGCGAGCCCCGAGGCCGCGCTCGCGCTCGTCGAGACCTTCTTCGAGGGCTATCGCGGCGACTGGGGCGAGTTCGATCGCGGCACGATCGCGCCCGGGCCGCTGGCCGAGCGCATCGCCCGGCGCACCGGCATCGCACTGTCCGATGTGCGGCGCGTGATCGATGCGGTGCCGCGCGAGCTCGTCCCCATCGACGCCACGGTCGCGCTGGTGCGGCGCCTGCAGGCGCAGGGTCATGCGCTGTTCTTCCTGTCGAACATGCCGGCGCCGTATGCGGATCACCTCGACGCGGAACACCTGTTCATCGGCCTGTTCCGTGCCGGCGTGTACTCGGGCCGGGCGGGATTGATCAAGCCCGAGCCGGCGATCTTCGCGCACGCCGAACGCGTGTTCGGGATCGACGCGGGCCAGACGCTGTTCATCGACGATGTCGCCCACAACGCCGAGGCCGCACGAGGCGCGGGCTGGCATGCGATCCACTTCATCGACGCCGGGCAGTGCGAGGCCGCCCTGGTGGATGCGGGCCTGCTGCCGGCCGGCTGAGCCGCGTTGCCGCGCCTGCGGCGTGCGCGAAAGACGGGATGCCGCGCCGCGCGAATGCTGACAAGATCGGGGCCGTGACCTCGACGGCCTGCGGCGCGCCTACGGCTGGCAGGTCGTCGACGACGTGCGGCGACTGCCGCGCTTCATCGACCGCATACTCGGCGCTGGGCCCAGCCGGCGGAGTTGCCGGTCGAGCAACCGATTCCGCGCAGCGTGCTGCTGCGCGCCGACGAGGTGATCGAATGGGGACGACGATGAACAAGCGAGGATTCCTGGCGCTGACGACGTTGGGCACCGTCACGCCCGCCGCGTTGGCGACGACGCGTGCGGCGGCCATCGAAGGCCCTGGCCTCCTGACGGTCAGCGGCGCGATCGGCGCGGGCAACCGCGGCCCGCTCGATGCGGCGCTGGACCAGATGATGGTCAAGCACAAGGTCGCGTTCGAGCGCGCCCATGTCTTCGACGCCACGGCGCTGAAACGGCTGCCGGCGGTGCGCATCCGGCCGACGCTCGAATACGACGCCAGGCCACACGCGCTCGCCGGGCCGCTGCTGAGCACCGTGGTCGAAGCGGCCGGCGTGGCGCCGGGCGGCGACGTGACGCTGACGCTGCGCGCCGTCGACGGCTACGCAGTGAACCTGAGCCTGGCCGATGCGCGCGCCTACCGCATGATCGTCGCGACCGCGATCGACGGCCGGCCGCTGGCGCTCGGCGGTCTCGGGCCGCAGTGGGCGGTTTACGATGCCGACACGCTCGCGCCGTTCAAGGACAAGCCGCTGAAGGAGCGCTTTGCGTTGTGCCCGTGGGGGCTGTACCACGTCGATGTGAAGCGCGGCTGAAGGCTCGCATGAAGGCATTGCGCTGGCGTCTGTTCCCGAAGTACGCGACGCTGATCATCGCGCTGGTGGCGGCCGTGCTCGGCGCGAGCGGCGCGGTCAGCATCTACTTCTCGTACCGCGAAACGCGCGCGCAGCTCGTCGCGTTGCAGTTCGAGAAGGCGCAGGGCGCGGCCACGCGGATCGAACAGTACGTGCTCGACATCGAGCACCAGTTGAGCTGGACGGCGCTGCCGCGTGTCGACGGCGGCGGCGATGCGATGGAGCAGCGTCGCATCGAGTACCTGAAGCTTCTGCGCCAGACACCGGCGATCACCGAGGTCGTCTGGATCGATCCGGCCGGGCTGGAGCAACTGCGCGTCTCGCGCCTGGCGATGGACGCCATTGCGCAGGGCGCCAACCTGGCGCGCGACCCGAAGTTCACCGTGGCGCAAGCGGGCAAGACGCACTACGGCGCGGTCTACTTCCGCAAGGGCACCGAGCCGTACATGACGATCTCGCGCCCAGCCGGCAGCGGCGGTGGCGTGACGGCGGCCGAGGTGAACCTGAAGTTCGTCTGGGACGTGGTCTCGCGCATCAAGATCGGCCAGGCGGGGCTGGCCTACGTCGTCGACAGCGGCGGCACGCTGATCGCGCATCCCGACATCAGCCTGGTGCTGAAGAAGAGCGACCTGAGCGCCTTGCCGCAGGTCGCCGCGCGCACGTTGCCGGAGGGAGCGGCGCAGCCCGTGGCGCGCGACCTGAAGGGCGCCGAGGTGCTGGCCGCGCACGCGCCGATCCCCACGTTGGGCTGGACGGTGTTCGTCGAATCGCCGCGCGCCGAGGCCTATGCGCCGCTGTACGCGACGATCCTGCGCACCGGCCTGCTGCTGCTCGGCGGCCTGGTCGTCGCGACCGCGGCGAGTTTCTTTCTCGCGCGGGCGCTGGTGCGGCCGATCCAGGCGCTGCAGGAAGGCGCGGCCAAGATCGGCGCCGGCGGACTCGACCATCGCATCGACATCAAGACCGGCGACGAACTCGAAGGCCTGGCCGCGCAGTTCAACAAGATGAGCGCGGACCTGAAGGAGTCGTATGCGGGGCTGGAGCGCAAGGTCGAGGCGCGCACGGCCGAGCTCAGCGAAGCACTCGAGCAGCAGACCGCGACCGCCGAAATCCTGCAGGTCATCAGCGGCTCGGTGGCCGATGCGCAGCCGGTGTTCGAGGCCATCCTGCGCAGTTGCGAGCGGCTGTTCGGCGGCCTGCACATGGGCATCACGCTGGTCGGCGAGGACGAGCGCGTCCACCTCGCCGCGCAGCACGGCACGATCACCGACGGCGCGGCGTTCGAGCGCACGTTCCCGGTGCCGCTGACGGCCGAGTCGGGCTCGGGCCAGGCGATTCTGGGCAAGCGCGTGGTCCAGTACGCCGACACCGACGCGCCGGACGTGCCGCCGTACGTGCGCCGCAGCGCGGTTGCCGTCGAGACGCGCTCGGTCGTGCTGGCGCCGCTGATCTGGGAGGGCCGCGCGATCGGCGCGATCTTCGTCGGCCGGCGCGTGCCGGGGTTGTTCTCCGACAAGGATGTCGCGCTGCTCAAGACCTTCGCCGACCAGGCCGTGATCGCGATCCAGAACGCGCGCCTGTTCAACGAGACCAACGAGGCGCTGGAGCAGCAGCGCGCGTCGGCCGAGGTGCTCAGCGTGATCAGCCGCTCGGTGTCCAACGCGCAGCCGGTGTTCGACAGCATCCTGCTGAGCTGCCAGCGCCTGTTCGATGGCTCGAACGCGGTGATCGATCGGCTGGGCGACGACGGCCAGTGGCACCTGGCCGCTTACGACGGGCCGCACCGCGAGGCGCTCGAACGGCTCTACCCGATCCCGGTCGGCGCCGCGCACGGCATCGACACCGAGATCCTGCAGCGTCGCGTGATCCACTTTCCCGATGTCGCGAATGCGCCGGAGATGCCCGAGAAGGTCCGCGCCGGCTGCGCGATCGTCGGCTGCCAGTCGCTGGCGATGGCGCCGATGCTGTCGGAGTCGGGACGCATCGGCACGATCCTCGTCGGGCGCCATCATCACGAGCCGTTCACGCCGAAAGAGACCGCGCTGCTGCTGACCTTCGCGGACCAGGCCGTGATCGCAATCCGCAACGCGCGGCTGTTCAACGAGATCCAGGACAAGAGCCGCGAGCTCGAGCAGGCGAACCAGCACAAGAGCGAGTTCCTCGCGAACATGTCGCACGAGCTGCGCACGCCGCTGAACGCGATCATCGGTTTCTCCGAGGTGTTGTCCGAAGGCATGTTCGGCGACGTCAACGAGAAGCAGCTCGAATACCTGCGCGACATCCATTCGTCGGGCCACCACCTGCTGACGCTGATCAACGACATCCTCGACCTGTCGAAGATCGAGGCCGGCCGGATGGAGCTCGACTTGTCGCGCTTCAACCTCGCGCTGCTGCTGGACAACGCGACGACGCTGGTGCGTGAACGCGCGCTGCGCCAGGGCCTGACGCTGACGCTCGAGGTCGACCCGCAGCTCGGCGACTGGGTCGCCGATCAGCGCAAGCTCAAGCAGATCGCGATCAACCTGCTGTCGAACGCGGTCAAGTTCACGCCCGCCGGCGGGCGCGTCACGCTGCGCGCCCGCGCGCTGGAGAACGCGGCCGTGAACGCGGTGGAGATCGCGGTCGTCGACACCGGTGTCGGCATTGCGGCCGATCAGCAGGCGCTGGTGTTCGAAGAGTTCCGCCAGGCCGGCGGCGACTATCTGCGCAAGACCGAAGGCACCGGCCTCGGCCTCGCGCTGGCCAAGCGCTTCGTCGAGCTGCACGGTGGCACGATGCGCCTGGACAGCGCGCCGGGCCAGGGCTCGACCTTTGCGTTTGTCCTTCCCGAGCGCGAACTGGAGGCGACTTCATGAGCACGATCCTGATCGTCGAAGACAACGAGAAGAACATGAAGCTCGTGCGCGACATCCTGCAGCACCAGGGCCATGCGACGCTCGAAGCGGCGACCGGCACCGACGGCGTGCGGCTCGCGCGCGAACACCGGCCGGACCTGATCCTGATGGACATCCAGCTGCCCGACATCGACGGCATCGCCGCGCTGCGGCAGATCCGCGCCGAGCCGGCGCTCGACGCGACGCCGGTGCTCGCGGTTTCGGCCTCGGTGATGCCGGACGAGCAGCAGAAGATCGTGACCTCCGGCTTCGACGCGTTCATCACCAAGCCGATCGATCTGAAGGGCTTCCGCGAGACGGTGCGGCGCTTTCTCGAACGCGGACGGGCGACGCCATGACGTCGAAGATCCTCGTCGTCGACGACACGCCGATGAACGTCAAGCTGCTGGCCGATCTGCTCGCGGTGAAAGGCTACGACGTCGCGACCGCGACCTCGGGTGCGCAGGCGCTGGCCTTGCTCGAAGCCGAGCGGCCCGACCTCGTGCTGCTCGACGTGATGATGCCCGGCATGAGCGGCTACGAGGTCTGCGCGGCGATCCGCGCGAACCCGGCGCATGCCATGCTGCCGGTGGTGCTGGTCACCGCGCTGGACCCCGACAAGGAACGCGTCAAAGGGCTGGACGCCGGCGCCGACGACTTCCTGAGCAAGCCGGTGAGCCAGGCCGAACTGCTCGCGCGCGTGCGCTCGCTGCTGCGCATCAAGGGACTGTACGACGACGTGCAGCGCCAACGGCAGCAATTGACCGAGTGGAACCTCACGCTCGAACAGCGCGTTGCCGACGGCGTGCGCGAACTCGAGAAGGTCGGGCGGCTCAAGCGCTTCTTCTCGCCACAACTGGCCGAGCTGATCGTCGCCGGCGGCACCGACGATCCGCTGAAGAGTCACCGCCGGGAGATCACGGTCGTGTTCCTCGACCTGCGCGGGTTCACCGCCTTCACCGAGACCGCCGATCCGGAAGAGGTGATGAGCGTGCTCGGCGAGTACCACGCGGCGATGGGTCGGCTGATCACCGAGCACGAAGGCACGCTCGAGCGGTTTTCCGGCGACGGGATCATGGTGTTCTTCAACGACCCGGTCGTGATCCCCGACCCGGCGCCGCGCGCGGTGCGCATGGCGCAGGCGATGCAGCACGAGGTCTCGACGTTGTCCAACGGCTGGAAGCGACGCGGCTACGACCTGGCGATGGGCGTCGGCATCGCGCAGGGCTTCGCGACGATCGGCGGCATCGGCTTCCCCGGGCGCATCGACTACGGCGCGATCGGCACCGTGACCAACCTGGCGGCGCGCTTGTGCAGCGAAGCCGTCGGCGGCGAGATCCTGTTGTCGCAGCGCGTGCACGGCGCGCTCGACGGCGAGGTCGCGACCGAGCCGGCGGGCGAGTTGACGCTGAAGGGTTTTCATCGGCCGGTGCCGGCGTTTCGGGTCGTCCACGAGAGGCGATGACGATCATGGTGAAACGACGCACGCTGCTGCTGCCCGCGCTGGCCGGGGCGATGTGCCCGCCATCTCCGGTGTGGGCCCAGGTCACGGGGCGGATGGCTCGCGTCGGCTGGATCACCGCGCAACGCGCGGCCAGCCTGGGGCCCTACATCGCGACCTTTCGCGCTGCGCTGGCCGACCTCGGCCGCGTCGAGGGGCGCGACCTCGCGATCGAGTTCCGCTACGGCGACGACGTCGTCGAGCGCGTGCCGCCGCTGATCGATGAGCTCATTCGGCTGCCGGCCGACGTGATCATCGCGCAAGGCGTCGCGGTGAACGTGATCAGCACGATGAATCTGAAGGTGCCGGTGGTGTACGTCACCAGCGGCGACCCGGTCGCTTCGGGATTCGCCGAGAGCCTGGCCCGGCCTCGACCGAACATGACGGGGCTGACGTTCATGTCGGTCGAGTTCAACGGCAAGCGGCTCGAGTTGCTGCGCGAGATCGTGCCGCAGTTGCGTCGCGTCGCGATCATCGCCAATCCCGAGCATCCCGGCGAACAGAACGAGCGCGCCTTTTCGATCGATGCGGGCAAGCGGCTGGGGTTGGCGGTCCAGTTCTTCGCGACCCGCACGCCCGACGATCTGACCGCGGCGTTCGCGGCGATGGCGAGCGATCCGCCCCAGGGCCTGACGCTGTTCTCAGACGGTTTCGCGGTGCAGAACCGCGGGCGCATCATCGACGCGGCGACGCGGCTGCGAATTCCGGTGCTGGCCGGCTGGGCGGTGTTCGCCGAAAGCGGCGCGGTGTGCACCTACGGGCCGCAATTGAGCGCGTCGTACCGGCGCCTGGCGTACTACGTCGACCGCATCCTCAGAGGCGCGAAGCCGGCCGAGTTGCCGATCGAGCAGCCGGCGACGTTCGAGATGGTCGTCAACCTGAAGGCCGCGCAGGCCCTGGGCATCACGATACCGCCCGCGGTGCTGTTGCGGGCCGATCGCGTGATCGCGTGACGCGCAGCCGGTCTGCCGGTCTGCCGGTCAGCGCTGGGCCAGCCCGCGCACGCCGCCGAGCGCCGCGTCCAACCCCTGGTCGACGATCTGCGCCTTCCATTCGTCGGTGTCGACATAGAACGCATCGCGCGTCTGGCGCTTGATGCGGGCGAGCATGTCGGGCGGGGCGTCGGGATGGTTCTCGGCCCATTGGTCGGCGCGCAGCGCGTTCATCATCTCCATGATCGGCAGCGTGCCGTACTCGAGCGCGATGCCGGTGTACTCGGCCTGCGGCGCTTCTTCGTAGGCGGTCATCCACATCAGGCCCTGCAACGGCGCCGAGGTCGAACTGCCGTCGTAGATGCTCGTGATCTTGTCGCCCCACCAGGCGCGCGCGCGCGTCAGTGCGGCGGCGTCGTCCTTGCAGGCGAAGATGCGCTCGCCGACACCGCTCGGGCCCAGGCCGGTGTGCAGGTCGATCCAGCCGAGGCGCTGGCAGCGCGTCGCGTGGTCCTGCAGCACGTGGCGCAGCGTGACGTGGCTCCAGGTCGGGTTGTGGCCACCGAAGAAGATGCCTTCGGGATGCGCGTACTGCCCGCCGGAGATCGCCTGCTGCAGCGCGGCCATGCCGTGCGTCGCGGCATACGCCTGGACGACGGCCTCGGTCTCGGCGGAGGGCGGCCACGCGGCCGGCACCAGCGCGGCTGCGAGCTCGTCGTAGCCGGGGTTGTGCGGGAGCGGCTTGCCGAAGTCGTGGAAGTTGCGGTTCAGGTCGACGTTCTCGTGCGTCGTGCGCCGCCACCACGAGAACCCGTACGGATTGAGCGCGTGGACGTAGAGCACCGCGACGCCGGCCTGTGCAGCGGTCGCTCGGAACGAGGCGTCGCGCAGCAGCATCGTCTGCACACCGGAGCCGCAATAGCCTTCGACGCCGTGACACCCGCTCGACACGATCAACAGCCGTGCGGCGTCGCGCGCGCCGTCGAGCACCACATCCATCGCAAGCGGCTCGCCGTCGCGGCCCAGCATCGGGTGCAGGTGCGACTGCGCGTCGAGGTCGGCAGCCTCGACCGCGGCGAGGAACTTGGTGCGGGCTTCCTGGTAGGTCTGCGAAAAGTGGGCGCTGGCCGAGGGTGTCGTCATGGTGGCGTCGACGGGCATCAGCGTGGTGTGGCCAGCCACTTCTCGGCCAGGTTCACCCACAGCGTCGCGCCCAGCGGGATCAGCTCGTCGTTGAAGTCGTAGCTCGGGTTGTGCAGCATGCACGGGCCCAGGCCGTGGCCGCCGGCACGGTGGCTGCCGTCGCCGTTGCCGATCAGGAAGTAGCAACCGGGCTTCTCGAGCAGGAAGTAGCTGAAGTCCTCAGCGCCCATCGTCGGCTCGAACTCGTGCACGTTCTCGGCGCCGACCAGCTCGCCCATCACGCCGCGCGCGAACGCAGTCTCGGCGGCATGGTTGATCGTCGGCGGGTAGTTGCGCACGAACTCGAATTCGCAGCTCGTCTCGAACGCGGCGCAGGTGTGCTCGCTGATCTCCTTCATGCGGCGCTCGATCAGGTCGAGCACTTCGAGGGTGAAGGTGCGCACCGTGCCCTGCAGCTCGCAACTGTCGGGGATCACGTTGGTCGCCTCGCCCGCGTGGATCATCGTCACCGAGATCACGCCGGCGTCGATCGGCCGCTTGTTGCGGGTGATGATGGTCTGGAACGCCTGCACCAGCTGGCAGGCGACCGGCACCGGGTCGATGCCGTTGTTCGGCATCGCGCCGTGCGCGCCCTTGCCGCGGATCGTGATCTTGAATTCGTTGCTGCTGGCGAAGCACGGACCGCTCTTCAGCGCGAACTGGCCGACCGCCATGCCGGGCCAGTTGTGCGCGCCGAACATCGCCTCCATCGGGAACTTGTCGAACAGGCCGTCCTTGATCATCTCGCGCGCGCCGCCGCCGCCTTCCTCGGCCGGCTGGAACACGAGGTAGACGGTGCCGTCGTAGTTGCGGTGCTTGGCCAGGTGCTTGGCGGCGCCGAGCAGCATCGCGGTGTGGCCGTCGTGGCCGCAGGCGTGCATCTTGCCGGGGTGCTTGCTGGCATGCGCGAAGGTGTTGCGCTCGGTCATCGGCAGCGCGTCGATGTCGGCGCGCAGGCCGACCGCGCGGTCGCTGGTGCCGTTCTTCAGGATCGCGACGACGCCGGTCGTGCCCAGGCCGCGGTGAATCGGGATGCCCCAATCGGTGAGCTGCTTGGCGATCACATCCGACGTGCGCTGCTCCTGGAAGCAGAGTTCGGGGTGGGCGTGGAGATCTCGTCGGACCGCCGCGATCGACGCGGCGTCGGCGAGGATGGACTCGATCATGCGCATGCGAGAGCTCCTGGCGACGGCAAGGGGGCAGTTTAGCCGTGCCACGAAGGCCGAGCGGCGAACCGTGGTTTTGGTACGCTCGTGCGATGCCGATCGCATGGTCCGAATCGATCCAGGGCGTGGACTGGGACGAGCTCACCGCGCTGTACCACGCCGCCCCGCTGGGCAACAAGAACGCGCGCGACCTGCAGACCGCGTTCACGAACAGCCGCTACCGGTGCTTCGCGCGCGACGCGGGCCGGCTCGTTGGCGTCGGCCGCGTCCTGTCGGACGGCGTCGACTGCGCGTACGTGTGCGACGTGGCGGTGCTGCCGAGCCACCAGGGCACGGGCCTGGGCAAGGAGGTCGTCGACAGGCTCGTCGCGTACGCGCGGGGCCACCGCAAGATCATCCTGTATTCGGTGCCGGGCAAGGAGCCGTTCTACCGGCGCTTCGGCTTCAAGCGCATGCGCACCGCGATGGCGATCTTCGAGAACCAGGCGCAGGCGCTGGAGCGCGGCTATCTCGACGAGACCTGACCGACGCCAGCTGCCCATGCACGACTTGTTCGACAATATCTTCTGGCACACGCTGACCGGGCAGCAGGCGCGCTTCGCGGCAGGCGCGGGCGCGGCGCGTCGATATGTCGCGGGCTGCTCGCCGATCCTCGGCTTTGCCGATCAGCGGCGGCCCGACCTCGACGCGCTCGGGCCGTACTGCCAGGCCGGTGAAGTGTTCTACACCGACGGCTGGTCCGGCCCGGTGCCGGCGGGCTGGCAGCTCGACGCCGAGACGGTGATGATCAAGATGATCTGGGACGCGCCCGCACCGGCTGCGGATGCAGGCGGCGAGCCGATCGTCACGCTCGGGCCGCAGCACGTGCAGCGTGCGGTCGAGCTGGCGGCGCTGACGCGCCCGGGCCCGTTCGGCCCGCGCACGCCGGAGCTCGGCACCTACATCGGCTGCCTCGACGAC
>Ga0209023_10003899_pt1 | contig 17434 bp, 20 predicted proteins | sample LakOneMetagenome_FD_187468 | JGI IMG/M metagenome (GOLD analysis project Ga0209023, IMG submission 187468) | Freshwater and sediment microbial communities from Lake Erie, Canada (SPAdes) (version 2) | ecosystem: Environmental > Aquatic > Freshwater > Lentic | place: Lake Erie, Canada... | reverse complement strand
AAGCGTTTATCCAACTGCGCCGCCTGCCACGCCGGCGCCGATCAAGGAGATTTCAATGAACGAAACGTCCGCATCCCGCGCTGAGCCAGTGCAAGCCACGAACGCGGCGCGCAAGGTCCTGGTCTGGGACGCGCCGGTGCGCGTCTTCCACTGGTTGATGGTGTTCAGCTTCGTCGGCGCGTACGTGACCGCCGAGAGCGAACGCTGGCGCCTGCTGCATGTGACGCTCGGCTACACGATGGCCGGCCTGGTGGCGTTCCGGATCGTCTGGGGCCTGATCGGCACGCGCCACGCCCGTTTCGCGGACTTCGTGCGTGGGCCGGGTGCGGTGCTGCGCTACCTGCGGGCGATGCGGACCTCGCGGCCCGAGCACCACACCGGCCACAACCCCGCCGGAGCGCTGGCGATCGTGGCGATGCTCGCGCTGACGCTGGCGGTCGCGGCCTCGGGCTGGGCCGTGTTCAACGACACCGGCGGAAAATGGCTCGAAGAACTGCACGAACTGGCCGCCAACACGATGCTCGCCGTCATCGGCGTGCACATCGCCGGTGTGCTGTTCGCGAGCTGGCGCGGCCGCGAGAACCTGATCGGCGCGATGATCACCGGCCGCAAGGCGGCTCGGCCCGAAGAGGGCGTGCGCAGCGCGTGGCGCACCGTGGCCGTGGTGATGCTCGTCGCGGTGGCGGGCTTCTGGTGGACGCAGTGGCAGGCCGCGCCGGGCGCGGGCGGTCTGGCCGACAGGCCGGCGGCGGCTTCGCATGCGGGATCGGCCCACCACGACGATTGATCGAGGTCGATCGATCGACGACGTCAGACGCGCGACACTCTCACCCATGCGCATCCTCCTGGCGGAAGACGACGTGCTCCTCGGCGACGGCCTGCGTGCGGGCCTGCGCCAGCTCGGCTTCCTGGTCGACTGGGTCCGCGATGGCGAGGCCGCGGAACGCGAGTTGCGCGCCCAGCCTTACGCCGCTGCCGTGCTCGACCTGGGGCTGCCGCGCAAGGACGGCCTGGAGGTGCTGGCCGCGGTCAGGCAAGCCGGCGTCACCGTGCCCGTGCTGGTGCTGACCGCCCGCGACGCGGTGCCCGACCGCGTCCGCGGTCTCGATGTCGGTGCCGACGACTATGTCGTCAAGCCGGTCGACCGCGATGAGCTGGGCGCCCGGCTGCGCGCGCTGGTGCGGCGCGCGCATGGGCAGCCGCGCGAGACGCTGACGGTGCGCGACGTGGTGCTCGATCCGGCCGCGCGCACCGTGCTGCGCGCCGGCGCGGCCGTGCCGCTCTCGGCGCGCGAGTTCGATCTGCTGCACACGTTGATGCTGAACGCGGGTCGCGTGCTGTCGCGCGAGCAGATCGAGCAGCACCTCTACAGCTGGGGGCAGGAGGTGGAGAGCAACGCGATCGAGGTTCACGTCCATCACCTGCGCCGCAAGCTCGGTGGCGAGCTGATCCAGACCATCCGCGGCGTGGGCTACACGCTGCCCAAACATCCGAACGCTGTTTGATGCGACGCCTCGCCTCGCTGCAAGGCCAGTTGCTGGCGTGGGTGCTCGCGCTGGTGGTGCTCGTCTGGGGGCTCACCGCCGCCCTGACCTGGTTCGACGCCCGCCACGAACTCGACGAGCTGCTCGACAGCCACCTCGCCCAGGCCGCTGCGCTGCTGGTGGTGCAGCAGTCGCGCGAGCTCGGCGACGACGACCGTGAAGTCGATACGCCGACGCTGCACCGTTACGCGCCGAGGGCGGCTTTCCAGGTGTTCCACGAAGGGCGGCTCGCCGTTCGCTCGCCGAATGCGCCGACGACGCCGATGTTCGGGTCGGTCGACGGCCTGGCCGACGGCTTTCGGACCGTGTCGTTCGGCGGCGCGACCTGGCGCGTGTTCGCAGCCACCGGCGCCGAGCGCGACGTGCAGGTCTTCGTCGGCGAACAGATAGCGTCGCGCAACGAGATCCTGCGGGCGGTGCTGCGCAGCACGATGGGGCCGATGCTGACCGCGCTGCCGCTGCTCGCGCTGGCGATCTGGTGGGCGGTGCGCCGCGGCATGCTGCCGTTGCACCGGTTGAGCCGCGTGCTGGGTCAGCGCAGCCCGCAGGAGCTGCGACCGGTCGTGATCGACGGTGCGCCCGCCGAGATGATGCCCGCGCTCGATGCGTTGAACGGCCTGCTGCAGCGCATCGCCGAGCTGGTCGAATCGGAGCGGCGTTTCACCGCCGACGCGGCGCACGAGTTGCGCACGCCGATCGCCGCGATCCGGGCGCAGGCCCAGGTCGCGCTCGGCGAGGCCGACGACGCGGAGCGCCGCCATGCGCTGCAGGCCACGCTCGCGGGCTGCGACCGCGCGACGCGGCTGGTCGATCAGTTGCTGACGCTGGCGCGGCTCGAGGCTGCCGCTTCAACGGCGCAGGCCGAGGTGGACCTCGGCGAGCTGGTTCGGCGCGTGGTCGCGGAGCTGGCGCCCGAGGCGATCCGCAAGCACCAGGAGATTACGCTCGATGCCGCCGGCGGCTGCGTCGTGAAGGGGGATGCCACGCTGCTGGCGGTGCTCGTGCGCAATCTCGTCGACAACGCGATCCGCTACAGCCCGGCGCAGGCGGTCGTGAAGATCGCGGTCGCGCAGCCCGCGGGCCGCGCGGTTCTGCAGGTGGATGACAGCGGGCCGGGATTGCACGATGAGGACCGCCAGCACATCGGCGAGCGATTCTTCCGGGTCATCGGCAGCGGCGAGGACGGCAGCGGCCTCGGGTGGTCGATCGTGCGCAGGATCGCCGCAGCGCATCGCGCCGAGGTGCGCCTCGGCCGCTCGGATTCGCTCGGCGGTCTGGCGGTGGAAGTCGAGTGGCCGCGCGCGTAGCTTGCTCGCTCCGCAGATGCCCTTGCTATCCGTCGTACTTCACGTTCAAGGCGACGAAGGTCGCCAAGGCCGCCTCACGGTCCGCCATCACGCGTCGCACATGGGGGCGGGTGTTCATGAGCGCGATGTATTCGGCCAGGTTCGGAAGAAACGGCTCGAGCATGTCTGAGCCGTAGATCTTCGAGGTCGCCTGGCCGATCATGAAGAAGTGCATGTAGGCGACGCAGTCGGCCGCCGAGAACGCCGGTCCAAGGATGTACGGCGTGAACGACGACAACCGCGCGACCGCCTCGAGACCCCTGGCCAGGTGCTCGCAGGCTTCGCGCTTGGTCTCCAGCGACACGTCGCCGCCGAAGAACGATTCCTTGTACAAGCGTCGAGCGACCCACTCCGAATTGAGCTCCAGATGCTGGATCAACTCGCGGCACTTGGCGCGCTGGAAGACGTCTCGGGGATAGAGGGGCACCTCGGGATAGCGCTCTTCCAGGTATTCGACGATCGTCTGCGACTCCGACAACGCGCCGTGCTCCGTCTCGACGTACGGAATCTTGCCCATGGGCGAGCACGACAGGAAGGTGTCCCGTTGCCAGGGATAGACCACCCGCTCTTCGAACGGTACGGCCTTCTCGAGCAGGATCAGCTTGAGCTTGTTGTAGTAGTTGCTGACCCCGAAGCCGCACAGCGTGATCATGGTGGGCACTCCCTGGCCGACGAGTCGTCGGCATGCCGATGCTATCGCTTGGCGACGGGCTTCATCGCGCCACCGGCGACCTTCGTGGCGTAGAAGTTGTGCATCTGGTTCGAGATGTAGTCCAGGTTGTCTTCGACGGCGAAGTGCCCGCCGACCAGCCGGTGCATCTCGGCGTTCGGCAGGTCTTTGAGGTAGGCCTCGCCGCCTTCCTTGGTGAAGAAGACATCGTCCTGCCCCCAGAAGATGATCGTCTTCGGCTGCCGGTTGCGCAGGAACGCCTGCCAGGTCGGATAGAGCGGCACGTTCGTCCGGTAGTCGTAGAACAGGTCCAGGTTCATGCGCACGGCGTGCGGGCGCTGCATGAACGCGTAGTCCGACTCCCAGTTGTCCGGGCTCATCAGATCGGGTGACTTCGCGCCGTGCAGGTAGATGCCCTTGATCGCGTCGTGCGTCAGGAACGCGGCCAGCGGCTTCTCGGTCTCGGGGGATCGGTTCTTCCACAGCGCACCACGGAACCCGTCCCACGCCGCCGTGAACCCGACCTCGTAGGCATTGGTGTTCTGGATGATCAACCAGTCGAGCGCCTCCGGGTGGCGCCCGAGGATTCTGAATCCCACCGGGCCGCCGTAGTCCTGCACAAACAGGCCGTAGTGATCGAAGCCCTTCATCGCGAGGAACGTCTCGACCACGTCGGACAGCTTGTCGAACGTGTAGGCGTATTTCGCGGGGTCGGGCGCATCGCTGTTGCCGAAGCCCGGGTAGTCGGGCGCGATCACGTGAAACCTGTCACCGAGCACCCGAATGAGATCGCGGTACTGGTGCGACGAGGCGGGAAAGCCGTGCAGCAGCACCAGCTTCGGGCTCGACGGGTCACCGGCCTCTCGGTAGGCGATGTTGAGACCATCGACCTTGAGCATGCCGAACGTCACCGCGACCGCGGGTGGCGCCGGCGCCGCAGGTGCCGCCGACGCGATCGTGACGGCGGAGAGGACCGCGCCGACGACCAGCGCTGTGGAGACGATCCATCCGCCGCGCAACACGCGGCGAACTGAGAGGTGGTTGAACATGTTCGTTATCCTGAGATGGGTTGAAGGAGGTCTCTTGCTCGATGCGACGCTCAGAGCCCGAGCGTGCTCAGCCCCGGATGTCTTCAGGGCGGGTTCCGAGCGTCCAATGAAACTTGCGATCGCTGCTGGCAATGGCCACGTCGTTGATGCTGGCGTGGCGTGTCGCCATGAAGCCCCAGGCGTCGAACTCCCAGTTCTCGTTCCCGTAGGAGCGAACCCAGTTGCCGGCGCCGTCGTGCCATTCGTAGGCGAAGCGCACGGCGATCCGATTGCCGTCGTAGGCCCACAGCTCCTTGATGAGCCGGTAGTCGAGTTCGCGCACCCACTTCGCTTGCAGCAGCTCGACGATCTGATCCCGACCCTGCACGAAGGCGTTGCGGTTGCGCCAGCGGCTGTCTGGCGTGTAGGCGAGCGACACGCGCTTCGGGTCGCGGCTGTTCCAGGCGTCCTCGGCCATGCGGACCTTTCGAACCGCGGAGTCACGGCTGAACGGCGGCAATGGCTGACGTGGTGATTCGATCGGTCGATTCATGATGATGATCCTGTGCAGCGGTGCCGCGGGGGCAAGTCTCTCGAAGCGCGTCGGCTCAGGCTGCGAGCTTGGCGGTGACCTTGGGGAAGTCGATGTCGGTCTGCGCCACGTTGTTGACGTAGTTGGTCAACACGTTCAGCGCCACCGTCACGACGATCTCGAGCGTGCTCGCCTCGTCGAAGCCGGCGTCGCGCAGGGTCGACAGGTCGGTGTCGGAGACGCGGCCGCGCAGTTCGGTGACCCGGCGTGCGAAGCGCAGCGCGGCGTTGGCGCGCACGTCCTCGGAATGAAAGTCGCGGGCGGCATCGATCTCGCCGCTGCTCAGCTTGGCGACGTTGCGGCCGAGGTAGTCGTGCGCGGAGAGGCAGTAGTCGCAACCGTTGTACTCGGCCACGGCCAGCGCGATGCGCTCGCGCAGCTTGGCGTCGAGCTTGCCCTTGGCCAGCGCGCCGTTCAGCGACAGGTAGCCTTCGAGCGCGGCCGGGCTGTGCCCCACGAGCTTCATCAGGTTGGGGACGACGCCGAGCTGCTTTTGCACGGCGGCGAGCAGGGGCTTGGAGGCGTCGAGCGATTGCTCGACGGTGGGGATGCTGATACGTGACATGTTGAACTCCTGGCGGTGGGCGTGAGCCCGGGTTGGCTTTGATTCGCCACACACATGGCGAATGAGTGCACTGTCTTTCAAACGCCCCGCCTTTAGAATCGCCGCCAAATCCAAGAGACCGTTCCGTGGGGAGGAAGAGTTGGACAGGCTTCATCTGATCACGGTCTTCGTCGCGGTGGTCGACACGAACGGCTTCGCCGGCGCGTCCCGAAAGCTGAACCTGTCGCCGCCCGCGGTCACCCGGGCGATCAACGAGCTCGAGGCGCATTTGGGCGTGCGTCTGCTCACCCGTACCACGCGCATCGTCAAGGTCACCGAGGCCGGGGCCCGGTACGCGGAAAACTGCCGCGCAGTCCTGGCGCAGCTGAACGAGGCGGACGAATCGGCGAGCGGCCTGCACGGCACGCCGCGTGGGCGCCTGACGATCACCGCACCCGTGGGCTTCGGCGCCCTGTACGTCACGCCCGTCGTGACCGAGTACCTCGGCCGCTACCCCGAGGTTTCGGTTTCGTGCTGGTTCATGGACCGCGTCGTCAACATGCTCGACGAGGGCGTGGACGTGGGCGTGCGGATCGGCGAGCTTCCGGACTCGTCGATGCAGGCGATCCGGGTCGGGCGCATGCGGCTCCTGGTCTGCGCCACCCCGCGGTACCTCGAAGAACACGGCGAACCGACGTCGCCCGAGGATCTGGACAAGCATGTCGTCATCGCCGCCAGCGGGGCGACCTTGACGTCGGAATGGCGCACCTCGAATCACGGCACGCCGGGCGCCGTCAAGCTCCACCCGCGCCTGATCACGACCACGGCCGACACCGCGATTGCGGCCGCGCTCACCGGCTTCGGTCTGACGAACGTGCTCGCCTACAAGGTGGCCGAGCACCTGCGAGAGGGGCGGCTCAGGACGGTGCTGAGCGACTTCGAGCCGCCGGCGCTGCCGGTGCATGTCCTGCACCGCGAAGGCCGTCATGCCTCCCAGAAGGCGCGCAAGTTCATCGATCTCGCCGTGGAGCGGCTGCGACCGCAGCTGGCCGCGATGTAGCCGCCCGATCGTTCAACTTCGCGGAATGCTCTGTTGTGGCGAGCAAGGGTTCCGCATCCGCCGAGGGCGTCGCAGAGTGTCTGCTCCACTCTTTCACGCGCACCACCAGGACTCTGCATTGGACAGACTGCATCTGATCACCGTCTTCGTCGCCGTTGTCGATGCCAACGGCTTCGCGGGTGCTGCGCGCAAGCTGGGCATCTCGCCGCCTGCCGTCACCCGGGCCATCAACGAACTGGAGGCCCACCTCGGCGTTCGCCTCCTGACACGCACGACGCGCGTGGTTCGCGTGACGGAGCCGGGCGCGCGCTACGCGGACGACTGCAGGCTGATCCTCGCGCAACTGGCCGAGGCGGACGAATCGGTGACCGGCACGCAGACGACGCCGCGCGGGCACCTCACCATCACCGCGCCGGTGCTGTTCGGTGCCAAGTTCATCGCGCCGATCGTCACCGAGTACCTGCAGCACAACGCCGAAGTGGTCGCGTCCTGCTGGTTCCTGGATCGCGTCGTCAATTTGCTCGACGAGGGTGCCGATGTCGGGGTACGCATCGGCGAGCTGCCGGATTCGTCGATGCAAGCAACCGCGGTGGGAAGGGTGCGGCGTGTCATCTGCGCCTCCCCAGGCTACCTCGAACAACACGGCGTGCCCGAGTCGCCCGACGACCTGCAATCGCACACCATCATCTCAGCCACTGCGGTCACACCCACGCCGGAATGGCGGCTGCTCGAAGGCGGTGAAGCGCGCACCATCAAGCTGCAGCCGCGCATGACCACGACCAGCAACGATTCGGCTCTGGCCGCGTCGCTGCGCGGCTTCGGCATCACGCGGTTGCTGTCCTACCAGGTGGCCGAGTTCGTGCGCGATGGAAGCCTCCAGGTCGTGCTCGGCGAGTTCGAGCTGCCGCCATTGCCGGTGCACGTCGTGCATCGTGAAGGCGTGCATGCATCCAAGAAGGCTCGCGCGTTCATCGACCTCGTCGTCGAACGACTGCGCGCGAACCCGAATTTGCGCTGAGCCGATCGACGTTCCAGCGGCGCGTCGACACGGCCGCGCTTCCCGTCCACAATCCGGGCTTGTTCGACCCGTGTTGGGACGCCCCAGATGCCGCGCCTTCGGTTGTTTCTGCAGGCAGGTCACTGGCCGACGCTCCTGTCTGCGCTCCTCTACTTCGACTTCTGCTTCGCCATCTGGGTCCTGAATGGGGCGATGGCGCCGTTCATCAGCGAGTCGTTCTCGCTCACGCCGGCCCAGAAGGGATTCATGATCTCGGTGCCCATCATGGCGGGCGCTCTGATCCGTTTTCCACTGGGCGTCCTGGCGCAGTATGTCGGGCGCAAGAGCGCGGCGATGGTCGAGATGGGCTTGATCGTGCTCGTGCTGGGCTACGGCAGCCTGTTCGTCGACAGCTACGGCCAGGTGCTCGCCATGGGCGCGCTGCTGGGTGTCGCCGGGGCGAGCTTCGGTGTCGCGCTGAGCCTGGGCAGCGGCTGGTATCCGCCGAGACTGAAAGGGCTGGCGATGGGGATTGCGGGCGCCGGCAATTCGGGCACCGTGCTCGCAGTGCTGTTCGCGCCGCCCTTGGCAGCGCGGTTCGGGTGGCAGTCGGTCTACGGCCTCGCGGCCGCGACGATGCTCCTCCCGATGACCGTGATGTAGTTCGTCGCGAAGGAGCCGCCCGATCGGGTCCAGCAACGTCTGCGCGCGCATCTCTCCTGCCTGTTCGAGAAGGACGGCTGGGTCTTCAGCGCCATCTACATCGTCACCGCCGGAGGGTTCATCGGCGTGGCGAGTTTTCTGCCCACCTACTTCTACGATCAGTTCGGCGTGTCCAAGGTCGAGGCGGGCCAGTTGACGATGCTCGCCACGCTGATGAGCGCCGTGGCACGCGTGGTGGGCGGCCAGGTCGCCGATCGCATCGGCGGCATCAACGTGTTGAGCGGCGTGCTGTTGCTCGTCGCGCTGACGCTGCTGCTGTGCGGGCTCGCCGGCGCATCGCTGGCCATCTCCACGCTGCTGCTCGCGTTCTATTTCATCCTGCTCGGCGCCGGCAGTGGCGCATTGTTCCAGCTGGTGCCGCTGCGCTGGCCGACCACCACGGCGGTGGTGATCTCCATGATCGGCGAGATCGGCGCGTTCGGCGGCGGCTTCATCCCGAACGCGATGGGTCAGTCGAAGCACTACACGGGCACCTACGCGTGGGGTTTCGTGGCCTTTGCCGTGGTGCCGGCCACGATGCTGACCCTGCTGCGCGTCGTGCAGGGCCGATGGACACGAACCTGGGTCGGACCGGGCGGGAGAGCCCTCATGCCGCAGGAGTGGGAAGGGCCCGGACAAGTACGGCTCGATCGGGTGCAGCGGCCCGCCTGAGGGTTGCGGCTTGGCGGTCGATTCCAGGCGGCCGCGGCACCCCTCACCGTTCCATCTTTCGAAACACTGCCTTGGCGCCAGCGAAGGTTCACGCTCCCACGGTGACTGCCTAGCATGGGCCGGTCGCAATTCAGCGATCCATCCAAGGAGCCCTCGTGCCCATCCTCAACGTCAAGGTCAGTGCCAGCAAGTCCAAGGAAATGACGACCCGCATTTCTTCGATGCTGCTGGACCTCACCACCCGCATCCTTCGCAAGGACCCCAAGGTCACCTCGATCGCCATCGACTATGTCGACCCCGAAGACTGGGTCGTCGCCGGCCAGTCGCTCGCGGCCCAAGGCAAGAGCAGTCTCTACTTCGACATCAAGATCACCGACGAAACCAACAGCAAGGCCGAGAAGGCCCAGTACATCGCCGAAGCTTTCGAAGCGTTCGCCGCGCTGCTCGGCGACTTGCACGAAGAGAGCTACATCTACGTGCAGGATGTCCGGGCGACCGCCTATGGATACGGCGGCCGAACGCAGGAATACCGGTACCACCACGCCTGATCCGCACCGACACCCTAGAGATCCAGGGTCAATGCCGGACCCACGGCGCGAGAGACACAGATGCACATCAGCGCCGCCGCTTTCCGGCCGGCGTCGTCGAGCGCCGTGTCACGATGCTCCGGCTCGCCATCGATCACCTTCACCTGACACGTGCCGCAGGTGCCGGCTCGGCAGCCGGAAGGCGCCGACACCCCCGCGGACTCGACGGCATCGAGAATGCTCTGATCCGCCGCCACGACGATGCGCTTGCCGCTGCGACGCAACGTCACCGTCACGGGACGATTGATCGCGGCTGCAGGCGGGGCCGCGAATCGCTCGAAGCGCACGCGCTCGTCCGGGAGACCGGCGACAGCGGCCGCGGCGCGTACCGCGCCGATCAATCGCTCCGGCCCGCAGACGTAGAAGACCGTGCCCGCCGCGGCGAGATCGACGATGCGCTGGAGGTTCGCGCGCTGCTGCTCGTCGGCCGCGTGGACGTGCACGTCGCTACCGAACGCAGACTCGAGAGCGTCCAGGTAGGCGGCCTCGCCACGCGACCGGACGGCGTAGTGCAGACAGATGCGTCGCCCCGCCGCCTTCAACGCCGCAGCCATCGCCTTGATCGGCGTGATGCCGATGCCACCCGCGATCAACATGGCCGGGCGAGCGTCGTCGTGCAACGCGAAGTCGTTGCCGGGCAGGCCGCAGTGCAGTGTCGTGCCCAGCTGGAAGATCGCATGGGCAGCGACCGATCCACCGCGGCCCCGCTCCTCGAGCAGCACGGCGATCTCGTAGGCATCGCGGCGGCTTGGATCGGAAGCGATCGAATATCGCCGCGTGGTCTCCCGGCCGTTCTCGAGGCGCACGGGGATGTCGATGTGCGAGCCCGCTCGCACCTCTGGAAGTCTGGCCCCATCCCCTGCCCGAAGTTCGTATGCCCGCACCCGCGGCGTGAGTTGACGAATCCCGCTGATGCGCAATGCGAGCGGGCCCTTTCCCAAGTGCGCCGGCGCGGCAGTCGAGCCGACCGGCCCGGCCACTCGCTTCAGGCGCTCGATCTCCGCCAACATCGGTGCCCACGCCTGCGCGACTTCGGCCTTGGTGAACCGGGGCGTGATGTGCTGCGGGCAGTTCCAGTCGTAGCCTTCGACCGTGATCACCATGGCGCGCTCGACGCGGGCCGGGTAGTGCGGCATCTCGAGGCGCGCCATCAACGTCGCGTCCTCACTCGCATCGACGATGCGCACGCGGCCCAGGATCTTCAGGCGCCGCTGGTGCGCATAGTCCATCAGGATGATCGAGACCCGATCATTGCCTTGCAGGTTGCCCACGCTGATGTACTGCACGTTGCCGCGAAAGTCGGCATAAGCGATCGTCTTCGGATCGAGTACCTTCAGGAACCCGGCCGCACCGCCTCGGTACTGCACATACGGCCAACCGGATTCACCGACGGTGGCCTGATAGAAGCCGTCTCGTTGATGGATGAACTCGGCCTCGGTGGGGCTCAACATGTCGCGCCTGTCGCTCGTGCGGTCGAGTGGCGCGTAGGCGGATCGGCTTCCCATGCGGGTCTGGACCGCACGCACGGCAGGCGTGAAGGCAATGTCGGAGTAGGCGCGGCTCATCAAGGCTCCCGGTTCGCGTGAGATCGGCGCGCCGCGATGCCGCGGCGCCTGAGCGCACTGTCGCAGCCGAGCGCGCTTCGTGGAATCGGCGCCAAGGCCAATTCACCGTTTCGGGCGTCGGAATGGTGTGTTGGCGGTCGCAACCCTTCAAAGGTGCCACGCATTCGACGAATGTCTATTCATCGGTGGTCTCGCGTGGCCGCCGAAAGATCACCGAGGAACACACCATGAACGCACCTACGTTCGCACTGCGACTTCCCCTCCACGAGTTGCGCTTCGTGTCGCTCTTCAATGGCGGTCGCGGCCTGGCCTTCCCGTGCGATGCCGCCGGTCACGTCGATCTGGACGGGCTGAGCGAACGAGCACGTCAAAACTACTTCTACGCCAGGACGTTCATCGGGCGAGAGTTCTTCCTGCCCTCGATTCGACCGCTTGCGCAGTGAAGGCTGCTCGGGCCGCGCAGCAACCCACTGTTCCTTCGAATGGAATGGTCTCTTGGCCTGCGAGGCGATTCCCTGTCGTCGCTCGTTCGACGAGAGTCCATCAACGCGCTGCCAACGCGATGAAAGAACCTGCTCCCGAATCCGACCGACCAGCAAGGAGTTCCTTATGAGTCGCATCAGCACCGCCCGCGTCGCACCTGTCGAGTCGCACCCGTCGCCAGGGGGGAGTCGCGCGGCGCCGGTGCATCCGGGGTGGCTGCGCACGACGCACTGGCTCAACGCCGTCGCCGTGGTCCTGATGGTGACCAGCGGCTGGCGCATCTACAACGCCTCGCCGGTCTACGCGATGCGCTTCCCCGGCGACATGACGCTCGGTGGCTGGTTGGGGGGCGCATTGCAATGGCACTTCGCCGGCATGTGGCTGCTGGCCTTCAACGGGCTCGTCTATCTGGCCCTGAACGTGGTGAGCGGCCGGTTCGCGCGCAAGTTCTTCCCGATCACGGCGATCGGTGTCTGGCACGACGCGCGTGACGCGCTGCGTGGCCGCCTTTCGCACGCCGACCCTCGGCACTACAACGGCTTGCAACGTCTGGCTTACCTCATCGTCATTGTCGATCTGGTGCTGTTGGTCCTGTCCGGGCTGGTGCTGTGGAAGTCCGTGCAGTTCCCGTTGCTGCGCGAGTTGATGGACGGCTACGAAGGCGCCCGTCGCGTGCACTTCTTCGCCATGGCCACGCTCGTGGCGTTCGTCGCCGGCCATGTGCTGATGGTGGCGCTGGTGCCGCGAACCCTGCTGACGATGCTGCGCGGCCGCTGAAGGAGACTCCGATGAACATCACCAAACGCTCCCTCGTCACGACCGTCGATGGCGATGCCGCCGTCAAGGACGCGCTGAAGCTCCTGTCACGCCGGATCGAACAGCCCGCGCGCCGCGCGTTCCTGCAGCGCACGCTCACACTCGGTGGCGTGGCCATGCTCAGCGGCTGCAATCTCACCGATGGCAACGGCGTGGACGCCGCGTTGGCGAGCATCTCTCGCTTGAACGACCGTGCGCAGGGCGCGCTGTTCGACCCGACCCGGTTGGCACCCACCTACCCGGACTCGATGGTGATGCGGCCGTTTCCGTTCAACGCCTACTACGGTGAGGACGAAGTCCGCGTGGTCGACGGCGACACCTGGCGACTCGAGGTCACCGGACTCGTCGCCGACAAGCGTGCGTGGACGCTGGACGATCTGCGTGCGATGCCGCAGCAGGAACTGGTCACCCGGCACATCTGCGTCGAGGGGTGGAGTGCCATCGGCAAATGGGGCGGCGTGCCCTTCGCGCATTTCCTGAAGCGCGTCGGCGCCGACCTGAATGCGAAGTACGTGGGCTTCAAGTGCGCGGACGACTACTACACGAGCATCGACATGGCCACCGCGCTGCACCCGCAGACCAACCTGTCGCTCACCTATGACGGGAAGGCGCTGCTGCCGAGAAACGGCTACCCGCTGAAGCTGCGCATGCCCACCAAGCTGGGCTACAAGAATCCAAAACACATCCGGGCGATCTACGTCACCAACACGTACCCCGGCGGCTACTGGGAAGACCAGGGCTACAACTGGTTCGGAGGCAGCTGAGTCCGCTCATCCGCTCTGACACGTCGGCACGTCCGTGCCATTCACTCAACCGACTCTCTCGAGGACATCATCATGAACAAGATCACCGCAATGCTGCTCACCGCCTGCCTGTCGACGGCCGCTCTTCACGCCTTCGGCCAGGACGCCATGAAGCCCGATGCGATGGCGAAGGACGCGATGAAGAAGGACAGCGCCCCGAAAGACGCCATGAAGCCCGACGCCATGGCCAAGGATGCGATGAAGAAGGACGCCGCGCCGAAGGACGCGATGAAGAAGGACGCGATGGCCCACGACGCGATGAAGCCCGATGCCATGGCCAAGGACGCGATGAAGAAGGACACCGCGCCGAAAGACGCCATGAAGAAGGACGCGATGGCTCACGACGCCATGAAGCCCGACGCCATGGCGAAGGACGCCATGGCGCCGGACGCGATGAAGAAGTAAGCGCGCCGCGGCGCGGCAAGCCGGCCTCCGGGCCGATCGAGTTTCGGGAAAGATCATGACGCTGTTCATCCTGTCGTACCTGGCCGGGGCCCTGACCATCCTGGCTCCTTGCATCCTGCCGGTCATCCCGTTCGTGTTCGCCCGGGCAGACCGACCCTTCGTCCGCAGTGGCCTGCCTCTGCTGGCGGGGATGGCGCTGAGCTTCGCTGCGGTCGCCACGCTCGCGACGGTCGGCGGCGCGTGGGCCGCCGAAGCCAACGACATCGGACGCACGGCAGCGCTTGTGCTGCTCGCTGTGATGGGCATCGCGCTGCTGGTTCCCAGGCTGGCGGAGCGAGCGACTCGGCCGCTCGTCGCGATCGGGTCGCGTCTCGCCGAATCCGCTCAGCGTGATGCGACGGCCACCGGCCGATCGGTGTTGCCCTCCTTCGTCCTGGGTGTTGCCACGGGGCTGCTTTGGGCGCCCTGCGCCGGACCGGTTCTCGGCCTCGTGCTGACGACGGCGGCGCTGCAAGGTGCGAGCGCGCGAACCTCCCTGTTGCTGCTGACCTATGCGGCGGGCGCGGCCACGTCGCTCGCACTGGCGATGTGGGTCGGCGGTCGTGTGTTCGTGGCGATGAAGCGCTCACTCGGCGCGGGCGAGTGGCTGCGCCGCGGTCTGGGCGTGGCCGTGCTGGCGGGCGTCACTGCGGTGGGGTTGGGGCTGGACACGGGCCTGCTGGCGCGACTGTCGCCCGGAGCAGGCAACGCATTGGAGCAGGACTTGCTGCAGCGGTTTCAGCCTCGTCCTGCGTCGGTTCCGAAGGCCCTGAGCGAAGACCGACTGGCATCGACTCCTGCGGCGCTCACGAAGACCAGCCTGATCGAAACCGCCAGCGCGACCCCACCGGACCTGGTTCTGCCCGTCGAGGGCCAAGTCCCCGAACTGTCCGGCGCCACCGCATGGCTGAATTCATCGCCACTGACGACGCAGTCGCTGCGCGGCAAGGTCGTGCTCATCGACTTCTGGACCTTCGCTTGCATCAACTGCCAGCGCGCCATTCCCCATGTCCGTGCATGGGCCGAGAAATACAAAGACCAGGGCCTGGTCGTCGTCGGCGTGCATGCGCCGGAGTTCGCGTTCGAACGCAAGGCAGACAACGTCAAGCGCGCCGTCGCCGATCTCGGTCTCACGTTCCCGATTGCCATCGACAATGACTTCGCGATCTGGCGCGCGTTCTCCAACCAGTACTGGCCGGCCAACTACTTCGTCGACGCCCAGGGGCGGATCCGCTTTCACCACTTTGGAGAGGGCGAGTACGAGAAATCGGAGCAGGTGATCCAGCAACTGCTCGCCGAGGCCAAAAGCGGAGCGGGCAAGAGCACTGTTTGGTGAAGCGCGGGCCCCGCTCAGCGCGACGGCGATCGATCACCCACAAGGCACGATGCGGAACTCGACCCGCCGGTCGAGCGCATCGACCAGGTTGTCCGTTCCGCTGCCCACGATGTTCTGACGAAAGCCCATGCCCTGCGCCTTGGTCTTGCCCGCGAGTTCGGGCTCCTCGCCCGCCAGGCGTTGCTTCACGTAGGCCGCGCGCTGCAACGACAACGCGTCGTTGAGCGACTCGGACCCGGTGTGGCTGGTGTGCCCGACCACATCCATGCAGACCTTGGCCGACGTCGCTGCCCGCGCGATCTGCCGCAGCCACATCACGTAGGGACCACTGATCTTCGGGTCGGGCCAGAACTCGGTGCCGCCGGGATTGAAGAGGAACTTCACGCCGAGCTGGTTGTAGGCGATGCCCAGCGTGACGACCTTGCCGAAGGCCTGTTCGGCGTCGGCCTGGCGACCCAGCTTCATGTTCGTCAGGTAGATGCCGTTGACGACCCGCAACTGCTCGCCTTGCGCGGTCGCCAGTGCGCTGCGGTATTGCGCGAGGGAGTCCTGATAGCGCTCGGCGTTGTACAGCGTCGTCGCCTCGTCGATCAGCGTCGCCACCGAGATGCGTTCGAGATACGCCTTGTCGGCCAGCTGCCCCGGGCTGGTGGCGGTCGTGCGCACGTAGCCTTCGATGACCTTGTCCTTGACCAGGACCGGGCTGTCGCGATAGTAGGGCAGCGGCGTGGTGTCGAGCCCGTCGTCGCGTGCGATCGCGTAAGCCTGGGCGACCACGGTCGCGGTCTTCAGGTCGGTGAGCGCCAGGTTGATGCGATACGGGCTCTTCGGCCGGTCCGCCTGGACCCGGGTCATGGTTCCGGTGAGCAGGTACTGCGCCCGGGCGAGGTTGACGTTGCGGAACGGCAGGATCTCGAGCGCGCTGAATTTCGCCGTGATGCGCTCGGTGACGCTGCGTTCGAGCAACCGGGTCGCCTCCGTCTGTTGGCCGGTACCGGCGTCGAGCATCGGGTCCAGCACGATGCCGCGTTTGGCCAGCTTGGATTCGACCTGCGTGACGACCTGGGACAGGAAGCCGGGCAGCCGCTGCGTCTGCGACACCAGCCCGTCGGTGGCCGCCGTGACCGCCTGGTCGAAGGGCAGCTCGTTGCTCACCGCGGTCGCCTGCGGCGCCGCGCAACCGCTGGCGAACAGGGCGGTGACCAGCACCACCAGCAGGGCGAAGTACCTCCCAGGCATCGATGCTGCGTTGATCATCGGCGCACCTTTCGCGGGCAATCTGTCTCCGTGACCCAACGACCTGGAGACGGTGCGTGCAGATTATCACTGTGCCGATGCGTCGAGCCCACACGATCGCGGGGGACGGGTTAGGGGGTGCCCGCTACTTCAAGACGTCGAGCTGGCCCCCGGGCTGGGCGCAGGGAAAGGCCTTCTGCAAGGCCACCAGAACGACGAGCTCGACCGGCATCTTTCGTTGCCTGAGCTGCGGGCCGATCGGTGACTCCATTTCGCGCTTCACCAAGTCGACCAGGTCGTCGGCATTCATCGAGAGCTGCCGCGGAGCGCAGAACAGCAGAGGTTTGCCGTTCGCGGCGAGCACCGCGTTGGTGACGCCGTACGCATCGCCCACGCCCTTCACGTACCACTTCGCGTCGCGCACCGCACTGCTGCTGGCCAGCATCGCCTCGTAGTCGCCGATCTCCACCGCATCGGCGGCGGGCGCACAGGCGAGCAGCGCGAGCAGCGCAGCGGCCGCGCGCATTGAGGTCGTCATCGGGCATCGAGCGTTCCAATCCATGTCATTCCCGGGACGGGTTGGGACGGATCGGATTCTGGAGCCTGGCGGACCTCGACGGTGCGCCGGCCGCGACGCGAGTGGGTCAGCGGCAGGTCCGGCGCAGCGTGGCCGCGTCTTCGGGTGTCAGGGGCTGCAGGGACGCCCTCAGAATGATCTCCCGGCAGGATTCGAGTCGTTCATCGGGCAGATGGGCGGGGCGCACGGTGACTGCCGCACCGGTGGACTCGGCATGCGCTTTGACCCGAACGACCGTCGGTGCCGCGGTCGGGCTCGGCAGGGCCGCTGGTTCGGCAGCCCCCAGTGCGGGGGTCAGCAGGAGCGCGACGGCGAGCAGCGAGCCCGCGCGCCCAACGCGTCGAAGGGGGGATGGATGGTGAAGGTCGAGCATGACCTTGCCAAGGTAGCCGAGACTTGGAAGGCGTGCCCGCCAGGCTCCGGGCAGATCGG
>Ga0209023_10003898_pt1 | contig 17436 bp, 14 predicted proteins | sample LakOneMetagenome_FD_187468 | JGI IMG/M metagenome (GOLD analysis project Ga0209023, IMG submission 187468) | Freshwater and sediment microbial communities from Lake Erie, Canada (SPAdes) (version 2) | ecosystem: Environmental > Aquatic > Freshwater > Lentic | place: Lake Erie, Canada... | reverse complement strand
AACCCGCTAAGAAACAAGCACAGTTGACACGCTGGGTCGATCGTTTGGTTGCGCAAGGTGACGGCTCGCTCAACGATTTCGTACGTCAGTTCCCAGCCGCCGAAAGACATACCTTACGCCAGCATGTGATGCGAGTTCAACGAGCAAACGTTGAACAGGCTTCCGAAGAGGAACAAACGGAAATGTTGAATGCGCTGGAAAATTATGTCAATCAAGTCGCGATTTTATCAGAGTAAAACACAACGGCTCGTCGAATGAACCGAATATCGCGGCAAAAACTAAACTTGTCGCGATTAGTCTGCTACAAATGCCAACTCATCCGCACAATAATTGCTCCACCCAATCCCATTTAGGACAAATAATGACAAAATATGTCACTGTTTATAAATTGTTTTTAATTCATTTAATCCAGCTTGTCTTATAAGCTCATAATAATTCGACATTTAAAATTAAAACTAGAAATTGGCACGCACTTTGCGATAGGATAAGCAGGATCAGTGTAAACTGATTAAATTATTTCCATCGGAGAGTTAAAAAAATGAACACACTACAAAAGGGTTTCACCTTAATCGAATTGATGATCGTTATCGCGATTATCGGTATCTTGGCAGCAATCGCAATTCCTGCATACCAAGACTACATCGCTCGCTCACAAGCATCTGAAGCGTTCTCATTGGCTGACGGTCTAAAAACTCAGATCGCTGACAACTTGCAAGCAGCCACTTGTACAGGTCCTGCTGGCACTAACACGTTAACAGGCAAGTATGTGAATACAATTGTTGTTGGAGGTACAGCTCCAAATTGTACAGCTCAAGCAACTTTCAAAGCTACAGGTACTTCTGGTAAAGTCGCAAGTAAAATCGTTCAGGTGTCTTACAGCTCTCTTAACGGTTCTATCGGTGGTGCTATTAATTCCACGACTACTTTGGAAGCTAAATTCATTCCTAAAGCCGTGGTCTAATCTGCTTTTGGTATGAAGAAAGCGACCTTATGGTCGCTTTCTTGTTTTATATGTGCATGCAGTCAAATTAAACTCTGGAACTAAAAAATATACTCAGAATCCATAAGCCAAATTAGATAAGTCTTTTAAAAGGAAGTTTGATGTTCAACAAGCGTTTATCGCCCGTTTTAAGCCTATTTTTTATATTGTTACTGGTCGTGTTGGTTTACTTCCCAGGCTTAAAGGGCGGTTTTATATTTGATGATATTAGTAATCTAAGAGAAATGAGCAAATATGGGGATTTGCATCAGTGGGAAAACGCCAAAAAATTTGTGCTGAGCGGAATGGCAGGGCCAACTGGTAGACCGTTTTCACTCCTGACATTTGTACCGCAGGCAGATTCATGGTTTGCCAATAATGCTAAACCTTTTAAAATCGTCAATTTAATAATACATCTACTATGCGGATTATTGTTGTATTGGGTAACGCTGTTGTTATTACGCACATACGGAGAAGTGAAAGAACAAAAAATCGCATGGATTGCATTATTGACCGCAAGTTTTTGGTTATTACACCCACTGATGCTCTCCACTACGCTGTACGTCATTCAGCGTATGGCACAGCTGCCGTTATTATTTAGCCTATTGGCAATGATTGGCTATTTCAAAGGAAGATCTCTCGTCGATCTTAAGCCATTCTTCGCCTATGTACTAATGACAGCGTCGCTCGGATTGGGTACGTTGCTAGCGGCCTTGAGTAAGGAAAATGGTGCATTATTACCGCTGCTCATTTTAGTGATCGAGTTTTGTAATCCTAATAAAAATAATAAACCCGTTTGGCAATGGCGTGCAGTCTTTTTGTGGCTGCCCTCTATCGCAATAGTCGTGATGCTATTGCGATATATCGATTTTTCACCTGATCCATGGCCAAACCGAGATTTCAATCAAATTGAGCGCTTACTCACTGAAAGTCGAGTGCTCATGAGCTATCTTGTGCAGTTGTTTATTCCACGCGTTGAGGGCTATGGTTTTTTTCAGGATGGATTTTTAGTGTCCAAAGGTTTGTTGTCACCGCCAACCACTTTATTTTCAATACTATTTTTATTCCTCTTCTGTATTGGCAGCCTACTCATTAGAAAAAAATATCCTCTGGTGGCACTGTCAATTTTATTTTTCTTTGCAGCTCACCTAATGGAATCTACTTTTCTCGGGCTGGAATTGTATTTTGAGCATCGTAATTATGTGGCGGCGATATTCATATTTTTACCATTGGCGGCTGGATTATATGCATTATCCGAGCGGATCAAACCCAGTATCGTAATATTTTTGTGCATATTGATCCTCGGTTTATTGGCGACGATGACATGGCAACGCGCCGAATTGTGGTCGAATACCGACAAACTCATGCTCTATTGGGCGCAAAATAGTCAAAATTCACCACGTGCGCAAAGTATGATTGCCGTAGCCATGATGAACGATGGGCGCTATGAAGAAGCCAATCAGGTGATTGAACAAGCGCTTCAAACCTATCCCGAGAATGGATTATTAGCAACTCAGTTACTACTGCAAAAAATAGCTGCAGAAAATATTAGTCAGCAAGATTTTATACAGACGCGGCAGCGAATCAAGCATCAGCGTGCAGATGTGCAGGCGAGTATTGCCATCAGGGATTTGGTATTGCGCGAGCTGGATGACCCTAAAATTATTAATCTATATGGCCATGAATTTATTGCCATTTTAGATGAAATGATCGCTAACCCATCCTATTTGCAGGTCGCTCATTTTAAGGAAGATGCCATCTATTTACAGGGACGAATTCTCACTGCACAAAAAAAACCTGATGAAGCTTATCTATATGATATTCAATCACTAAAATTATCAGGTGATGTGGCGAATGGCTTAAATATGGTGATCATCCTGGGTAATGCAGGTTATTTGCAACAAGCATTAAGATTACTCGATGAAACTGAAGCGATTTATAGCAAACAGTCGCCTAAAACTTTGCAACGATCAAAAGCCTATTATGATGAAACGATTCGGCAGACCAGACATGATATGCAAAATGACTTGCAAGCTGAATTGAAAAAGGCTCAATGATGATACGGCGTAGCAATTGGTCCATGGTAGTGATGCTTGGTGTATTGCTGCTCACAGCGTTGGTTTATCTGCCGAGTCTACGAGGTGGCTTCTTATTTGATGATTTGCCCAATCTTGGAGAAATGAGCAAATATGGTGATATGTATCAGTGGGACAATGCCCGAAAATTTGTGATGAATGGAGTTGCAGGGCCAACTGGTCGACCCATTTCATTGCTAACATTTGTGCCGCAAGCGGATGCGTGGTCTACGCATAACGCGATGCCATTCAAAATTATTAACCTAATCATTCATTTATTTTGTGGTGTCTTACTTTATTGGGTAACGACGTTATTGCTTAAAGCATACGGCTATACCAAAGAAAAAGCAGGCTGGATTGCCCTCTTGTCTGCAAGTTTCTGGCTATTGCACCCGTTATTAGTTTCGACCACCGCTTATGTGATTCAGCGTATGGCACAGTTGCCGCTGCTTTTTAGTTTGCTGGCAATTGCTGGGTATTTCAAAGGAAGGTCTTTGCTGGGTATCAAGCCGTATTTCGCTTATACCTTGATGACGGTTTCAATTGGACTTGGAACGATACTAGCGACTTTAAGTAAGGAAAACGGCGCACTATTACCATTATTAATCCTCGTCATTGAATTCTGTAATCCAAATAAAAACAATAAACCAGCATGGCAATGGCGTGCGGTCTGCTTATGGCTGCCGTCTTTGGCAATCGCAATCTTGATGGCGCGCTATATTGATTTTTCGCCTAATCTTTGGCCGACTCGTGATTTTAATCAGGTTGAGCGCTTACTCACTGAAGGTCGAGTGGTGGTGGATTATCTGGAACAGTTATTTGTCCCGCGTATCGAGGGATATGGACTGTTTCAGGATGGTTATTTAATTTCCAAAGGCTGGCTGTCACCAGTATCTACATTGGTTTCCATTTTAATTTTATTGGCTTTGCTGCTTAGTGCTTTTGTCTGCAGAAAACAATATCCGTTGATCACGTTGGCGATCTTATTCTTTTTTGCCGCACATCTGATGGAATCGACAGTACTCGGGCTTGAACTATATTTTGAGCACCGTAACTATGTAGCGGCAATTTTTTTGTTTTTGCCAGTGGCGGCTGGGCTGTTTGCATTATCAGAAAAAATAACGCCGAGTATTGTCGTGCTGATCAGCATCTTGATACTCGGTGTGCTGGCAATGCTGACATGGCAGAGAGCAATACTGTGGTCGAATACAGATAAGTTACAGATTTATTGGGCGCAGAATAGCCCCAACTCTCCCCGTGCGCAAAGTAAATATGCTGATCTATTGATGAATGCTGGACAATACAAACAGGCCAATCAGGTGTTAGAGAGGGCAATTCAACATCGTGCCGATGGGATGTTAATGATTCAACTCATCCAGAACAAAATAAAAATGAATGAAGACAAACCATCTGATTTCCAAAAACTTCGGCAACAACTATTAATATTGCGTATTACACCAGATGATGTGATGCGTTTACGTGGCTTGGTCGAGACAGTTGCGAGCAATCCACCATTAGCAACGAAATATGCTGATGAACTTGTGATATTACTCGATGAATTGATGCAAAAAAACACAAACTATCAACGCTATGGAATGCAGCCTTTAACACAGTTATTACAAGGACAATTGTATTTATCAAAAGGGGAAATTCATAAGGCATATCAGCATTATGAAGCACTTGCGATACAGTTTCAGCGGATAGATTTGGCGCAGGCTGCTGTGGCGGATCTAAACCGTCGGGGTTATTCACAGTTGGCATTACAGTTACTGGATAAGGCTGAGCATGTTTATCAGCAGCAGCTCGTCAGTTCGTTAGATAATCAGCTGATTATGCGGAAGTTAAGAACAGATATACAGGCAGATATACAAGCTGGTAGACTTGAAGGCATAGACAAGGAGAAAGGTCGCCAATGAATATCAGCATCGTATTGCCTGCCAAAAATGAAGCTGGAGCAATTGGCCTAACCATTCAGAAAATTGCACAAAATTTTCCTCATGCAGAAATCATTGTGGTCAATGATGGCTCAACGGATAACACGCCACAAATTGCAGAACAAGCTGGCGCAAAAGTGATATCTCACGCCTACTCCAAGGGAAATGGTGCCGCAATTAAAACTGGTGCAAGAGCGGCCACAGGTGAAGTGATTGTGTTTATGGATGCTGATGGGCAGCACGATCCTCAAGATATTTCGAGACTATTGGACAAAATTGAACAAGGCTATGATCTCGTTGTTGGCGCAAGACAAGAAGGCTCACAGGCCAGTGTCGGTCGTGGTATAGCCAACGCCTTATATAATAATCTTGCAACCTACATGACAGAACATACTGTCGAGGATTTAACGTCTGGTTTTCGGGCTGTGCGCACTGAAAAATTCAGGGAGTTCTTGTACTTACTACCCAATGGTTTTTCTTACCCAACGACAAGCACGATGGCTTTTTTTCGTGCAGGCTATTCGGTCACTTATGTTCCCATTCACGCTGCTAAGCGTATCGGCAAGAGCCATATTCATCCCGTAAAAGATGGGGTTCGTTTTTTCCTCATCATTTTTAAAATTGCAACGTTGTTCTCTCCTTTAAAAATGTTTCTCCCCATTTCTGTTTTATTATTCTTAATGGCAACCGCTTGGTATGGTTATACCCTGTATGAATTTTCTCGCTTTACTAATATGAGTGCACTCTTGTACACAGGCAGTGTAATGATTTTTCTGATGGGGTTAATCTCAGAACAAATTACAGCCTTGATGTATAAGGATAGTAAGTAATGAGCGATCCAAGAAAACCACATGTGGCCTCAGAAAACCGTAATGTTAAAGCACAAAAAATTGAAAGCATTATCCAATTAAATAGGTCTTTTCAAAAAAATGACTTTATATTAGAAATTGGTACAGGTAGTGGCGGAATAGCGAACTACTTTTCACAGAAAAAGGACATGCAATTCCAGATAACCGCAATTGATGTGGTTGATAGTCGTACCTTCAAAGAGGGCTATCAATTTCAATTAGTGGATGGAACCAAAATACCCTTTAATAATGAGAATTATGATGTGATTATTACAAATCACGTCATAGAGCATGTCGGTGAATATGAGAGTCAGCTTGAGCATTTAAGTGAAATTAAGAGACTATTAAAAAAAGATGGGATCGCTTATTTGGCTGTGCCCAATAGATGGATGTTAATAGAACCACATTATCAGCTGATTTTTTTGAGTTGGTTACCCCACAAATATCGCTCCAAGTATCTTAAAAAAATGAGAAATATTGATTTTTATGATTGTGAGCCCTTAGAAAAAAAGCAGCTTGAGAGTTTATTCGATACAGCTGGTTTTTCTTATCAAAACCGCACAATTCAAGCATTAAAAATTTTTCTACATGATGAGAAAGAGCAGCATGGGCTATTAAATTTGATGTTTTTATTTGTACCTAATTTTCTATTAAAAATTTTTCTAGGTATAACTCCTACATTAATTTACATATTAAGAAAGAAATAGGTAGAGCTATGCTTACGACCCTGAAGCAACTTTGGCAGATTCTTACGCCACTTGATAAACGAAAATTATTACTCGTGCTCGCACTTGTGATGATCATGGCGCTGATCGAGGCGGCAGGTGTTGTATCCATCATGCCTTTTTTGGCGGTATTGTCGAATCCTAAAGTCATTGAAAGTAGCGCTATCTTAAAAAAACTTTATGATTTTTTTTCTAGTGACTCTCCCCAATTATTTATTATGTATTTGGGCGTACTTTCCTTAATCATAGTAGTAGTTTCAACTTGCGTTAAGATTCTAGCTCTATTTGCCTTAAATCGATTTTCCAGCTTACAGCGACACTACTTTGCAACACGATTACTCAAAATTTATTTACAACAGAACTATTTGTTTTTTATACAGCGTAATAGCTCTACATTAATCAAAAATATCTTATCAGAAGTAGATCAGTTAATTACCACATTGATCATACCTACATTAAACTTAATGTCATACAGTGTAGTTTTGTTGGCAATGATCGGTATTTTGCTGATCTATGATCCTGTAATGGCAATATCAACTGCTGGAGTCTTGGCGGGTTTCTATGTATCAATTTTTTGGTTAGTCCGCAAAAAATTAGATAAAATTGGCAAGAGCTTTACAGAAGCGAATAGCGAACGCTATCAATCCTGTCAGGAGGCTTTAGGTGGAATTAAAGATGTTATTATTAATGACGCCAAACAAGGTTATATCGAAAGTTTTGAGCAGTCCTCGCGAATTTTTGCACGACACATTGCAACGCGAGATACTTTAGGGCAGATCCCACTCTATATCATTGAAACTGTAGGTTATGGCTGTTTGATTATCCTTGCAATCATTCTAGTGATGTCAGGAAAAGATGTTTCGCATATTCTACCAGTTTTGGGTTTGTATGGTTTCGCAGCCTATCGGATGCTGCCAGCTGCACAAATTATGTATCGAGCGATTACTCAAATCAAGTTTTCTCAGCAGGTATTCGCCATATTAAAACCAGAGTTCTCTCTAGATCATGCTGAAGATGTCCTCCAATCACCATTACCATCAATTAAATTTCAGAAAGAGATTCAGATTGAAGACTTGTGTTTTTCTTATCCAAATCGTTTAGATCAACCAGTTCTACAGAACCTCAATTTAACGATTGGTAAAAATAGCAGCATTGGTATCATAGGGAAAAGTGGCAGCGGTAAGAGCACTTTAATGGATATCATGCTAGGTTTATTACCACCTCAGAACGGAAAAATTTTGGTTGATGGTATAGAGTTGACGCCTAAACATTGGTCGTCATGGCGTAGGATCGTTGGCTATGTCCCGCAGCATATTTATTTAGCCGACAAAACCGTGGCAGAGAATATAGCTTTTGGTGTAACACGTGATAAAATTGATATGCAAGCGGTAAAGTCTGCTGCCCAGCAGGCTCAGATAGATAGTTTTATCACACAACAACTATCACATGGTTATAACACACAGGTTGGTGAACGTGGGGTGATGCTTTCAGGTGGACAACGCCAGCGTATCGGCATTGCACGCGCATTATATAAAAACCCACAAATACTATTTATGGACGAAGCAACCAGTGCTTTGGATATGGAAACGGAAGCTGCCGTCAATGAGGCAATTCAAAATTTAAGTGGGCAAAAAACAATGATAATTATTGCTCATCGGGAAAGCGCAGTGGCACGATGTGATCGGATTTTACAACTATGAATGACTGTCGCTCCATGAGGATATATTAAACATAGAATAATGCATCATCGTTTGGAGCAGGGTATTCGCATTCAACACTGGTAAAAAGTGAATTGCAAAGCCAAAGCAAACATGAAGTTATTTGTAGTGAAGTATTGTTGGACACATGACATACCCTCTGGGAATGTTTCTACCGCGTCGCATATGTATTAAAAATAAAGTCATGCCGCCCTTATATCAATGAAATGAAAGTGAGGGTAGCAACTAATTATTATTACTTTGATGTGCTAGTCGATTGTAGCGACATAGCAGACAGATGCTTATTTTAAAAGAACGCTGATTTCGATTGTAGAAGTGCTGTCTACCTCGACCAAAAATTATGGCAAAAACTTTAAATGCAACAGTTTGAAAATACCGCCTTTGCAAGAATATGTGATGATGGAGCAAGATATGTTGCCCAGAAGGCTGATGGTTTAGTAGAAATATGATGTTCGCACATTGAAATGTGCAGTAGAAAAGTATGATAGGATTCTTTTTATTATAGTAGGGAAAGAAAATGGCTCATGTAGAACAACTCGCCTTTGTTAAAATTTTATCACAGCAAATATATGAACATAGCGATTTTTTGGATATTCTGGAAATCGGTTCATATGACGTAAATGGATCAATTAGACAATTTTTCAAAAATAGCAACTACACTGGTGTCGACTTAATAGAAGGTAAAGGAGTTGATTTTATCGGAGATGGGCATATCCTTGATTATCCTGATGAGAAATTTGATATGACTATTTCATGTGAGTCCTTTGAACACAATCCCTATTGGAAAGAAACATTCCTCAATATGATCAGGATGACTAAAAAAGGTGGGCTGGTTGTGTTTACTTGTGCAACAACTGATCGGGCAGAACATGGAACGACTAGAACTAGTTCAATTGATTCTCCAGGAACAATACAAATGAATTGGGATTATTATAAAAACTTGGAGAAGAGTGATTTTACAACAGAGGTTCCCAATTTCAATAGTTATTTTAATCGCTATTTATTTATAACAAACCGTAAAAGTAAAGATTTATATTTTATTGGTACAAAATTAGGGGATGAAATTTATCCAGTTAAACTTTATAGCCTGATGAAAAATTATTCGCTCTTTAGAATTAACCAAAGAATTAATACCATATACACATTTATGAAAAAATGTTTTAAATTTGGAAAACGTGTATTAGAGGGAAAGTAATATTATGCCAGTCGTAAGTATAATTGTCCCCAACTACAACCATGGTACTTACCTTAAAGAACGTATGGAAAGTATTTTCAAACAAACATACCAAAATTTTGAGGTAATTATTTTAGATGACTGCTCAAAAGATAATAGCCTAGAAGTATTAAATCAATATAAAGACCACCCCAAGGTGACTCATTTTATTGCAAATATACAAAACTCAGGTTCAGTTTTTCGGCAATGGAGCAAAGGTATTTCTTTTGCTCAAGGAGAATTCATTTGGATTGCCGAATCGGATGATATTGCGTCTCCAACTTTCTTGGAAAGTCTAATTAACAAACTTATAGCTGAGGACAGTTTAGGGATTGCTTTTTGTCAATCCTATAAAATAAATAATTTAGGGAAAGTTTTTGGGGACTGGGTAGACCATACAAAAGAAAAAGAAAATAATTTATTTTTAAATAGCTTTAAAATGAATGGGAATACATTCATTAAAAGGTTTTTAATTGAAAAAAATTCAATTCCTAATGCAAGTGGAGTTGTCTTTCGGAAAGAAATTTATTTAAAAACTGGAGGACCGCTTGAAAACTTAAAAACTATTGGTGATTGGAATGTTTGGGTGAAGATCCTGAGTTTCTCAAATATATATTTCTGCCATGAAAAGTTAAATTACTTTAGAATGCATGATTCAAGTTGCGTAGCAATTTCACGTAAAAATGACATAAAAGCGAACATAAAATTAATGTTTTTATATATGTTTGATGACTTATTTAAGTTTTCATCCAAAGAAAACCCAGCCATTTCCAAGCACTTTAAATACAAGAAAAATATAGCCGCTTCAATATTTATCTTCACTTGCATTTCCCACAATAACTACAAAATATTACTCCACAACTCCTATGCTTTTAGATTATATTTTCTTGTTTTCAACCCATATGTCTACATAGATTTAATAAAATTATTTTTGCACTTAACATCAAAGAGATAATGCAACAAGACATAATCTGTATAAAGAAATCGTTAGACCTTGGGGGAAATATGATTGTATTAATATTGGTGAACGCCAACAAGTCAAACGCATTACGGTGAATGCTAAAGCAAAACTATCGCTGCGGCTATATCACCATCGTACAGAAAATTGGGTGGTGGTGAAAAGAACGGCCAAGGTCAAAAAGGCGAAGAACAATATTACATCACTGAAAATGAGTCCACGGTCATTCCACTAGGTACATTACATAGCTTGGAGGTATCCCTTTAGAGTTGATATAAATACAATCTGGTAGTCACTTTGCAGAAGATGATATTGTGAGATTTAAAGATGAGTATGGACTAGTCTAATGGTTGATCGTGTTGTTCTCCCTTTTTTTGATATGACTGAAGGGCTAATTGTGATTGCGAGTAAATCTATATGGTAACTACAAAGGAAGTTCTAGCTGTTTTAATTAACTATCGGGATGCTAAACGTAGTTTTGATTGCATTGAGTCGCTGCAGAACAATCGGGTCGATAAGATAATTGTCTGGGATAACTCGGAAGATGGTGGGGACTCATTGTCTGCGCTGGAAGCGTATATTTCAGGGTTTCGGAATATTAAAACTGTATATAGCGAAAAGAATCTAGGTTTTGCAGCAGCAATAAATCGCTTGTTGGCACTCTGTAAAGAAAAGCATCCAAATAGCTACGTGTTGATCATTAATAACGATGCCGTGCTACTAAAAGATGGAACAAATATCTTAATATCAGCACTTGAGCAGAATAATGATCATGTGCTTGCAGTACCAATGATTAATCATGGCGGTCTGGTGACAGGGGCATCATATTATAATAAATGGTTTGCATTAATTTCACCTCACCAAAAGAAAGGCTATTTTCGCTACCCAAGCGGCTGTTGCTTACTAATCAAAATAGAAAAAATAAGTATTCCTTTCTTTGATGAAGAATTTTTTATGTATGGAGAGGATTGTGAATTGGGATGGCGATTACCTTCTCAGGCAGTTGCGTATGTAGATAATGTACTCGTCAATCATGAAGGGAGTGCGAGTAGTGGTTTAGGTTCACGGTTTTACGAAGAGCGTTTGGTAGCTGCACACTTAATTTTAGCGCGGAAAATTGCTAGAAATAACGCCGAATATGCTCTATTTTTAATGTTCCGTCTACTTGTCTTACCAATGCGAGCATGTATAAGGTCTTTTAGATTTTGCTCGCTGGTTCCTTTCTATGCTTTATTTTCGGGATTCAAAATAGCTTGGTTTGATTGACTATTTGTGATTGGTGTACATACCCACGCATCACTTAGGTGACGGCGAGTGCTTGTCGATATATCTCGACATAGCTTTCCATCATTGTATTTAGTTCAAAATATTTCTCTGCGTATTGCCGCGCTGCGCCTGCCAACTTTTTCCTGAGCGCTTCGTCATCAGCAAGTTGACGGACAGCTTCAACAAAGGCACTCACATCATCCTTTTTACATAGCAAACCTGTCATACCATGATCCACTAATTCAGTTAATGCCGAACTATCTGAAATAACAACAGGCAACCCACAAGCCATTGCTTCTGCAACAACCAACCCAAAACCTTCACTTTTAGATGGAAATAAAAAGGCATCAGCAGTCTGCATCGCCTGGATGACTTGCTGCTGATTTAATCGACCGACATTAATCATATTGTCGGGTATATAAGATTGATCCTTTTCAGCAACAGTACCGCCTGTATAATATAGAATATAATCATTACCGAGTTCTTGCATAATTGGTGCAAGTAACTCTACCCCTTTTAATTTTCGCCAAGCACCAATATAAAGTAAACGAAAAGGATGTTGAGATTTTCTGTCCACGGATGAAAAGAACAATCTGGTATTTATACCATTATAGATAACATCTATTGGTTTATTGAGTACATGTTGTTGAGTAATATGAGCCGCAAAATGACTCACTGCAATGACATGGGCAGCTCTTTGTATTATTTTTCTTTCAATAGGTTTAATCCATCGTTTATGATATTGGGAACGAAGCCAACCTTTATAAGGTTGGAGTTGTGGATCATGGATGGCGTGATGTAATGTAGCAATGATTGGTAATTCATAGGGTATAAATCGTGGATGTAGCCATGTATTGACATGTACGACATTAGCCCAACTAGGTTTTTGTGGAACAGGTACAGACCAAGGTAAATACTCGGCATGATGCGGCAGCCATGTTATTTCAGCTTGAAATCCTCGTTGATTCAAAGCTGAAACTAACTGTTCTGTAAATCGGTCTGTACCAGTATTGGTTTTAACGGTGGGGAACCATATCGCAGGTTTAGTATTTTTCATAAATTCACGATTATTTTTTCAAATTTATTTTTGAGATTATACCAAGCAAATTGTTCGGCATATTGCATACATGTTTGCTCAGAGATGATGGTTTTGTTTTCCAAAATCTGAATGATTGAATTTGTCATTTTTTGATAATCCTGATTTTCTATCAAATAACCAGTGTCCTCATTTTGTACAGCGTCGACAATTCCACCCGTAGAAAAAGCAATCGTAGGTGTCCCATGTGCCGCCGCCTCAATCGCAACCATTCCAAAACCTTCAGGATCATCAGGTATGTGTTTGACGGGGAAAACATGTATATCCGCTAAATAATAGAAACTTGATAAAATTTCATCATTACTAATATTACCCGTGAAAATAATATTATTTTCAAGACCATGTTTTTTTGCTGTTGATAGAATAAGCTCTTTAGATTGTAAATTTTTATTCAGTGATTGATTGGGTGTATCACCAATAATAATTAAAACTGTATTCGGTATTTTCTTTACAATTTCTGAAAAACTTAAATCAATATACTCATTGAGACCTTTACGCTGAGTCAAGCGACCAACAGAAATAAGTGTATTTTTACCTTGGAGTTGATGTTGCATCATTAATTGCAGGATCAATTGATCATCTTTAGGCTTTGGTGGGTAGCTTACACCGGGATGAATGATGTGTAGTTTTGCATCACGAATGCCTTTACGAATACAAATATCATAGGTTGGAGAACTATTTGCAATAATTCGATCTGCATGACGAATGAATGGAACCCACAACATATTATAAAATTGATTATCTGTACCAATATCTAAACCATGAATATAAACGATACTTTTTTTTCTAAAAATTTTTGCCCAGAAAACTGCTATAGGTGCAGTAAGACCGCTACCCGCAAATAGAATATCTGGACGTTGAACGAGACATAGCCAGAAGGTTTGAAAAAACGCACATATCAGAAAGAGCGGCAATGGATTAAGTGGCGCACCATAGAATTTCGTGTTTTTGGGAGCCGTTAATCGTGCTTGACTATGGCTAACAATACTTATCTGATGACCCTGAGATAGCTCATCAGCAATATGCCAGTTTAAACGCTCCATCCCCCCAATCAGTGGCGGTAAGTTACGAGTGATCAGAACAATATGTCGTTTATCCATTTTTATTCAGCTGCTTTTTAAAATGTGTAGCAGCGGAAGCTGCAAAAGTTGCGGTTAAGTGCTGACTATCCCTATAAACAATCACTTTATTGTGCATAGCACTGCATTGATTATTAGGACAGACAAAACTAGCTGTTTCAAGCCAATGAACATTATTAAATTTCTGAGTCGTATCTTTTAAAATTTGAGCAACATGTGCATACCCACTATTGTCAGCACCACGAGAACAGTTTTCTACTGGATTTTGCATTAGACATTCTGGGCCATTGTAAGCCAGAACAGGATTGGCTTCGATTAGGTAGACATTGGGTATCGTAGAAAGTTGTTTTAATATTCCCTCTGTCCCTTGTTTCCACTGTTTATCAGTAAAAGGAGGAGATGCGGTGCTGCCTATAAAAAGCGCATCAATCCGTTGGGTTCGTAACCATGCGATCGACTTATTACGCCAACGACTACACTCGGTATATTCACGTCCTATACGCTGATAAAAAAAGGGCTCGTCGACCATTGGACAAGATGATTTGGTTATTACAATAACTCTCCATTCATTCGGATTGTACATTGCTATCAATGCAGGAAACCATTGCGCACCAACACTATCCCCCCATAAAACTGCTACTTTTTTTGCCGTGCTCGCCCCATAACTACAAAGTTTCACTTCATCGCTGTGATACCAATCATCACAACCCTCCTGATAAAAAGAAGGGATATCTTGGGTTGCTTGAATATAGATATCATTGCGGTTATTTTGCAGCAGTTCTTGAGAATGAATATTCCAGCGCAAAAACTGAGAATTCAGTAAAACCATAATACAAACCACAACGCCTATTTGATAGCGCGCTTGTACTTGTTTAAAACGGCCAAACCTGATTGGATTTTCAATAATATGATGGGTAGCGACTGCCAATAACAATGAAACACCCATGGCTAAAATTGTATGACTTAATACTCCCCGTATGGGTTGCAACTGCTCACCCAATATAAGCACAGGCCAATGCCAAAGATATAAAGAATAAGATAAACGCCCAAGCCATTGTAAAGGGGCGATTGAAAATGAACGCTGTATAAAAGTGTTAGGAAAACTTCCAGCCCACAAAAAAGAACATGCAGCAGTGGTGGGAAGTAGTGCAAGCAAACTAGGATAAATGCGATCAGATTTGATAATGACTAGTGCAGTAATTAATAAAGTTAAACCGACCAAACCAATAGTATTGGTTATCTTCTTTGGAACATCTTTATTGTTACTTAAAATCCAAATCAACGCGCCTGCTGCAAACTGCCAAGCACGTGTAGGCATCATGTAAAAAGAGAATGTAGACCAACTATTTGATAGAACGATACAGGCTATGCATGAAGTGACAGCAACGAGTATTAATATGATTGATAGTGATATCTTTTTGAATCTAGACGGCGCTAGTTTAAATGTCAGCAACAACAATATTGGCCAAAACAAATAAAACTGTTCCTCGACCCCTAATGACCAAGTATGTAAAAAAACGTTCGTTTTAGTTTCTGCTGAAAAATAATCGACATCTGCAAATACAAAATGGACGTTACTCAACCAAACGGCGGCCATTGCTGCAGCTTTGCTTTGAGCCAAATTCTGAGTCGCAGGTAGTATCTTATAAGCCACAATACTACTAATAATCAGCATTGTAGTGAGTGCTGGAAATAATCGGCGTAACCGATTCGCATAAAACCGCGGAAAGTTAATTCGGCCACTCTCTGAATACTCTCTTACTAAGATACTAGTAATCAAATAACCCGAAATAACAAAAAAAACATCAACCCCAATAAATCCAGAAGCTAAACCCGATATAGAAAAATGAGCACCAAGCACCAACAAAACAGCAATAGCACGCAACCCTTCAATATCTCCACGAAAATATTGTGCGCGTGAAGTGGTGCTTTGCATTTGAATAATCCTTTATTTATAACCAAAATTTAATCATGCACTTACTTGTTTAGGAGTTATTGAAGTCACTTCCAAAAAAATTTGACGGACACTTTTGATTGAGAAATCGTGCAGCGTTTTGCATGCCTTTGCTAAACGCTTCTGCGGCGCTAATGTTACCCAATTTCAAGTGCCTGCGCATGGAAAATTGTGCGTAATGAAGGTTTTTCTAGTTTAACTAAGCGACTTATAAAATCTTCATTTTGGAAAAAATGGAGTACTTGCGAAAAAAAAATGATTCCCGTATTGCTATGTCGCATTTATGATATAAATGTCAGAGAATAGTTATTGTTAGGTGATCTGTTTTGTCTATTGATATTGTTGTGCTACCAGTTGCGGGTTTAGGGAGTCGCTTTCTTCCAGCCACCAAAGTCATTCCAAAAGAAATGTTACCCATTGTTGATGTTCCATTGATTCAGCTTGCAGTCGATGAAGCCGTCAAAGCTGGTGTGCGCGAAATTGTACTTGTGACTCATCCCGAAAAGCCTACGATTGAAGCGTATTTCCGACCGTCACCGATGTTAGAACAAATCTTAACCAAGAAAGGAAATCAGGCTGCGCTGGAAAGCATTCGCAACACTCTGCCGAAAGGAGTGATTCTGCATATTACTTATCAACACGAATCTCTAGGTCTTGGACATGCCGTGCTCTGTGCCGAAGAAATTGTCGGTAATCGCCCATTCGCTGTCATGCTGCCCGATGATCTGATTGATGGCGGCGGTGCTGGATGTCTGGCTGATATGGTAGAACTATATAACCTCACTGCTGCCTGCTCCCTCGCGGTCGAAGAAGTTCCGCGTGCTCAAACCAATAAATACGGAATTGTGCAACTTAAAGGGCACCGCATCATCGCCATGGTTGAGAAACCAGAACCAGAAGATGCACCAAGCACACTGGCTGTGGTAGGTCGCTATGTATTACCAAGTGCAATTTTTTCAGCGTTAAAACAAATTCAGCCTGGGGTTGGTGGCGAAATTCAACTGACCGATGGTATTGCAGCAATTCTCGATCGGTTTGAATTTCGTGCGCATCATTTTGACGGGACTCGCTATGATTGCGGCAACAAACTTGGTCATCTCAAGGCCAATATGGTGTACGCCTTTAAAGATCCAGCTTTGGCGGTACCTTTACGTCAATGGATCCTTGAGCATTTATTGAAGGCCTAACCTCAAATTATCACCACGACCGATAAGACATCAACTTTTGTTTGTGATGATCATAGTATCCACGCAAACAACTAAAACATAATGCTTTATCCACACTTGAATTTATAAGAAGCCACCACCTCTACCGAAGATCACGACTCTAAAGCGGAAAATGGGAGGTCAATGACACCACGATTTCCATGGTGTCTTTTTTTGATTAAAAGGATATATTGGCATACATTCCACCCACCCAATATCTTTTACATTTCCACACAAACTTGGTTATAATTAAACCAAATATTCTGAAAACGATCTCATATAGATCGTTTTCTATTACCTTCTTCACTTAAGGTTGTCTGTGTGCCTAAACCGCTAATTTCTATTTTTGCAGCAATTTTCCTACTCATTTCATGGCTCGTCCCACA
>Ga0209023_10003896_pt1 | contig 17438 bp, 15 predicted proteins | sample LakOneMetagenome_FD_187468 | JGI IMG/M metagenome (GOLD analysis project Ga0209023, IMG submission 187468) | Freshwater and sediment microbial communities from Lake Erie, Canada (SPAdes) (version 2) | ecosystem: Environmental > Aquatic > Freshwater > Lentic | place: Lake Erie, Canada... | reverse complement strand
CTGTTCGAGATTGTCGCGGACAGCCTCGAGCTCGCTCAGGTCCTGCGCATAGCCGATCGAGCCGCCGCGCGTCGGCGTATCGACGACATCGAGCAGACGCCGCGCGCCGGAGACGAGGCCCGGCAGGCGCGCCCGCCAGGTCTCGCCGGCGCCGGTGGCGCGGCGGCTGGTCTCGCGCGCGTCGCGGTCGAGCAGTTCGACGCCCTTGGCCACGGCTTCGGTCGGATCTTTAGCGTCCACAGCGCGGGCGTAGGCGGCGTTGACCCAGGTGAGCTTGCCGTCGCCGTCGCGCGTCCAGACGGGCGCCGCGATGGAATCGAGCATGGCGCGCAGCGCATCTGTTTGTGCGCCGAGTTCGGCATGGCGCTGGCGTAACGCCAGGAGCTCGAGCCGGTCGCCCGAGACGTCGCGGATGCGCAGCACGGCCCGGCCGGCGATGGCGCGGCCTTCGGCTTCGAGATGCCGGCCCGCCAGCGAGACGAGCGCCATGCGGAAGCCTTCGCCGCGGCGGCGCAGGCGCTCCACGCAATCGTCCAGCCGTTGCGCCAGCGCGGGTTCCAGCCATGCGCCGAATCCGAGCACGCGGCGCGGCACGGGAGCATCGGTCACGAGGCCGATCTCGCCTTCGATTTCCGGTTCGCCGGAGGCCGATCCCCAGGCGACGATGATCTGCGGCTCCGCAGAGAGAAACACATGCGCGCGTTCGAGCTTGGCGCGCGCGGCTTCGAGTTCGGCGACCAACGAGGTCTCGCGCTGCGTCCACTGCTTCCGGCCGGTCAGGTGCAGCAGCGCGGTAATGGTCGCGAAGATGACGAGGCCGACCACCAGCGACACGCCGACGACATTGGGCTCGTGCATCGGCTGTTCGGGCAGGCCGGCTTGCGCCAGCGCCGGCGCGGCGATCGTCAGCGCCAGCCAGGAGGCGGTCGCGGTCAGACGCGCAATAGGTTTGCGCGTGAATGCCGCGAGATGTCGAAGGATCCAGACAGGCCGTTGTTCGGACGGGTCTTCTGAAACTGGACGCGCCAGTTCGCCTCCATGGCACTCCTGCCGCCGCCGCCTCATCGCCGTCCCCTTTTCGAGGCGCAAGCGTGCATCGGCAGTCAAGCCGACAGCAAGAGCCTCAAATCCGGCAGCGTCCGCCACGCCGCCCGAATCATTCCCAATTTAGCCTTAGGCGAGGGTCCTGAGAAAGTGGTTAACGAATGGGAAATTCATGGGCTTCGACCGAGTCCGATCGTCGCAGGTCAAGGCTGAAATTAAAACGCACACTGATTGACAGTATACAGAATATATGATCCCATGCCGGCAAGAAGGAAAAATCCAGCCGGGAGGGCGACATGACTCAGGAGAGCAACAGGATCATCGTGGTCGGCGGCGGCATTGGCGGGCTGGCTGCCTCGCTGGCGCTGGTCCGGCAGGGCTTCGACGTCACAGTTCTGGAACAGGCGCCCGAGATCGGCGAGATCGGCGCCGGCATCCAGCTCGGCCCTAACGCCTTTTCCGCCTTCGATGCGCTGGGCGTCGGCGAGAAGGCGCGGGGCCGCGCCGTCTATGTCGATGAAATGATCATGCACGATGCGGTCGACGGAACGCTGGTCGGTCGCATTCCGACAGGGGAGGCCTTCCGCAAGCGATTCAATAATCCCTACGCCGTCATCCACCGCGTCGACATCCATTCTTCGCTGCTGGAAGGCGCGCAGGAGACGGGCCGCATCGATTTCAGGACCTCGACCCGCATCGAGCGGATCGAGCAGGACGAGTCCGGCGTGATCGCCTTCGACCAGAACGGCGTCGCCCATCGTGGCGCGGGCCTGATCGCAGCCGACGGCGGCAAGTCGGTCGTGCGCGCGCAATATGTCAACGATCCCCCGCGCATCACCGGCCACGTCGTCTATCGCGCTGTCATCGACAAGGCGGATTTTCCGGAAGATCTGCAGTGGAACGCGGCCTCGCTCTGGGCGGGACCGAAATGCCATCTCGTGCATTATCCGCTGCGTGGCGGTGAGCAGTACAATGTCGTCGTCACCTTCCATTCCCGAAAGCCCGAGGAATGGGGCGTCACCGACGGCTCGCGCGAAGAAGTACAGAGCTATTTCCAGGACGTCTGCCCGAAGGCGCGCCAGCTGATTGATCTGCCGAAGTCCTGGCGCCGTTGGGCGACCGCCGACAAGGAGCCGATCGAGACCTGGACCTTCGGCCGCGTGACCCTGCTCGGCGATTCCGCGCATCCGACGACGCAATACATGGCGCAGGGCGCCTGCATGGCGCTGGAAGATGCGGTCACGCTCGGCGAGGCCCTGCGTGTCAACCAGAACGACATTGCAAAGGCGCTGCAACTCTATCAGGCCTGCCGCACGACGCGCACGGCGCGCATCGTTCTGTCGGGCCGCGAGATGGGCCGCATCTATCACGCCAGCGGCATGGAGCGGAAAATCCGCAACGGGCTCTGGAAGGGCCGCGCGCCCGAGCGCTATTACGATGCACTCGAATGGCTGTACGGTTGGAACGTCAGCAAGGCTCTGGAACAATAAGCGCGCAAACGCGCGCATCAGGAGGAACAGCCATGTCGCAGCTCGGCACGCTCGAGGACCTTCCGCTCGAATATCGCAACGGCCTGACGTCGCAGAACCTCGTGCCGCTCTGGCCGAACCTGCGCGCGGCTCTGCCGTACAATATTCCTTCCCGCCGCACGAAGCCGATGGTTTGGCGCTATGCGGATATTCGCCCCGAACTCTTGAAGGCCGGCGAACTGACGCCGATCGAGAAGGCCGAACGCCGCGTGCTCGTGCTCGCCAATCCCGGCCTCGGCCTCGACAACATGCAGGCCACGCCCTCGATCTACATCGGCATGCAACTCATCCTGCCGCGCGAGACCGCGCCCAACCACAAGCACACGCCGAGCGCTGTGCGTTTCGTGGTGGAAGGAGAGGGCGGGTTCACAATCGTCGAAGGCGAGAAAATGCCGATGGAGAAGGGCGACCTGATCCTGACGCCCTCGGGACTCTGGCACGAGCACGGGCACGAGGGCTCAGGGCCGGTCGTATGGCTCGACGCGCTCGACCTGCCGATGGTCTTTGCGCTCGAAGCTTCCTACGCGCTCGATGGCGCGCCGCAGAAAGTCCGCAACCAGCCCGATTCATCGCAGACCCGCTATCGCCGCGCGGGGCTCGTGCCTTACGCCTCGCTGCGCGCGCAGCGCCCGCGCTATCCGCTCTGCCGCTTTCCGTGGAAAGACACGCGCGACGCGCTGCAGGATCTCGCCACGGTCACCGACAAGGGCGATGTCGTTCAACTTGCCTATGTGAATCCCGAGACGGGCGGCGAGTGTCTGCCGATCCTCGGCTTCTCCGCCATTATGCTGCGCCCGGGCGAAACCATCCGCCCCGTGCGGCGCTCGGCCTCAGCCGTGCTGCATGTTGTGGAAGGCGAGGGGCAGGCTGTCATCGACGACACACAGTTGACCTGGGGCGGACAGGACACGATGGCCGTGCCCACCCATGCGCGCGTCGAGATCACGAACAGATCGACATCGAAGCCCGCCTACCTGTTCCAGGTCGACGATGCGCCGATGCAGAAGAAGCTGGGCTTCTTCGAAGAGTTCGGGTGAGCGTCTGACCCGCCGTCATTGTGAGGAGCGGAGCGACGCGGCAATCCATCCCTGCATCTTGACCGTGATCAGGGGTGTATTGCTTCCCTACGCTTGCAATGATGGCTGACTAGATCGTCTTCTCCGGCGACGTGCACAGATCCGCGATCACGCAACGCGCGCATTCCGGCTTGCGCGCCTTGCAGATGTACCGACCGTGCAGGATCAGCCAGTGGTGCGCATGCAGGAGAAATTCCTGCGGGATGATCTTCAGCAGCCCGAGCTCGACTTCCAGCGGAGTCTTGCCGCGCGCCAGCGGAATGCGGTTCGAAATCCGGAAGAGATGGGTGTCGACCGCGATCGTCGCCTCGCCGAAGGCTATGCTGCGCACGACATTCGCGGTCTTGCGCCCGACTCCCGGCAGCGCCTCCAGAGATGCTGCATCCAGCGGAACCTGTCCGCCATGTTTGTCGACGAGAATCTGCGACAGCGCGACCACGTTCTTCGCCTTGGCGCGAAACAGGCCGATGGTCTTGATGTGATCGCGCACGCTGTCTTCACCGAGCGCGATCATTTTCTGCGGCGTGTCCGCCGCCCTGAACAGCGCACGCGTCGCCTTGTTGACGCCGGCGTCCGTCGCCTGCGCCGATAGTACCACCGCCACCAGCAGCGTGAACGGGTTCACATATTCGAGCTCGCCCTTCGGCTCGGGATTTTGCGCGCGCAATCGCGTGAAAATCTCGCGCACGGTCGCCGCATCCGCATATTTCCGCCGCGGCGGCTTTTTCGCAGGCGCAGGTTTCGCGGTGGGCAGCGTGGCCGACGGCCTCTTTTTTTCGAGCATCGCGCTTTATATTGTCCGGGAGACGTCCCCGCAAAGCAGCCATGGCCGACACCTACGACCAGCCGATCTACGCCGTCCGCCTGCGCCCGCATCGTTCGCTCACGCGCGGTCAGGCGAAGACGCTGGTCGCCATCGTCAGCGCGGCGATCTGCGCCATCAGCCTGCCCTTCTTCGTGCTCGGCGCCTGGCCGGTGGTCGGCTTTCTCGGGCTGGACGCCGTGGCTATCTGGCTCGCCTTCGAAATCTCCTTCCGCGCAGCCCGCGCCTACGAGGATCTGCGGGTGACGCCGCTCGAATTGCAGCTCGACAAGGTTCCCGTGCGCGGCCAGACGCGCGAATTCCGCTTCAACCCCGCCTGGGTGCGGCTCGACCGATCGGAACACGAGGAATTCGGCCTGCAGAAACTGGCGCTCGTCTCGCACGGCCGCAGTGTCGAATTCGGCAGTTTTCTGGGGCCGGACCAGAAGGCCGAAGTCGCGGGCGACCTGACGCTGGCCCTGGCGCGCGCGCGGCGCGGGCCGGATCTGTCGTAGGAATCGGGTGGCGTGGCGGGCGTCTTCAAGCGAAGTTGTACCTGAGAGACCCCCTCCCCGCCCTCCCCCGCTCCGCGGGAGAGGGAGCAGATTTCCGGCTTCACGGAACCGTCGTGAACACGGGCGCCTGCCGTCCCCTCTCCCGCGGAGCGGGGGAGGGAAAGGGAGGGGGCCAAGCCGAACGTGGAAGACAGGACATGCTGCAACGCCCGAACCCCGAAACCTTCACGCCCGTCGATCTCGCTGACGATTACGAGCGCGTGCGAGGGGCCATCGAATTCATGACCAAGGCCGCGCGCCGCCAGCCGGAGGTCGAGGAGATCGCGGCCCATGTCGGCCTGTCGGCTTCTCACTTCCATCATCTCTTCAAGCGCTGGGCCGGGCTCACGCCGAAAGCCTTCTTGCAGGCCGTCACGCTCGACCACGCCCGAACGCTGCTGCGCGACAGCGCCAGCGTGCTCGACGCCTCCTACGAGGTCGGCCTCTCCGGCCCCGGCCGTCTGCACGATCTCTTCGTCGCGCACGAGGCCATGACGCCGGGCGATTTCAAGCGCGGCGGCGAGGGGCTGACGCTGCGCTACGGCTTCCATCCATCGCCCTTCGGCGAGGCCATCGCCGTCGCCGCGCCGAAAGGGCTCGCCGGTCTCGGCTGGGTCGACAAGGGCGATCGCGCCGCCGCGCTCGCCGACATGGTGCGCCGCTGGCCGAATGCGCAATTCGTCGAGGATGGCGCGGCCACCGAGGCTTACGCCCGCCGGGCCTTCGACCCGGAAGAATGGCGTCCGGACCGTCCGCTGCGGCTGGTCCTGATCGGTACGGATTTCGAATTGCGCGTGTGGGAGACGCTGCTCGCAATTCCCATGGGCCGGGCGACGACCTATTCGGATATTGCGCGAAAAGTCGGCAAGCCTCTGGCCGCGCGCGCTGTCGGCGCCGCCGTCGGCAAGAACCCGATTTCATTCGTCGTGCCTTGCCATCGCGTACTCGGCCGCTCCGGCGCCTTCACCGGCTACCACTGGGGCATTGCGCGCAAGCAGGCGATCATCGGCTGGGAGGCCGGCCAGACGGCCTGAGCCTCAGCCCGCGATCAGCGCCTTGCCGACGCCGATCAGCGCGCCGACAAACAGGACTGCTGACGCGGCGGCCTGGATCGCGAAGCCGCGGCCTCGCTTGTCGGCCGCCTGAGCATAGGTGACGAAGTAGAGCGCTCGGCCACCGATCCAGACGAGCCCGACCAACGCCGCCCAGCGGTCCGACAAATAGAGCGCAAACAACCAAAGCGCGGGCAGGAAGATCGGCATCCACTCGAGCATGTTCTGGTGTGCGCGGAAGACGCGTTCGAAATTCGGATCGCCTGTCGTCGCGGGCGCTTTGATCTGGAAAGCCCCGCGCGCCTTGCCGACGCTGAGGTCGGCCCAGAAATAAACGGCGATGGAAAGAAGCGTGACAAGCGCGGTCCAGTGCGGCATGGCGATGTTCCTCAATTGTTGGATGTCCACTTGGCGAAACCGTCCGCGCGCAGCCTGCAGGCCGGGCATTGGCCGCAGCCGTGGCCCCATGCATGCAGCGCGCCGCGTTCGCCCAGATAGCAGCTGTGCGTGTCGCTGACGACGGTGTCGACCAGCGCCGCGCCGCCGATGTCCTGCGCCATTTGCCAGGTCGCCGCCTTGTCGATCCACATCAGCGGCGTTTCCAGCACGAAGCGGGAGTCCATGCCGATATTGAGCGCAACCTGCATCGCCTTGATCGCGTCGTCGCGACAGTCGGGATAGCCGGAAAAATCCGTCTCGCACATGCCGCCGACAATGCGCTTCAGGCCGCGCCGGTAGGCCAGCGCAGCCGCAAAGGCCAGGAAGATCAGGTTGCGGCCCGGCACGAACGTATTGGGCAGGCTCCTGGCATCGGCTTCGATGGCGATCTCGCGCGTCATCGCCGTCTCGGAGATCGCGCCGAGCGCCGAAAGATCCAGCGTGTGATCCTCGCTCAGACGTTCTCGCCACGCAGGCTTCAGCGCCGCAAATTTTTCACGCAGGATCGCACGTTGCTTCAATTCGATCGCATGGCGCTGGCCATAGTCGAAGCCAATGGTCTCGACGCGGTCGTAGCGCTCGAGCGCCCAGGCGAGGCAGGTGGCCGAATCCTGCCCGCCGGAAAAGAGGACGAGGGCGGAGCTTTCGCTCACGCCACCTCCCCGCGCGCCCACGCGGCGAGCAAGTGATGCGCGATCGCCAGCTTCGGCGGGCAGAAAAATCCGTCGAGCTTGCCGTCCACCAGCTTCAACGCCTCTTCGCGCGAAAACCAGCGGGCGTCGTCGAGTTCTGTCACGTCGATCGTGATCTTCTCGTCTTCCGCCTCGGCAAGGCAGCCGATCATCAGCGAACACGGGAACGGCCAGGGCTGCGAGGCCATGTAAGTGACCTTGCCGCAGGAAATGCCGGCCTCTTCCTTGATCTCGCGGCGCACCGCATCCTCCAGCGTCTCGCCGCCTTCGACGAAGCCCGCAAGGGCCGAATACATGCCCTTGGGAAAGCGCGGCTGGCGGCCGAGCAGGCATTTGTCGCCGGACACCGCCAGCATGATGACGACAGGATCGGTGCGCGGAAAGTGCTCGCCCTTGCAGGCCGCGCACACGCGCTTCCAGCCGGCCGCCGCGGTCTGCGTTTCCCCGCCGCAATTGGAACAGAAGCGATGGCGCGAGTGCCAGTACATCAGGCTCTTGGCCTGCGCGAGGCGGCCGGCGGTCTTCTCCGACACCATGCCCTGCATCAGGATCGAGCGCAGATCCGTGCGCACTTCCGCCGTCTTGCCGGGTAGCGGCGCCTCGTTCTTGTAGATGCGCTGCAATTGCTCGCGCGTCGGACCCAGATCCTGCGGCGCGTCTTCGAGCAGCGTCGCGAACACGCCGCCGACGCCGTCATGGCCGAGAAACGCCGTCTCGCGCGCCGGGCCCATCTTGGCCGATTCCGCGAAGGTGAACAGCGAGCGATAGCCCTCGCTGTCGCGCTCGAGGATCACATTGTCGCCTGCCAGCACGAAGGTGCGGGCTTCCGCATCCGCGCGCAGGGCAGCGACATGGGCCGCATCGTCGCGCTTGTCCGATTGGCGATCGAGGTCGTTGTGGGAATAGCCAGTTCGAGCCGATAGCTCCTTGCGCGCCGCCATTTGCGTTCCTTATTCCGAGTCGGGCCGGAGCATAACGGGGGCAGCGTTCCGGCGCCAACGTGGAGCATTTCCCTCCCCGCTCGCGGGGAGGGAGTCGCCGAAGGCGGCGGGTGGGGATAGCCGGGCATTGGCAACAGTGCTGACACTGCCCCGCAGACCCCACCCGCCTTGCGGCGCAATGCGACCTCCCCGCGAGCGGGCGGGTAGGACGCCCCGCGCTTCGTGATTTCGGCCGATCCATGCAGGATAGCTCCATGAGAATCGTCGCCGTCCTCGCCTGCCTCCTCGCTCTCGCCGCGCCGGCCCGCGCCGCCTCCGGCGACCCCGCCTTCGACGCCTTCGTCGCTTCCACCTGGCCGCCGGCGCAGGCAGCCGGCGTCAGCCGCCAGACCTTCGAGCGCGAGACGGCGGGGCTCACGCCCGATCCCGGCATCAAGGCGCAGCCGGCAAAGCAGGGCGAATTCTCGCTCGCCATGCATTCCTACATCGGGCAGGTCGTGAACGCGCAGAAGGTCTCGATCGGCCGGTCTCGTGCGCAGAGCCTCGGCGATACGCTGGCGAACATCGAGCGCCGCTATGGCGTTCCCTCGGAAATCTGCCTTGCCATCTGGGGCATCGAAAGCGGCTACGGACCAAGCCAGGGCGGCCATGACATTCTGCGCTCGGTCGCCACGCTCGCCGTGCGAAAACATCGCGCGGATTTCTACCGCGACGAATTTGTCGCAGCGCTGGTGCTGATCGAGCATGGCATGCCGCGCGAAAACCTCACCGGCTCCTGGGCGGGTGCGATGGGCCAGCCGCAATTCACGCCTTCGTCCTATCTGAAATTCGCCGCCAGCTATTCCGGCGGCGGCCAGCCCGACATCTGGCGCTCCAGCGCCGATGCGCTCGCCTCGATCGCCAACTTTCTGAAGGGCTCCGGCTGGAATCCAGCCCTGCCGGCGGTGATGGAAGTGATCGTGCCCGAGAATTTCGACTGGAAGCCGGTCGACCTCGATCTTTCCCAATGGCGCCGCCTCGGTTTCGCGCGCGCCGACGGCGAGGCGTTGCCGGCCTCCGGCGCTGCGAGCCTGTACCTGCCCGAAGGGGCGGCGGGGCCGGCCTTTCTCATCACCGAGAACTGGGAGGTCATCCGCCAGTACAATACGTCCGACGCCTATGCGCTGGCGGTCGCCCTGCTGGCCGAACGGATCGGCGGCTCATCGGGCCTGAAGCGCGGGTGGCCGAAGAGCTACGTTTCCATGTCGCTCAGCGACCGCTCCCGCGCCCAAAGGCTGTTGCTGGCCAAGGGGCTCTATTCCGGCGCGACGGACGGCAAGATCGGCCGCGGCACGCGCACGGCGATCCACAATTTCCAGCTGTCGGCGGGGATGCTGCCGGCGGACGGGCTGCTGACGCCGGCGGTCTTGAAGCGGTTGCAGCAATAACGGCTCTCGCGAGGCGCCGGGAGGAAACAAGAAAATGAAATACGTCACCATCGAAAAGGGCCTCGGCCCGGAAGGCCGCATCGCCGTCGTCCGTTTCGACCGCGGCGACAAGCTGAACGCGTTGTCGGCCGACGCCATGCGCGAATTGCGGGCGGCGGCGCAATCGTTCGAGGACGATCCCGCGACCTCCGTCGTCATCCTCACCGGTACGGCGCACGGCTTTTCCGCCGGCTTCGATTTGAAGGACCCCGAAGGCCGCGCACGCACGAAAATGGGGCTCGGCGAGCGGCGCGCGGCGCTGATGGTCGGCCCGCGCATGTGCCGCGCCTGGTACGAGATGGAGCAGGTTACGATCTGCGCCATCGAGGGCCATTGCATCGGCGGCGGCGCGGCGCTGGCCGTGTCGCTCGACTTCCGCACCTGTGGCGCCTCGGCGCATTTCCGCATCCCCGAAGTCGAACTCGGCATGAACATGAGCTGGGGCTCGGTGCCGCGCATCCTGCAATTGATCGGCCCTGCCCGCACCAAGCAGGCCGTCATTTGCGCCTCCGACCGCATTTCCGCGCAGCAGGCCGAAAAATGGGGCCTGGCGGAGGAGGTGGTCGCCGACGGGCAGGCCTATGCGGCGGCCTTTGCCTTTGCGGAGCGGATCGCCGCGCAACCGCCGATCCCCACCATGATGACCAAGACAACCGTCAACCGGCTGGCCGGCGCGCATGACGATCTCGCCAGCCACATGGACCGCGACCAGTTCGCGCTGACCAACCTGTCGGAAGATCACGCGGAGGGCGTCGCGGCCTTCATGGAGCGCAGGAAGCCGAAATTCAGGGGGCGTTGAGCGCCAGATTTGACCTGAAAGCGCGCGCTCCCTAGTTTCCGCGGCTTCAAAACCGCAGGAAAACCATGTCCGCCGACCCGACCATCGCCGCGCCGACCCTCCTCGAAGCCGCCCGCGTCTCGCAGGCCTGGCCGTTCGAGGAAGCGCGCAAACTGGTCGCGCGGCTGGAGAAGCAGCCGAAGGACGAAGTCCTGTTCGAGACGGGCTACGGCCCCTCGGGCCTCCCGCATATCGGCACGTTCGGCGAGGTCGCGCGCACGACCATGGTGCGCCGCGCCTTCGAGGTTCTGACCGAGGGCAAGATCAAGACGCGCCTGCTGGCCTTCTCCGACGACATGGACGGCCTGCGCAAGGTGCCCGACAACGTGCCCAACAAGGACATGCTGGCTGAGGACCTGCACAAGCCATTGACGCAGGTGCGCGATCCCTTCGGCACGCACGACAGTTTCGGCGCGCACAACAATGCGCGCCTGCGCGCCTTTCTCGACGCCTTCGGCTTCGAATACGAATTCGCGTCCTCGACCGAATATTACAGGAGCGGCAGGTTCGACGCCGCGCTGCTGCACATGCTCGCGCGCTACGACGCGGTCATGAAGATCATGCTGCCGACGTTCCGCGAGGAACGCGCCGGCACCTATTCGCCCTTCCTGCCCATCCACCCCGTGACCGGCCATGTCATGCAGGTTTCGCTCGAATCGCATGATGCGGCGAAGGGCACGATCTCGTGGAAGGACCCGAAGACCGGCGAACTCTACGAGACGCCGGTGACGGGCGGCCATTGCAAGCTGCAGTGGAAGCCCGACTGGGCCATGCGCTGGTATGCGCTCAAGGTCGATTACGAAATGGCCGGCAAGGACCTGATCGATTCGGTCAAGCTGTCCGGCGCCATCGTGCGCGCGCTCGGCGGAACGCCGCCCGAAGGCTTCAACTACGAACTCTTCCTGGACGAGAAGGGCCAGAAGATTTCCAAGTCCAAGGGCAACGGCCTCACCATCGAGGAATGGCTGACCTACGCGAGCCCTGAAAGCCTCGCGCAATTCATGTTCCAGAAGCCGTCTGCGGCCAAGCGGCTCTATTTCGACGTCATCCCGCGCACGGTCGACGAATATCTGGGTTTTCTGGATCGCTATCCCCAGCAGGCGTGGAAGGAGCGTCTCGGCAATCCCGTCTGGCACATTCACAACGGCCGGCCGCCGGAGGCCGAAGTGCTGCATCATGCCGGCGAGGGCAATGCGCATGGAACGAGCGTGTCCTTCGGCATGCTGCTGAATCTGGCGGCGGTGGCCAACAGCGAGGACCCGGCGGTGCTCTGGGGCTTCCTCAGGCGCTATGCACCCGGCGCCTCGCCGCAGAACCATCCCAAGCTCGACCAGATGGTGGGTTACGCCGTCGCCTATTTCCGCGACTTTGTGCGGCTGGAAAAGAAGTATCGCCTGCCCGACGACGTCGAGCGCGACGTGCTCGCGCGCATCTCCGCCATGCTGGATGCGCTCGCACCGGATGCGAGCGCCGAAGACATCCAGACGCATCTCTACGATGTCGCCCGCGCCACGCCGCGCTATCAGGATTTCAAGGCCAAGACCGCGACGCCTGAGAGGCCGGGCGTGTCGAACGATTTTTTCAATATGCTCTATCAGACGCTGCTCGGCGAGGACCGCGGCCCGCGATTCGGCTCGTTCGTGGCGCTCTACGGCGTGCCGGAAACGAAGACGCTGATCGCGGATGCTTTGGCCGGCGACCTGAAAGCGCGGCATGACGCGTTCATGGAAACGCGCGAGAAGAAGAGCGCTTAGCCGGCGTCTCACCGCGCCGTCATGCTGAGGAGGCGCGCAGCGCCGTCTCGAAGCATGGGGGCCGTCGCCATCCTTCGAGACCCGCCTTGCAGGCGCTCCTCAGGGCGGGGGTCACGGCGTCGGAATCGACACGTTCCGCGCGCCGTCGAACTGCAGCAGCTGCATCGACCGGAAGATGTTGTAGTTCGACGGCTCGGTACGCACGAGCGCGGCGTCGCGCAGCATGCCGGCCTTGTAGTCGCCGAGCGTCGTCGCCTGTTTCAGGAAATTCTTGCGCGACAGATCCTTGCCGCAGCGGCGCAGCACTTCCACGAAGACCTGACCCTCGACATAGGCCGCGACATTCAGCGTGTCGAGCCTGTCGCCCTTGGGATAATAAGCGTCCATGAAGGCATAGTAGTCCTTCAAATCCTTGTCGTCGGCGAATTGCGGGTCGCTCGGGTCCTTGAAGACGGACGAGGAGATCGCGCCCTTTGCCAGTTCCGCGCCGGCGACCTTGTAGGTCCGCTCGATATTGGCCGCGGGATAGGCAATGAACATCTGCGGCTTCCAGCCAATTTCGGCCGCCTTCTTCAAGGTCTGGATCGTCTGGCGCGCAGTGGCGCCGATCAGCAGCGCATCGGCCTTTGTCGCCGCCAGCCGCACGATCTGGGAATCGACGGTAGGATCGGTAAGGGTGAAGGCTTCGGATGCAACGATTGATGCGCCGGTGTCCTTCAGCGCGTCGGTCATGCCCGTCAGATAGGCGCGGCCGAAATCATCGTTCTGATAGAGCACCGCGACGCGCGCCTTCGGCATGTTCGCCTTGATCCAGCGCGCGTACAGCCCGAGCTCGATGTCGGAATTCGGCAGGCCCGAAATCGACCACGGGAATTCCTGCGGCGTGTTCCATGTCGGCAGCGACGACTGGATCAAGAATTGCGGCACGCCCTTGTCGTTCAGATATTTCTGCACGGCCTTGGCGCCCGTGCCGCCCATCGGCGACACGATGGCGAACACCTGATCGCCTTCCACCAGCTTGCGCGTCTGCTCGACCGTCTTCGGCGGCGAGAAGGAATCGTCGACGCTGAGCAGATTGATCTTGCGGCCGGCGATCCCGCCCTGCGCATTGATCATCTCAAAATAGGCCAGCGTCGCGCGGCTGAAAGTGGCGTAGGCCGAAACCGGCCCGCTCAGCGGAACGGTCTGGCCGATCGTCACACTTGTGGCGGTGACGCCGGGATCGTCGGCGCGCGCGAACGACGCGCTCAACCCGAGCGCGAAAATGACAGACGCGCACAGGCGCGCCGCTTTCAGCGACGTTGATTTCATCGAAGGGCTCCCTCAATCCCTGATGTAGTTTCCGGCCTCGAATTCGACCGGCGCGGCATTCGGATCGAAACTGACGCCGATCGGATCCTCGCCGCGCGCGATCCGGTCGAGCTGGTCATGCAGCATGCGCCGGATCATCACGATCCCCCGATCCGATTGCGCGAAACGCTCCTCCGAATGGATGGTGATGGGTCCCTGGCCAACCTGCGCCTCGTAGTCGCCCGGGAATTGCTGGTGCTCTTCCTCGGTCAGGTCCCACCAGAACTTGCCGTTCATCTTCGAGCGCATGCGACCGATATCGCCCTTGGCCTTCACTCGGCCGGCGACGTAGATGCGGAAGCTCGTATCGTCGATCGGCAGGACCCAGCCGATCGACTCCACGCGCGCGTATTGCGCCACGCGTGGATTGGGCACCACGCGCAGCGTCGGCAGCGCGGCCTCCGTCACGCGGTAAAACGTCTTGCCGTCGTCCGTCGTGCGCGTCGACTTCACCGATACGCCGCGTGACGACATTTCGAACGTCACGTTCGGCATGGACGCCATCGCCTGCGTGAATTGCGCGCCGGAAAACGAACCGTGCAGGATCGGCACGTGGAAGGGATCGACCACGTTCTCGTAGTGCTGCAGCCAGTTGCAGGGAATGATGGTTGGTCCGCCGCCGCCGAGCGATGTGTCGTCGGCTTCCACGAACTCGCCCTCGTCCATGTTTTCGAGGCATTCGTAGCGCGGCAGAACGGGCTTGCGGTCGGGGGGGCCCATATAGGCGAAGATCATCCCGTAGCGCTCTTCGACCGGATACCAGGGCTGGCGCGCGGCGCTCTTGAACAGGCCGCCATCCGGTTCGCAGGGTTGCTCCAGACAATGGCCCTGCGCATCGAACAGCCAGCCGTGATAGCAGCAGCGCAGCCCGGCGGGCTCGACCTTGCCGTAGTAGAGCGTTGTGCCGCGATGCCGGCAGCGCGCGTGCAGGAGACCCGCGCGACCCGCGCCGTCGCGGAACAGCACAAGATCCTCGCCGAGCGCGCGCACTTTTCGCGGAACGTTAGTGGCGTCTTCCACGAGCCCGACCGGATGCCAGTAGCGGCGCAGCAATTCGCCCATCGGCGTCCCGCGCTCGACCCGCACGAGCTCGTCCTTGATCTTGGGCGGCGGCATTTCATAGGCCGTGCCCTCGTCGCGTGCGACGCGCTCGTCCATGGGCTCTCTCCCGTTTCGCGCGCTTGGCGGCGCGCCTCATTGACAAAAAGTCTAGGCCTATAGTTGCCTTTGTCAACTATTGCCTTTGAGCCCTCGATCTGGTCCGCTTGCGCTTATGCCCGCAGCAAGAGCAAAGCCCAAACCTGCCCTCGGCGCGGCGTCGCAATCCGACATTGCGTCTGCGCCGGTCGATGCCTTCGTCGCGCGCCGCATCCTCATCCTGTCCAATGTTCTGCGCCGCGCCGCCGCGTTGCGCTACCGCCGCCTGCTCGACATATCCGTCGGCGAGTGGGGCGCGATCGCCGAACTCGGCCTGCGCGCGCCTTGCACGCTCAACGAACTTGCGCGCGGCCTTTCGCTGGACAAGACGCGGCTGAGCCGCACCGTTTCCGCGCTGGAAACGCGGGGCTTCGTGCAGCGCCGCGCCAACCCACGCGACAACAGGGAAACCCTGATCAGCCTGACGAAGTCGGGCGAGCGCGTCTACGCGCGCATGATCGCCGCTGCGGAGGCGACCAACGATGCGCTGCTTGCGCCGTTCGCGGCGCAGGAGCGTGAGGTCCTGGAGACGCTGGTGGACCGGCTGACCGAGCGCGCCCGCGAGCTTTTGTCGCGTGAACAGCAGGATGAAGATGCAGGCGCAGGCTGACCGCACCGGCGCTTTGGCGTAGTTTCGAGCCCGTGCGTTACGATCTCATCGCGGGTATTTCCGTCGCCGGCCTCCTGCTGCCGGAATCGGTCGCCTATTCCAGCATCGCGGGCCTTCCGCCGCAGCACGGATTGTTTGCCGCGATTGTCGGCCTGCTGATCTATGCCGCGCTCGGACATTCGCGTTACGCCATCGTCGCGCCGACATCTTCCTCTGCCGCCATCCTCGGCGCCGCAGCGGCCTCCGTCGCGCTGGAGACGCAGCAGGCCCATCGCGAGGCGCTCGCCTTCGGTGCCGTCTGCCTTGCGGGCGCATTCTTCCTCGTCGCAGCCGCCCTGCGTCTGGGACGGCTGTCGCATTTCATTTCGCGTCCCGTGCTGCGCGGCTTTGCCTTCGGCCTCGCGCTTACGATCGTCGTGCGCCAGGCGCCGGCCTTTCTCGGTCTCGATTCCATATCCGGCAGTCCGCTGCAGGTGCTCCGCGCGCTCGCCCTCAACGACGCGCCGTGGAACCCGGCGAGCTTCATGACGGGCGCCGTGGCCCTGGCCGTCCTCGTCGCCTTGCGCCGCTTTCCAGCCGCGCCCGGCGCCTTCATCGTGCTGCTGGGCGGCGTTCTGTTGTCCTGCATCGTCGATCTGCCCGCGCGCGGCGTGCGTCTCGTCGGCTTCATCGACGTCACGCCAACGTGGCCGAGCGTGGCGCATCTGACCTGGCGCGAATGGCTTCGCCTGGCGGAAGTGGCGGCGCCGCTATTTCTCATCATCTACGCTGAATCCTGGGGTTCGATGCGCAGCCTCGCGTTGCGCCATGGGCAAAGCCTCGAGCCCAATCGCGAAATGCTGGCGCTCGGCGTCGCCAACCTCGTGTCCGGCCTGCTGCGCGACCTGCCCGTCGGGGCGGGCTTTTCGGCATCTTCGGCCTGCGAGGCGGCGGGCGCGCGCACGCGGTTGGCGGGGCTCGTGGCTGGCGTCGCGATGATCCTGCTGGTTGCGAACGCTGGCCCGTTCATCGCCCGCCTGCCGCAGCCGGTGCTGGCGGCGGTCGTCGTCGCGTCCCTCCTGCATGCGCTGGACCCGGCGCCCTTGCTGCGGCTCTGGCGCATCGACCGCGATCAATATATCGCGCTTGCCGCAGCGCTCGGCGTGATGATCCTCGGCGTGGTCGACGGCATGCTGGTTGCCGTTGCGCTCTCGATCATCGCCATCCTGCAGCGCATGTCGACGCCAAAGATCATCGCGCTCGGACGCCTCGGGCAGAGCCACGATTTCGTCGAGGCGGAGCAACCCGGCGTCGTGCTCGACCCGCGCATCGAGATCCTGCGGCCGACGCAGCCGCTTTTCTTCGCCAATGCCGATATCGTTTTTGCCGACATCGTCGCGCGCATGCGGGCGGACACGAAAGCCGAAGCCGTGATTCTCAGCCTGGAAGAGACATCCAGCCTCGATTCGACCACGCTCGACGGGCTGATCGAATGCGATCAACGGCTGACGGCGCTCGGGCGAAGGCTCTATCTCGCGCGCGTGAAACAGTCCGTCGTGACCACGCTCGCAGCGGCGGGCGCGGACGATCTCGTCCAGCGCGCGACGCAGAACTTCAGCGTGTCCGACGCCTGGAAGGCCGCGAGCGCCATGCTGGCGGAAAAGGATGCGCGCTCGTAGGTCTCAGCGCCACGCAAAGACCGGCTGCTCCAGATGCGCGACGCGCGTGATGCGGCCGGCCACGAGTTCGCGGAACTGGTAGAGGAAGGCCGCTGTCGGCGCATGGATCGTCGACTCGAAGACGCGCAGGCGGATCACGGGCCGGTCGCTCTCCGGTATCGAGAGAAACTCCACGCGCTTGTCATCAGACAGCTGCGTCATCGGCGCGCGATGCACCGATTGCACCTCTTCGGGATTGGGCGTGATCTGCTTGATGCGCCCGCCCCAGACGACGACGGGCGTGACGACATAGCCCGAGCGCGTCGGATAATCGTCGAGCACGGCCAGCGCATTGTCGGTCGAAATCTTCAGCCCCAGTTCCTCGTCGAGCTCGCGCAGCGCCGTTTCGACCGGCGTTTCGCCGGGATCGCAGCGCCCGCCCGGCAGCGACCATTGCG
>Ga0209023_10003894_pt1 | contig 17443 bp, 10 predicted proteins | sample LakOneMetagenome_FD_187468 | JGI IMG/M metagenome (GOLD analysis project Ga0209023, IMG submission 187468) | Freshwater and sediment microbial communities from Lake Erie, Canada (SPAdes) (version 2) | ecosystem: Environmental > Aquatic > Freshwater > Lentic | place: Lake Erie, Canada... | reverse complement strand
TGGGAAGCGCTATCGCGCCGCGCGCCAGGCGCTCATATCGCCATTGTCGTTGACCCGGTAAAGCAGGCCCTTGCCGTTCAGGAACAGCCGCTCCATCTCGGGCCGGGTAAACGGGCGCGAGCCGAGCCGGCCGAACACCGCGATCTGTCCGCCCGTTTCATCCACCGCGCGATCACGGTCTAGGCCTTTGGACATGGCAATGGCCGGTGATGGAGTTCTGGCCCAAGCAATCAATTGCGGCATCGGCGCAGGCGAGAAACCATAAAAGTTGGGCTGGCTTTCGGGCGAAGTCAGCTGCAGCACCTTCATCCCGTTGCGGCCATCGGCGACGTAAGCGAACAGCGAGGCGTTGGTCGCAGCAACCACCACGTCTTCGGCATCGTTCAGTTGCCCGTCGAAGGTGACCTTCTGGTAGATGTGCGGCGCACGCGGACGCGTGACATCGACGATCACCAACCCGTCCTGCTTGGCCGCGACATAGGCATAGGTGCGCGCGACATAGATCCGGCGGGCATCAGCCAGCGGCACCATCGCTTCAGGTACGGCGACCGGATTGCGCAGATTGGTCACATCGAACAGTTTGAGTCCGTCGCGGTCGGTAACCCACAGATAGCGGAACTGCAGCGCCGAGGCCCGCGCGTCGACCAGTTCGCGCACCGCTGCCAACCTGGGATTGAGCGGGTCCGAGAGGTCGACCACGACCAGTCCCTTGGCCGCGGTGATGTAGGCCACCTCGCCCGCCAGCACGATGTGCCGCGCGCCGTTCAATACGCCATCGGGGTTCCACGTCACCGCGCGGGTGATCTTGTTGTTGCGGAATTCGCCGTCGGAGAAGGTGTTCACATTGACCAGGATCAGCCCTTCGACGCTGTCGGTGATTGCGGCGTAGTTGTAGATTGGCAGGAACGGCTGCTCCTGGTTGGCGTCGCGCATTGCCTGGGTGTTGCGCTCGGGGGCGATCGGCTGATCGGTCGGCAGCGCCATGCAGGTTGCATTGGTGGTATCGACCTGGGCGTCACCGGCAAACGGGGCCGAGACGATCGGATCGGCGAAGCCCTTGTTGGCCACCGCCGCGACGTCATAGACGTGGAATCCGCCCTTGCCTTGCGCGACATACATGTATTCGCCGCGCAGCTGCAGGCAGCCGACCTTGTCCGGGGTGCCTTTCACGACGTTGCGGAATTGCTCGACCGGATTGCTGTCGCCGCCACCGAGCGAGGCGGTGGTCTTGCCCCGCGTCCAGTTCTTGAGCTCGCGGCCGTTCTGCTCGACGTGCATCCGGTAATAGTCGGGATAGGCAAAACGCTGCAGGTACGAGCCGATCACCGCCTGCGGCTCGTCCCATTCGGTCACCCGCACCGCTTCGAGTCCACCCTCGAGACCGGTCCAGGCGTTGAGCCCGACAAAGTTGACGTAGTTGGTGCCGAGCAGCATCGTCTGCGCTAAAATCGCATTGTTGTCTTCATTCATGCTGACGTGGCAATCGCTGCAGGTCTTGGTCTCCTGCGTCCGGACAGTGTGCGGGAAATGCGGCGCGAAGGCCTGGCTCGAAAACCCGGGCGAGCTGATCGGCGGTTGCTGGGCGTAGATCCGCTCGCGGTTGCTGTTGGTCGAAGACAGGATCAGCGCAGAACTTGATCTGATCGGCGTAACCTCGCCGCCCTTGGTGGTCATGTGCTTGCCCAGCTGGAACATGTCGTCGCGCGCCACCTGCGGGTTATAGGTCGCGAAATTGCGCGTCTCTTCCCCTTCGAAATGGTGCATCGAGCTTTTCCAGTTGGCCTCGATCGGCAGGTGGCAGCCGCCGCAACTGGTGGTCCAGGCGAGGTGGCAGGAGAAGCAGGCGATCTTGCCGTCCTGATGCGCGCGATCAGATTTGGGCACGCCCGGGCCGAACCCGAAGCTGCCGTCATCCGCGCCAGAGCGGCTCATCAGCTTGGCCCTCGCCGACTTGATGTTGAAATTGGGCGATGCCGGATCGACGCTGTCCTTGGTCAGATGGACCTGCCACGACAGATTGGGATCGACGATTGAACGCTGGATCAGCACCCGTCGCCCGAATTCATTGTTGACCCATTCGAACCGGCGCTGGCCATCGGGGTTGCGCAACAGGGCGAGATTGTTGCCCTTGGGCGGTGCCGCCGGGCCCGAGGTCAGCAGCTTGGGATAGGCGTCAGCGGTGCCGTGGCAATCCTGGCAGCCGATCTCGACCGCATTGGCAACTTCGCCGTAAATCAGCCCGTTGCCGTGGCTGTCCTGCGCAAAGTGGCAATCGGCGCATTGCATCCCCTTCTCGGCGTGAATGTCCATCAGGTGCACGCTCTTGCCGGGATTGACCCCTGGCTGGACGAACTTGCCCTCGCCGGCCCGGCGCCATTTTTCGGGATCGTCGGGTGCGACAATGTGCGCCGTGTCGGTCCCCCAGGTCGCCATCGAGCCGCCCGCATCGAGCAGGTTTCCGGCCCGGTCGCGCTTGAATACGCCGCGGAAATTCCAGCCGTGGCTGTGATAATCGGCGAACTGGGTGTCCTTGAGCCCGGCATTGAGATCGTAGACGTTGCGCAAGAAATCGACATCGCCCCATAGCCCGCGCGCGGCGGCGCCTTCGGGGTTGCGATCGTTGATCGCGCGGATCGTCGCGGCATCTGGATGTCGCTGGTGCTTGTACAGCCGCTCATAGTCCGCATCACTCATTCCCGGCGGGCGCGGACTGCGGTTTTCTGGGCCCGGCCACATCGATGGGGCGTCGGCCTCATAATCCCACATGGTGTAGCCGAGGAACGAATTCACGAACACATTGGGCTGGTGCATGTGGCAGCTCATGCACTGCGAGGTGGGGATCGAACGGGTGAAGACGTGGCCGAGCGGATGGCCGCTTTCCTTGGCGTTGTTGCTCCCATCCGGATTGTGATCGCCCTTTAGCCTGCCATGCGCGGCGGTCTTGTCAGATATGGTCGGATCGATCGTCACGCTCTGCCCATCGCGGCCGAACTGCGCGTAGATCGAACTGTGGCGCGGCTCACGGTCGTTGGCATAAACGACGTGGCAGCCCGAGCAGCCCGAGCCGCGATAGTCACCGGGTTGATCGTTGGTCCCCATGAACCACATGAAGGGATCGTTAAGCCGGGTCTTGTGGATGTTGAGCACCGGAATCGCGACCCTGAGCCCGGTTCCGGGGCCGCGGTTCGATTGCTTGAGGTCAGGCCGCCCTGGCTCTTCCAGCCGCTGGATCGATCCGGTCGAATTGGGCAGACCGACCTCGGCAAAGCCCGTGCCGTTGTTACGCCCGCCGTCCTCGAACACCCGGAACACGTCACCGGGAGGCACGACATTCCAGCGCGGCAAGGGATAGAGCGCAGCGAGCGCCCCGCGCGCCGCCTGCCGTTTGCTCAACGTTCCTGGCGCGACCACCTTCGCTGGTTTGCCGTCGCGGGTATAGGCCTCGCCGAAGATGTAGTTTTTGAGCGGTACGATCCCGTTGTTGTACGCCGCCCCGCCCCACAGCATCGCCCCGCTCGACATCAGCGAGCGCTCGGCCGCTTCGATCGTCGGCAGGTGGCACGCCCCGCAGGCCTCGCGCGCGACACGGTAGTCGCCGGGATTGACGAAGCGGATGAATTCGGGCGCCTCGCGGTTGAGCAAAGAATAGCTGCGCGGCGGGTTGGCCGAGGAAGGATAATTCCACGCCTCGGGATATTGCGGCAGCACATGCGCGCGGTCGCGCATTGCGGTGTAGCCCGGATCATCGCGCGGCAGCGATGGATCGCCGCGAACGCTGGCATCGCCGCCGTGGCAATCGGTGCAGCCCAGCCGCACCGCGGGTGACACATGCATCGTCGGAGCTTCGGTCGTGACGTGGCACGATAGGCAGCCATCGGTCTTGGCCGCTGCCTGTTCTTCGGTCTGTTTGGCAGGGGCAGGCGGAGCCGTTACCAGCGCATAGTCACGGGCCACCTGCTTCTCGCCCTCGCTGGCCTGAATGCCGGCGGAATGAAGCAGTGCGGTTGCTGCGCAGATCAATGTGGCTAGGGCCAGCAGGGCGCGCTGAATTCGCATCAGAAGGTGAATACCGTGTTGAGCAGCACAGAATAGTATCTCTTATGGCGCTGCGCATTGTCGAACAGGTCCTGAAAGCCACTGCCGGGGAGCAGGGCCGCAGCCGAGAGCCGGACGACGATGTTCTGCGTCGCCTTGGGCCGCCAGATCGTCGAGAGCGAGAGGTCCCAGCCGATGTCCTTCGGAATGCTGCCCTCATTGCGCAGGTCCTGCAGCACGGCGGTGTTGGCGAACCACATGTGATTGGCATTGGCTGAAAGCCGCAAAGTGGGGCGCAGATCGAAGTCGCCGCCGAGCCCGACCAGCACCGTTCCAGGATTGTTGAAGTTCGACTGGCCTTGTTCCTTCGACGAACGCAGCGAATTGAGCAAACCGTTGCGCCCGTTGAGCGCGACTGCGCGGCCGCCGCCGGCGAACGGAATTGTCTGGCGGATCCAATATGACGTGTCCGCGCCGGCAAACACCGGGTTCTCGAACACCGCGTCAAACCCGCCTTCGGTGTTGTCACGCGCGGTGCCGTCGCCGCTGGCGTAGAGGCCGGACAGGCGGATGCGCTTCCAGTCCTTGTCATAGGACAGTTCGGCGGCGGCGAAGCCAGCGCGGATGTTCGCGCGCTGGCCGGTGAAGAAGCTGTTTCGGTCCTGCCCAAGCGCCAGATAGGTCGATCCGGTAAAACCCAGTCGGCCAATCCGTCCGTCGGCGTTGTAGCCGAGATAGACCACGTCATAATCGCGCCCGCGCAGCGTGCCGAGCAAAGCGGGTCGCACCGGGAAGCCGTTATCGTCGACCTTGATCCGCCCCGCTTCCCGATTTCTGTTGTAGACTACGCTCAGCTGGCTGGTCAGCGCCGGCACCGGAAAATCCTGGCGATAGAGATTGGCAACGAACAGCCAGTCGTTGCGCGGACGCTCGGTCACGTTGTTGAGTCCCGAATTGGTGTCCTTCTCCAATCGCCAGAACGCAGCTAGGTTGTATTGCCAGCGGTTGCCGTCGCGGTTGCCGAAGAAGCGCACGCCAAGCTGGTTGTCGTTGAACAGGAAGCCCCGAAAATCGGACTGGAACGGCTGAATGCCAACCCGTACTGAATCAAAATCATAGCGCTCCGAAACGTTGCGCAGGTGGTAGTCGATGAACAATTCCTGGAGACCAACGAAATGGTCGGCCCGGTGGCTCGGCTTAGAGGGATCGACCGACAGCACCCTCCGCTCTGGCACGTCGACGTAGTTGAAATTGAAACCCAGCGCGATCCGGTACTCGATCTCGGGCGGCTTGAACGCGGTGTTGCCCTTGGTCAGCGCAGCACCGACCAGGAAGGTCTGCGAAAAGACATAACTCGCATCCTTGCCAAACACATCGAGGCTGCCAGGTCGCTCGGTGGTCTGCACCCCGACCGGGATCGGAAACGTGCGCGGCTCGAGCACCGTGTCCGAGACCAGACTGAGCGTCAGAAACCAGTCGTCCTCCTTCAGAAATCCAGGCCGCTTGCCCTCGGGCAAAGGCAGGTCGCCCTTGAGCAGGTTCTGGTGGAAGGGATCACGCTTCGAATGGCAGACCTGGCGCAGGTTCGGATAGAGTTCGACCAGCGACTGGTCGGCGCCCTTGGCCGGGCACAGGCCGGTCATGATCCGCCAGCGATCGGGCACGGGAATCTGGTCGGTGGGGAACGCCTCAGGCGGCGGCGCCCGGACCGCGCCCGGGTTATCCTGCGAAACCGGCTCGGGCAAGCTGCGCTCGAAGCCCGGTCGGCGGCGACCTTCGATCACTTGAGGGTCGACTTCCGGCGGACTTGCATCGTCGGGGTCGGCGACAGGTGGCGGCGGTGGAGGGGGCGGTTCCGGGCTCGCCGCCTGGGCCAGCAAAAGCGGCAGCAAGAGCGCGCTCGCCCCCATTACAAGCCTTGGCAGACATTCTGCGCGTCGCTGCCGACAAACGGCGCGAAGGGACAGCTGACATAGCGCAGCCGCGCCGACGCGCCGCCGCCAAGGTCAAAGACGAGGACATCGGCGCGCACCGCTGCCGGCGCATTGCCAAGCGTGCCCAATGCGGTGCCGGCGTTGTTCAACCCAAGAAAGGCGATCATGTCATCCTGATCGATCCCGTCACCCGACACCCCGATCGCCCCGACAAGTGTGTTGCCGCGATAAATCGGCACTCCCCCGGCGAAGACCTGGATGCCGTTCTGCAAGCGGTTCTGCCCCGGAACCACGTCGGGAATGAAGCTGCATCGGCCAGGCGTATCGATGCCGCTCGCACCGGTGACATAGTTCAGGTGCTGGCCCAGGTTGAACAGCACCAGAGCCGATTGCAGCCCGGTCGAGAACGGGCTCCACCTGGCGATCGGGCGCGACAGGGGTCCGTTGGGACGCGCGACTTCGCCATCCGGGAAATGGGGCCTCGAAAGGTTGCCGATTGCGCGTGCGGACAGCGCCAAATTTCCCGTAAGGGCAGCTGGATCGGCGAAGAAGCCCCGCATCGCGGGCACAAAGCTGCGCACATCCGGGCTGGGATCGGTCAGCAACTGGGCGGCGGCATTGGGATTGGTGAAGAAGGCTGCCGTGCGCGCCTTCTGCAATGAGACATCAATGCCGAATATGGGCGCATCGGGCGAGCGAACCAGTCCCAAAGGCACTCCGCGCGTGTCAACCAGCGCGATTGTCACTTGCGCCCGGCTGTCGAGTGGCTGGCGTATCTGGGCGCGGGCGTGGGCCATCGTGCTGAACGCCTGCTCGAGAATGCGCTGCGCTTCGAGAGCAGAGATCGGCGTGCCGACTTCGGCGCCATCACTGCCCGCGCGCAGCGGGAACCGGTTGATGCCCGAGCCGTCGCTCAGGACGAACGCGTCGCCGGTAGTAAAATCGGCAGCACTCGCCGGGCGCACCCCCGAAGCTTCACTGCCATAGGTTGCGCCAGACAGCACCGCCGCAACAGAGTAATAGCCGGTTACCGGGGTCAACCCACCCAAGGCCGGCACAGTTGCCGCATAGCTTGTGGATGCCAGATCGATCAGGTCGACATAGTCGGTATCGGTGTAGCGCAACGACGTACCGTCGACCGAAATGCGGTTGGCGCGAATCCCAAGCGGTGCCTCGAATCCGACAGTGCCAGCCAGACCGCTGCGCTCGTCGGTATCGCTGTCGACATCGAGCACATTCGAGTCAAAGCCATAGACTCCATCGCCTGAAACGCCGACCCCGCCAACAACCACCCCGTTCTTGTAAAGCGGGAAGCCGCCGGGATCGGCCGAAAGCCCCAGTGGCGAACGCTTCGGTCCGATCATGCTGGCCGGACCGGGTGCCAGCCGCGCGGCAAGGTCGGAGCAGGGCAATTGGCTGAATTGCACCCCAAACAGCGGACCACTCTCCAGCCCGATGGTCGAGGGCGCAGGCGGAAAGCGCTGCTGCACGATCATGCTCGCGGTGCGCGTGGAAAAAGCGTTGCCGCTGCTCGATAGATAGGCCCCGGTGATCGCCTTGGCGATCGCGGCGGCTTCGGCAGGCACGTTCAGGCCCTGGATGTCCTGCTGCGAACCATCTGCCGCTTTCGGTATCGCGGCAAGTGCCGGAGCGCCGGTCATGCGCAGCACTGCGAGCACATTGCCAACCCGGTCGGTCACCGCGATCACTGCCGGACGGTTGTCCGCATGCGCCTGCGCAGCGGCCTCAGCCAATACTTTTTGCACGTCCGCAACCGAAAGCGATTCCGCAGCCGGAACGGTATAGAAAGCTCCCGCTGGCGGGGGCGGAGCTGGCGTGGGAGTGGGGGTAATAACACCGCCGCCACCGCCCGAGCCGCCGCTGGCACCTCCACCGCCGCCACCACAAGCAGCAAGGTTGAGCAAGGCAATCCAGCCCACAATCTGCGCCACAAGTTTCTTCATCGCAGCGCACCGATAGCATTGACCGCTTGGCGCAGCGCTGCCCGGAAAGCGCCCGGATTGTAGTCTGCAGGGCTAGCCACAGCGGCGTAAGCACGGTTGATACTGGCGCGTATCCCGGCCGCAGCGCCTACGGTGACCCGGCCCTCGCGAACCAGCAGGTTGAGCAGCGTGTCAATTGCCATCACTGACTGGGCCGATCCGGCGTAATCAGTGAAGCGAGCCGAGATCGCCCGTCCTCCGATCGCTGCGATGACCTGGAAAGCAGCATCGCTACCACCCGGTCCGCTCGCCAATGCGTCTCCGAGCATGCTAGCTGCCGTGCCGAGTCGACCGGCTGCGGCCACCGCCTCCGGGCGTCCTTTGCCCATCGCGGCGTGGAAATTGCGGGCGGCCGCATCGAACTGCGCGGCTTCACGCGGCGCCAGAACCTGTGCCACGGCCGACAGCATGATGATGTTCTCGTCATTGTATGGCGGCTGCCCGAACGGAATCGGCCGCGCCGGATTGGTCTCGAACGTCCGCGCCCGCTCCGGGTTGTCATCGATCCCGCGATGACAGCTGTGGCAATCATAAAAGGTGAATTCGGGGAATATCCCGTTGCTGGCAAGGTCCGCCTGTCGAAACAGGCTGAGCGAGCGCTGCACTGCTTCGGCCTGTCCCACCGCCCACAGCCTGACACTGTCGCTTGAAGGTTTGCGGGCGGTGTAGTCGGCGTCCACGTCCCAATGCTGTTGGAGCGAGGAGAACAGGTCGAGTTCGAACGAAAGCCGGGGATGCCCCGCTGCCATCATCGCGTGGGTTACGAACTGGCCAGACTTTTCGCTACCCAAATGGCAATCGAGACAAACCGCAGCGCTCACCTTGGGGTTGTCAAGCGCGTTCATGCCGCCAGCCACATTGCCGGCATGGCTCGCCCCAACCGCATAGTGACTGGCAATCCAGCCCGATGCCGGGCCGTGGCAGCCTTCGCAGCCCACCCCGTCGGATATCAGGAAGCGGTCGCCGCGCTCTGCAGTTGGGGTGGCATGGCAGCCAAGGCAGGCCGTCGCCGAGCCAGCCCGGCCAAGCCCCAGTGTGCTGGCGATCCGCTCACCGCGCAGCGACACAAGCGCCGCGTAGGTGCGGCTGTGCGCGCCGCCCCGCGACGAGGGTTCCTGCCACAACCTGAGTTCATCCTGGCGGACGACTTTGCCATCCCCATCAGCGCGTCCGTGGCAGGTCGAACCAGCGCAACTCGCAACACCTTCATACCGGCCGGAAGCGAGGGCCGCTCCATTTGCCGCGCCGACAAGCGCAGCCATGCCAAGCAGCGCAACCAGCCAGCGACGAACGGCAGTTCCGATAGTCGGCATGATGCCCTCCAACCGGAGCGCAGTCTGGCATGGCAGGCCACTGAGAGCAAGAAGGGGGTCACTGCTTTGTCCCGTTGCCACCCTGCCCGGTGCAGCCCATAGTCACTTGCGATGGGCACAAGTCTGCAAGCGATGATACGCCGCCTGCCGGGCGGGCGCTGGCTGGCGCTGGCAACTGTGTTTGCGCTGCTGGCATTCGCCGATTTCGGCAGTATCGATGCAACCCGGATCATCGACCAGCGCGGAGGAGATCTGCTGCTGGCACTTAACGCGCAGCGCAGGCCGCAGTCCGACAAGGTAGTGATCGTCGATATCGATCAGAAATCGCTCGAGGAGATGAATGACGATGCCGGTTCCTGGCCCTGGCCGCGCTCGGTTCACAGCGAATTGATCGAGCACATTGCGGCGCAAAAACCACAGGCGATCGTGTTCGACATATTGTTTAACGAACCCGACACCTTCCGGCCCGAACACGATACTGCCTTCGCTGAGGCGGTGGCGCAGCATCCCAACGTGTGGTTGGCAATGACGCTCAATTCGGATGGAACCGGCGCGGTGATGAGCGAATTGCCGTCGTCGGTCGGGGCTCGGCCGATTGGAAGACCGAAGCCCGGTACCCGGTTGCCGATCATGCTGCCGCTGGTGGTAGCGCAATATCCGGAAGCGATGCGTGGCGGGCTGATCAATTTCACCCCCGACAGCGATGGAACCGCACGGCATCATCAGCTCCAAACCGATCGCGAAGGCTGGAGGTTTCCTTCGCTGGCAGCACGCGTAACCGCTGATGCTGGACGCGCGTTGCCCGATAGCAGCCAGGTCTTGCTCAACTGGCGCAGCGGATGGCGACACTTGTCCTATTCAGACGTCTACCTCGACAGTCTGCGGCGCCAATCGCAGCGACCAAGGGACGAGTTCAAGGGCAAGATCGTGGTGATCGGCACTGCCGCACCAGGCCTGACCGATTTTCGAGTGACCCCGCTCGGAAGCACTTACCCGGGGGTCGAGATTCTTGCCACTGCGCTTGACAATCTGGAGCGAGGCGACTGGCTGAGCGAGATACGCCGGCCAAGTATGCTGCCCCTGGCTCTTGGATTGATCGGCTTGCTGACCATGGGCTTTATTCGCAACGTCAGCCCCCAACGCCTGTTGTTGACGATGATCACGATAAACCTTGCCACCATCGGAGCGACCTGGCTGATCCTGGTCAATGGCACGTTCGTGCCGGTATTTGGCGCGTTGGCGTTCGGCTGGGCCTATTATCTTGCCGCAAGCGGTCTTGCCTACCTCGATGAACGTGCCCGACGACTGCGGACCGCCACCCTGTTTTCCCGCTTCCTCGATGCGCGCGTGGTTGCCGAGTTGATCGACAAGGGCGAGATCGACTTCCGCCAGCAGGCTGAAGCGCGCCAGATTTCGGTGCTGTTCTCGGACATCCGCGGGTTCACCGCACTATCCGAAGTGTCCGCGCCGGAAGAGGTGGTGACGATGCTCAACGACTACTTCTCGCGGCAAGTGGGGGTGATCTTCGCGCATGGCGGGACGCTCGACAAATTTATCGGCGATGCGATCATGGCGTTCTGGGGCGCGCCTGCCGCACAAGAGGATCACGCAGTTAGGGCCGTCGCCGCGGCGCTCGAGATGTCGGAGGCGTTGGAGGAAATGCGCGGGAAACTCGGCAAGATCGGTGCCGGGCTCGAAATCGGCATCGGGATCCACTCGGGCGGCGCGGTGGTCGGCCTGATCGGATCGACGGACCGGCTCGACTACACCGCAATCGGCGACACTGTAAACCTCGCCAGCCGGGTCGAAAGCACGACCAAGGGAATCGCCCGGGTACTGGTGACCGAGGCGACCCGCAACGCGGCTGGCGATGCTTTCGCCTGGCGCGATTGCGGTACGCACCAGGTCAAGGGTCGCGAGGAAGGTGTCCGCCTCTTTGAACCGTCGCGCAAAGTCTGATAGGCTCTAAACCTGCAACGGAGTGGAGAGGTTATGCGAAGCACGCGCGCTATCCTCATCGCCGCATTTGCCCTGCTCTCGTGGACCGCAGCGCGGGCCAATGAACGCGGCGTGGTCATCCGTGCGGGTGACCTTTTGGCCGAACCATTCATTGACGCCGCCAAGCTCGGCCCGCTGAGCAGCAATCAACCGATCACGATCATCGAACGCCGTGGCGGCTGGCTATCGGTCGAAGTCGGCGGACGACGCGGGTGGGTGCGGATGCTCAACGTGCGTCTCGAAGCGGCGGCAGGGCCTGCAGCCAATACCGCAGCCATGCGCACTGGCAGCACCGGCCGGACGGTCGCCACCGGGGTCAAGGGCCTCGATGAGGTCGATATTCGCAATGCCTCAATTGATCGCGAGCAACTGGCCAAGCTTGGTGAACTGTCGGTAAGCCCTGCCGACGCGCGGCAAGAGGCACTCCAGGACAACCTCAAGGAGTCCAAGGTGGACTACCTCAAGCCGGGCAAGGTCAAGTGATCCGGTCGCCCCGCCCGCTGTGGTCGCTGGCCGTAATCGCGGCGCTATCGTCGACCGCCGTTTCGGCGCAGTTCGGCTCGATCGGCAGCATCGTCAACAAGGCCCGCTCAGCGCAGAAGATCGGTGAGGGGCTGCGCAACATCAACGAGCAGGAGGAGATCAAGATCGGCGGCGATCTGGCCGGGATGCTGCTCGGCGCCGCGCCGCTGCTCAACGATCCGCCCAGGCAGCGCTATCTCAACTCGCTCGGCAGTTGGCTGGCTCAGCACAGCGAGCGGCCGGGATTGCCGTGGAAGTTCGGGATCGTCGACAGCAACGACTTCAACGCATTTTCCACCCCCGGCGGCAATGTTCTTATCACCCGCGGCCTGTTCGACCGGATGCGCAATGAGTCCGAGTTGGCCGGAGTCCTCGCCCATGAGATTGCGCATGTCGTGCGCAAACATCATCTTCAGGCATTGCAGAAAAGTCTGCGCGAACAATCGCTGAGCGAAATGCGGAACTATTTCTCGGTTTCCACTGGCAACGGGCTCGCCGACCGGTTTGCGGGCGCCCTGCTCAGCGCCGGCAAGGACCTGTATATTCGCGGTCTCGACCGCGAGGACGAGTACGAAGCCGACCGGATGGGCGTTGTCATTGCTGCGCGCTCGGGGTTTTCTCCCTATGGACTGGTGGGTGTGCTGCAAACCCTGACCGCGACCACCGATCAGCAGGGCTATGGGCTGCACAACCGCACCCATCCGCTGCCGCTCGACCGGCTGGCGCGGCTCGATGCGGCAATGGGTGCGCGCTTCGACAGCATGGTGGGGCTGGCTGACGACGTGCCGGGCTTCGTCGCCTTGCGGAGTCCTCCGCCGCCTGCAGCTCCGCCAGCGAAATCTGCCAAACCGAAACGGCCCAAGGGCAAGTGAAGAAACCGGGGGGCAAACGCTTGGGGAGCCGCGGGCCAGTCCTGGCCGGGATCGTGCTGGCTGCGCTGGTGGCGCTCCTCCATTTCCTCGCCCCGCCCGCGCTCGACCGGATTGGGCTGCTGCTGTTCGACAGCTACCAGCGCGCCGCGCCGCGCATCTATGAGGATGCCCCGGTCAAAGTGGTCGATATCGACGACGAGAGCATCCGGCGCCTCGGCCAATGGCCATGGCCGCGCTCAGATATTGCCCGGTTGATCGACCGGCTCGGCCAGGCCGGAGCGTCGGTGGTCGCGTTCGACGTGGTCTTTTCCGAGCCTGATCGCACCTCGCCTGCGCGGATCGCGGACCAACTTGCGCGCGGCGGAACCGACCCGGCGGCACTCACGGTCCTGCGTCGGCTGCCCGATCACGACAAGGATCTGGCCCAAAGCGTTGCCCAGACCCCGGTCGTGCTCGGCTATTTCCTCGTGAACGATCGTGCCGGGCCGCAAGTCGCGACCAAGGCGGGAATTGCGATCGGCGGGACGTCACCGGGCGATGTCGTGCCAAGATTCCGCAGCGGGATCGAATCGCTGCCCGAACTGAACGCCAATGCCGCCGGGAGCGGTTCGGTCAGTCTACCCCCTGACAGCGACGGCATCCTGCGGTCGGTACCGCTGCTTGCCCAGCAGGGCGATCAGCTCCTGCCCTCGCTTTCGCTTGAGGCACTGCGCGTGGCACAGCAGGCGGGATCGATTGTGGTCCGAACTAGCGACGCGAGCGGCGAAATTGGCAACGCGCCAGGTCGCGTAGTAGCGATCAAGGTTGGCCAGTTCGAAATCCCGACAACCGATGCAGGTGGGCTCTGGCTGCACTATACCAAGCCGGTTCCAGCCCGCACGATCCCGGCGTGGAAGATTCTCGACGGGACCCTGTCCCCGGCTGAGCTCGAGAGCGCCGTGTCGGGCCGGATCGTGTTCGTCGGGGCCGGCGCGATCGGCCTGCGCGATCTGATTGCAACCCCGCTCAGCGACCACGAATTGGGCGTCATGGCCCATGCCGAGGCGGCCGAGCAGGCGATCCTCGGGCACTTTCTTTTACGCCCGGACTGGGCACCTGGGCTCGAAATGGCGCTGGTTCTGGTGCTGGGATTTGGCCTTGCCGTGATGCTGCCCCGGCTTGGGGCGGCGCGCGGGGCGTTTGTCGTTCTGGGTGCAATCGGGCTGGTCTGCGGCGGGAGCTGGCTGGCCTTTGCCCAGCGCGGCTATCTGCTTGATCCGACCTACCCGGTGCTCGCGCTGGTGCTGGTCTACAGCGCCCAGACCGTGCTGGTGTTCTATCGCGAAGAACGTCGCCGCGCTTATATTCACAGTGCGTTCGACCGCTTCCTCTCACCCGAACTGGTCCGCCGGATTGCCGCGGACCCCGACCGGCTCGAACTCGGCGGCGAAGAGCGCGAGATGACGGTGCTGTTTTGTGACGTGCGCAATTTCTCCGGTATTTCCGAGCATCTCGCCCCCAAACAGGTGATCGGCTTTCTGATCGCGCTGCTCACCCCGCTGTGCGACGTGCTGCTGGCGCGCAAGGCGACGATCGACAAGTTCATCGGCGATGCGATCGTGGCGTTCTGGAACGCCCCGCTCGACGACCCCGACCAGCACCGCAACGCCGCCCGCGCGGCCCTGGAGATGGTGCGCAAACTCGATGCGCTCAATGCCGGGGAAGGACGCGATCCCGCCGCGGCCTGGCCCGGACCAGTGCGGATCGGGATCGGGCTAAATTGCGGACTGTGCTGCGTTGGCAACATGGGCTCGGCGCAGCGCTTGTCCTATTCGCTGATCGGCGACACGGTCAATCTCAGCTCGCGGATCGAAGGCCTGACCAAGTTTTACGGGGTGTCGATCGCGATCGGCAAGGCGCTCAACGACAAGCTCGCGGAATTTGCGACTTTGGAAATGGACCTGGTGCGGGTGATCGGACGCGATGCGCCCGAGCGGGTCTTCGTATTGATCGGCGACGAGGAAATGGCGGGTTCGCCCGAGTTCTCCGATTTACGCGAGCGGCACAATGCAATGCTGGCGGCCTATCGGTCCGGCCAATGGGATGATGCGCGCACGCAAATACTCGCTCTGACCAGCCACGCTGGGCAATTCGGGCTCGGCAAGCTCTACTCGCTGTACGAAACACGAATCGCGACGCTTATCGCCGAACCTCCGCCCGCTGGCTGGGATGGAATCTACGAAGCGCGCGAAAAGTAGGTCGCGGCCCTATGGCTTGACTGCCCCCCCTGCAGGATCGTTGGGTCCGGGTGCACTTCTTTTGCCACCACCATTGATTACGCTGGGCAATATCCCCAGCGCCCCGCCCAACAGCGCCTTGCCCAGACCACCGCCTCCGGCTGGATCGGAGAAAACCTGCCCATGAAGGCCGGATAGGCCAGCAGGCGAAATGCGAAACGGACCAATCGGCACGGCCCCCGCCCGTGGCACATAGGCGGCCTGCATCGGTTCCGTCAGTTCAACCGTGACCCCGCCCGAAGTGACGGAAGCAGATCCGATTTCAGCCCCGGGCTCGGTTCCCGGACCCGGTCCACGCAAAACCACCAGAGTCGCGGTTCTCTTGTCAGCATCTGCCTCGCGTACTGCCTTATCTTCGCGCTTCGCAATATCGCGAGCGCCCGGTCCAACCACTCCTTCAAGGATGGTTCCTCGGATTCCGATGGTCGCAACTGGTGAAGATATCGCTGCGCTATTACCGCGATTGGATTGCCCGGACATGAAGCGGAATGCACCGCGCGTCACGCTTGCGGCCGAAGTCCGCCCGCGCGAGGGATCGTAAACGAAGCGATCAATCCGCAGGACGGAGTTGGGACCTATCGTGAAAGTCGATCGATCGAGCAGCAACACCTGCAGTCGCCCGTCCTTTCCGGTTTGAATCAGGTCAGCCAGGGCGATTCGTTGGCGGACTGAAACGGTCTTGGGATTGGGCGATTGGGCGTTGCTCAGCTTGACTTCACTAACCACCGCAGCAGCAATGCCAATTTGCGCCGCCCCGTTTTGGGCATTGGCGATACCCCAGCCCAACATTGCCGACGCGGCGCCAAGAGCAAGCAAGCGCTGCTGCAAAGGTCGAATCCTGGACTTTCTTGCCGGCATTTTCATTTTGTGTTTCCTCGCGGCGCCACTGCGGGTGCCGCACACCCAGCCCGCGCTGCAGCCCAGTCCGGCTTTTTGAAATCCTTGGACCTCAACCTGCCGAATTCGGCAGCCGCACCTGCCTGATCGTCGATCCGGCACAGGATGCTGGCATGAAGCAACTGGGCAGGCTTGTTGGCGGGATCGATCAGCAGTACGCGTTCGAGAGTTGCCAATGCGTCGAGCAACGCACCCGATCCCGCTTGGGATCGGGCAAGCGTCAGTCCGCCTGCGGGTTTGGCGCTGGCCGACACCAATTGATCAAGCGCTTCCAAGGACTGCGCGACGGCGGGTTGCGGCAGGATCGTCGATACCGCCATGACTGCGAATACCGCTGAAACCACTCTGAATGCATTGCGTGTCATGATCCCGGCATCCTCTCGCTGACCATATCCAGCACTGAATACGTACCACTTGGAAAGTCATACAGCAATCGAACTAGGGTTCGGACCCACTGCAAACAGGTCCGAACCCGAGAGCGACACAAAGCAAAAGTGAAACTTCTCAAACTTGTGCGGCTGCTGGGTCGCACGCGTGGTCGGCGCGGCGCAAGCCACCTATTCCCAAAGCTTGGCGAGGTTTCCAAATCTGAAACTGGGCGTGGGCTCTGAACAACAAATACAGGGCACCTATGCCAGCGAATGCAGCCTCATACTACCCGATGTTCGTCCGATCGCGCATCGGCACTACTGGGGTCCCAGCATTTGCTCTTTCAATTCGAATACAAAGCAGGAATCGCACCCACTTAACGAGCTTCCGCGTATTATGGTTGATCTGAGTCACTGCAATGGAAGACAATCCATTTGAATCTGTCGCTGATTTGATCGATGCCCCCCTCTTTCGCGGACCACTGCCTCCACAAGTGCCCCAAAATGCGCGAGGATGGGCCGCAACGATCCAACTAGTGTCATCGCTCGTAAAGACACATTTGCCCAATTCAGTCAGTACCAAGTTGACCTTGGGCATTAAATGGAATTTATTGATTTTAAAATATTTTATCTGGCGGAGAGGGTGGGATTCGAACCCACGGTACGGTCTCCCGTACACCGCATTTCGAGTGCGGCGCATTCGACCTCTCTGCCACCTCTCCGCGAGATAGGATCGTGAGCCGGCGCGAGGCCGGTCCGGTCGAAGAAGCGCGCGGTTAGCCGATGGCGGGGCGCTTGCCAAGCCCCTTGCGGCGGTTTTTGGGGGACGCGGGTGCATCGTACATTGTCTGGCAAGACAGGCGCACCTATATTGCTGTTTATGAACCGCGCTTCCTTCTTTTCTCCTCAGGCCGGAAGGCTGATCGACGCCCCGATGAAATCGCGTGCGCGCTTTGCGATCGGCGATGTCGTGCGCCACAGGGTGTTCGACTTCCGCGGGGTGGTGTTCGATATCGACCCGGTCTTTGCCAACAGCGATGAATGGTACGATGCGATCCCGGCCGAAGTGCGCCCGATACGCGAACAGCCGTTCTATCACCTGCTCGCCGAGAACGGGGATTCAAGCTACGTCGCCTATGTCAGCCAGCAGAACCTGCTGGAAGACGGCGAAGCCGGGCCGGTGGATCATCCGTCGGTCGAGGAACTGTTCGAGGATTTCGCCAAG
>Ga0209023_10003893_pt1 | contig 17444 bp, 21 predicted proteins | sample LakOneMetagenome_FD_187468 | JGI IMG/M metagenome (GOLD analysis project Ga0209023, IMG submission 187468) | Freshwater and sediment microbial communities from Lake Erie, Canada (SPAdes) (version 2) | ecosystem: Environmental > Aquatic > Freshwater > Lentic | place: Lake Erie, Canada... | reverse complement strand
GAAGAAGGATTTCCTGGCGGTTTCAGCGCTCGGCAAGGCACCGCTCTTTGTCACCATCCATCCAAGCGTCCCGGCCAATACGCTCGCCGAATTCATCGCCTACGTCAAGGCCAACCCGGGCAAGGTGAATTACGGCACTTCTGGCATCGGCAGTACCCATCACCTGACCGGTGAAGCGTTCTCTTCAGCGCTCGATCTCAACATGGTTCACGTGCCATTCAAGGGCATGGGACAGGCCACGCCCGCGCTGGTCGGTGGTCAGGTGCAGATGATCTTTTCCGCTTTGCCGGCGATTGCCGGATTTGTGAAGGACGGACGCCTGAAGCTCCTCGCGCAGAACTCAAACAAGCGCTTCTCGCAGGCGCCCAACATCCCGACCATCGGTGAATCGGCCATTCCCGGATTTGACTTTGCGCCCACCACCATCGCGATGGCGCCGGCCGGAACGCCGCCCGCCGTACTGCGGCAGTTGAGCATCGACATTGCGCAGGCAGTACGCGCGCCGGCCGTCGCCGAGACCTTGCTGAACTCCGGTGTTGAAGTCATCGGCAGCACGGCGGAAGAACTCGCTGCCGTGCTCAACGGCGAAGCAGAACGTTTCAGCAAGATCATCAAAACCATCAACATCAAGGCGGACTAGCCGACGATGACCACGGCATCAAACGCGCTGGTTGACGACCTCGTCTGCGCCAATCACATCCTCTATGTCGAAGGCGTGGTGGATGGTTTTGGTCATGTCAGTGTGCGCAGCGATGCGCGGGACGACCGCTTTCTGCTCGCAGCGGGTGTCGCGCCCGCCACCGTTACCGCAGACGACATTCTGGAGGTGGATTTCGATGGCGAAGTGCAGGATGCGGCAGGCCGCCGTTCGTATCTGGAACGCTTCATCCACAGTGAAATTTACAAGGCGCGACCGGACGTTGTTGCCATCGTGCACAGCCATTCGCCTGCAATCATCCCATTCGGAATAACCAGCGCCAGGCTGCGCCCGGTGTGCCACATGAGTGGCTTTCTCGGCTTCTCGACGCCCGTATGGGACATTCGCGATACTGTGGGCGAGAACAACGACATGCTGGTACGCAATGCAAAGCTTGGCAAGGCGCTCGCCGAATCACTCGGCGCCACCCAATTCGCGCTGATGCGCGGTCATGGCTCGGTCACGGTCGCACAGTCACTCAAGCTCGTAGTGGCACGCGCAATTTGGGCCGAGATGAACGCGAAACTGCAAACGGAAGCAATGCGCATCGCTTCGATGGTCGGTGACAACGCGGTCAACTATCTCACGCCGGGCGAGGCATCAGGTTCGATGACGATCAATGAAACGGTGGTGGACCGGCCCTGGGATTTCTGGAAAGCGAAGGCGCGTGTTGCCTTGCAGGGTCTGACGCGTAGCGTCTGAGCTATTGCGGGGCCGATCTACCCGCCCCGCGCAATGCGATCCAGCACGATGCCCGCCGCCATGAGCCCCATGCTCGCCGTCATGTGCATTGCCGAGCCATAGCCCGCACAGGCCAGACCCGCGCCACCGTCCTCCGCTGAGCCTGTTTGCGGCTCGGCGCTGAACACGGCGCTGACTCTGAATCTCTTGTCGCCACGCGGAAAATCGTAGTCCTTGCGCAGCGTCGCCCGCAGCTTTGACAGCAACGCATCGTGCGCAGTCAGCGCAAGATCGCTTGTCGTTAGTTTCGACGCGTCCGTCTTGCCTCCGGCGCCGCCGCACACCACAACCGGCAGCCCGATCGCGACACAATGCGCCACGAGCGCCGCCTTGGCGCGCACCTGGTCGATGGCATCAATCACATAATTTGCGCCAGAAGGCAGCAATTGCGTCACGTTTTCAGGGGTCACGAAATCGTCAACCAGCGTCAACCGGCAATCGGGAGCGAAACTCAGGATGCGGTCGCGCATGGCGTCGACCTTGTTGCACCCGAGCGTCGCCAGCGTCGCATGCGCCTGCCGGTTGAGGTTGGATTCCGCGACAACGTCGAGGTCAATCAGCGTCAATTGTCCGACGCCTGAGCGCGCGAGTGCCTCTGCGGCCCACGAGCCGACACCACCAATGCCCACCACCACGACGTGCGACGCGCGAATACCGAGCAGACCCTGTTCGCCGTAGAGGCGCGCAATTCCACCGAGACGACGGGTGTCATCAACGTCAGAAATTGTGCAATCCGTACTCATGCCGTCGAGCGTATCATCGCGATGAATTTCAATAACGGTACCCCATGAAATCCCCACGCACCGTTTTGATATTTCTGGTTCTGCTGGCGCTGTGGACCGTAACCGCGCTTGCGGTCGCCCTGATTACAGGACGCTGGGTTGCATTGGTGGCGTTGCCGGCATCAGGCGTTATGGCCTTTGCCGCACGATCGGAGCGGCTTTCGCAAACCGCACAGCTGGTGTGGCCGGTGATTCTTCTGCCGGGTACGGTGTTCATCTTTGTCGGCGCGTTGCAGACGATGGGCTATGGCCGCATGGAGAACGAACCTGAAGTCACCAATGTGCTGGCAAGAAGCCTGTTTTTTGGTAGCGGGACGCTGCTCCACCTGGCCGCGTTTGCGCTGCTAGCGTCCGAATCCCGCGCCAGCGATCACCCGGGCGGCGAGATCGCCGACCGGATGCCGTGACCGGCAGATCAGCGACTACTTTGTTGCGTAGGGGTACGCCTGTTGCGCCACTTTGGCGGCGTCCTGCTCGCTCTTTTCGGTCACGTCCAGCGGCTTCTTGTCCCACCAGATTGCCCGGCCCTTGCGCTGATCTTCCTCAAGATGAGGACGCGCGGCTTTGAGGTCGCGAATGAACAGGGTAATTTCGGATTCGTACATGGACATATTTGATCTGTGATCTGTTTGGCCGGGTCAGGATTCGATTTTAGGCGCTTTGTCGTCGCGGCGGGTTCCGGCATATAGCTCGAACTCAAATAACCGGCAATCAAGGGCACCGTTGAACAGCGGCGTCTTCTTTGCCGGCTTTAGACCAATGCCGCCCGGGAGCGCGCGGTCTGCGGTGATGAAACAGGCTTTCCAGCCCGCCATCGCCTTCTTGAGCCAGCTGCCAAGCGCGGGGTACCAGGCCTTCAGATCGGCCAGCTCGTTGAGCCGCTCGCCGTAGGGTGGGTTGGTGAGCAACAGGCCGCTCGCGGCCGGCGCTGGCAGCGTTTCCATCGCCTGGTTGGTCAATGCAACAGCGGTGGCGCCTGCTTCGCCGGCGACGTTCTGCAGATGACGACGGGTCACTTCCACTGCCTCTTCGTTCATGTCGTTGCCGAAAAGCAGGTTGGCAGGCAGCGGGTGCGAGGCTGCAGCGGCGTCCGAACGCATCGCGTCGAACGTCGACTGATCAAAGTTGCGCATCTTTTCAAACGCGAAAGCGCGTTGCCCACCTGGCGCCAGATTCATGGCGATCATCGCCGCCTCGGTGAGGATGGTGCCGCTGCCGCACATCGGGTCGAACAGCGGCATCTGGCCGTGCCAGCCCTTGAGCGCCAGCATGCCGGCCGCAAGATTTTCGCGCAGCGGAGCCATGAGGCCTTCACGCCGGTAGCCCCGCTTGAACAGCGCTTCGCCCGCAAGATCGAGATAGACGGTGGCTTTGTAGGCCGTGAGAAACACGTGAATGCGCATGTCGGGCATGCTGGTGTTGACCGATGGTCGCGACGCCATCGCTGCGCGGAAGCTGTCAACAATGGCGTCTTTCACGCGCAGTGTCACAAACTCCAGACTGGTTACCGGCGAGCGGATGGCATCCACCTGAACACGGATCGTCTCCCGCGCAGAAAACAGATGCGGCCAGTCGATGTTCCGCGCGAGTCGATAGATTTCTTCCTCGTGACGATACTCATCCTCGGCGAGCTGCCAAAGCACGCGGCTCGCCACGCGACTCCAGAGACAGACGCGATAGCCGAGCGTAAATGGCCCCTGAAAGGCGACGCCACCATCGGTCGGGCCAACGTGAAGCGCGCCAAGCTTCATCAACTCGTCGGCGAGCGCCGTTTCAAGGCCGCGCGGACAGGGCGCGAAAAACTTCTGTGTGCGTTCCGGCACTGGTTTGGCCTTGACCGAAATTGTCGGGCGCGCGGACACGTCACTCATGATGCGGCTCCGCGACGCAGGACACAGCCATCTCCTCTGGCGTCTCGCCAAACCCGCACGCAAGAGATGTTGGCAAACTCTTTCTCGACAGCGCGCCAGACGAAGGCGCACAGATTCTCGAGCGTGGGAATGCCGATACCTTCGACTTCATCGAGGTAGTGATGATCAAGCTGGTCGCGCACTTTGTCCAGATGCGTACGCAGGTAACCCAGGTCGCTGACCATGCCAGTCTTCACATCAGGTTGCCCGCCAAGCGAGACCTCGCACTGGTAGGTGTGACCGTGAATGCGTCGCGAGCCTTCGGCTTCGATCTTGCGCTTCAATGTGTGGGCAGCGTCAAAGAAGAAACGCTGGGAGATTTCGTAGTTCATGCGCAATTATCGGATGCCGATGATTTTGTGAGTCTGCACCGACAACCGCCACTCCGGATGCATCATGCACCACTGGATAGCAAATTCGGTATTTTCACGTCGCGCGGGACCGTCCATGGGCTGAACAAACCGGTGCGAAAAATCCAGCGTTGCGAGATAGTCAAAGTCAAAAGGCTGTGGCACCACCACCTTGAGTTCCTGTCCGTGTGTTTGCACAAGCGCTGATCCTGCCTTGGGGCTGACGCAGATCCAGTCGATGCCAGCGGGGGCGTTGATCGTGCCGTTGGTTTCAACCGCAATCTCGAAACCTTCGGCATGCAAAGCGTCGATCAATACGGCGTCGAGCTGCAGCAGCGGCTCGCCACCAGTGCACACGACAAGACGCCGGCCTTTTGAATCCGATGGCCATTCACTCGCAATCACGCTCGCGAGCGCATCGGCGCTGATGTATTTGCCACCACGTGTTCCGTCAGTTCCAACAAAATCAGTGTCGCAAAATTTGCACGCCGCCGTGGCGCGGTCACGCTCCAGTCCGCTCCACAGGTTGCAGCCGGCAAAGCGACAGAAGACCGCCGGGCGTCCCGCGTTGGCGCCTTCGCCTTGCAGCGTGTAGAAGATTTCCTTGACCGAGTAAGTCATGACGCGTACTCGTTCATCACCGTGTCGCCCATTGTTCGAATCCTGCCTTGCGCAATGCGCAGGCGGGGCATTGTCCGCAGCCGTAACCCCAGACATGCAAGGTATCGCGCACGCCGTTGTAGCAAGTGTGCGTATGTTCGATCACCAGCCGCGTCAGAATTTCGCCACCGAGCAGATGCGCGAGCGCCCAGGTGTCGGCCTTGTCAATCCACATCAGCGGTGTTTCGACGCGCAGCTTCTGATCGAGGCCAAGCGACAGCGCGACCTGCATCGCCTTCATCGTGTTGTCGCGGCAATCCGGGTATCCCGAAAAATCGGTCTCACACATTCCGCCAACAAGTGCGGTGATGCCGCGCCGATACGCGATGGTCGCCGCGAAGGTCAGAAACAGCAGATTGCGACCGGGCACAAACGTATTCGGCAACCCGTTTTTCTCATAGGCAATGGCAACATCGCGCGTCAATGCCGTGTCACTGATTTGCCCGAGCACGGCCAGATCAATCACATGGTCGTCGCCCAGTTTTTTGGCCCATTCAGGAAACCGGGAACGCATCTGCACAAGCGTGTCCTGTCGTACATCCATCTCGATACGGTGCTTCTGTCCGTAGTCGAATCCGACGGTTTCGACATGTGCGTAGCGTTCCAGCGCCCAGGCAAGACATGTTGTTGAGTCCTGACCTCCCGAGAAGAGAACGAGCGCACGTGTTGGATCCGGAGCAGCAGAAGACATGATGAAACTGGGCTGGACTTGTACGGGACCGAAGTTAGAAGGGCTTCACGACGACCAGTATCACGATCGCGAGCAGCGACACCACGGGCAGCTCGTTGATCGCACGGAAGTAGCGCTCGGACTTCTTGTTGGTACCGTCCCGCAGCGCGCGAAGGTGCACGAAACACAACAGGTGAAAGGCCATTAGCAGCAACACGAAAACGAGCTTCCACATGAGCCATTCCCCGGTCATGCCATAGCCCAGCCACAGCCACAGACCAAAAACTGTAGTGAGCAAGGCGCCCGGGGTCATGATCCCCCAGAACAGCTTCCGCTCCATGATCTTGAACCGCGCATCGCCCCGCGCGTCGCCCTCGGTCAAAGCCTGCATGTGATAGACGAAAAGGCGCGGCAGATAAAAAATCGCAGCCATCCATGTCACCATGAAGATGATGTGAAAGCTCTTTACCCAAAGCATTTTCAGTTCTCCTGTAAGGGTTCAGCGTTGCCGCGATTTATCAGCGGCGACACGCGCGTTTGACGACTGACTTCAGTTCGGTCAGTCGTCCGTGAAAAAAGTGCCCGGCACCCGGAAACACAGTGACCGGCAGACCCTGCGGACGCGCCCAGTTCATGACATCTGCCAACGGCACGACATCGTCTTCCTCGCCGTGAATGACTACGGTATTTGCGGGTACTGCAGGAATCTGGAAGCGGCTGACTGCGGGGCCGATAAGCACGAGCTGCGCTGGCTGCGATCGCGGCAACAGACGCGTTTGCACGAAACATCCGAACGAGAACCCCGCGGCGATCAATGGCAGATCGCTGCCCAACTGAGCCCGTGCGAAGACGAGCGCAGCGGCGGCATCCTCGGTTTCGCCGATGCCGTCGTCAAACTGGCCAGCGCTTTCACCAACGCCCCGAAAATTGAATCGCATTGTGGCGAAACCCAGTTCAGCAAACGCTTTCGCCAGCGTCTGCACCACCTTGTTATCCATCGTGCCACCAAATTGCGGATGCGGGTGGCAGATCAGCGCCAGCGCCGTGGGCGATGTCTCTTGTGGCATGTGAAACGCATACTGCAATGCGCCGGCAGGACCGTCGATTAGTCGGGGATTCATTCAAGGATTGTAGGCGGCGCCCCGGTATCCCCTTTGTCCGCGGACGGCAAAGCCACGAACCGCCAAAGCAAAACCGTCGTAGCAACGAACGGCCAGAGAATGATGATCGTGTGGGTAAGGCCGTTCAGGTGCAGCAGGTGGCCGTAGCTCCAGCTAAAAATTGAGAGCGGCGCTTTGGCCCCAATAAAATCAGGCAACAGCAGTGTGACGAGAACACCGGTCAGCATCGCAATGCCCGCAAGCACCGACTTGGCGCGACGCGGCAACCAGAACAGCATCATCAGCGCGAATGCGCCTCCCGCAAGCCCCAGAGCGTGGCCCGGGCGCAGCCACTCTTCCCAGGCGACAGGCGTCAGCACGGCCTGAGCTGCGGCCGTCTTGATGACTGCAGCCGCAGAAACCACGCCGACCAGTGCAATTCCGCCCAACCACCGCTTGCGCATCGTCAGGTCGGTGAACAGACCGATGCCGATCAGGGCTGCGGCGGTCTGCGCGAACTCCACGACAATCACCGCCGGCTCGTATGCCGCCTGCTGACCCGGGTGAAACGTGGCAGCGAAGAGCGGTATGGCAGGATTTGTTTGTGCAAGCAGCCATACGGCCAGCAGTACAAGCTGCAGGTCACCCGATGCGCCGGGCACGACCAGCGCTGTGCGAATTCGCTCAATCCATGACACCACAGGCGTGAAAGCAAGCAGCGCCACGGTAATGACTGCTCCAGCCAGCGCTCCGGCCGCGTTGGCAAGCACATCAAACGTACTCGCATAGCGCGTCGGTAACCACATTTGTGCGGTTTCGAGTGTCAACGCGAGCAGCGACGCGCAGAAGCACGAAACGCCGACACGCCGGGCAGCCGGCCAGCTTGAAGGCAGGCTTGCAGCCAGCGCGAACCCCAGCGGAACATAGGCAAAGAAATTGAACGAAAAGTCCCGTGGCATCCAGCGTTGGCCCGGTTGCCACAAAAAGAACCGCGTATTGGGCGCTAGCGCTGTCCAGCCAGTAAAGGGTTGCAGGCTGGCGTAGATCACGATCGCCACGCAAACGCCAGTAATCCAGAGCGGAAATGCCGATCGGGGGGAGGCCACAGGGCTGGTCATGGCGACATGTCAGAGATACGCGTGATCGACCTTGAATCCCACCACGTTCGACTGGCTGGCGTCGAGATAGAGCTTGATTTCCACCTCGGCGCCAGCATCCAGGCCGCGCGCGAGATTGGCCGTCGCCGGCGCAAATTCCGGTGGCGTGAATACGCGACGAACGACCACTTCACCGCCAAGGCCGTCGAGCGACAACACGAGATGGGGAAACGCCACAGCCTGGGCACCGGTGTTGCGCAACGTAGCCGTAAAAATAAGCAGGCCTTTGTGCGCGGGATCTGCCGCGAGATCCGCGCCGACAAAACCGAGTGACTCGGAACGCTTTGGCGGCTCAAGACGGCAGCCAATCGCTTCGCAGGCAGCCGCCAGAGTCGGCGCCAGGGCGGGCACCCGGCTGGCGATTTCGTCGCGAAAGAAATACCCTGCCTGCGCGACCAGCCCGAGCACCGCGCACAACGAAAGCAGGGCAAACATCCACTGCATCGCACGCGTGGCCGGGCGCGCCTGTGGACGCCAGCGATAGTCCTTGAGGTCGCTTCGGTCCTCGGCCGGGACGACAACGCGATCATCGCTGTCAGCATCACTCACCACGGCATCTGCCACGTTCACCGTGTGCGCGGAAACATCAACTTTGGCGGCGGGCGGCTGCGACTGAACGGTCTCGGGCGTCACTGCCGCATGTGACTCATCCGCAGAGTCCTGCATCGCAGGCATGCCCTGAATGATGGTGCGCGGCGGCTCAACATCGGTCTCGTCGTCAGGCGGTGCGACCGGGGGCAGCATGCCCTCAATCAGATGCTCTACCGCGTCGAAAATACCGCGACAGGCGCCGCAGCGCACGAGGCCGGCATGCAGCTTGACCTGCTCGGGTCGCACGCGAAACTTCGCGCTGCAATGCGGGCATTGCGTAACAGCGGAGATCTGGGTTGGAACGGTCATGACCTAATCGTAGCTCAGCGCATCAGGCCCAAGCAGACGCGCAGCAGATCAGCGGCGGGTGCCGGTCATCAGCACCCAGCCGTCGCGCTCGTCCGCGACCGTCATCGCGATCCACGGCGCGTACGCATTCTGGATGCGTTCGATCTGCGGCGTGAGTATTCCCGCGAGCGCCAACTGCCCGCCGGATTTCACATGCGCACAAATCGCAGGCGCTAGCACCGTAAGTGGCCCGGCCAGAATATTGGCGACCACAACGTCATACTGATCATTCAGGACAACGTCAGAAACGGCATATTGGACGTTCAGCGCGTTGGCACTGGTGTTGTCACGCGCAGTCGCAATAGCCTGTGGGTCAATGTCGACACCGAAAACGTCCGCAGCGCCCAGCGCTGCCGCGGCCATGGCAAGAATTCCGGAACCGCAGCCATAGTCGAGAACTTTCCTGTCCGCCAACGGCAGGCGACTCAACCATTGCAAACAAAGGCGGGTCGTCGGGTGTGTACCTGTGCCAAATGCTAGGCCCGGATCGACGCGAAGATTGATGGCTTTCGCATCGGGCGGCTCGCACCAGGTCGGCACGATCCACAGACCTGCCGTGATTTCAATCGGTTCAAACTGCGCCTGCGTCGCGCGCACCCAATCGGTTTCTGGTACTACGCGAAATTCATGAGGGCCGAGCGCGTGCGCCGCATCGTTCCGCAGCACCTGCCACAAGGCATCCAGCTCGTCCGTAGCAACACTGCTTTCAAACAACGCCGCAATGCGGCTATCAGCCCAGCGCTGATCGAGCGCCATGCCGGGCTCGCCAAAGATCGGCTGTTCAGCGTCGCTTTGCGCGTGCAGATCCGCCACGTCCACCGCCAGTGCGCCTGCTTCCAGCAGTGCATCGGCAATGGCGTCCGCTGCCTCGCCCTTTACCGGGCCTGAAATCTCAATCCAGGTTGTCATGGGCCGTGCGTCGCAGCGCGTTGCTACTTGCGCCGCTCGGCGAGTTTGGCCATGCGCTGCTCAAGGTAGTGAATCGAGAATCCCCCCTTGATGAATTGCGCATCGTCCATGAGTTCGCGATGCAAGGGAATGTTGGTCTTGATACCTTCAACGATCATTTCCGACAGCGCGATGCGCATGCGGGCAATCGCCTGCTCGCGAGTGGCGCCGTAGGCCAGTAGTTTGCCGACCATCGAGTCGTAATTCGGCGGTACAAAATAGCCGTTGTAAGCGTGCGAGTCCACCCGGATGCCGGGGCCACCTGGCGCATGCCAGCTTGTGATGCGGCCGGGCGAGGGCACAAAACTGGTCGGGTCTTCGGCATTGATGCGGCACTCGATCGCGTGGCCGCGCTTGACGATGTCCTTCTGCCGCCACACCATTTTCTGGTTCGCCGCGATCTTGATCTGCTCCTGCACGATGTCGACGCCAGTAATCAGTTCGGTCACCGGATGCTCGACCTGAACACGGGTGTTCATTTCGATGAAGTAGAACTCACCGTTTTCGTACAAAAATTCGAAGGTGCCGGCACCGCGATAGGCGATTTTCTTGCACGCCTCAACGCAACGCTCACCGATCTTTGCAATCAGCCGCTCGGGGATGCCGGGCGCAGGGCCTTCTTCAATGATTTTCTGGTGTCGGCGCTGCATCGAGCAGTCGCGCTCGCCCAGATAGACCGCATTTTTGTGCTGGTCGGCCAGTATCTGAATTTCGATGTGACGTGGGTTTTCGAGGAATTTCTCCATGTAAACCGTGCCGTTGCCGAATGCAGCGAGTGCTTCGCCTTTGGTCAGCGTGACCGCATTGACCAGCGCGCCTTCGGTGTGCACCACGCGCATGCCGCGCCCGCCGCCACCGCCGGAGGCCTTGATAATGACGGGGTAGCCAATTGCACGTGCGATCTTGATGATTTCGCGCGGATCGTCCGGCAAGGCGCCTTCAACACCGGGAACAACCGGAACGCCCGCCTTCTTCATGGCCGACTTGGCGGAAACCTTGTCACCCATGAGGCGAATCGTTTCCGCGCGCGGGCCGATGAAGACGAAGCCGGACTTCTCTACTTTTTCCGAGAAATCGGCGTTTTCTGACAGAAAACCGTAGCCGGGATGAATCGCCTGGGCGTCCGTCACCTCGGCCGCCGCGATGATCGCCGGGACGTTGAGGTAGCTCTGCGCGGACGGCGCAGGGCCGATGCAAACCGACTCATCTGCAAGCTTGACGTACTTGGCGTCGGCATCCGCCTCCGAATGCACGACGACCGTCTTGATCCCCATCTCGCGACAGGCGCGCTGGATGCGCAATGCGATCTCGCCACGATTGGCGATCAGGATCTTGTCAAACATCTGGGAGCCCGCGACAGGCGGCTTCTTCGCCGAACTGAGAGATAGCGCCATTTCTGACTATTCCGTTTCAAAAGCAAGCAGGACGCGGCAGTGAGCCGATGACAGTGCACTCGCCGCACGGCGAGGCGAAACCAACAAAGTCATGATTGGTTTTGCAACGGAATTATTCGATGACGAACATGGGTTGGCCATACTCGACCGCCTGGCCGGATTCAACGAGAACAGCCTTGACCACGCCCGCCTTGTCCGACTCGATCTCGTTCATGAGTTTCATTGCCTCGATGATGCAGAGCGTTTCACCGACGGAGACCGTCGAACCAACCTCGACAAAAGGCTTGGCGCCCGGCGCTGACGACCGGTAGAACGTGCCAACCATGGGCGACTTCACGGCATGACCTTCCGGTTCCGCCGGGGCGGCGGCCGGAGCGGCAGCAGCAGGTGCAACCGCGACCGGCGCAGCGATCGGCGCAGCGGCGGGCATGGCCGCCATCATCGGGGCTGCGTACTGCATCACCGGTTGCATGGTGTTGGCCACGGTGCGAGTGATGCGGACTTTTTCTTCGCCCTCGGTCACTTCGAGTTCGGCGATGCCGGACTCCTGGACGAGTTCAATCAATGTCTTGAGTTTGCGCAAATCCATGCGACGGGTCTCCTCGGGTAGAAGATTGGGATGACAGCCGGATTGTTATTTGGCTGCGTATTCGGTCGTCAGGAAATCGAGCGCGAGATCGTATCCGCGCACGCCCAGACCGACGATGATGCCGCGCGCGGTGGCGCTTAAGAAAGAGTGGTGACGAAATTCCTCACGGGCGTGCACATTGCTGATGTGGACTTCCATGAACGGAAGCTTCACACCGGCAAACGCATCGGGCAGCGCGACGCTGGTGTGGGTCAGGGCGCCAGCGTTGATGATGCAGGCAACAGTGCCGTCGGTTCGGGTCGCATGAATGCGGTCAACCAGCACGCCTTCGTGGTTGCTTTGCAGGCAATCCAGTACAAATCCGGCGGCAGCAGCGCGCTTGCTGAGCCCAGCCTCAAGTTGGGCGAGCGTCGTGGAGCCGTACTTTTCGGGCTCGCGCGTACCCAGCAAATTCAGGTTCGGCCCGTGCAGCAACAAAATGCGCGGCTTGGTGCTCCGCTTCGCCGCTTTTTTGTCCGATTTCTTGTCCTGCGCCATCAAGTGCCACTTGCTTTGATCGGGACGATCGCAGCAAGTTAAGTTGAGATAGGCGCTAGTTTGCCTGAAATTTTGTTTTGTTGCCAGATGGCGACAGGAAATATCCGGCATTTTGCCGATAGCCCAGGTGCCTGAAAATTCACCGTCAAAATCAGCAGCTTTTAGCTGAAATAACCTTCATATGGGGATTACAGCACAATAAAGGCGATAGTCGACTTTCGCAAGAAATTGTATGCGCCCCCGATCTAGGGGTCGTTACAGCGTAAAGCTGAATCGCCTGCAAGGGTCACTAAGCGTAGATCACTAACACCGCAATTTAGGCGAACATAGCGGCTATTTCGCCATATTTAAGCTTACCTGTGCGACGAAGCATCACTTCGCCCTTGGGAGAGAACACCAGTGAAAACGGCAAAACGCTCTCGGGATTGCCCATGGTTTTCAGCTCATCCAGCCAGCTCGCCTCGGCGAACAAAATAGGATAGTTGATCGCCAATTCCTTGGCGAAACGCTCGACTGGGGCACGACGATCCACGGCGATGCCTACAAATTGCAGGCCTTTGGCCGCAAATTCGTTCTGTGCCCGAACGAAGTCCGGCATTTCCTCACGGCACGGGCCGCACCAAGTCGCCCAGAAATTGACCACTATGGTCTTGCCGCGCCAGGTCGACATCGGCATCCGCTTACCGTCAAGACCTTCAAAGCTTGCGGCGAGCAGTTTGGCCTCTTCACCTGCAATGACACCGCGATTCAGCCACCAGTGGCCGCCCAGCGCGCCGGCAGCACAGGCGGCGAGCCCCGCCGCGCCGAGCATCAATGCGCGTTTGCCTGTTGAAACAGGTGCCGGGGATTCGATGGTGGACGACGCGTTCACTGGCTAACCTGCTTCCTGAATTGACTACCGAGGCTGACGGGCGCCACCTCGTTTGGTCGAACGTCCTTCGCGCCCGGCGCGAGGGCAAACGTACGCTGTGTGGGTGGATAGCAGACGCCGGCGATCTCCGAGCACCCCTGAAACATTACGCGTACCGTCAGGCTACCGGCGGGCTTTGTCACGGCCGAGAGCGCCATCGGCTGCTCGTAGACCTCAACCCGACCAAAGGTCGGATCATTTTTTGTCTTGCCTTTCGGCAGCGTAAGGGCGCCCACTGGCTGCCCATTAACCTGCAGCTCAAAGCGATCACGGTACAGATAGTGACCAGGCATGACGTCGAATTTGGCCGTAATCTTTCCCGCCTCCATGTTCACAAGCACTGCAAACGCGTCGTCGACCGGCAACGGCGCCGGCGGCTGGCTCGGTGTCGCAAAAGCCACCGCTGCCACCAGCAACATCGACAGAAACGCAACGCCACGACCGGCAATAGCTCGCCGGACAGCGGGTGTTGTGGCACTTTCGTGACTGCTTGCTGTCATACTACGCATGCGGCTTGACGTCTTTGCAAATACGGCGCAGAACGCATCGCGAATCGAAATTCGCGAAGCCCGCGACAGAAATTTTTGGGTTGGAGACACGGAGACACATTTATGCCGCTCTTATTGCTTGGAATTCTAGTTGCGCTGCCGATTCTCGACGTCTACGCTACCTTTCGATTCGCCGAAGCGCTGAACGTTCCCGGCTGGGCGCTGTTCATTCCGGGGTTCTTTCTGGGCGTCATGCTGCTGAAACGGGAAACCCGAACCCTCAAATCCCGCTTCGTCGGCGCCATGCAGACCATGGCGCTCAACGGCATGGTCTTCGACAGCGGCCGTCGCATGCTGGCCGCCTTGCTGCTACTGACGCCGGGATTCGTCAGCGATATCTTTGCGCTGTTCCTGTTGCTCGTCCCGAACCGCGTCGTGCCGCAGGCGGCGGTCGCAACACCGACTCCCGGGCCGAAAACGGTAGATGGTGAGTTCCGACGGGTGGAGTAACTGCTGCGGCTACGGCTTTACGGGCCGGAGCAGCAACCACCCACCCAGCAGGATCATCGGCACGCAAAGCCACTGCCCCATCGTCATCCCGAACGAGAGGAACCCCAGGAACGCATCCGGTTCGCGAAAAAATTCCGAGAATGACCGCAGGATGCCGTAGCCCAGCAATCCAGCACCTGCAACGCGGCCCGTAGCCCGGGGTTTGCTCGAATAAATCCACAGGATCACGAACAGCAGCACTCCTTCGAGCGCGAACTGGTAAAGCTGCGACGGATGGCGCGGAATCTTGTCTACCGTCGGGAAAATCATCGCCCATGGCAGGGACGGATCGGCTGGTCGGCCCGGTAGCTCGGCGTTGATGAAGTTGCCGATCCGTCCGGAAGCCAACCCCAGTGGCACCAGCGGACCGATGAAGTCCAGCACTCGCAAAAGTGGGCGTTCACTGCGTCGCGCGTAAAGCCACATGGCGAAAATCACGCCCAGCATTCCGCCATGAAAACTCATGCCGCCCTGCCAGACTGCAAATATTTCCAGCGGATTGGCGAAGTAGTAACCCGGCTTGTAGAACAGGCAATAGCCCAGCCTGCCGCCGAGCACGACCCCGAGAATGCCGTACAGCAGCAGGTCGTCGACATCGCCCGGCTTCCAGCCCTGCAGAATCTGCTTGCGGGCACGGTAGGTGCCCAGCACCATGAACAGCACGAAGGCCACAAGGTAGGTCAGCCCATACCAGCGGATCGCCAGCGGGCCGATTTGCAGGGCGATGGGGTCGATTTCCGGATGTATCAACATCGGGTACTCCTATAAATCCGTTTTTCGGGCGAATTGCGTCGTTCCCGGGTGCCAAGGCGTTGCGCGCGCAACAGAATCCTCATGTACCTATATGTACATTCCGGTTGCTGTGCGCCCGGCGCCTAGCACTTCATCCCGAAAAGCCGAATTTCTAGAAGCACCCGTAGGCCGCAAGTGTAGTGCCGAATAAAATGATTGGTTCCCTAAGGCCAACTCTCCGAGATCGTCGCGATGTCATTCAATCGTAGAAGCAAAATCATCACCGCTGGCGTCGCCCGCTCCCCCAACCGTTCGATGCTGCGCGCGGTAGGTTTTGGCGATGGTGATTTCGAGAAACCCATCGTCGGCGTCGCCAACGGGCACAGCACGATGAACCCCTGCAACGCCGGTATTCAGCCGCTGGCAGATCGTGCTGTTGAGGCGATCAAAGCCGCAGGCGGCATGCCGCAGATGTTCGGCGTGATCACCGTCACCGACGGCATCAGCATGGGCACCGAGGGCATGAAGTATTCGCTGGTGTCGCGCGAAGTCATCGCCGACGCGATCGAGACGGCAACGCAGAGCCAGATGATGGACGGCGTGCTGGTGCTCGGCGCCTGTGACAAGAACATGCCAGGCGGCATGATTGCGATGTGTCGCATGAACATCCCTGCGATTTACTGTTACGGCGGCACCATCAAGCCGGGCAACTGGAAGGGTCAGGCGCTGACCATCGTATCGCCGTTCGAGGCGGTGGGCCGCATGGCCGCTGGCACCATCAGTCAGGAAGATTTTGACGGCATCGAAAAACATGCCTGCCCGACCAACGGCGCCTGTGGCGGCATGTACACCGCGAACACGATGTCATCCTCATTTGAAGCGCTGGGCATGAGCCTGCTCGGGTCCAGCTCGATGGCGAACCCGGATCAGGAAAAGTCGGACAGCGTCGCCGACTCCAGTCGCGTGTTGCTCGAAGCGATCAAGAAAGATCTCAAGCCGCTCGACATCATCACCAAGAAATCCATCGAAAATGCCGTGGCCATCATCATGGCGACCGGCGGTTCGACCAATGCCGTGCTGCATTACCTCGCGATCACCCACGCTGCTGGCATCGACTGGACGATTGACGATTTCGAGCGCATGCGCAGGAAAGTGCCGGTGCTTTGCGATCTGAAACCTTCGGGCCAGTATGTGATGACCGACCTGCATGCCGTGGGCGGTGTGCCGCAAGTGCTCAAGATGCTGCTCAACAAGGGGCTGATCCACGGCGACTGCATGACCATCACCGGCAGGACGATGGCGGAAGAACTGGCGAAAGTGCCCGATCTGCCGGCAAAGACGCAGGACGTCATCCGGCAGCCAGACAACCCGCTGTATGCCGAAGGCCATCTCGCGATTCTCAAGGGAAACCTCGCGCCGGAAGGCTGCGTCGCGAAAATTACGGGTCTCAAGAATCCGGTATTGACCGGCCCGGCCCGTGTGTTCAACAGCGAACCCGAGTGCATGGAAGCCATCATGGCCAACAAGATCAATCACGGCGATGTGCTGGTCTTGCGCTATGAGGGCCCGAAAGGCGGCCCCGGCATGCGCGAAATGCTGGCTCCAACCAGCGCCATAGTCGGCAAGGGCATGGGCGAGACCGTGGCGCTGATCACCGATGGTCGCTTTTCCGGCGGCACCTGGGGCATGGTGGTGGGGCATATCGCCCCGGAGGCGCAGGTCGGCGGATTGCTCGCGCTGGTGGAAGAAGGCGATTCGATTACCGTCGATGCGCACAAACTGCTGCTGCAGCTCAATGTTGACGACGCCACCATCGCAGCGCGCCGCGCCAAGTGGACAGCGCCGCCCATGAAATACAAAAAGGGTGTGATGTACAAATTCGCCCTGCTCGCGTCGAGCGCCAGCAAGGGTGCCGTCACCGATGCTTAGGCGCATCGCGCGCGCGGTGGCGCTGGCCAGCGCCACCGTGGGCTTTGCCTGCGGTGCGACGGACATTGCGCTCGTCAATCCGGGCTTTGAAGCACCGGCGAGTGGCCCGAAAGCGCCGGGGTGGGTGCCGACACAGCACTACGGCAAGGAACGCAATTTCGAGTGGTCAGTCGACACCACGAGTGCGAGCGAGGGCAAGTCAAGCTATCGCATCAAGCGCCTGAGCGAGCAGGTGTTCGGCATGATCCAGCAGAGCGTGCGCGTTGACGCTTTCGCAGGCAAGACGGTAGAGTTCTCGGCGATGCTCAAGACAGAGGAAGTCGGTCCGGAAGGCTGGCTGCTGGTCGCCAATATCGAAAATC
>Ga0209023_10003892_pt1 | contig 17452 bp, 13 predicted proteins | sample LakOneMetagenome_FD_187468 | JGI IMG/M metagenome (GOLD analysis project Ga0209023, IMG submission 187468) | Freshwater and sediment microbial communities from Lake Erie, Canada (SPAdes) (version 2) | ecosystem: Environmental > Aquatic > Freshwater > Lentic | place: Lake Erie, Canada... | reverse complement strand
TAATGATGGGATTGTTAGTATTCAACATGAGGGTTACTCCGTTTTGATTAGGATTCGACACCCATATTCAAAACTGGTAACCCTCAACTTTTCAAGTCAAGTGTCAGATCAAGTCGGAACTAATACACGTAAGTGTATTCAGTCTCCTTCATTTGATCGCTACTCGTTTCATAAGTTTGCAATGGGTGCGATCAAATCTGCGTATATTTCCAATCCCTTATATAAAACACCTCTAGTGTTTAGCATCAACTCCGCTTGGATAAAAATTTGGTGCAGCAGCCGACAGCTCATCTGCCCAGTCTTTAGTTTCCTTACTCGCATTCACAAGGTGACTGGGCGGAATGATCACCCCATGCAGTTGCGCACGTAGATCATCGGAACGCTGCTGTAACACCTGCCAATGATGCTGATCATACGTCCCCTCAAAAATTACTGAATGGATTTCAATTCGCGGCAGCTCTTTTTTACCGGTCTCTATCGCATGCATCATCTCTTTCGCCCAGTGACTGCCCAAGCGATCCACCCGACCAATCTGCTGCTCAACGATGCCGGGATTCCACTCTGGGTGCAGCAACACCACAATGCGACAAGCCTCATGCAAATTCAGCCCTTCACGTCCGACGACAGACTGCGCAACCAAAACCTTCAAATTACTCTGCTGTCGATTAAACGCCGATTGTAAACGCCGCCGAGTAAAATGCTTGGTATCGCCGTTCATCAGACGGGCGATGCCGCCTTGTTGATATTGGAATTCCTCTTTGAGTTGGGAAATATAACTGGGCCAAAGTTCTCTAAAATCTGGCTCGCCGTCATCTAGTTGCTCCGCATCACGCAGGATATGAATCAAGTCACTAAAGGCCTGTATTAAATCGCTATCTTGAGGATGTTCTTTATCTGCTAAAGACTCATTAATTGCCCTTGCCAATAGCGCCAAGGGATGATCATCGTGGAGATTTATGTTGGCTGAACCTGTGACATTGTCAGTAGTGATCGCCTTAAGGTACGATTTAAATCCATCAAAAGGCTTCTGGAGTGAAATGCCACCTTCGCTGTTTGAAATCGCGCTTTCCAAAGTTGCGAGCAGAGTCTCTCTAAAACTCTTTCGCTTTTGTTCCAGATTTACATATTGAGCTTTAAGCAACTCGTTCAACTCAATCGGAAGCTTAGCCGACAGATCCGCGTCAATCTCACCCACTTTCTGCAACTGCTGCTGCGCCGCGATGACCGCAGACTCGTGTCGATTGGATATCTTGGCTTCGGGCCATGGACGCTGGTCTTTTAAGCTGCGTAACATTTCACGCGCATTGATCAAGTCCACCAGTGCACGCATAGGCTCGGTAAACCGGCCAAAGACCAACACTTTTTCAGTAGCCTGATTCTGGCGCTCGATAAACTCTACTGCCGCCAAAATTGAAGGGTGCTCATAGAGGGGATTTTTAACGGTAGCAAACGTAGACATCATTACATCGAGCCACCACTGTGCCCGAGCTTGACGCTGATCTTTGGTACCGTTTTTCTGCACCAAGGAAGACTCGACCATTACAGAAACCTGCTGTGATACTCCATGATTCTCAGCGTCTGGGTGCTGAATATCCAATTCACTAGGCTTCACCGCATGCAGCAGATGCTCAATGCCATGTCCATTTCCCATGGTCAGACGCACACGCTTGGTCTTTAAGTCTGCCACCTCCGAGTGCATGAAAGACAATGCCTCTGCCGCACAAACGGCATTTTTCCATGGGGTTTCAAGGCGCGCTGTCTGGACGCGCAAATCGAAGGCTTGACGATATTCAGAAAGAGGTAACTTGGAATATTCGGCAAACTTGATGACCGTAGGATCTTTGCGCTTATCCCGACGAATTAGATAGGGCGCTAGCGCATCTTGAAAATGCTTAGCATCTTGTTTAAATCTAGCCCTAGCAGCTGCACTACTCAAGGCCTTTTTGACTGCGTCAACAGCACTGACATAGGTTTGAATGACCGGTTTAATCTCAGCGACTGCCTTTTCTGCCCCAATACGTTTCAGGGTTTGTTCCCACTGCCATAGATCTAGCTCGACAGGTGTCGCGGTCATGGACAACGTTCTCGCTCCTTTACTTTGGCTGATGACATGCTTCAGCAAACGTGAGAGCATGCTATCGTCACCTCGGCTTTTATGCGCCTCATCAATCACTATCAGATCAAATTCACCCAGCCCTATACCGACTACCTGTTCCAGATAAACTCTGAGTGGTCCTTCACGGCTATACTCTCCTGCATCCAAAGCTAAAGTCCTTAGTTCAGAGTTTGTAAATTGACTGACAAATGCTTTGACTTGATCTGGTTGTCCAGCACCGATAATAACTGCCGCACGTTGCAGCGTTGGATAATGATTAAGGCTCTGATGAAAAGTAGGGTATCCATTCGGCAGACGTTGCCCCTCGGCCTTCAGTCCGACTCGATATAGTAAAGGGAGCAAGCCCCAGCGCCACTGCTCTGCATAAGCCCCCAAACGCCAGTTAATCAAGGAATGAGAGATCACGACTACATTCTGACTAAACCAAGGCTTAGCATCATCTTCCTCAGACCATGCCATTAAATACTGCCATAAACTGCGTAAAATCGGCGGAGCATCGACCTCGCCATTTTTAAGCTCCTTTTGCCACTGGAACCCCAATCCTGGCGGTACAACAACGGCAACTCGCCCACCCGACGCTACCACACTACGGATCAATGCTGTTGCAATACGAGTCTTACCCATCCCTACTTCATCGGCAATCACCATGCCATGAGTAATGATACGCTTGGAGATTTCTCGCAAACTGGCCTGCTGCCCTTCATTTAAGTATGCCTGCTTAGCATCGAGCAACGCCTGTGCATCAGCTGTTTGTACTAATAATTTTGCGACCTTTGTCCAGTTAAACTTAGCCATGATGAATCTCCTGTTCATCGCTGTTGATCGTCGGTGCAATTCTGTTTAACTCTTCCACCTGCCAGCGCTGCTCTATGCGTTTTATAGTCTGTTCGTATTCGATTCCGGCAGCTGTAGAGCCATCTTTCGCATACTCAGGACGAAATGGTGGGTGAGTCAATGGACTCAACGGATTCACTTCCATATCCTTAAACATCCCGATACACGCAATGAAACTCTCATGCTTAGCCGTTTGGCACAGCAACTGCTCAAGACGTGTACACCAAATCGACCAGTCACGTTCAGCCAGCATGCACTGCTTATCAGCGATATGCTCAACCAGTGCCATCATCTGCCGAATCGCATACTTCGCCGCAGGCTGAACCGCAACAACCGCTGTCGCCAGATCGCTGAAGTCACCTTCGTCGAGCGATTCTGGCTCATCGTCTTCCACAGGCGCAGGGTAGCGTTCGAGTTGCCAAAACAACTCATCCATATCGATTGGCAATAACTTGGTCGCCGCTAGGCGTCCAAGTTGATCCATCACCGGTACGACAGCCCGCTGCTCTTTGCCGTTGGCCTGCCAAATCAGTATGACCTGTACAGGCTGCTCCCCAATCCAGTTACAGCGCCCGTCCTTATCCAGATCCAGCACATTGTCATCTTTCACCACACTAAAATCAGTAACACTAGCATCTGGACTTTGCAGATAACTCTGATCAGGAACTGTACCCTCGAACCAATACAACCAACTTACTGGCGCTGCAACAAATAATTGATCCGACTCGGGCATCTCCTCACCAGCTTTTAATTGTTTATCATCAAACACTTCATCGTTGAAATGAATTGGCAGACAATTACTGATGAGTTCGGCTACAGCCACGGACGAGCTCGGCTTCTGATACAGATTACCTGTTGCAAACACCACTCCCGCCTCCAGATTACCTCGGTGCGAAGAGGCCTTGTACATAAATCCACGGTTGGTCAAATTCCCAGAACCAAGATATAGCCAGCCGCTGCTGAATTTATCCCCACGTAAATAGCCGCTATAGATAAACTTAGCGTGTAAACTGCGTATGGCATTTTTACCAAAACAATCTTCAGACACATGCGCGCTGCGGATTTTATAATTATGATCATGTAAAGCTTCATAGCTTCCCGCAACTGCCTGGCAAGCATCTGGATTCACCACCACACGCTCAGCACTATCAGTCAACAGCTTGTCTTGCAATGTGTTCACGATACGGTCCAGCACCGATGGCACAGTATTTTCGTCAGCAACTTCCTCAAAGAATCCAGACCCCATCACCAGATAATTCCGTTTAGTGACAGCCCCCGTTGCCTCAACCTTGCTTTGTAACTGATTGATGAACGACTCCTCTCGATTATCAAAAAACCGTGGCTTCGATTCGGCCGCCTCGGCGCTAACCGCTTCAAGCCATGTCGCTAATGCATCATGAGGAAGTGCTGAGCTCGGTGCGGGTCGACCCAAAGGGCAAGCCGATAAAATGTCATGCTCAAACCGCTTAAACAGCTGACTCATAAAATGCCATGATGCTTTAAAATCAGCACACGTATCCCGCACCTCATCACTAGGCAGCAACAAATCCTCAGAAGCCAAATCCACACTCCAGACCAGATCAAGACTGTCTTCTAAAGTTTGTATAGTCCAATTACCAGTCGAAACGACTAGGCGCAAATGCCATCGCTCCGCCGCCCCTTGAGAATCAAGATTATTATTACCATGGGCACGAAAACCCAATATAGCCACCTTGGCATGCAATAAATGAAATGACCTTTTAGCGATCTGTTCGGCGGTCATCGCAAGCCGTAGCACAGCGGGCACATCCGCAGCCTGTGGCTCTGCATGGGTATGATCGAGCATCACGACGAGTTTGACTCGTCCCTCAGATGCACGACGGGCTTTTATCTGCTGGGTAAAGCGCTCCGCCGCATCATTTAAAAACTCGCGATCTGCCGAATAACCGCAGACCCAACCAAAATGACCATAGTAGCCGGAGGGTGGCGTGAAGTAATGGCTCAGTGCGGCAGGGGGTAATGCAGTAGGGTTACGGCTCATCCTTCAACTCCTGCTTTAGCCAAAGAATTCAAAGTTTGAGCATCGGCAAGATTAAGATCTACATTTAACCAGTACAGATTACGGATACGGTATGAGGTGCCTAACGGCAACTTCAGTCCTTTCGGTGGCTCAGCAACCTCAATCTCCGAAGTGTAACTTGCTACACTGGCATAGGAGCGAAATGCAGCACCAGGCACGATCTGGCTTTGACTAAAGCGCAAGACACGCTCATCGCGCTTGACCAGATTAATGATTAATTGCACTGAGTCCGAGTCATTACATTCTGCGCAGAAACGCGTGGCTTCGTTAATAAGCGAATAATCTAAATCTAAGAATTTCCTGGCGGCATCTCTTAAAGGAGCCAAGTGCTTTTCGAAGGTCGCCTTGAGCTCGGATACGGGAAATCTATGATCCGTACGCTGCGCAACTGACACCTCTAAATCATCGAGCACCTTCATTGCAGCATCACGGGCATTGGTGAATAATGCACCTGCTTGTAAATCACTCCAGTGGTCTTGCTCTATTTCTACAGGCTTACGCTTCCAATCTATCTCTTGATTAGGATCACTCTGCAGTACCTGCACCCAGCGCAACGCATTGCTGCGACGTTGCGGCTTATGAATAGCACTACCATCTGGGCTGGCAACACTAGCGTTACCTAGCTCTATGGACGCTTTAATTTGCAGCAGCGTCTTCTTGGATAGAGGTTCGAGTTGGGACAGGATGTTGCGATAGCTCTCATTATGTTCTGGGGCGGTCGCCCCCTTAGTTACCCAATTCAGAAGCTTAGTAATCAGTTGAGTGCCTTCACACTCTATATTAAGCAAGGCAACCCCCTCAGGGGTGCAGTAATAATCATTAAAACGCGTCGTCTTAGCTTTAACTAGGCCGAATGCTAGTAGCGGTTGTAACATGCCCATCCGCATCGGTTGTGTGACATAAAAATCTCGATGACGCATACTCCTGAAAGAATGGTCGTGCTTCCCACGCATCTTCGTGCTGCCCAAAAGACGCTCATGTTGAGTCCAAGTGCAATATCCAAAAGCAATTATGCATCCCAAAGCCTCGATGGCATTGGCAACCTCAATATTAGTGACCCTAAACTTTACTTCCTCTCTAGCACGTTCGGCGATATGAACACCCAGCAAAGCGAGAAACAATTGCTTGGCGTACCACAAATTGCCCAAATCTGGCACTGCCCGATTATTAAACTCCTTAATAACTCCTCCTACTTCTAGCGTCCGTGTCCTCCGCTCACTGATAGACCGTCCCGCACCCAACATCCCCCATACCATCTTAGCCACATTTCACTCCCTTATTCTTTTGTTCAATTACATCAAGTAGTTTCTAACTCGAACTCAACAAATATACTTTGAGCTAATATTTAATGTTCGTTTTTTAAACCCCTAAATCTAAATTTTCCCAAACAGCATCCGTCACTTTACTCTCAAGTTTTAATTTACTAGATGATAGAAGGATTTCTATTTAGTTTCTTTTTAGCTGCTTTACTAATTGCATCGTTCTGTGCAAGAGCATCTCTTACGCCAGCATTAGGGTCTTCAGCAAGTTTAAGCATCACTTCTGGATGTAGCGTGTCATTCCCTGCCAAAGCTTGACGTACTTTATGACTCGAATCATTAGCTAGAATAAATTGAATATCGGAGTTACTTGCACCAAAACCCACCCGAATACTGCCAGCAAATGCTATACGGACATCTTCATCCTCATCTTGGGCAAGTATATGATGAGCTGCAACATTTGCGGTATGAGGGCTTTCAGCCACAGCTATACGTACGATCCTCACAGGATCATTAGCGAGGATAACTTGAGAATCTGCACAAATTTCATCGGAACGCGCTAAAGACAAACGAACAATGTGATTACTATCATCCACAAGTTCCCGTTGAGCATCACAGCAAAGATAATCACTTTTGGCGAGCGCATTTCGAACATTGACGCAACTATCTATTGATAGTTTGATTTGAACATCATTTTCATGATCACCTGATGCTGCAAGTAATGTACGTACGTCATCATCGATATCATCAGCAAGGAGACGTTGTACCATCTTGCACAACCCATTTTGCTTGGCAACCTCACTGCGAACCTCTACATTTGCATCTTCGGCAAGAATCCTCTGGGTACTTTTTCTTAACTCTCCCCCACGTTTAGCTAAATATGCGCGAATACCTATGGCGTCATCCTGAGCAAGTCTCAGCTGTTCAGATTTATTGAGGGAATCGTTTAATACCAACTTACGATAAAGGCTGTCTCGAATACTTAAATGAGCTTGTATGCTCAAACTATTTTGTTTGGCCATGGCATGACTTCTTAATTGATTACAGTAATGCAATCTTACAGGTAGGATGCGTCTAAATGAGACGCATCAGATATTCCCCTGCTACTTAGATTAGAGTCTCAATCCACCAATATTTCGCGCCTACCATTTGAACAAATCGCACTCACAATGCCAGCAGCTTCCATGATTTCTACAACTTCCGAAGCACTTGCCCAACTAATTCCAAATTTTCGGCTAATCGCAGATGGGGATGCTTTGCGATTAGACAATACGAACTCAAGCGCAGCCTCATAGCGATCAAGTGGCACTTTAGAAATGTGAGTAATCTCTTCACCGAATCCACGTAACCACCAATCTAACCGTGCAGCATCAACAACTGTTGCAGTGATGACCAACTCGCCATCAATATCTCTTACAGTTTGATCGGTGGACAATGGAGTTTCTAATAAATGTATACCAGCGTCAAAATTAATCCAAAATGAAAGCTTAATCTTTTTTCCATTGCCCCAGGCAAAACGTCCGTCGATATCGTATTGTGTAAGACTAAAATTTTCAGGTCGTTCAAAACCAAAAGACGCTTGCGCGGACAAAATGCGGTGCAGGGCCAAAGAGCGCTCATTGTGAAACCCCTTATAACGACATACTAAATAAAATCGCTGTTGTTGCTGTGCTAATCCTAAAGGCATCACTTCGATATTCGACTCTATCCCACTGGGTTTACGATATCTCATATTCAGCCAGCGATTGCTATAAAGAGCATTACTCACAACATCAAATATATCTGGATCAATGTTGGGTGCAATTAATGGTTGTGAGTCACTCACTACTCTTACCTTGGATAACCATTCTCTCGCAAGTTTGGAATCAGTTTGCGCCCCGAGCGCATACTCGGCCTGCTCAAAAAAACCTTCCATCGATTTATTTAAACTCGCGGGCATTAAACTTTGTAGCTGTTGTTTTGCCAGTAGTAAAAGTAATGAATCTTGCTCGCTTAACACGGGAATATCTAATGCCTTAGATTCTTTAGGCCAAGAGTATCGATATGGCTTACTTGATTCGTCACGCAAGATGCCGAACTGATCGCTAAGTGCTTCAAGATGTCTCTCAATGGTCCTAAGCCCACGCTCCAAACCATCTTCTTTAAGTTGCTTACACAACGTTGGCCCATCTATAAATCGAGGTTTCCGTGGAATACGGTGTAAAATTTTCAGTGCAATTGCCACAGCTTCTAGATTATTCGGCCGCTTAGCCATTGTTACTGCTCCCTACACGACCAGTGAAAAACTGCCAAAGACGAATCATGGCATAGGTATCAAGCTCACAATACTTCAGTAGCTGCTGTTCAATGATCTTTTTGCGATCTATTCCAGTGCTTGACGATATAGCTTCCAAAAATGCGTCCATTGCCATGCCGCCATCTTGTACTCCATCCAATACAGCGTAGCTTAAATCTGGTGCAATCGCAGGTAACACCTTTTTGATGCTCCAGCTGCCGAGTTGACTCGGATGGTAATAACGCTCACGCGCGATTGGAAGTAAATCAACGACACGCTCATTGAGAGCTAATAATGATTTCTTCAAACGAGGATAACGCTCCGCCAGCTCTCCAATCCTTGCAGTTTCAAACCCCGCGTTATATACGAAAATAGGGCCGCTCTCACCACAAACATCAATCAAACTTTCTGCAAATGCTTTGGATGGATCTTTACCAGACAAGTCGAGAAATGCCTGATGACTGACTTTACCTGTCCGTGTCATGCGATGAGTGCTGAACTGAAAAGGGATTTGCTGATAAGGTCGTGTGCCTTTCCAAATGGGAACTGCAAACTGAATGGTTTCAAAATCTAGAAAGTAAGCAGGTAGTTTGTGCTTAGCTAAATCTTCTGCGGCACCAATAGCATCAAAATACACAGTGTCCAATAAGGTATGAGTCTTTACGCGTTGTTGCTTTGGGTTCAATAACTCATCAGGCACATTACGTAAATCACCAACTGCATCTTCGGCAATAAAAGTACGCAGTGCGTTTGATCTGATTTGGGGAAGCCATTTCACGGGAAACTCTGCTTGCGGCTCTTGGCTTTGACAATATCCTAAGAATCCACATTCAAATGGATCAGTGCAATGCGAACCTGTATTTCTAATGGGCTCCTTTCGCTTCTTTGCAACCGCTTGTGCACCAGCTATCCATACCTTGACTTCCTCGGCACGTCCAAAGGCCTCAGACGTTAAATCATTCTCTATTAATAACCCTTGATAGTCGTCGCCACCTGGATAGACCCAATCTCTATTAATGTGTGCAAGTGCAATTGAGGTAAGAGGAACTCCAGAACTTTTAGCAACAAAGGCTTGTATCGCCGCATCATCTCGGTGGTAATCCTTAACACTGGTCGATGACTTGACTTCAACCATTCGCCAAACTAGTTTCCCCGATTTACGTGAAGGCAGCAGCACGTCTGCGAATGCTAACGCGCCTTCAGATGAAAACCCTGCTTCAAAAATGGGCTGACTCGAATCAAGGAGAGACTTCGTTCTTGCGAATGCAGCAGTAAACCCTTCACTCTGAGCATCAATAACTTGTCCCTTACCATCGGGATCATATAGTTTTTGGGCAATGTCACCCACTTGATAGCCGATCTCAAAGCTCGCTTGAGCTGCAGAGGAATCCTCTCTTGCTGTTGGTTGATTGATCTCCAGCCATAGCCGCTTCGGACATTGCCGAAAAGCGATTAGCTTTGATTTAGAAAGGGTACGCATTTTCTATTTCTACCTTTGGGTTAGAAGATAATTTCTCTTTGCGTTTAGTTATTTAACAATCATGCCAGATAAACTTCTAGTGAAGAAATCCTATCGTGGTTTTTGCTCCCTCTTTTAATGCACATTCTTGATGTAATGCGGTGATCAGTGCATCACAAGTCAAGATAGGTCGGAAACGACTTTGGCGAATCACTGCGGCAAAGTCGCCTGGGGTCAACAGCTTCATTTGTTTCAATCTGCTAATGTCCTGATCTTTCGGAATCGAAAGTTTCAATTGGCGACAGTAACCTTCAAACAACGTAAAGACTTGTTCAGAGTTCATGAAATCAAATTTCACCTTCAGATCAAATCTACGAAGTGAGGCCTGATCTAGTCCTGCCATTAAATTGGTTGAAGCAATAAAAACACCAGAAAACGCCTCCATTTGAGTCAACATCTCATTAACCAGGGTGACCTCCCAACTGTTACGTGCATTCCGTCTGTCTTGCAAAAAACTATCTACCTCATCAATCAACAGTAATGCGCCATCTTGTTCAGCTTGTTTAAAGGCTTTCGCAATATTCTTTTCACTTTCACCAACCCACATCGAGGTTAAATCAGAAGCACGCTTTACCATTAAAGGAACTTCTAACTGTTCTGCTAACCAGCGCCCGTATGCCGTTTTTCCTGTTCCAGGAGGGCCGTATAAGCAAAGTCGACCTGATTTTGCCTCGATTAGCCCTTTGGTTACTTGCGCAAGATCGCAATCTGCTTGGATAAATGCCGAGTCATATATCTCTGGAAGTCGATTAGAGTCATTTCTCTTAATCGGTTTATGGCCTTGCGCTTCAAGCGTGTTATCAATCAATCGCTCAACTGCAATTAATGATTTAGTTGTACCCAATTGTTCACTGATGGTTCTAATGACAGCAGCAGCCTTAGCGACAACTGCGGGGGCCAAATCTTCTGATTCAGAAATACGACTAATACTTTCAGTATTCAGTAGATCTGAACATAAATCTTTAAGTATCGATTCTCTTTGTTTTTTAGGCGGGATGGGCAACTCAATCACCATATCAAATCGTCGAATAAACGCTTTATCAAGACAATCAACTGAGTTGCTTAACCAAATTGTCGGAACGGGATTCTCTTCGAGCATTCGATTCATCCACGCTTTACGCGTTTGGGCTGTACTTTTACGGCCAAACAGATGATTTCCGTCGTTAAAGACATCTTCAACTTCATCAAAAAGAATCAGACTTTTTTGCTCCATAAAAAAACATTGTGCTGCACGGAATGCACGTAATCGTCTTTCACCATCTACAGGGTCACCATCAGAATCTTCACTTGCCACTTCTAGTAGATCACATTGAAGCTCTTGGGCTAGTACTTTCGCTAGTTGGCTTTTACCAGTGCCAGGTGTGCCGTGAATAAAAATATTGACTCCTTTTCGACCATTTTTTTGAGCTTGATCTAAGTAGCTACGCAATACTGAAAGCGATGCATCAATATGGTTGTATGCTTCTATTCCAAGATGAGCAGGAGTGCTCTGAGAGACAACGCCTCGCAATAAATTGATCGGTGCAGTATCGGAAGATAACATCTGGTCGGCGAATTCACTTGATAGCAGATCAATCTTTGATACAAGCAAGAAAGTTCCTCTACGATCAACCGTAATCAATCCTGATTTATCCAAGATGCTTTGCTGACTCAGGGATAACCGGACTTCACTCTCAGGAAGATCAAGAATGACTGACAACATACGAGTTAATTTTTCCGTGGTTAATGATTTTAAGCAATCTGCCGCTTCTTCTAGCATGGGTTCGTTTTTAATGAGTACCGCAAACTCAAGAATGCGACAGTCAGATTCAGATAGACCAACTAGTTTTGCCAAGCGAGCAATATTCTCTTGTAGTCTTATTGGAACTGAGGCGGTCTGAGATTCGGACTCCATAAGTTGATGCAACTTTCTGAGTTGATTCAAAGCATCTTTGTGAGAAAAATCACCAAGCTCTGGATCAATAAGTTCATCTAGCCCAAGTGTTTCGGCAAGCGATGCACTCGTAACACAGTCTCTGGTAATGAACTCTCGATGACCACCTAATAGGACAAGTATGCGGGAAATCCAGATCTTAACGATTAATGAAACTTTATCGGCGGAGTGTGCTGGTTTGCTAAGACGGCGTTTTCGCATGATGATCCCCTTTTATATATGAGATCATTATCGAATCTATATACGTCAAATTATGACGCATATAGATTCAGCGTTGGAAAAGCGGGCTATCAGATTAAGAATGATAGCAATGTTCGAACTGCACATTAACGCGCTGTTAGATTGTGTTAGCCAGTAAAAGTCTAATTAGATTTTTACTGGCTAACACAATCTAAGCTAAATTAAATGTAAGGGAGTGAAAGAGTGCAGCAGCGGGCACGGCCCCAACTATCGATCAGGAATGCAATCTAAAAATAGCTTTTTCAATATCGTTAAATGATCCGACTTTTCTTCAATGCCTCCATCCAACATGCTCTGCACCCAGATTCTTATTGCACTATGATTGTCGTAGAAACGATCAACATCTAGATATAGTGCGAGCCCATATCCAGCGCTGATTTCAAACTGTATGATCAAATCACGTGATAACTTGTCTGCTAAAGGACTTATCCAGTCGCCCCATTGATTACTCATAATCTAGACTCCTTTTCTATGCAACGAATGCAACTTGATAACTCTTGGTTGGTCATGTATGTCTGTTTCTAAACCATATCCTCATGTAATATGATCACATCAACATGTTTTACCAGTTGATATGATCATATTAGACACAAAAACACTTGCATGCAAGTGTATAAATTCCACATGTGAGTACATTATTGTGATTAATTGTAATCTAGCCGTATTGCTAGCTAAAAAAAAATTAAAAGTATCAGATGCTGTCCGAGCAACTGGCATTAGCCAATCTACACTTTTAAGGCTTTATCATGAGCAAACGACACGAATCGATTATGAGACTATCGATAAATTATGCGATTTTTTTAACATTGATGTTGGCGAACTACTGGAGCATGTTCCAAACCATAAAGCAGAACAGTTAACAAACTCTGAATAAATATCAAAAAACATACTAATCACACTTAGTTCATTGCAAAACTACGGCGTCTATTTCTTTCAGGATTGGATGCTGCTGATAAGCTAATAAATTGTCTCTAGTAGAGACAATTGCCCTAGTTTAATTTTTTTGAATGATGCACTTACTGCGCTACGCAAAATTTATGATGGCGTGGGCTGGCCAAGCGAGTGGGTTTCCCTTAAATTAATTTGTAACAAAATATATTACACCAAACAATATCAACTTAACTTGTTGAAAATATTGCAATTAGCAATACGTATTACTTTTTTTTGTAAACAACTAAATTACAATAAGAAAAGTAAATTAATTTTTTGAAAATGAAGTAATAAAAGGCACATTTTTTACGCCTAAAAGGCACATTTATACTTTACTATCAAATTTTTACATATAGTTTAATTTATGCTTAAATACGATTCTTAGCTACATCGTTTTACCCGATACATGAATTACCCGAACCAAATTAGTGGCTTGCTGCAACTAGGCAAGCTAATTTAGGTAATGTTATCGAGGAAAAAACGATGAGCGATCTATCAGGCCGCATTTTACTCAACACAGACGAAGCTGCAACAATCCTAAATTTAAAGCCTCAAACTTTATACCGCTGGTCCTGTTACCAGAATGGACCTATACAATCCGTGCATGTGGGCAGATCTATAAAATGGCGAGTCGTTGATATTCTCCGCCTCTTAGGTCTATAAGCATTCACTCGACTCTATTATTATGGATCGTTAATCAGGAATTGAAACTTAATGATTTTCTGATAATCCACCAATTTTTTAAGAATAGATTCTGATCAGATCAAAAAAAATTGTCTCTACTAGAGACAACTTTTTTAGTTTTATCAATTAAAACTAAATTCTTAAATCAGGTCTTAATTGTTGCCAATGAGCCCGCAATTTCACCTGATGTTCTGCGATCATAGGCAGACTATCTAGTGCCGTAGGCCACAGCGTTCTTGCCTTCTCAATTACATCATCAAGATGCGGTTTGATCATTCGCCACGGTACACCAGCTTTCTCTGACCAAGACTGAAAATGACTCATCTCCGTGAGATACCAATCCTTATTCTTAGCCAAATTCAGCGCAAATTGCCTCTCACCTTCAATATAAACACTCGTCGTTAAAATATCGTATGCAGGTGATATTTCTGGAGTCTTCTGATCACGATAAATCAGACTCCAGTTTTTAAGATGTGCATCACCATTAGCAAGCAGAATATTTACTAATAGTCGTCTGGCGAATTGTTGAATATCGTCAATCGCATTTCCAGAGTACTGATATAGAATTCGCCCGATTTGCTCATAGTTTGCCGAGTTGTATTTTTCATGAGGGTATTTCACAAGAACTTGGGCAAAATCTTCCATGTGCACACGGTCAATTTCATTTGATACTGTTTGACGATCAAATCGCTTGATTGCAAAAGCATACTGTTCTTGGGGCAAATTAATTGGAGGAAGATTGTCGATTTGTGCCATATCGACTAATTTGATCTCTGGGATATCAACACCTGCCAGCATCGCCAATGTCATCGCTGTGTATTCATTTAATGGGACATAAGCATGTCGGGTCGATGGCGTCTTTATAATCCAATCACCCAACTGTGTTGAATCTTCTGATGACATGACCTGCGAAAGATTAAAGCGCCCATCTTTTTCTTTCATCGAAAATTTCATCTGCACACCAGCGAGCGAGAACTTATTACTTGGTGAGATTTCAATATTCATGATTTGATTAATATTAGACAACTGTAAACGTCGCTGTAATTGATCAGGAATATGATTAGGCATTAACTGCTTGGCCACCAACCCTCCTGGTAAATCATGCCCTAATGCAGCAAAAATTTGGAACTCATTGTCGATATGTGTTTTTAGTCCCTGAGCCAACAACTCGCGTAGAGCACCTTCGGGCAGCAAATTAGAAAGTATCGGGTGCAAGCGCTGATGGCTAACCCAATCCTGCTCCAATAACTTTACTGAATTTGGAAATGTTGGATGAGTAATCAAACCTAAAGTTGGTCTGTCTATATTTGCACGGAACGAGTCTGAGAACAAAAGGACATTTTTACCATCATGAAAGCCAGCCAAATAACCCACCAGCTGCTGATGTAGTGTCAGTTCAAGAATCATGACTTTATTCATGGTATAACTCCAAGTCACTCATCAAACAGTCCTTTCCAAGGATTATCGACAAGATTCTTCTCATCTGATGCTTGCGGTAAGTCTTTTTCGTGTTCGGACAGCAAGTGCACTACTGCCTCCAGCTTATCTTTGGGAATTAGCATCAATTCACTACTTAGGCCTTTTGCCACAAGTTCTAACGTATCAAGTCTCGGATTCCCCTGACTTTCAAGCCGTTGATATTGCTGACGTGATATTCCGACACGCATATACATGTCCTGTTGCTTAAGACCAAGCAACAAACGTCTCTCTTTGATCTGTATTAGTAAAGGTGTTTTCATAGAAAAAAATATATTTCTAACAATTGAATAAGAAACACTTTAGTTTCTTATTTTCCACAAAGCAACATTTAAGTTTCTTAAATAACTAAAAGCAATATATTTACTTCTTTTATACAGTTTAATTGTCCACCATTCTCGGCACATGAGCCGATAGTCGAGTTTATTCGGCTCATGTAGTGAGCCGAATAAACTCGACTATGCATGCCCATTGAATAATACGTCCATCAGGTGCAGGTCATTCGCCAAATGGAAGCACACCGACTTCATAACCTCCAGAGTTGGGGAAACACACACCTGCCTCATCAAGTATCCACTCTTCAATTTTTAGGTGCCACATGCGCAGCAAATCTAGCGGTCTATTCGTATAGTGTTTTTCATCAGTAGCTGTGGGTTTATGTCCCATTATTTGATTTTTAACACCATGTGGCAGCGCTATCCATGCACACATATTCGAAAATGTACGCCTTAAATCATGAATCGTGAGATGAGGCAGTCCTGCCGCTTCTAAACAACGATTATGAGCTGTTCTTGGTTCAGCAATGTACCCTGTCTCAGATCGTAAAGATGAATACACATATTCATTTACGCGAGGCAAACTCAGCAATAAACTCTCAAGATAAGGTGTTAATGGAATAGGCCTATTTTTCTTATCCACCTTATCCCACATATTGATAGACTTCCACTCAAAGTCAATTTGTGTCCACTTTAACGCTGCATCTGCTTCTCGCCTTGCGCCAGTTAATACGATTGATTGCAGGTATGCTGATGCAACTTTATTGTCTAAGGCAATCACTGCTCCAAACCAAGCCTTTAATTGCTCTTTTTGCAAACTACCAGATTTAGCCTGTGGAGGCCGCACTGCGCGACGAACCTTACGTGATTTATGTGCGGCAGGATCAACGAACACTCTAAATTCATTTTGATCTAGGGTCCAATTTAAAAAGCCCCTTACCAATCTGAAAGCTAAGGCTGCTTGGGTGGGTCTAGTTTTATTTTCTACTAGTATCCATTTTTCAAGAAATTCAGAAGTAAGGTCAATCAGCCTGACATCAAGAATTGGAGCCAATGGACCAGGGATAGTTTTCTTTTTATTATTATATTTATGAGGCACGCCTCCTTCATGCGCAACTTTATAATGATCCTTCAAGTGATGATCGCCCCATATAAATTTATGCGCTTCAACATATTTGTCCCAAACAGTACGCACTATAAGTTGCTGGTTATCTTCCTGAATTTTCGCGGATGCGACTTCTAATAGATTTTTCTTCTTTTCGTGACGAGGATCCATGCCAGCATCGCATAACGTCTGCAAACGCCTAGCTTCCTTTTGTGCTGAATCTATCGTCCAGACTTTGATATCGCCAATGGTAAGACGAAACGAAGATGTCCCAACGCGAGACTGAAATATATAAGCTTTATTGCCAGTTTTAGAGACACGAAGACCTAGGCCAGGTGCATCTGAATCCCATAAGAAACTTTGACTAGAATCAGTCTCGCACTGGAACTTCCTTATACGATCAGAAGTAAATCTAACTTGGCTCATTCTGCCACCCCACATCAAAAATGTAAGCAATATGTAAGCACATTTAGGATAAAACGGTCAATTCCCTTCAATATCAAATTACCACAAAACAACATATATATATGTATTATAATAATTTATCAATAACGTTCAATATCAATCAATACCAAACACTGGGGATTTAAAATCCCTCGCCTTCGGGTGTGCGGGTTCAAGTCCCGCTCTGACCATATTGTTTCAAAGCTGTGTTTAGATACAAAAAAAGCCTCAATGTTAACTACATTGAGGCTTTTTTTTCGTCTGAAACAAAGCATTTAATTCAGTTGAAAACCACACAATACC
>Ga0209023_10003891_pt1 | contig 17458 bp, 17 predicted proteins | sample LakOneMetagenome_FD_187468 | JGI IMG/M metagenome (GOLD analysis project Ga0209023, IMG submission 187468) | Freshwater and sediment microbial communities from Lake Erie, Canada (SPAdes) (version 2) | ecosystem: Environmental > Aquatic > Freshwater > Lentic | place: Lake Erie, Canada... | reverse complement strand
ACGCGCGATGCGCTGGCGCGCCTGCTCTCGCTGGTGCTGGGGCCGATCGGCGAGGCCGGCCTGGTGCTGGTGCTGCTGGTCTTCATCCTGCTCGAACACGAATCCCTGCGCGACCGCGCGATCCGGCTTGCCGGCCAGGCCGAGATTGGCCGCACCGTGCGCGCGCTGGCCGACGCCACGCGCGGCGTATCGCGCTTCTTCCTGTCGCAGTTCATCGTGAACCTGACGTTCGGCGCCCTGATCGGCGTGGTGCTGTGGGCCTTTGGCGTGCCGCACGCGCTGCTGTGGGGCGCCCTGAGTGGCCTGATGCGCTTCGTGCCCTACCTCGGCATCATGGCCGCGGGCGCCATGATCGCCGTGTTCGTGGCGGCCATCGACCCCGGTTGGACCCTGGCCCTGTCCTGCCTGGCCGTGTTCGTGGGGCTGGAGCTGCTGGTGGCGAACGTGATCGAACCGAAGGTGTATGGCCACAGTTCCGGTTTGTCGCCGCTGGCGGTGATCGTCTCGGCGCTGTTCTGGGGCGCGCTGTGGGGGCCGATCGGCCTGCTGCTCTCGACCCCGCTGACCCTGTGCCTGGTGGTCGCCGGGCGCCACGTGCGGGCGCTGGAACCGGTCACCATCCTGCTCGGCGAGGTGCCGAACGTGACCCATTCGCAGCGCTTCTACCAGCGCGTGCTGAGCGGCGACCGGCGCGCCATCATCGAGGATGCGCGTGGCTACATCGCGCGCCACGGCTTTGCGCGCTACTGCGACCAGGTGCTGCTGCCCGGCCTGGTGCTGGCCGCCGCCGAGCAGCGCGGCAACCAGATCGACAACGCGCAGGCCGAGCATTTCCGCGCCACGATCGCCGACGTCGCCAACGCGCTCACGCCGGTCTCGGCCTACCCGGGCAACCGCCGGCGCCAGCGCGTGTCGCTGCTCGACGCGAACGTCGGCGCCCACCTGCGCAAGATGCGCGAAGAGAAGCTGGGCCGCTGGCAGGGTTCGCTCGACGTGCCCGCGCGCTCGGTCGTGCTGTGCGCCGGCCTCGCCACCGAGCGCGACGACCTCCTTACCGAACTGCTGGTGCGCACCCTGCGCGAAGCCGACATCGATGCGCGCAGCACGGTCGTCGGCGCCGAGCAGGAAAGCCCGGGGCCCGATGCGGCGGACCTGATTTCGACCGTGTTCATCACCTACCCGGTCGAAGCCACGCTGGCGCAGTGGCTGGACGCGGCGCAGGACCTGCACGCGCGCCTGCCGAACGTGCTGCTGGTGACGATCCGCCTGCCCTTCGGCGAAGCTTCGGTCAGCCAGGCCGTGGTGCAGGACCACGTGGACATGGTGCTGCGCTCGTTCGAGGAAGGCCTGGCCTTCGTGGCGCCGGAGCGTACCGCGCAGGCTGCCTGACCCTGGCGGAACAAGGCCTGCGGGCGCTCTTGTGTATCATGCAAGTGCGCCCACCGATTCCCTTGTCAGCATGACCTACCGTCTCGCCATCTTCGACTTCGACGGCACGCTCGCCGACTCGTTTCCGTTCTTCCTCAGCGTGTTCAACCAGATCGCCGACCAGCACGGTTTCCGGCGCATCGACATCACGCAGGTGGAACGCCTGCGCCACTACGAACCGCGCGACATGATGCGCCACGTCGGCATGCCGCCCTGGAAGCTGCCCCTGGCCGCCGCCAGCTTCAAGAACCTGATGAGCGAGAACGCCGGCCAGGTGCGCCTGTTCCCGCAAGTCGACCATGCCCTGCGCGAACTGGCGCGCGGCAATCTCGAACTGACCATCGTGTCGTCGAATTCCGAATACAACGTGCGCCAGGTGCTGGGGCCGGAACTGGCTTCCCTGATCAGCCAATACGAGTGCGGGATGTCGATCTTCGGGAAGACTTCGCGCATCCGCAAGGTGGTGAAGCGGGCGATGGTGGAGCCGGCGGCGGCGCTGTACATCGGCGACCAGGCGACCGATGCTGAGGCCGCGCGCAAGGCGGGCGTCGATTTCGCGGCCGTGCACTGGGGGTATGCGCCGATCGAGGTGCTGCGCAAGGTGGCGCCGGAGCATGAGTTCGATATGCCGGGAGCGCTGGCAGGAATCGCAAACTTGTAGGGTGGGCACCCTGTGCCCACGCGGAACTGTGAACAGTGTTAGCAGAGTTCACGGAACATCGTTAACGCCAACAATACTCCGCAGCGTTAGCTAGCAATAACCATCGTTCCGCGTGGGCACGGGGTGCCCACCGTACATGCACCACCCGCCCGGCCAAAATGCGGCCCTCACCTGCAAGAAAATACTTCGCATGCTAAACTTTAGCACTCAAACGAATTACTTCTCGGCATGGACTCCTTCGATCAAACCCTGATGCAACTCACCGCGACGCTGACCCACGCCTCGCGTGCCTACAAGGCCATGGCGGACAAGGTCGCCTCGCAATACAGCCTGTCGCAGGCCACCGCCCTGCCGGTGCTGATCCTCGGCCGCCTCGGCCAGGACGGCGTGCGCCCCGGCGTGCTGGCCGACGCCCTCGGCCTGGAAGCCTCGTCGCTGGTGCGCGTAATCGACCTGCTGATCGAAAACGGCCTGGTCCAGCGCCACGAAGACCCGCAAGACCGCCGCGCCAAGCTGCTGCAGCTCACCGCCGACGGCCAGACCCGCGCCGCCCAGATGGAAGCAGCACTGATGCCTTTCCGCCGCAATTTGTTCGCGGAGTTCGCGCAAGCCGACATCGATGCCTGCCTGCGCGTGCTCACCGGCCTGCAATCGAAGACCCGGTCCTGCGACCCGATCACCGGGGACAAGCAGGCGTGAAGCTCTTCAGCAAGGCCGAAGTTTTGTTTTCGGTAAAAAGTTTCACTGCAGCGATGCTCGCGCTTTACCTGGCGATGCGCATCGGACTGCCGCGTCCATTCTGGGCGCTGATGACGGCCTACATCGTCGGCGCCCCCTTCTCGGGCCCCACTCGCTCGAAGGCCCTGTACCGCTTCGGCGGCACGTTCCTGGGCGCCTTTGCCACCGTGCTGATCGTGCCGGCGTTTGCGAATTCGCCCGAGCTGCTCTCGCTTGCCCTGGCGCTGTGGGTCGGCGGCTGCCTGTACGTGTCGCTGCTGGACCGCACGCCGCGTTCCTACCTGATGATGCTGGCCGGGTACACCGCCGGCCTGATCGCCTTCCCGGCCGTGAATGATCCCGGCACCATCTTCGACATTGCCCTGGCGCGTGTCGAAGAAATTTTGCTCGGCATTACCTGCGCCACCGTCGTGCATTCGCTGGTGTTCCCGCAAAGCTTTGGCCCGGTGATGCTGGCCCGCCTCGACCACGCCCTGCGCGACGCCCGCAACTGGATCGCCGATGCGTTGTCGCCGAATGGCGATGCCAACAGCCCGGGCGACCGCCGCAAGCTGGCCGGCGACATCACCGAACTGCGCATGATGGCCGTGCACCTGCCCTTCGACACCTCGCACCTGCGCTGGACCGGGCGCGCCATCCACGCCCTGCAGGAACGCCTGGCCGCGATGGTACCGATGCTCTCGGCCATCGAAGACCGCCTGCTGGCGCTGCGCCAGCTAGGCGCGCTGGAAGAAAATTCGCGCTGGCGCACCCTGCTGGCCGACATCACCGCCTGGGCCGGCACCCGCAAGGACGACACGCCGCAAGACCCGCAGCGCCTGCGCGCCGCCATCGATGCCCTGGCGCCCCAGCCTTCGCGCAACAGCAGCTGGCTGGAACTGGTGCAGATGAACCTGGCTGCACGCCTGCGCGCCCTGGTCGACGCCGGCGCCGAGGCGCAAACGCTGCGCCGCCATATTGGTGCCGGCGCAACAGGCGCCCTGCCGCTCGAAGCGCGCCACCTGCCCGGTGTGCCTGCCAACGCCCTGCACCTGGACCGCGGCATGGCCGTGGTGTCGTCGCTGGCCGCGGTCATCGCCACCCTGGCCGGCTGCGCGTTCTGGATCGCCACCGGCTGGCCTTCGGGCGCGGCGATGCCGATGATGGCCGCCGTGATGTCCTGCTTCTTCGCCACCCAGGACGACCCGGTGCCGTTTATCAAAGGCTTCCTGGTGTGGACGATTTACTCGGTGCCGCTGTCGGCCTTTTACCTGCTGGCAGTGCTGCCGGCGATCCACAGCTTTGAGATGCTGGTGCTGGCCTGCGCCCCGGCCTTCCTGGTACTCGGTGCGCTGATCGCGCGGCCGGCCACCTTCGGGCGCGCCATGCCGTTTTTGTTCGGCATCGGCGGCACACTGGCCCTGCAGGACACCAACACGGCCGACGCCGCCTCCTTCATCAATTCGACCCTGGCGCAATTGGCCGGGCTGGCGCTGGCGGTGCTGGTGATCGGCGTGTTCCGCAGCGTCAGCGCCGGCTGGACCGCGCGCCGCCTGCTGCGTGCCGGCTGGAAGGAACTTGCCACTATGGGCGATGGGCGCCAGGCGCCGTCGGTGCCGGAATTTTCCGCGCGCATGGTGGATCGCATCGCCCTGCTGACGCCGCGCCTGGCGATGGCCGGCGCCCAGCAGGATTTACAGGCGGCCGATGCCCTGGTCGACTTGCGTATCGGCCTGAACATGACGCAATTGCTCGCCGCGCGCCACGAACTCGGCCGCAGCCAGGCCGCGCTGTGGGCGTTGCTGGAACATCTGTCGCAGCACTTCGATGCGCGTCCACGTCACGATGCCGAAGAAGATGCGCGCCTGCTGGTCTCGCTCGACAACGCCTTGCGTTCGGTGAGCGCGGCGCAAACCTCAACTGCGCAGCGCGACGCCCTGGCGGCGCTGGCCGGCATCCGCCGCGACATGTTCCCGGAGGCGCCACCTTATCAACCCTCGCCCGTATTAGAGAAGGAGATCCGATGATCGGCGAAGTCAGCCTCTACGGCATCTATGTTCCCCCGCTGCTGCTGCTGGCCCTGCTCGCGCTCGTGGTCTCGCGCCTGTTCAACTGGGTGCTCGCGCGCACCGGCCTGTACCGCCACATCTGGCATCCGGCGCTGTTCGATTTTTCACTGTTCGTCATCGTGCTCGGCGCGCTGGTGTTCTTTGGTTCCAATCTGTTCTGAATTTACTTTGACCATGTTCAAGAAATTTTCTCTTCCGGCAGTGGGCCGGGTCGCTATTACCCTGATCGCCGCCGCCGGCGCCGTGTATGCGGGCTGGCAATTGTGGCGCCATTACGAAGTCGAACCCTGGACCCGCGACGGCCGCGTCAAGGCCTATGTGGTGCAGGTCGCGCCCGACGTCACCGGCCAGGTGACGAAGGTGTACGTGCACGACAACCAGCAGGTGAACGCGGGCGACCTGCTGTTCGAAGTCGACCGTGCGCGCTTCGAACTCGCCCTGCGCCAGGCCGAGGCCGCCGAGCAATCGGCCCAGGCCGCGTTGAACCAGGCCCAGCGCGAATCGCGCCGCAACGTCCAGCTCGACGACCTGGTGGCGCTTGAGACCCGCGAGCAAGGCCAGTCGCGCGTGGAAACGGCGCGCGCCGCGCTGGCCCAGGCCGTGGTGAACCGCGATACCGCCAGGCTGAACCTGGAACGCACGCAGGTGAAATCGGTGGTCAACGGCTTCGTTACCAACCTCGACTTGCGGCCGGGCGCGTACGTCAGCGCCAGCCATCCGGTGATGGCCCTGGTCGACCGCGGCTCCTTCTATGTCGAAGGCTATTTTGAAGAGACCAAGCTGCCGATGATCCACTTGGGCGACCGCGTGACCGTGTCGCTGATGGGCGCGCAGCAAAAGCTCGGCGGCCGCGTGGAAAGCTTTGCCGAAGGGATTTCCGACCGCGACCGCACCACCGGCACCAATTTGCTGCCGAACATTAACCCGACCTTCAACTGGGTCCGCCTGGCGCAGCGCATTCCGGTGCGCGTGGCGCTCGATCCGGTGCCCGCCAACGTGCGCCTGGTCGCCGGCCAGACCGCCACCGTGCAGGTGTTGCCGGGCGAAGCCAGGCCTGCCCCGAGTGCACAAGCGATGGCAGCGCCAGGTTCGCTGAAAAACTGATGGCTTGATCATGATGGACTATCGAACTTTTCCCTTGAAAGCGTCGGCGGTCGCGGCCTTGCTGGCCGTGAGCGCCTGCACCACCACCGTCGGCCCCAACTACCACGTGCCGGACGAGGCTGCCGTGAAGCGTCCCGATGCTGCGGCGCCGTTCGTTGGCGCGGCCGAACCGGCCTTCCAGTCCGCACCGCTGCCCAAGCAATGGTGGCGCCTGTACCACGACAGCACGCTGGACGGCCTGGTGGACAAGGCGTTTGCTGCGAATACCGACCTGCGCGTGGCCGCCGCCAACCTGGCGCGCGCCCGCGCCGTGCTGTCGGAAGCGGAAGAACTGCGCCGGCCGGAAGCCAGCGTGTCGGCCGCTCCGGCGTACGGCCGCGCATCCGGCGCCGCGAATGGCCTGCCTGGTTCGATGGCGGACCGCGCGACCTACGACACCGGCCTGCACGTGTCTTACCAGCTCGATTTGTTCGGCAAGATCCGCCGCGCCGTGGAAGCGGCCGGCGCCGATACCGAGGTGGCCCAGGCCGCACTCGACCTGACCCGGGTGACGGTGGCCGCCGACACGGCGCGCGCCTACGCCGAGGCTTGCTCGGCCGGGCAACAGATCGCGATTGCCCAGCAATCGGTCGACCTGCAGCGCAAGTTCGCCGATTCCACCGCGCAACGCGTGAAACTGGGCCGCGGCACGGCGCTCGACAACAGCCGGGCGCTGGGCCAGCTGGAGCAATTGCGCGCAGCCCTGCCGCCGCTGGCGGCGCAGCGCCGCACGGCCCTGTACCGGCTGGCGGTGCTCACCGGCGAAACACCGGGCAACTTCCCAAAGGCGGTGGCGCAATGCGTCACAGTGCCGCAACTGACGGCAGCGATTCCTGTGGGCGATGGCGCGGCCTTGCTGCGCCGGCGCCCGGATATCCGCCAGGCCGAGCGCACGCTGGCGGGCTCCACGGCGCGCATCGGCGTGGCGACGGCGGACCTGTATCCGCAGATCAGTTTGGGACTGACAGCGGGCAGCAGCGGCGGTTTGTCCGGACTTGGCGAAGGCAATACCTTCCGCTACAGCCTGGGTCCGCTGATTTCCTGGACGATTCCCTCGACCGGCACGGCGCGCGTGCGCATCGAGCAGGCGGAGGCGAGCACGGCGGCATCGCTGGCACGTTTCGACGGCGTGGTGCTGAATGCCCTGCGCGAGACCGAGACGGCCCTCACGTCGTATGCGCGTGAGCTGGACCGGAATGCGGCCCTGAAGGCAGCGCGCGACCAGAGTGCGCTGGCGTCGAACCAGGCAGCCAGGCTGTACCGGTTTGGGCGCACGGATTTCCTGACCACGCTGGATGCGGAGCGCACGCTGGCATCGGCACAGGCGTCGGTGGCGGCGTCGGATGCGAAGCTGGCGAGCGACCAGGTAGCGCTGTTCCTGGCGCTGGGTGGCGGCTGGGAAAAGGCGAATTGAATGCAGGGTGAACAGGGCGTTTGGGCCAGTGGCCCAGAAAGCGGACGTCCAGGCGTTTGACGCAGTCAGTCTGATCGGCTTCCAATCATTCATGGACATGGACCACAACAATTTCATGACACATGAAGTCGACCAGTGGACGTACGCGCATGAGAATGGCTGTCGAAATTTCTTACAGGCTAGTTTTGTTGGTTTTCGAGATCGTTGATTTATATAGGTAAAATGCAAGTGGCATATAAATTGCTTATTGATAATAACCAATAACAATCCGTCAATAACAAGGAAAACCATGTCCAAACTCTTGTCCACTCTTAAACGCGCCGGTCTCGCTGCCGTCGCCGGTACCATGTTGCTGGGTGCTGGTTCAGCCCACGCCGCCCTGCTGCTTGGCCAGGAACCGGATGCATCGCTGGTCGTCCACGCTGGAGGGTACGACTGGGTGTATGCCAGCCCATGTGGCGGCAACCCTGCCAACAGCTGCGACAAGGTCGCACCCCAGCACGGCTTTACGTTCGCCACCACCGAGCAATGGGAGGCCAGTTTCAGCGATGTGGATGCACTCTGGAACGCTTTCAACAAGAACGGCACCGTGCTGTGTGCGTCGGCGTATTTCTCGACCTCTTACGACCACTGCGACAGCGGCGATATCAAGGCGGGATGGGTCTGGGGCGCGCCTTTCGTGCCACAAGATTACGCGCAGGCCAGCTGGGGCGAAACCTTCCTGGTGCGCGCCGTTGCGCCGTCGGAAGTGCCGGAACCCGCCACGCTGGCGCTGACCGTGCTGGGCCTGGCTGGCGTGGCTGCCAGCCGCCGCAAGCGCACGAAGTAATCCGGCTTGCGCCGGCGAGCCGCCTGCGGGCGGCTTTTTTTTCGCCTGCCCGCTTTCCGTGCCTGGTTGCGTGGCTGGAAAGACGCGTTCTATACTGGCTGAGGCGCCATCTGCGCCGGACTACGGAACCCTTGATGCGAAAACTTCTTCTACTGACTCCCCTGCTGCTGGCCGGCTGCGTCGACGACTCGGCCACGTATTACATCGAGGGCAACACGCATGCGCTGACCGTGCGCGCGGTGCAGGAGCAGTTCTGGAAGAAGGAAGTGACACTGGACCTGATCGCGGCGCACATGCCCGATTGCCAGCGCCGTTTCGCGCTGGGCAAGATGCCGGTGTCGGATGTGGAACTCGAATTGTTCGGCTCTGGCGACAATGTCTATACGATCCGTTCCGGCGATACGGCCTGGCGCTTCGAAACCGGGGGCTGCAGCCAGATGGAAGAACCCGAACAGGTGACCGGGCAGCCGCTCGGCCTGTTCCACTTCGACGACAACAATAACCTGGTGTTCGAAGAGGCGGAAGCGCCGAAGGAATGACCTGGTCAGAGCGCGCTACGGGCGCAGCCAGCCGCGCTTGATTGGCGTACGCAATACGCGCCGATACACCACCTGCATCTGCGGCACCACCAGCGCCGCCAGCGCCTGCCCGGTGCGGGTATTCACCAGCACGGCTGCCAAGCCCGAGGTGACCAGGGCCCCGGCCATGTCCAGCGGCCAATGCACACCCAGGAACACCCGCGCCCAGGCCACCACCAGGCCCAGCGCCAGCAAGGCGATGCCGAAGCGCCGTGTCGCGATCAGGGGGCCAAAAGCCAGCGCCAGCGCCACCGAGAACATGCTGGTGCCGTGGTCGCTCGGGAAGGACGAGTCCGGCGCGTGGAACATGAAGGTCTGCCCGACCTCGGCCATGAAGGGACGCGGATGGAACCAGGCCAGGCCGATCATCTTGTTGAGCGTCAGGGCGATCACGGCGGCCATGAAAGCGCGCAGGGCTGCTTCGCGCTGGGCGGTATCGCCGTTCATCCACATCAGCACCAGGCCGAGCGGCAGGATCATGATCACCCATTCGGCGGCAAACACGGCCCCGTGCAGCCGCCAGCCTTCCAGGCCGGGAGCGGAATTGATCAGTGAAAACAGATACAGGTTCAGTTGGTCGAACATCGGGGCGCCGGCTTGAATGGAAAACAATCGCTCCAGCGTAGCTCAGCCGTTTGGCGCGCACGGTTTGAAATCGCAACAGAATGTGACAAGGCAGGCATTGACTGCGCAGCACAGGCTGATGCGATCGCTGTTGTTGTCAGTTTATACAATTTCGGCGCAAACACGCCACACGGCTGAGCTGGCCTAGCGCGGCCGCATCAGCCGCTGCAGCTGGGCCAGCTCGACGTCGCGCCCGAGCGTGTCGAGCGTCTGCTCGAGCAGGGAGCGCTCGCCGTTGCGCAGCATGGTCCATTGCGTGAAGTATTCGTGCACGGTGCGCCAGGGTGGAAACTCGCGCGGCAGGCTGCGCCAGGCGGCGCCCGTATGCAGGAACCAGAGCACGGCGCAGTACACGTGGTACAGATCGTGCTTGCGCGGACGCGTCTTGCGGCGCGCCGCTTCAAGTGTGTCGCGCACGAGCTCGAACTGCTCGCGCCCAATGTCGCTGGGGAATTCGGGCCGGGCCATCACGTTCGCCCCCTAAATCTACTTTGAGGGCGAAGTTAATGAACAGGTTCCGTTCTTCCAGACTTACCCAACGCTAAACATCGTTAATTTTTCGCTGGATTCCTGCTTCACAGGGGCCGGTTTCACTCTGCGCATGAAGCACAAGGCCAGCGCCTTCCCCTCCACAGGCCGACACGGTGGAACTCACCGCCATATTTCTTAGATTGAATGCCGCGTTAACGTCGCGGTCATGGTGCGTTGCGCATCCAGGGCAGGTCCACTGACGTACATCCAGACTGAGTACCTCAAGCTTATAACCACAGCACGAACAGGTCTTGCTGCTGGGGTACCAGCGATCAATGACGACCACCCGTCCACCGCGTCGCTGCGCTTTGTACACGAGCTGGCGGCGCAGTTCGGCAAAGCCCATGTCGGCAATCGCCCGTGACAGGCACCTGTTGCCGAGCATGCCCTTGACATGCAAATCCTCGATGCCGATGACGTGAAAGCGCCGGGTGATACTTGCGCTGAGCTGGTGCAAGCCATTCGCGCGCACGTTGGCGATCCTGGCGTGCAGGCGGGCCAGTCTGGCTCTTGCCTTCTTGCGATTGCACGAGCCTTTCACCTTGCGCGACAGAGCGCGTGACAGTCGACGCAGGCGATCCAGCAATGTTCGCAATGCCTTGGGGCCTGCGATTTTCTCTCCAGTCGACAAGGTAGCCAAGTGCGTCACGCCGAGGTCGATGCCGACCGCGCCTTGATTTTCGGCTGGCGGCAGCTGTGCGTTGGAGATATCAATGCTGACGCTGGCATACCAGTGGCCGGCCGTTCGTGAAACGGTCGCAGAGACAATCCGTCCTGTGTAGCGCAGGCTTTCACGCATCCTCAGCCATCCGAGTTTCGGAATACGGATGCGTTTGCCATCGACCTGGAACTGGTCGTTGGTCAGTGTGAACCGGTCGTTGGCGCCCTTGCGTCGGAACTTCGGATAGCGAGCCCGTTTCTCGAAGAAGTTCTGGAAAGCACGGCCCAGTTGCATGATCGCCATCTGTGGCGCATTCTTCGTCACGTCCAGCATCCACGGAAATTGTGTGCGCTTGATGGCGTTGAGCTGGCGCCGCAGCGCCGCCTCGTTTGGCTTGGGCAAAGCTGGGTTGAGTTTGCACGCTTGGAATTGCCGCCCCCATTCGGCCAGTGCCCAGTTATAGGCGAACCGCGCTGTTCCGGCTGCACGCGCCAGATATGTTGCCTGCACCTTATTGGGGTCGAGCCGAATACGATGGGCCAGGATCATCGCGCCTCCTTTGCCCATGTTCGACATTGTCGATCAGTTATTGGTTCCGATGACTACGGCTGCCATCGAGCCTTACAAAAATATAGTACAAGTGCTTTCGTGATAGCAGCGGTTGTAAAAATCCTATCCATTCTGAATAGGATTGCATATGTTTAGATAAGTTACCGATTACTGTTAACAACCCGGGGGGCCGGGACGGCCCGTGATTTAGTCGCGTGCCAGCGCCAGGAACTCGGTGCGCAGCGCCAGGTTCGGCTGCAGTTCGCCCAGCATGGCCGAGGTGATGGTTTCCTCACCCTGGGTACGGATGCCGCGGCTTTCCATGCACATGTGGCGGCACTTGACGACCACGCCCACGGCCTTTGGCTCCAGCACTTCCATCAGCGCGTTGGCGATCTGCATCGTCATGCGTTCCTGCACCTGCAGGCGCTTCGAGAAGATGTCGACCAGGCGGGTCAGCTTCGACAGCCCGACGATCTTACCGTTTGGTACATAGCCGACCGTGGCCTTGCCGAAGAACGGCGCCAGGTGGTGCTCGCAATGGCTGTAGACCGGGATGCCCCGCACCACGATCAGTTCGTTGTACTGCTCCGCGCCATCCTCGAAGGCCTTCAGGACTTCGACCGGATCCTGGCCATAGCCGGAGGTCCAGTGTTTCCAGGCCTTGGCAACGCGCGCAGGCGTTTCGTGCAGGCCGGGGCGGTCGGGATCTTCACCGAGGCTGGTCAGCAGACGGCGCCAATCCTGTTCGGTAAATGCTTCTTTGTCAGACATGAAATACCCTAAAAAAACGATTGCCGCCAGTATATAGAAAATGTGCGGATGCTTCCGATGCCTGCCGATTCCTTGAGCAAAACGGACTCCTCTGTTGCGCGGATGCGCTAGCGTGAATGGGTTTTCATGCTAAAGGGAGGCGCTATGTTTGGCAGCTCGGTACTCGAATTGGCAATTGGATTGACGTTCTGTTACGGCACCGTGGCGCTGATTGTCGCCACCTTGCAGGAAGCGCTGGCGGCGGCATTCCGGCTGCGCGCCAACACCCTGCTGGCCGGCATCAAGAGCATGCTCAACGACCCGCGTTTCGACGCCCTGGCGCAAATGGTCTACGCGCATCCGCTGGTCAATCCGCACAGCAACGGCACGCCGGTCGACGAGCGCCACCTCGCGGCCCGTCCATCCTACATCGAACCGGCGCAGTTCGCGATTGCGCTGATCGACAGCATCCAGCGTGTCCCCGGCGACTTCGCGCGCCTGGGCGCCGATATCGACGCCATTGCCGATCCGCAGGTGCGGCGCGCCCTGCATGCGCTGTACGCGCGCGCCGGCGGCGACCTGGAGCGCTTCCAGGCACTGGTGGCGGGCTGGTTCGACAACGCGATGGAGCGCGTGTCCGGCGCCTATAAACGGCGCCAGCTGCTGATCTCGCTGCTGCTGTCGCTGTTGCTGGCGATCATGTTCAACATCGACAGCATCTCCCTGTTCCGCACCCTCTGGCAGCAGCCCCAGCTGGCGGCCCACATCGACGCCGTGCCCGGCGCCCTCGATGCCGCCACCCTGAGCAAACTGTGGGCGCTGCCGATCGGCTGGACGAGTTTCCCGCCGGTGTGGGATTCCGCCTTTGCCCTGCAGGCGGCCGGCTGGCTGATCACGGCGGCCACTACCCTGTTCGGTGCGCCGTTCTGGTTCGATTTGTTGCAGCGGGCAGTGCAATTGCGCGGGACTGGCGCGCGGCCGGAAGAAGCGCCGCGCACAATGCCGGCTTCTACGATAGCAGTGGCCCCGGCCGTGGCGCTGGTTCCGGCACGCGCTGCGCCGGCCTTGCCGGCTGCGACCGAAAGGTGAGGTGTTACTTTCCAGGTGGCCGGTGCGCGTCGACTAATACACTCGACACCGAGATGTGCGGCACGCGCTCCGGCCACTCGTCGTCCGGGCCAAACCAGCGCGCCTCGGCGAGCTCGCTGGCATCCACGCGGATCTCGCCGCCGGCGTAATCGGCGGTAAAGGCGATCATCAGCGAATGCGGGAAAGGCCAGGACTGGCTGGCGAAATACTGCAAATTCGTCACCCGCAAGCCCACCTCTTCCATCACTTCGCGGTGGATGGCTTCCTCGATCGACTCGCCCGCCTCCAGGAAACCTGCCAGCGGCGTGAAGCGCTTCGCCGCCGAGGCGTGGTGCAGCGCCAGCAGCACCTTGTCGTCCTTCTTGATCAAGACCATCATCGCCGGCGAAATGCGCGGGTAGGCCAGGTGGCCGCAATGGGTGCACTTGAAGCTGCGCTCGTGCATCAGGCGTTCCATGGGATGCGCACAGGCGCCGCAGTAGCGGTGGGTGCGCGCCCATTCGGCAATCTGGGCCGCGCGCCCGGCCACGCCGAGCCATGCCTCATCCATCTCGCCGAACAGCGAACGCAGGCCGCGCCAGGCATGGCCCGGCGGCGCCGTTTCCGTCTCGCTCCATCCGGCCTGGCAATAGCGCTCACCCAGCAAGCCGACCGGCTGCATGTGCGCCGGGTCGAGGGCTAGTGTGGCCAGCGCCGCGGCGTCGGGCAGCGCCAGGTCGTGCTCGCGCACCAGCAGGCGGCCCCCATGGAACAGGAAAGTGAGCGGATCGGGATGGGCTTGCGGCGCCATCAGCGCCGTGAAAGTGGAAGGCGTATGCAGCATGGAAGGATTCGGATGAGAAGGTGTTTTCATGATACCGCGAGCCGTGCGCGCCTGCCCGCGCCTGTTTGAAAACCGTGCCGAACTAATCGCAGCGCAGCGTGCTCCAAGTAGGCAGGACTGCTCATCCAATCGAGGAGCTTGACTCTAGTCGAACTAAATGCGTGTGTCCGTATCCAATTGTGATCATGGAAAACACAATGGCAGTAGATCAGACAGTCAGGTTACTCGGCATCACAGTGAAGTCGCTGCAGCGTCGGGAGCGCGAAAGACGGCTCGTTCCCGCAGCGCGCACGGCCAGTAACCGGCGACGTAACATGGAAAACCAATTGCACACGGGATGGAGAGCGACCATGCTCCTGGCACATCGGATCAGGCTTGAGCCGTCACTTGACCAGCGCGACTATTTCACGCGCAATTTGCAACGGCTCGCCACCGGCGCCCTTGCGGCGCGCACGGCGCTACCCGAGGCGAGCCAGGCGGTGACGCCGGGCACTGCCGCTGGAACGGTTCCGTCGGCAGGCGGGAAAGTGACGCCTGTCAGGCACGAACACGGTCAACAGGACGGTTCGGGACAGGAAGAATACGATGCGCACGTTTGCGCACGTTTTTGATAGCAGGCACCGTGCAACGCCGTCCGCTCTTCCACCGGCTCGACATCGGTTCCGTGGCCGTGTTTCGCGCCCTACACCTGGGCGACATGCTGTGCGCGGTACCCGCCCTGCGCGCGCTGCGCACGGCGCTGCCCCATGCGCGCATCACCCTGGTCGGCCTGCCCTGGGCTGGCCAGTTCGCCGCGCGCTTTCGCCACTATATCGACGATTTCCTGCCTTTTCCCGGCCATCCGCTGCTGCCCGAGCAGCCGGTGCGGCACGAGGAACTGACACCTTTCTATGCCGGCATGGGCGCGCGCGGCTTCACGCTGGCGCTGCAACTGCACGGCAATGGCGGCATCAGCAACGAGATCGTGGCCGGCTTCGGCGCCCACGCCATGGCCGGCCATTGCCACGGCAAGCCAGTTTTCACCGAGCGCACTATCCTGTTTCCCTACCCCGAGGTCGGGGCGGAATCCGACCGGCTGCTGCACCTGGTCGGGCGGCTGGGCGCCAGCGCGGTGGGCGACTACCTTGAATTTCCGCTGGCTCCGGAAGACCGGCAGGAACTGGAAGCGAGCGGCATCGCCTCTAGCCTGAAACCCGGCGGCTATATCTGCGTGCATCCCGGCGCGCGCAAGCGCGACAAGTGCTGGCCGGCGCGCCGCTTCGCCGAAGTGGCAGACCGCCTGGCCGCTGAATTCGGGGTCGACGTGGTGCTGACCGGCTCCGCCGACGAAGCCGACCTGGCCGGCGAAGTGGCGAGCCACATGCAGGCGCGCGCCGTGCATGCGGCCGCACCGATCTCGATCGGGGCGATGGCGGCGCTGATGAAGCAGGCCCGGCTGCTGGTGTGCAACGACACCGGCGTGTCGCACATCGCCGCCGGCCTGCGCCTGAAAAGCGTGGTCATCTTCAGCAAGGCCGACATCGCGCGCCGCGCGCCGCTGGACCGCGACAACCATCGCTGCATCTGGGACCCGGACGCGCAGCGCTCGGCTGCCGTGCTCCAGCATGCACGCGCGCTCCTGGCCGGGACCGACCCCAGCCGGCAGCGCAGGGCGGGAATGTGGCCGTACTGGTAGCGCGGCGCCGCCGGCCATCCGGCCACCTCGGCCAACCCCACGCTCACGGCACGGCCCGACCCACGCCGCGCGCCTGCCCGTACAGGTAGGGATTCAGCGACGGGTCGTTGTACATCTTGTACTGCCGGTACACCTTGAACCAGGCGCGCCCGGCCTCGGCCTCGCGCAGCAGGCGTTCCAGGCAGCCCGCCAGGTCGGTGCGCTGCTGCTGCAGGCGCTGCAGGCTGGCGGCGCAGGCCTGCACGTGGGCGCTGCCGGCGTCGATGCGGCGCGTCTGTTCGCGCATGTGGTGGATCTTCAGGGCGAGGATGGACAGGCGGTCGATCATGGCGCCCGCGGTTTCGCTCGACAGCCAGGCGCCGGCGGCGGGCGCGGCGCCTGCCTGCGCCAGCGCGGCCAGGATGGCTTCGTCGATGGATTCGACGGCGTCGTTGCGCTGCTGGTTGTAGGCGTCGATGTGGCGCTTGCAGGCGGCGATGTCGCTGGCGGCTACGTCGCGCCGGCGCGCCTTGTCTTCTTCTCGCCACAGCAGCAGATTAAATTCGTGGTTCGCGGCGATGGCCGGCCAGGCGCCGCGGCCCGTGATCGGCACCGGCCCGTCGCTGGCGGACAGCCGCAATACCGCATCGTGATACTGCGTAATCGAGCGTACATCGGGTTCGTGCAGCATCGCGCCTCCTGGTTGCGAGCAGGGTTGCTCGGCTCATCATTGGAGGCAGGTAGGGGCTTGAAAGTTCTGCGCCATTGGAGTGTACTTTACGAGAGCGCAAACACGCAGTGAATACGAACGCGGCTCCTCCCCCCACCCTGTTTTCACGACCATCATGCAAACGCTTGTAGACCCCCGCGCGCACCACCCGCGTCCCCAGATGGTGCGCCAGCAATGGGCCAGCCTCGACGGCTGCTGGGAATTCGCTTTCGACGACCTCGATGCCGGCCTGCACGAGCATTGGTTCGACGGACGCGCGCTTCCGCAGCACATCCTGGTGCCCTTTCCCTATCAATCCCAGGCCTCCGGCATCGGCACCCGCGAAGTCCACGAGATCATGTGGTACAGCCGCAGCTTCGAGGTGCCCGAAGGCTGGGACTACGGCGCCCTGCTGCTGCATTTCGGCGCTGTCGACTACCGCGCCGACGTCTGGATCAACAGCCGCGTTGCCGGTCGCAACCGCGGCGGCCACGTGCCGTTTTCCTTCGACATCGCGCCCTGGCTGACACCGGGCACGAACCGCGTCACCCTGCGCGTGGAAGACCGGCAGGACCCGTATCAACCGCGCGGCAAGCAGTCGTCCTCGGGCACGCCGGTGCGCATCTATTACTACTGCACCAGCGGCATCTGGCAAAACGTCTGGCTGGAACCGGTGCCGGCGCTGCGCATCGACCACCTGCGCATCACCGATGCGCACCCGGACGGCACGCTGGCCCTGACCGTCCACCTGCACGGCCCGGCGGGCGACTGGGAAGCCGAGCTCGACGTATTGGAGCACCTGGACTCGGAACAGGTCTGCGCCACGGCGCGCGCCACCAGCCGCGGCGCCAGCCTGGGCCTGCATACGCACATCCCGGACCCGCGTCCCTGGTCGCCCGCCGCGCCGCACCTGTACAAGCTGCGCGTGCGCCTGCTCCATCGCGGCCAGCTAGTGGACAGCGTCGAGGCCTACGCCGGCCTGCGTTCAATCGAGCTGAAGGACGGTTTCTTCCACCTGAACGGCAAGCGCACTTTTTTACTGATGGCGCTCGACCAGGGCTACTGGCCCGACACCTTGCTGGCCGCGCCGTCCGACGACGCCTTGCGCGCGGATGTGGAATGGGCGCGCCGCTTCGGTTTCAACGGCGTGCGCAAGCACCAGAAGATCGAGCACGAACGCTGGCTCTACTGGTGCGACGTGCTGGGCCTGATGGTGTGGGAAGAAA